>Ga0105101_10000884_pt1 | contig 12906 bp, 13 predicted proteins | sample PPLLak21cMay2015_2_FD_87037 | JGI IMG/M metagenome (GOLD analysis project Ga0105101, IMG submission 87037) | Freshwater sediment microbial communities from Prairie Pothole Lake near Jamestown, North Dakota, USA - PPLs Lake P8 Core (1) Depth... | ecosystem: Environmental > Aquatic > Freshwater >... | reverse complement strand
GGCGGCTTCGGGGCCACGTGTTTCTTTGGTGACTTTCTTTGCACGAGCAAAGAAAGTCACCCTGGGTCGGGGGCGGAGCATCCCAGATTCAAATAACGCGGGCGAAGCCCGCTCGACAATTACCCCTCTCCCTAGCCCTCTCCCGCAAGGGGAGAGGGGACAAAAAGAAAAGCCGCCCAAAGGGCGGCTTCGTTATTTACAACCTGGGTCCCCGCTTCCGCGGGGACGACAGCAGGCTAAGAACTCATCGGCCGGTTCCGCGACCATCTCCGCACCTGCGCCGTGTGCCGGCGGCTGACGTCGAGTTTCTTGTCATAGTTCTTGAGGCTGATCTGCCAGGTGCCGGCGGGGTTTTTCTCGATGCCCTTGATGCAGCCGGTGGCCACCAGCGCGTTGCGGTGGATGCGCAGGAAGCGGTCGCCGAACTCCTTTTCCAGGTTCACCAGCGAGTCTTCGATCAAATGCTCCTCGGCGGCGGTGCGCACGACGACGTACTTGCTGTCGGCCAGAAAATAGAGGATGTCCGGCACCGGCACGAGGCGGATATTGCCGCGCAGGTGCACGCTGATGTGGGTGCGCGAGGCCGGTTCGGGGCGTGCCTGGCTGATCTCGGCGATCTGTTTGGCGGTGAGCTTGTGCGCCTTGGACAGCGCCTTGGCCAGACGGTCCTTGCGGATCGGCTTGAGCAGGTAATCCACGGCGTTCACGTCGAAGGCGTCGAGCGCGTGCTGGTCGTAGGCGGTGGTGAAGATCACCGCCGGCGGGTTCTCCATGCCCATGAGGTGCATGGCGGCCTCGAGACCGTCCATGCCGGGCATGCGGATGTCCATCAGCAGCACGTCGGGGTTGAGCTCGGCGGATTTTTCCACCGCTTCGGTGCCGTTCATGGCCTCGCCGACCACGGTGTAGCCGCCGATGTCGTTCAGCAGTTCGCGCAGGCGGTCACGTGCCAGTTTTTCGTCATCTACGATCAATACTCTCATAAGTTATCTCCGCGTATCGGCAGTACGACCGTGACAGTGAACAGTCCGTTCTCTTCAGCGCTCGTGAGCGCGGCCTGTTCGCCGTAATGGCTCTGGAACCGCTGGCGTATGTTGTCCAGCGACTGACCGGGGGTGGATTTTGCCTTTTTCGGACGGGCTTTGGGGAGAGGGTTGGCGATCCGGATATGAATCCGGTCATTCTCTTCCCACAGACGCATGTCAATGGCCCCGCCGGCCGGCAACTCCTCGATGCCGTGGCGGATGGCGTTCTCCAGCAGCGGCTGCAGCGTGAGCACCGGCATCACCGCCTTGCGCGGGAACTTGCCGATGTCCCAGTTGACCGTGAGCCGGTTGTCGAGGCGCAGGGCTTCCAGGGCCAGATATTTTTTGGCGACGTCGATCTCGTTCTTGACCGGCACCAGCATTTCGTCCTGCGACAGCATCATGCGGAACAGGTCGGCCATGTCCTCGATCGCGGCCTCGGCCTTCTCCGGTGCGCTGCGCGTGAGCGAGGCGATGATGTTCATGCTGTTGAACACGAAGTGCGGGCGGATGCGCGACTGCAGTGCCTGCAGCCTGGCGCGCGCCTCGGACAGCGTGCGGCTCTGCAATTCGTGTTTGGCGAGGAACAGCCGCAGCAGCAGCCCGTTGATGATGGCGCTGATGGTGAGATTGATGATGTGAAAATCCGCATACCATGCCGGCCGCACGCTATTGAGCCGGCCCAGAGCCCACAGCAGCCAGACCAGGCATTCGCTCACCACGAAGGTGGTGAGCAACAGCAGCAGATAGGCCGCGCCCAGCGCGCGCAGGTTGGGCAGGCGGTTGAGGTATTTGCGCGTGTAGCACAGCACGGCGGTGCCGGCGAGCGCCACCCACTGGATGAAGATCGAGATCAGCAGCAGGTCCTGCAACGCGGTGTCCGAGAGAAAATTGCGCGGGATGATGAGATTGATCACGATCGCCAGCATTTCCGCAACCACGACCACGTTGAATACCACCTCGCCGGTGCAGAAATTCGGCAGGAATTCGGTCTTCTCTCCCGGCGGTGCCTCGGCCGCTGGCAGCAGGCGCTGCTCGGCCGTACGCGCGCCGCCGCGCAGGCGATCGAGCAGTAACCGGGCTTTGGCGGCGAGTTCCATGGATCAGCCCCGCACGATCGGTATTTTCACTTTCACGTGATACTGGCCGCCTTCCTGGATGACCTGCATGCTGGCGGCGCTGCCAAATTGCGTCGCCAGGCGCTGGCGGATGTTGTCCTGCGCGATCTTGTTGCCCTTGTTGTGGCCTTCCTTGCGCACGTCCGGGAGCGGATTGCTGATCATGATGTTGAGCATCTCGCCTTCGGCCCACATCTCGATCTTGATGGTGCCGCCGGCGAAACGCGGCTCGATGCCATGATAGATGGCGTTTTCCAGCAGCGGTTGCAGGGTCAGCGCCGGGATCAGTGCCGCGCGCGGGATGTTGCTGACATTCCACTTCACCTGCAGCCGGTCGCCGAGGCGGATTTTTTCCACCTCCAGGTACTGGCGCGAGATTTCGCGCTCGGCGGATACGGGCACGAGCTTGCGTGCGTCCGCCAGCAGCACGCGGAACAGGTCGGCCAGGTCGTGCAGCACCGCCTCGGCCTTGGAAGGGTCGCTGCGCGTGAGCGAAGCCACACTGTTCAGGCTGTTGAACAGGAAATGCGGACGGATGCGCGACTGCAATGCCTGCAACTTGGACTCCTGTTGCAGCCGGCTGTGCGTATCGGAGCGTTCGCGCATGATCAGGTAGCGCACGCCCAGGGTGCCGACGATGGCGGTGATCATGAGGCTGCGGATCAGGAGTGTTTCGCGCCATTCCGGCCAGCGGTCCTCGAGGATCTGGAGGTGATGCAGCAGGTAGATGATGCCGTCAATGCCGAGCGAGGTAACGAGGAGCAGCATGGTGATTACCAGTGCCGAGCCGGTCACGGTCGAGGCGCGTCGTAACAGGGGCGATACTATTTTCAGCACCACGATGCTGCACAGTGCGATCGACACTGCGAACACCGACAGCAGCGAGAAATCCTGCCATGCCTGTTCGTTGAAGTCGGCATTGCGTCCGATGGTGATGATGATGGCGATCAGTTCGGCCAGGATGACGAACTGCAGGAGCATGCTGAAGCTCCCGAATTCGGGGAGGAACGATTGTTTTTCGTTGCTTGAGTTGGGCATGGAGTCCGTTCGGGCGTACATCTTTCCGGCATACCGCTGTGCCGGATCAAATAATATGGCAAGACGAGAGAGCGTAGCGAGCAGGGCTACCCATCATATGACAGGACGAGCGAGCGTAGCGAGCAGGGCTCCATTTATTCCTCTCGGGTCGGGTGGCCGGTACACTATGAGACCACCGCGTCCCACGTCAGAATTTATAGCTTAATTATATAAGTTACCGCGTACGGATGGGGTTCGGGCGGGAAAAATGGCCGATTTATTTGGACGGCTTCTCAAGTATACTTTCGGCGGCGCGGGACATAAAAAAACCCCCCGTTTTGAGGCGGGGGGCCTAATCCTGATCCGGAATTCGGGGTGGGGGTGCACAAAGGAGAGTCCGAACCAGGCGCTACAAGCGAAAACATAGCCGGATCGTTTCACCACAACAATAAAAGGCCGATAATCGTGAGCCACATACGGACAAGCGGCGCCGGATAAAGGTTTTTGCCCGAGCAACGGTCTTAAGCGCTGTCGCGTACTCTCGTCGTTGAAAGGAACCATGGCAAAACAAAAACCCTGGAGCGGGCGCTTCACCGAACCCACCGACGCCGCCGTCGAGGCCTTCACCGCCTCGGTCGAGTTCGACCGCCGGCTGTACGTCTACGACATCATGGGTTCGATCGCGCACGCGCAGATGCTGGCGAAGGTCGGCGTGCTCACGAAAAAAGAGTGCGACGCCATCGTCAGGGGCCTGAAGGAAATCGAAGCCGAGATCGACGCCGGCAAGTTCGAGTGGAGCGTGGCGCTCGAAGACGTGCACATGAACATCGAGGCGTGCCTGATCCAGCGCATCGGCGAGACCGGCAAAAAGCTGCACACCGGCCGCTCGCGCAACGACCAGGTGGCGACCGACCTGCGCCTCTACCTGCGCGACGGCATCGACGTCGTGGCCCACGCCCTCGGGCAACTGCAGCAGGCGATACTCGATCTGGCCGAGCGCGAAGCCGCCACACCCATGCCCGGTTTCACGCATCTGCAGGTGGCGCAGCCGATCACCTTCGGCCATCACCTGCTGGCGTGGTTCGAGATGCTGGTGCGCGACGCGCAGCGGCTGCAGGATTGCCGCCGGCGCGTGAACGTCATGCCGCTCGGCGCCGCGGCGCTGGCCGGCACGAGTTTCCCGATTGACCGAGCCTGCACCGCGAAGCTGCTCGGCTTCGACGCGCCCGCGGAGAATTCGCTCGATGCCGTTTCCGACCGCGATTTCGCCATCGAATTCGTGTCGGCCTGTGCCTTGCTCATGACGCATCTCTCGCGCATGTCCGAGGAGCTGGTGCTATGGTCCTCGAGCCAGTTCGGCTTCGTCGAGCTGTCGGATGCCTACTGCACCGGCTCGTCCATCATGCCGCAAAAGAAGAATCCCGACGTGCCCGAGCTGGTGCGCGGCAAGACCGGGCGCGTGAACGGGCACCTCGTCGCACTGCTGACGCTGATGAAGGCGCAACCGCTGGCATACAACAAGGACAACCAGGAAGACAAGGAGCCGGTGTTCGACACGCTCGACACCGTGCTCGGCAGCCTGCGCGTGTTCGCCGGCATGATCCCGTCCATGAAGGTGCGGCGCGACCACCTGCTGCGCGCGGCGGTCATGGGCCATGCCACCGCCACCGATCTGGCCGATTACCTGGTGCGGCAGGGCGTTCCCTTCCGCGACGCCCATGAAATCGTGGGCAAGGCCGTGCGCCTGGCCATCGACACCGACCGCGACCTGTCGCAGATCGACCTCGATGAGTACAAAAAACTCAGTCCGGCCATCGGCAAGGACGTGTACGGGGTGCTGACCGTCGAAGGTTCGCTCAAGGCCCGTAACCACCTGGGCGGCACCGCGCCCTCGCAGGTGAAGGCCGCGATCAAGCGTGCCCGCCAGCGTCTCAAGAAAGCCGGTAAATAGCCGGCCACAACGAGGCACCACCATGGATACCCTCGAAGACCTCCGTCAACGCCTGCGCGAGTTCGCGCGCGAGCGCGACTGGGAGCAGTTTCATTCGCCCAAGAACCTCTCGATGGCGTTGATCGTCGAGGCCGCCGAGCTGGTGGAGCATTTCCAGTGGCTGACGCAGGAGCAGAGCCGGAAGCTGCCGGACAAAACCCTGCGCGAGGTCGAGCAGGAGATGGCGGACGTCTTTATCTACCTCAACCGCATGGCCGATTTGCTCGGCATCGACCTGCTCGATGCCGCTCGCCGCAAGATGGAGCTCAACGCGAAGAAATATCCCGCGCATGAAGTCAGGGGAAAAGCGGATAAGAGATAACTAACAATTAAAAATGAAAGTTGAATTCTTGATTATCATTTTGTTGATGATGTTTCTCGCGGGACCTGTTTTCGCGCATGGCGGTGGGCTCGACAAGTGCGGCGGGCACAAGGACAGGAAGCAGGGTGACTATCATGTCCATGACCAGGCCAGGTATTGTTCCTGCAATCCCCAGTCTGAAAACTGCTCTGCCAAAGGGGAACGTGAGCGCAAACCGGAGCAAAGCAATGAGTCGATCCCGTCACGTCCGAAACAATGACAACATATAAAATCAATTTGAGAGCAGGAAATCCTGTTAATCCTGTCTAATTCCTTTTTATTACCTCGGCCCCATCCGTCCCGGCCGCTCCGGACGCGGTGACATGCCGCCACGATCGAAGCCCGGACCGCTGTCATCCCGGCGCCATTTTTCCTTGTATTCCTGACGCTGTTCCGGCGTCATGTTCTGCCACTTCGCGCGCAGTTCGGCGCGCCGTTCCGGCGGCAGGTTCTTGAACCACTGGGCGCGGCGGCGCAGACGCTCCTGCTGTTCCGGCGGCAGCTGGCGGAAGCGCTCGTAGCGCTGGCGCGCCATTTCGCGCTGCTCCGGGGCCATGTTCTGCCAGCGGGAGAAGCGTTCCTTCGCCTGGGCGCGCTGCTCGGGTGTCATGGATTGCCAGCGCTTGGCGCCGTGTTGCAGGCGCTCGCGCCGCTCCGGCGGCAGGCTGTCCCAGCGCTCCTGAAAAGGTTTCAGGGTCCGCTGTTCCTCCTTACTGAGCTGGTCCCAGGCAAGGTCAGCGCTGCTCTCGGCAGCCAGCGTGATGACCGGCCACAGCAACAGCAATCCGATAATCAGGCGTCTATTCGGCTTCATCATAAGGCGGTTCCTCCGGCAAATCCGGGAGCAATCCGGCATCGATGGCGGTCAGGACTTCCTTTCCCGAGTCGCCTTTGGTTTCAAGGCTTCCTAAAAATTCAATCAGCTCCATGTCGGCGGTTTCCGGCTTGTCCGCCGCGGCTGCCGCCAGGGGCAACACCAGCGTTGCGCCGACGATCAGTGTTTTAAACGGCATTCTCGCTGCCTTCGAGCCATTCGTAGAATTCCAGCTCGGTGAAGAAATCCGGATTCTCCTGCGCCGTCAGCAATTCAATGTCGCCCACGCCGGCCTGCATGAAATTGCCATTCGGGGCCGAGAACCACAGCAACCCGGCCACGGCGAGCGCGATGCCGGCGGTGGCGAAGCCGCCCACCGGCAGCAGCCAGCCCGGACGCACTCGCGCCGGCTTGTGCAGGCCCTGCTCGATGGCCTGACGACGCGCCGCGCGCAGGCGCGCAACGGTGCCGGCGTCGAGGTTCTTCTCGGCCGCGTCGAGCGCGCGTTTCGCGTCTTGCAGAAATTTGTCTTCGCTTGCCATGGCTACAAATGGTCCTCCAGCTGCTCGCGCAGCGCGTGCACCGCGCGCGAGTAATGCGTCTTGACGCTGCCTTCCGAACAGTTCATGGCGCGCGCGGTTTGCGCCACGTCCAGCCCTTCCCACACCCGCAGCATGAATGCCTGTTGCTGACGGAGCGGCAACTTGCCTATCGCCGACTCCAGCGCCGCCATCGCCTCTTTGTCCTTCAGCTGCGTCGGCGGATCGGGGCTGCGGCCGTCGGCGATGTTCTGCAGCGGATCGTCCTCGTCATCTTCGCCGCGCTTGCCGAACCAGACGCGCAGCCGGTTGCGAACCTTGCTGCGCCGGTGCCAGTCGGCGATGCGGCTTTGCAGGACGGTATGGAACAATGGCCCCCATTCCTGCTCGCCGCGGCTGGCATAACTGCGGACCAGCGTCAGCATCGCGTCCTGCACGATGTCGTGCGCATCGTCGGCGTTCCCGGTTGCGAGCCGTGCCATCACGAACGCGCGCCGCTCCACGCCGGCGAGAAAACGATCCAGGGCAGGCAAAGGCTCCAGCGCGGGTCCCTCATATATATGGTTTACCGCCGGCCACGCCGGCGTCGGAGCTGTATCATCGGCCATCACCGGCCGGCCTGCCAACCTCCGGCGACGCTGCCCTTGCATCAGCTATAACAACGCCCGGTGCCGGTTTCGGTTGACGGAGACCGCCCGGTCGCGGGCGGTTGTCGTGAATGTCATTTCTGAACCGGGCGGTCTCTTCCCTCACCCTCATTCCCTCTCCCGCGAGGGGAGAGGGAAGCGAGCCGTTGCGGCCTTCGGCCGCAGATTCATGAAAAGATGGGGGGGTTTGGGGCCAGCGCCCCGGAATGGTACAGTAGTGGTCAAAGAGGCGGCTGGGACCGCCCGTATGATGGGGTGGGTGGCGGTGCGAAATTACAACGATATTCCTTACGATTTTCTCGTGCACGGCGATCGGCGCAAGGCTGACCGTCGCCAGCAGAATCTTGACCGGCGCGGTGTGCTGCGCTGGGATCCCCAGATGAAGGACCGTCGCCACGGCAGGGACCGGCGTCAGACCGGCGCCCTGACGCGCGGGCGCTAAACCCTCAAACCCGCCAGAAGGCGGTCAGCATGTTGTCGGCGGAGGGCGGGAGCGGGAACTGCTCGCGACGCATGTTGTCGAGCGTGTTCGAGATGCGCCCGAAGTCCTGATGCAAATGCCAGTACACCTGCCGCTGGCGCGGATTCAGCTCGCCATCGGCGCAACGCCAATAGGCGCTGCTGCCGTGCGCCAGGTAGTAATCCAGTTCGCCGCGCGCCGTCAGGCGTTCGCGGAATATCCCGCTCATGAACAGGGTGTATTCACCGAGATGGCGCAGGATGAAGCGCCCGTGGGCGGGACTGGCCGCTTCACCCTGTTGCCAGGCCTCGAGCATGTCCACGATGTATTCGAGCGGCCGGCCATCGGTATCCCGTAGCGCGTGAAACTGCCGTCGCTGCGCGAAGCGGGCCAGGATGTCGCTGACGTAATCCACGGTGGCCGGTTCGGCGATGCCGTGGCGGTGAAAGCCGTGGCTCACCTGATGCCGGAAGAATTGATAGAGCGAAGGCAGCCGCATCATTCATCCTCCTGTTGCGCTTTGACCGTCGGGCGCGTCGCGGATTCCGTGTGCTCCGTGTCCGGCCGGGAAAAACAACCCGTGGCCTTACATTGACTCGCCCCCCGCCCTGCGTATCATCTGCGCGCCGCGTGGGGTTATTCTGCGTGGCGAACCAGTCTCTATCAATAATAGTCAATCTATCAGGAGCGTGTATGAAGCGTTATGTGCTGTGGGCGGTGCTGGCGGCGGTGCTGGTAGCCGGCCCGGTGGGATGCGGGAAGAAGGAAATCGAGGAATTGAATACCAAGGTGGTCCAGCTGCAGAAAGACCTGGCGGCCGTCACCGAGGAACTGGCTGAGAAGAGCAAAGAGGCGGAAGAAGCGGGCGCCAAGGCCAAGCAACTGCAGGCCACCGTCGACGCCCAGGCGGCCGAACTCGTGAAGATCCGGACCGAGCGCGACAGGCTCAAGCGCGATCTGGCGGCCCTGAAAAAAAAGAAACGCTAGCAAACTCACCGCCGGCAGCCGCATACGGCTGCCGGCCGTTCCCGGCCCGGGAGCGGAGATGACGCAGCGGACCTCGCGCACGGGGAAGGCTACAATCCTGCGTCATGTCCGACAAGCTGGCTAAGGTCATTGCCTACCACGAAGCTACCAAGCATCATTATCACGCCTATGCACCGGGGCCCGGCATGCTCGACTGGGCGACCCAGCCCGATCCGTTCCGGCGCTATGCCGGCGCAGAACTGCTGCATCTCGACAAATATCCCTCCGCTGACGGCCCGTCTTACGAACAGGCGCTGATCGAAGGCCGCGTCGGGCCGGCGGCGCTCACGCGCGAAACCGTTTCGCGCCTGCTCTACGACAGCCTGGCGCTGTCGGCCTGGAAACAGGCGGGCGGTAATCGTTGGGCGCTGCGCGTCAATCCTTCCAGCGGCAACCTGCATCCGACCGAAGCTTATGTCATCAGCGGCCCGGTTGCGGGCCTGCTCGACGTACCCGCCGTGTGTCACTACGCGCCGAAGATTCACGCGCTGGAAGTGCGCGCACGTTTTGCCATCGGGGCATGGCGCGATCTGGTCGCCGGGCTCCCGCCACAAACAGTCATTATCGGCCTGTCATCCATATACTGGCGCGAGGCCTGGAAGTATGGCGCCCGCGCCTTCCGCTACTGCCAGCATGATGCCGGTCACGCCATCGCCGCCATCGGTTTTGCCGCCGCCGCGCTCGGCTGGAAGGCGACGCTGCTGGATGACCTGGACGATGCGGCCATCGCGGGCATGTTCGGTCTGCCACGCGGGCACGAGCCGGAGGCGGAACGGCCGGAATGTTTGTTGGTGGTGTATTCGCAGGTCCACACCTGCAGTACGCGCACACTCCCGCATGCGACGATGACGGCGATGGCCGGGAACGAATGGCACGGCACGCCTAATGTATTAAGCCCCTCCCATCGCCCCTGGCCGATCATTGAAGAAGCCGATGCGGCCACGCGCAAGCCCGACACCGTCATACCTTATATAGGGAGAACATCACTGGAGCCGGTCGAACCAGCATCGATTGATAGCTCGACTCTGTTGCGGCGCCTGGTTCATCAGCGCCGCAGTGCGGTGGCCATGGACGGCCACACCGGGCTGCTGGCCACGGGATTTTATTCAATGCTGTCACGCTGCCTGCCGGGAATGAAAAGATTTCCCTTCAACGTGCTGCCGTGGCCGCCGGTGGCGCATCTCCTGCTGTTCGTGCACCGGGTGCAGGATGTCCCGCCGGGACTTTATCTGCTGGTACGCGATCCGGCACAGGCAAAAGACCTGCGGGACAAATTCGACAAGGAGTTTGAATGGGCGCGTCCCGATGGTTGTCCGGAGGATCTGCCGCTGTACCGGCTGGCCGGCGGCGATTGCCGGAAGCTTGCCGAAAGTGTGAGCTGTCATCAGGAAATCGCGGCCGACGGTGTTTTCGCCGTGGCCATGCTCGCCGGGTTCGAGCCGTCACTTAAGACCTATGGCCCGTGGTTTTACCGCCGGCTTTACTGGGAATGCGGTGTCATCGGCCAACTGCTTTATCTGGAGGCGGAGGCTTACGGCATTCAGGCCACCGGCATCGGGTGCTTTTTCGACAATCCCGTGCATGAATTGCTCGGGCTCAAGGACCGGAGTTACCAGAGCCTGTATCACTTTACCGTCGGCGGTGCCGTCATCGACACGCGCCTGACGACGCTGCCGCCCTATCCGGACCCGGCGCCGGTGCAAGACACTTGAATCATCGCGGCCTGGCCCCCAATGAAGGCTCTATGCCTAAAGAAGAAGAACTGCTGAAAATGGACGCTGAAGGCGTCAACGAGACCCCGGCCGCCGCTGAAACCGAGGGCGGCAAACTGGCACGCCCGAGCGATGTGTTGCCAGGGCTGCTGCATATCCTGCCGCTCGCCAACCGTCCGTTTTTCCCCGCGCAGATGGTGCCGCTGGTGGTGGACCGCGAGCCGTGGCAGCGCACGGTGGAAGCGGCGGTCGAGTCCGGTCAGCACGTCGGCCTGGTGCTGATCCACGGCGACGACCCGCAAACCGCCGGGCCCGACGATTTCTACACCATGGGCACCGCCAGCCGCATTCATAAAGTGGTGCAGCTGGATGACAAGCTGCAATTGTTCGTCGAGGGCCTGCAACGTTTCCGCATTGCCTCGTGGGTAACACGCGAGCGCCCGTTCGCAGTACGCGCCGAATATTTTCCCGAGACCAGCTACAAGGACATGCCGGAGCTCAAGGCCTACACGGTCGCGGTCATCAACACCATCAAGGAGCTGCTGCCGCTCAATCCGCTGTACGGCGAGGAACTGAAATACTTCCTGAACCGCTTCGGCCCTGACGACCCGGCGCGTCTTGCGGATTTCGCCGCCAGCCTCACGACCTCCGACAAGCAGGAACTGCAGGAGGTGCTGGAGAAGACCCACATTCGCGAGCGCATGGAAAAGGTGCTGGTGCTGCTCAAGAAGGAAGTCGAGGTGGCCAAGGCGCAGATGCAGATCCACAAGAACGTGGAAGAAAGCATGGAGAAACGCCAGCGCGAATTTCTGCTGCGCGAACAGATGAAGGCGATCCAGAAGGAACTCGGCATCGCCAAGGACGATCGCACCGCCGAACTCGACAAGTTCCGCGCGCGTCTCAAGGATTTGACGCTGCCCGAGGAGGCGCAGAAGCGCATCGACGAGGAAATCGAAAAGATGTCGGTGCTCGAGGTCGGCTCGCCGGAGTACGGCGTGACGCGTAATTATCTCGACTGGCTGACGCAACTGCCGTGGGGAAAATATTCCAAGGACAAGCTCGATCTCAAGCACGCGCGCAGGATTCTCGACCGCGACCATGACGGTCTCGCGGACGTCAAGGATCGCATCATCGAGTTCCTCGCCGTCGGCGCCATGAAGGGCGAGATCGCGGGCTCCATCCTGCTGCTCGTCGGGCCGCCCGGCGTCGGCAAGACCTCCATCGGCCGCTCCATTGCCGAGGCGCTCGGGCGCAAGTTCTACCGCTTCTCGCTCGGCGGCATGCGCGACGAGGCCGAGATCAAGGGCCACCGGCGCACCTACATCGGCGCCATGCCGGGCAAGTTCATCCAGGCGATCAAGGACGTCGGCGTGGCCAATCCGGTGATCATGCTGGACGAGATCGACAAGGTCGGTGCTTCCTACCAGGGTGACCCGGCCTCGGCCCTGCTGGAGGTGCTGGACCCGGAGCAGAACCGCGATTTCCTCGATCATTATCTGGACGTGCGCTTCGACCTGTCCAAGGTGCTGTTCGTATCCACCGCCAACCAGCTCGACACCATTCCCGCGCCCTTGCTCGACCGCACGGAAATCATCCGCCTCTCCGGTTACATCACCAGCGAGAAAATGGAGATCGCGCAGCATCACCTGATTCCGCGCCAGATCGAAAAGGCGGGCCTGAAAAAAGGGCAGCTGCGGATCGAGGCTGATGCCGTGCGCGAGGTTATCGAGCGTTACGCGCGCGAGGCTGGCGTACGCAATCTGGAAAAACGTATCGGTCAGATCGCGCGCAAGGCGGTGGTGAAAATTCTGAACGGCACCAGGCCGCCGATCCGCGTGGGCGTGAAGAATCTCGAAGATTATCTGGGCAAGCCGCTGTTCAAGCCCGAGAAGCCCCAGCAGGGCGTGGGTGTGGTCACGGGCCTGGCCTGGACACCGCTGGGCGGGGCGACGCTGGACGTCGAGTCCACGCGCGTGCACCAAGCGACGCGGGGTTTCAAGCTTACCGGCCAGCTCGGCGACGTGATGAAGGAATCGGCCGAGATCGCCTACAGCTACATCTCCTCGCACTGCAAGGACTACGGTGCCAAGGCGGATTATTTCGAGAAGGCCTTCGTGCATCTGCACGTGCCGGCCGGCGCCACCCCGAAAGACGGCCCGAGTGCCGGTGTCACCATGGCGACGCGCTGCTATCGCTG
>Ga0105101_10000883_pt1 | contig 12912 bp, 7 predicted proteins | sample PPLLak21cMay2015_2_FD_87037 | JGI IMG/M metagenome (GOLD analysis project Ga0105101, IMG submission 87037) | Freshwater sediment microbial communities from Prairie Pothole Lake near Jamestown, North Dakota, USA - PPLs Lake P8 Core (1) Depth... | ecosystem: Environmental > Aquatic > Freshwater >... | reverse complement strand
ACGTGATTAAGAATGTCAATCACTATTAGAGTGAGTGAAGGGATAATCCGGTTGCCTGGAATCCATGAGTTACCATTAGCGATAATATCAGCGACACATCGGCTGTTCTGAATATGCCGGTCAGTTGCAGGACGGACAAAGCAGTCTATGATAACCGCGAAAAAGTGTTGGTATCCCTGGAGATACCGTTGTTTATGAAAACTGCTGCTGAACAATATTGTGTCACCGTGGTACGGCCCGGAGCGCTGGATACAAATAATCCGGGCCTTGTCAGGCCGGATGATGCAACCTGGAATAAGGTTCATGCTTTGCAGTACATTCCTGAAACGGAAGGATTTTCACTCTCGGGGACTGTATTGAATAAAAACGGTATTGAACCGGCAAAGAATGCTTTGGTTCAGCTTTCCATGCTGCATGAAAACGGAGATTATCTGAGTTATTATACGGGTGATGACGGCAAGTTTTATTTTTCGCTGAATCCTTTTGCTGGTCAGCAGGATATATTCATTTCAGCCGGGGTTGCCTCAGATGTCCCGCTTGATATAAGGATTGACAAGGATTTTGCCAATCACAACGGAGTGATGGTTACGGAAGCATTCAATCTTAGCGAAGAAGAAAAGTCCCTGGCGGTTGAAATGATGATCAACAGCCAGGTGAATAAAGCATTTGCGGAGAAAGCAAAATCGACTGATACCATAACAGGGCCGGACAGCATAGGTCTCTCTTTTTATGGACAGCCGCTCCGCACGGTATTTGTTGATGATTTTATTGCCCTTCCGACACTGGGTGAGGTGTTTTTCGAACTGGTGCCTGAAGTTAATATTGTCAAAAAAAAGGACATTCCCCATCTGGTAATGACAGGCCAGCCAAGAAGCAATGCTGACCTGGCTTCCTACAGTCCCCTTATTTTGCTCGACCGTGTGCCGGTATCAAACCTGGCGGATCTGCTGGAAGTATCGCCCAACAAAATTCAACGGATTGAGCTGATCAACAATCTGTATGTGAAAGGTGATATCATTTATGGCGGGATTGTCAGCATATTTTCGAAAAAGGGTAACCTTGGCGGTATTAACCTGCCGGTGAACTCATCCTTCTTTGTTTTTTCAGGATATTATTCGCAACCAGCAAAAGAGCACGAAGAATACGTTGAACCTCAAGCTGATAATAGAATTCCCGACTACCGGAACTGTCTTTACTGGAATCCGCAGGTATTCATCAGACCCGGAGGCAATGCCAGCCTGGAGTTTTACACTTCAGACAACCAAGGCGATTATGAAGTGATTGTTCGCGGTTTGACACTCCAGGGAGAGGTAATGGAAAAACGCTGCAGGTTCACGGTAAGGTGATCGTTAATACCGAGACGCGATGAAGCGCGTCTCTACAGTTAATTTGTATCGCCCGGATGGTAATATTGTTCGAGCCTTTTCACAAACTGGTTGTGATTGTAAAAGTTGATATCATCAATGATTTTCTGGATCTGTATTTTCTTTTCTTCGGCCTCGCGGGCTGTGAGTGATTCCAGGTTGCGGAATGCGATGGCATCTATTTTATAACCTTCCAGGTCGAGGCTCATCACAACGGCAGCATTGAAGGGATCAAAAACGACAATAGTAGGAAGTTTATTGGCTGAATAATTCTTTATGGTATTCAGGACTGCGCTGCGGATATAGAGAATCTGAGGTTCTCCAAGGTAGTTTACCCCCAGCATGAGCCTGACCAGGTCGATCTGGGATGTTAATTTTGTTTCCTTTTTCTGCTGCAGTTTTTTATATTCTTTATTATTGGTTGACAGGAACAAATCGATAAAAGAAGCGGGTATACTTTTTATATCACCCAGTTCATTGTTTCTTCTTCGGATTCTGTATTCTTTCTGTGCTGCTTTCTGGTCAACCGGTGCATAATATTCCCAATGCTGTGTGCGAAGAAAGGTTTCAGTCACCGGATCAGGTTCCCAGCTTGTTGCAGGCCTTTTCATGAGGGGGGCTGTAAGCTGGAGATTCCGGGTTTCGAGGGCATAGAGCAGGCAATTGTTAAAATGCACCCAGCCGCCTCCGACGGCAGCATACAAGGCATTCCAAAGGGTTTTATAAGGACCGGCCGGAGCAGATTCTTTGTTGCTGAAGGCAGCTATCCCGTTAACATAGTCTTCCCCCAGGCTTACAGGATACAGCACATAATCACCGGTTGTCTGTGATTTCTCATCTTTCACGTGAAACAGCCCGCGGATATCAAAAGTATAGGCTGAGTCATTGGCCATTTTCAGGTAGATTCCATAATCCAGTTCCCACTTCATTTCTGCGATAACAGGCAGGGTAATGGGTTGCTGGCTTCGCGAGGGATCAGAAAACAGGATGAGCAGTAAAAAAACCAGGAAAGTCCGGTTGCCCGGCACGATATTATGCGTCAATGCGGGCATATTTAGCATGTTTTTCAATGAATTCCCGGCGTGGCGGAACATCGTCCCCCATCAGCATGGAAAAGATGCGGTCGGCTTCTGCTGCACTTTCAATGGTTACCTGGCGCAGGGTTCTTTTTTCCGGATTCATGGTAGTTTCCCACAGCTGTTCAGCGTTCATTTCACCCAAACCTTTGTATCGCTGTACATGTACGTTCCCGTCCTTTCCTTTGCCCAACTCTTCCACCAGCATTTTTCGTTCTTCCTCGGTCCAGCAGTATTTTTCTGTTTTACCTTTTTTCACGAGATAGAGCGGAGGTGTGGCAATATAGAGATGCCCCCTGGTGATCAGATCTTCCATAAAACGGTAAAAGAAAGTCATGATGAGGGTGGTAATATGGCTGCCGTCAACATCAGCATCGGTCATGATGATCACCTTGTAGTAACGGAGCTTTTCAAGATTCAGGCCTTTGCTGTCATCTTCGGTACCAACGCTTACGCCGAAGGCCGTATATATATTCCGTATCTCTTCGCTGTCAAATATCTTATGGGGCATGGCTTTTTCAACGTTCAGGATCTTGCCCCGGAGGGGCAGAATGGCCTGGAACTGTCTGTCGCGTCCCTGTTTGGCAGTACCGCCTGCAGAGTCACCTTCAACCAGAAAGATCTCACTGACGGTAGGATCCTTGTCAGAACAGTCAGCGAGTTTTCCCGGAAGCCCTGATCCCGAAAGCACACCTTTCCGCTGGACCAGTTCACGGGCTTTTCGGGCAGCATGTCTTGCCTGGGCGGCCAGGATAACTTTCTGAACAATGATCTTGGCATCGCGTGGATTCTCTTCAAGATAATTGGCAAGCGCTGAGGAAACAGCCTGATCCACATATCCCATCACCTCATTATTTCCCAACTTGGTCTTGGTCTGTCCTTCAAACTGCGGCTCAGCAACTTTCACCGATATGATGGCCGTCAGCCCCTCCCTGAAGTCGTCTCCGCTAATATCGAACTTAAGCTTTGACAACATACCTGATTTTTCGGCATAAGCTTTCAGCGTGCGGGTTAATCCACGCCGGAAGCCGGCCAGATGCGTGCCTCCCTCAATGGTATTGATGTTGTTTACATAGGAAAATACATTTTCAGTAAATGAAGTGTTATATTCCATGGCCACCTCAACGGGAGCTTCACCTTTGACATTTTCAAATGAGATGACACCGGTGAGTCTTTCACGGTTTGCATCCAGCAGTTCGACAAATTCCTCAAGCCCTTTCTCAGAGTAAAAGCTTTCTTCCCGGAAATGATTGCCTCCGCCATTGGTCTTGTTTTTGTCGTTCCCGTTCCCATTCCCGTTGCCATTGCCATTTCCGTTAGCGTTACCGTTTTCATCAACCTCCCTTTTGTCGGTTAACTTCAATAGTAATCCTTTGTTAAGATAGGCCAGTTCACGCAGCCTGGAAGCCAGTATTTCAAAATTAAAATCGGTCGTAATAAAGATCTGTGAATCCGGAACAAAGGTTATTTCAGTGCCCCTGAGTTTGCTGTCTCCTATTACCTTTACGGGATACAACGGCTTTCCCCTTTCATATTCCTGCTGGTAAAGTTTACCGTCGCGGTGAACCAGCACTGAAAGATGGCTCGAAAGGGCATTAACGCAAGAAACCCCAACACCATGCAAACCGCCTGAGACCTTATAGGAATCTTTATCGAATTTGCCTCCGGCATGCAAAACCGTCATCACAACCTCCAGTGCCGATTTCTTTTCCTTGGGATGCATGTCAGTGGGAATGCCACGGCCATCATCTATTACCGTAACAGACCCGTTTTCGTTAATGGTTACATCGATATTCTTGCAATAACCGACAAGCGCCTCGTCAATGGAATTATCAACAACCTCATATACGAGATGATGTAATCCTTTTGTGCTAATATCTCCGATGTACATGGCAGGCCTTTTCCGGACCGCCTCAAGTCCTTCCAGCACCTGAATGCTGTCGGCCATGTAATCTGTATTATGTTTACGCTTGTTATCTTCCGTATTTCCGTTCGTTACATTGTTCATTTCCTGATCCATCGCAATCGCTTTTATTCCCTTGTTTTACACTATTTTTTACGCCCATAAAAAAGGCTATCAAAGGTACTAAAAATTCAGGTGTAAAAAGTGCTAAAAAACATTAATAATCAATGTTTTATCAACAAAAAATGAACATTTTCAACGGGTTGAAGGATAGTGGATTATAGCAGGGGAAAAAGAGGGAGGGACGGAGAGAGGGAGAGAGGGAGAGACGCGGGGACGGAGGGAAAAGGGAAAAGGGAAGGCATAAGCGGTAACCAATGAATAGTGAACCTGCCTGCCGGCAGGCAGGAAACGAAAAGCGCTAAAATAGCTTTTTAGCTGTTTAGCAATTTAGCAGTTTAGGAATAAAAGAATCACTGAAACTGAATTATTAGGTCTTCCTAAACACCTAAACACCTAAATGCCTAAACACCTAAACACCTAAACACCTAAATGCCTAAACCGCTAAATATCTCCTCCCGACTGCAGGCCTTAATTAAAGCTTATACGTAAATCCGAACATAAAATTAAACCGCTGGGCCGGATACTGGTTCCATAACATATATGAACGGCCTGTAATGTTGTTGATATCGAGGAATACGGTGAATAATTTTGAGAACAGGTATTCAATGCCAAGGTTGAAATCAGCCACGGGTTCCAGTTTTATGAATCCTTCCGTTGCAATGGGCAAGGACGATTTGGCAAAGCGCTGGCCAAAAATAATCATCCCGCCCGTGAACAGGAATTTCTCCTTGAGGTTGTATGCTGCGTCCAGTGTCAGATCAAATTGTGGCTTGTGCCAGGGCTTGATCTCTTTAAACATTTTGTAGCTGTAATAATTGAAATCCGCCGTAACATTCCATTGCGGAGAAGGCTCAACGGCAAGTCCCCCATGATACTGTACGATGTCTACATCGTCATAGATAACATCAAAGGTATTTTCAAGCCGGGTGGCAGTATCATTAACAAAAAAATACATGTTTTCCGTAGTAGTATATGTTATATCAGTTCTGAAAGCTATGTCGGGACTAATGCTCCCTTTAATGCCCGCGAAAGCAGTGAGCTTATGACTGGTGTTTTTAACCTTCAGCCCTGGTGTGATAAAATGATTCTCCCAGAGAATCTTCTGATAATGATTGGTCTCCAGTTTCCCTCCCACGCCGACGAATGGTATCATGATCTTCTCAATCACCGTAAATTCCAGCAAACCTATGGGATAAAAATAAAAACGTGAGACTTCCTGCTGATCGATAATTCCGTCAAATCCAACCCTGAATTTCCAGTCCTCACTGCGTTTGCTGATATAAGGGCTGAAAGAAAACTGGGTATTGCCGATGGAATCCATGGTTATATTGTGCTTGAAATAATTGAGGTTAAGGTCGATGCCACCCATGAAAGTCCGGATCATTTTACTGAAGGATGTTTTTATAAATAAAATATTCTCAGTATTATTTGACTTATCCGTCAGATAATTATACTTTACATTCACCCCGAAGTTCAGGTGCAGTGAATCCGTATATGTCGAATGAACACCTGTCTGCCCGCCCAGCAATACTATACTCTGATGAATGTCGCTGCGTTTTATGGATGGCAGTGAATCCTCATCAAACAAATGCGTGTTGTAACCATAATGGTTGAAACCTTCATGATCAGCCGTAATTCCTCCTGATAATGTGATATAACCAAAAAATTTCTTGCCGTATAAATTCAGATTGCTAACCGAATAACCACCGGAGACCTTATCATCGTTTTCGAGGATGATGTTGGCATGGGATGATTTATGATAAAGGCTTGCCCCCAGGACGTATTCTTTTGAATGCAGGTTGCTGATGTTAAACTCAGCCAGGGGAGTGGTATAATTGCCTAATCCGATTTTCAGAAAACTGTTATAAATCTTGGGCAGGGCCGAAGAAACTACCCTGGCAGGTTTAATGGGATTTACCTCAAAAATGGTTGTGACCGGTACAGGAGTTATTTTATAAGTAAAGCTGGGTATAGTGGTTTCTACATCACCCAGGGAAGGCATATGACTTATTTTGCTTGCATCTGACAGTGTAGGCTCATACGGTTTGACGACAAAAACCTCCTTATTTATTTCCTGCGCTGCCGCAGGCTGAATCATCGGAATGACCATCAGGGATAAAAGGATGCGGCAGATCCAAAACTCCATAAGATAAGATTTCATAGATTTTTTTCGTGTTATTTAACATCAATTTCCAGTTCCTGTTGTTGTTCAACATCCTTTGCAGGAGGAACCTGTTTATCGGTCAGTATTTTGTGCTTTTCCTTAGCCAGGTCCAGTATCCCGTCGCCGGTATTCTCATAGTAGTCGATGATGCTCTGTAAGGTCTGGACAGCCTGAAAATCATTCCCTTTATAACCAAAGATATCCGCCCAGAGTATAAAGCTCCGCGCCATCCAGTACTGATGCGGAGTGGTTTTTTCCGAAAAATCAATAATTTCTTTTTCAGCATTGTCATAATCCTTGCGCTGAAAGTATATCTCGGCTACCCTGTATTTCGATTCAGCTCCCTCAGCACTTTTAACATCCCTGGCCACTATCTGGAACTCACTCATGGCCAACATCTGTCTGTCCAGTGATAACAAAGACCTGGCTTTTTTGAACCTTGTTTCGCGTTCCAGGTCAGCCGGGAGTTTTTCCGTAAGCAGGATCTTATCGGCTGATTCCACCACCGGTTGGAATTCCTCCAGGAAATAATGGCAGCGCAACCTGCCAATCCTTGCCTCAAGCCGGTTGGTCTTTGATTCGGCATGATCTTCCAGTTTCTGATAATAACCAAGGGCTCCTGCGTAGTCTTTTTGGCTGAACCTGATACGGGAAGCTCCCAGCAAAGCAACCTCCGTGAATATGTTATTGGGTTTGTCAATGACATAATTGAAAGATTGAATGGCATCCTCTAGCTGATTCAGTTTGTAATTACAGTCTCCCTTGTAGAAATGTGCATTCAGCAGGAAGTTGCCGTCCGGATGGTTCTGAATATAGTTGGTCAGGCTTCTGATTGATCGTCCGCAATCTCCTGCCATATAAAGTTTTTCTGCCGAAATATAACTGAGTGAATCCTGTTCATGGGCATCTACGCCCGCCATAGCTCCCATCCCTTTTACGTATTCGAAATAGGAATCCACCTCGTTCATTTCCACGTATACGTTTTTAAGCCCGATCAACGCATTTTGTGATTCCTCCGTGCCCGGATAATCGGCAATTACTTTTTTATAATAGGTCACTGATTCATCAAAGCGGTTCGCATTATAATAAAGCAGGCCAAGATTCACCATGGATTTTCTGACATAACTGCTGGTGGGAAAATCATCAATTACCTGACGGTAATATCCGGCCGCTTTATCGGCCTGGCCTGAATGGACATAACTTTCTGCAATCTGGTAGACCGCATCAGCTTTATAGGCTGAGGAAGGGAAGGTACTCACAAGCCGGGCCAGGATTTGAATTTTCTCCTCATGCTTTCCCAGTATCCCTTTTGATAATCCCTGCTGGTACATAGCGTAATCAACCCCCGTTTCATCTGCTTCAATGCACTGGTTGTAATAGGTGATGGCCGATGCATAATCAGAATGAATAAAGTAACAGTCCGCTGTACGGTTTAAAGCATCGCTGTATATTTCGCGCTGATCTTTTTCCGCAAGCGACAGGAATTTCTTAAACCAAACCAGTGCCTGCGGATATTGTTTCATCTCAAAATAACAATAACCTGTGTTGTAATGCGCCAGTTTATACTCCGCTGTACCGGAGGCAGCCACCTGTGATAAAAACTGACCATACAGTTCGAGGGCATCCTTATATTCAGTCTTTCTGTAGCTGGCTTCGGCTTTCCAATAGATACTGAGAGCCAGTATCAGCGGATCATAGCTTCCCTGGGTGGCCGACATATTGAATAACTGTATGGCTTCATCGTAACGAAGGTCATTAAAAAGCTCGAGTCCCCTGAAATAAGCTATTTTCTGGTAAGCCTTATTGATTTCACTGCTTTTCTTCCTGATATTCTCTATGGAAGCCAGCGCAAGCTTATAGTTTTTCGCATTCAGGTATGCCAGCACCAGGTAGTTATAAGCTTCATCCGACCTTTTTGAGGCCGGATAAAGGCTGAGGTAGTCATTGAATCCCTGTATCGCCTCGTTGAAGGGGGAGGATGAAGTTTCATAGGTCACCAGGGCATAGTTGAACAGGGCATCTTCTTTTATTTCCTGGTCAAAATCCATTTTAGAGGCTGATGAGAATGCCATCCTGGCACTGCTTTTATCGTTCAGTTTCAGGTAACAGTCAGCCAGCAGATACAATGCATTCTGGCTAAGCGCTGATTCTTCACCGGTCATGCTTCCAAAAAGCTTGGCTGCTTTCTGTAACTGATCTGTTTTGTAATAAACATAGGCAAGCTGATACCGGTCTTCTTTTGACACCGATCCCGCCTTTTCATGAAATGTTTCAAGATAGGGAACGGCTTCATCGTACTTTTCCAGCTTGAAATACGATTCACCGATTATGCGGGCTACCTCCGCCTTCCTTTTTTCGGTGACATTGGTCATCAGCGAAGGAGCAAAAGCGATAACCTCTTCGTATTTCTGCTGGATGAAATAAATATGGGTTATGTAATAGGGCACTATGGGTCCGAAATTTTCGTCGGTCCTTAATTTCAGGAACCCGTTAAGGGCTGTCTGGTAATTCTTCTGGATATAGTTGATATGCGAATAATAGTACAACGCCGGAGCCGTGTATTTGGTATCCATATCCTTGATCTCACCAAAGGCATAACGGGCTTTGTCGAGATCATTCCTTACAAAGAAACAATAGCCGCTTTTAAAATTATATTCAGCCATGTCGCTTCTATTAAGTTGCTGATAATCAACTTTTTGATAATAATCAAGGGCACGTCCGTAGCTTTTGGATTGATAAAAATGGTTTGCCAGTGCAAAATAAGCATCGTTGGCCAGGGGACTTTCGACATTATTTGAAATATACTTTATCACCAGGAATTCAGCGTCCTTATTAAAAAGCTTAAGGGCGCACATGGCTTCATAATACTCACTGCGGGAAGCAAGTTCGGTATTTGCCGAAGCATATTCTCCGGCGAGGTCATGAAAGATCTGTTGTGCGGCACTGTATTTCCCGTTGCGGTACAGCTCAAGCGCCTGCTGATACAGCGCGTTATCCTGCGTATGATAAACCGTTTGCTGACCCGATAAAGCAACGAAGATGCCGAGGGCCATGATAACCGATACTAACCTGATTTGCATTGGTTAATGAGTTGATTCCGGATAAAATTACGGATTAATAACGTAGGATTTCCCCGTTTTATTCTTTTTAAATTAACATCATTCTGTTAATTACTTAGCTTTCAATTTCCATTTTAATGAATAATTTTGACTGATCGGAAAACGGATATGCTTTCTCAATGAGTGAAAAGTCAATTATTCAGTTTCAGGATGCTTCCATCTATCAGGATGATCACCTGGTATTATCGAATGTTTCCTTCTCGGTTGCCAAAGACGAGTTTGTATACCTGATCGGCAGGGTAGGTAGCGGAAAGACCAGCCTGATCCAGACCATCAATGCAGCCTTGCCCTTAAAATCAGGAACCGCATCTGTTGCCGGTTTTGAGTTAAACAAACTCAGAAAAAACCAGGTGCCTTTTCTGAGGAGAAAACTGGGGATCGTTTTCCAGGATTTTCAGCTGCTGATCGACAGGTCTGTGCAGGATAACCTTTTCTTTGTACTGCATGCCACAGGATGGAAGGACAAAATCGCTGTACAGAAACGCATTACCGAAGTACTTACCAAGGTGGGACTGGAGAACAAAGGCTATAAAATGCCTCACCAGCTTTCGGGGGGAGAGCAGCAGCGTGTCGTCATTGCCCGCGCCCTGCTCAACGAACCGGAAATCATCCTGGCGGATGAACCTACCGGAAACCTGGACCCGGAAACTTCGGAAGGGATCATGGAGATCCTGAAAGAGATCGGAGCGTCCGGCAGGGCTGTACTGATGGCTACCCACAATTATACCCTGCTTAAAAAATATCCTGCCCGCACCCTGAAATGCGAGGATGGAAAACTGGTTGAAATGGAGGAGAGCACTGAGATTGATTTTACAATGCTCGGTTAGATGGCTAAAATAACCGATAGTTTCTTCCCGCCTAAATACTCCGGATCGGAATTCATAAAACATTCATTGGTACTCTTCCTGGGTTCGACCCTGGCACAGTCTTTATCAGTTTTACTGTATCCGGCCTTCAGCAGGCTATTCTCTCCGGAACAGTTTGGTACCTATGCCTTGTTCCTGAGTATTACCGGCATTATGGCTTTTCTTTCCTCAGGGGTATATGAGCAAGCCATATTACTGCCCAGGGAAGATAAGGATGCCCTTACCCTGTTGGTCCTTTCCCTGATGCTGACGCTGGCCCAATGCCTCATTTTTTTAATTACTATACTGTTTTTCGGCGACTATATTGCTGAAAAAATGCTGAACAATGCGCAAATAAAACCCTTCCTTCTGCTGGTGCCCGTTTCGATCATTTTAAATAATATATATGCGGCCTTTACCTTTTATGCCAACCGCAGAAAGTATTATGCTTATATCTCACAGAGCTCTATTAATCAGGGAATTGGAATCAATATCTCAAAACTTGTTTTTGGCCTGTCTGGTCTTACCAAAAGCGGACTGATCCTGGGAAGAATCATTGGACAATTTACGGCTGCGGTTCAATTGCTTGTGCAGGTAATGAGAAAATCCCGCATAACCTTTCAGGATATTAAAGCTGTCAGGGGTAATCTTAAACAGGTTGCGGTTACCTATAAAAACTTTCCGAAGTTCAGGATGCCTCTTGCGTTGATGAATACTTTCTCAACAGCGTTGCCAATCCTGGCCCTCAGCAAATATTTCACTGCCTGGGATGCCGGGCAATACTCGCTTGCCGCAGGTGTGATGCTGACTCCGGTGACGCTGATCGTTGGGTCTGTCTCAAAGGTAATGAACCAGAAGATAATTGAAAGGGTTAACGCAAGGCAACCGGTGTTAAATTATATTATACGGGCGCTCCTCACTATCATGCCGGTTACGGCAGTCCTGTTTTTCATTTTTTATTTCTTTTCAGCGCCTGTTTTTGTTTTCCTGTTTGGAGCCGACTGGCAGGAAGCCGGAAGGATCGGCGGTTTACTGCTTCCCTGGGTGTTTTTGGTTTTGTTCACAACGCCGTTTGGCTTTGTCCCCGACATGTTTTTCAGACAAAAAAAAGCCATGATCATCGATGCCCTTTATCTTATCATGAGGCTCGCTGCATTGGCCATCGGAATATTGAACAAAAATATCATGCTGGCGATAGGTTTGTTTGTTCTGTCAGGCTGTGTGATATTAAGCTATAACTTAATATGGTACTTGTCTTTGCTGAAAGATCATGATAAAAGCATAATGACGGATAAAGGTTAATGAAAGATGGTAAAGATCGATTTGAAATATCGGTATGGCTTTAACTGGTATCATAAAGAGGGAATTTATGTAAAAGGTTATCTGTTTGATGCAGGAAATACATTATACCAGGATGAAGAATTAACGTCCTATTTCTCGTCCGTTTCTGATTATCATTCTTTCCGGGAAAAAGTATCACAGACCAACGGGATGTTTTCGGTCATTATCGTTAAGGAAGATTTGATCCTGATGGGTGCTGATATCATTCGTACATTCCCGTTATTCTACCATTATGACGGTCACAGCTTGCATGTCTCGGATAATGCACAATTCCTGGCTGAAACTTATTCCTTAGAGGTAAACACGACAAGAAGCATTGAATATCTGGCAACCGGTTTTACAACGGGAAAACGTACACTCTTCACCGGGATATATCAATTGCAGCCCGGGCAGATTATAAGTCTGAGAGAGGGAACAGCAGCAGAGAGTGAATTCTATTTTTCATATGCGACCGGAAACACTCATGAAATGGCTTATGATGACCTGAAACTTCGCATGAAAGATATTCTCAACCGTGTATTTGACAGGTTAATCAGGTCGGCGGGCAACCGTCAGATCATTGTACCGCTGAGCGGGGGTTATGATTCACGATTCATTGCTGCCATGCTGAAAAATAAAGGCATAAAGGATGTCATATTCATAACCTATGGGAAAAAAGACGCACCTGAAAAGTCCATCTCTAAAAAAGTGGCGGCGAAACTGGGTTATCAATGGCTCTTTATGGAGCATACTCCTGAAATTGTAAATGATTACTTTGAATCGGAGGAATTTGCAGGGTATTATCCCTATGCTGCCAACGGAGTGGGCTTTTCTTACCTGTTTGAATACTTTGGAGCCCGTTCCCTGAAACATAAATACGGATTACCGGAAGATTCGGTGTTTATTCCCGGGCATTCGGGTGATTTTCTCGGAGGCAGCCAGATCACAAAATTCGGCATTCCCATGTCCGGTTCACTCCATTCTGCAGTGAACAGGTT
>Ga0105101_10000882_pt1 | contig 12919 bp, 10 predicted proteins | sample PPLLak21cMay2015_2_FD_87037 | JGI IMG/M metagenome (GOLD analysis project Ga0105101, IMG submission 87037) | Freshwater sediment microbial communities from Prairie Pothole Lake near Jamestown, North Dakota, USA - PPLs Lake P8 Core (1) Depth... | ecosystem: Environmental > Aquatic > Freshwater >... | reverse complement strand
TCGCTGGTGTACTCGCGCGATGCGCGCTACGCCTATGTGTTCGGACGTGACGGTGGCCTCACCAAGGTGGACCTGCTGTGCCGGCGCATCGACAAGCGTGTGCTGCAGTCCGGCAACGCCATTGGTGGGGCGATTTCGCAGGATGGCCTGCTGATCGCGGTGTCGAACTACACGCCGGGCGGCGTGAAGGTGTTCGATGCCGCGACCCTGGAACCGCTCGCCGATATTCCGGCGGTCTACGGTAACGGCCAGCATTCCAAGGTGGTGGGGCTGGTGGATGCGCCCGGCAACCGCTTCGTGTTCTCTTTGTATGACGCTGGCGAAATCTGGATCGCCGACCTGCGCGATCCCAGGAAACCGGCGGTGCAGAAATTCATGAACATCGGCAAGCAGCCGTACGACGGCACGGTAACTCCGGACGGACGCTATTACATCGCCGGCCTGTTCGGCGAAGACGGTCTGGCGCTGCTCGATCTGTGGCAGCCGCAGCAGGGCGTGCGGCGCGTGCTGCAAGGTTACGGACGCGGCGAGCAACCGCTGCCGGTGTACAAGATGCCGCACATGGATTACTGGGCACTGGCGGGCGACCGCGCCTATGTGCCCGCTGTTGGCCGGCACGAAGTGCTGATCATCGATCAGCGTTCCTGGAAAGAAACCGGGCGCGTGGCGGTTGCCGGCCAGCCGGTGTTTGTCGTGGCGCGCCCGGACGGACGCCAGGTGTGGGTCAACTTTGCGCCGCCGCACAACGACACGCTGCAGGTAATCGACACCTTGAGCGGAAAGATTGTGCAGACCTTAACACCAGGCAAGGCGGTGCTGCACATGGAGTTCACACCGCGCGGCGAGAATGTCTGGATCTCGGTGCGCGACGACAACCGCGTGGACGTGTACGACACCGAGACCTTTGTAAAAATCGCGATGCTGCCGGCGCAGAACCCGAGCGGTATCTTCTTCACGCCACGCGCGCACCGGATCGGTCAGTGAGGCAGTGGAAAGTGGAAAGTGGAAAGACATCAGTGGAATCAGGACAGAACATGAACGAGCTTGAACGAAGACTGCTGAACGACTATCAGCGCGACTTTCCGCTCACGCCGACCCCGTACGCCGATATCGCGCGCGAGCTGGGCGTGAGCGAGGCCGAGGTGCTGGCAACGCTGACGCGTCTCCAGCAGCAGGGCGCGGTGTCGCGTGTCGGTGCCGTGCTGCGTCCGAACACCGTGGGAGCGAGCACGTTGGCCGCCATGGCCGTGCCGAACACCGAGCTGGAGACGGTAGCGGCATTGGTGAGCGCGTACCCGGAGGTCAACCACAATTACGAGCGCGAGCACGCACTGAACCTCTGGTTCGTGGTCGCTGCGCCAGATAGTGGGCGCCTGCAGCAGGTGCTGGATGATATTGCTTCGCGCAGCGGTTACGAAGTCTTGCCGTTTCCGCTGCTCGAGGATTATCACATCGACTTGGGATTTGATCTCAAATTCTGAAAAGACGAACGAGCGATGCGAGTAGGGCACATGTTATGACAAGACGAACAAGCATAGCGAGTAGGGCATCTGATTTGGACCTGAGCCACGTGCTTTCGATGTCGACTTCGTTGCCAGGTCTGGATGAAGCGGACCGACGGTTGCTGGCGGCAATCCAGGACGGCCTGCCGCTCGTGTCGCGCCCGTTCGCGGAGATTGGCGCGCGTTTGGACCTGAGCGAAAGCGAGGTCATGGCGCGTCTGCAACAGCTGCAGACGCGCAGAGTGATTCGTCGCTTCGGCGGTGTGGTGCGGCATCATGAGTGCGGCTACGGCGCCAACGCCATGGGGGTGTGGGACGTGCCGGATGGGCAGGTGCGCGAGTTGGGACGTTGTCTCGCCGAATTCGATTTCATCACACTCTGTTACCGCCGTCCGCGCCACCTGCCGCAGTGGCGTTACAACCTGTACTGCATGATCCATGGCAAGACCCGTGAGGACGTGTTGTCGAATCTTGAGTGGATGGTGAACCGCTGCGGTTTGCACGGCCTCACCCACGAAGTGCTGTTCAGTCTTCGGCGTTTCAAGCAGCGCGGCGCCATGTACTTTGATGTACAGGGAAGTACGAATGCCGACGCCGTGGTGGCTCCCGACATCCTCGGCAACTGCTCCCTGCGTTGCTCTACCTCCTCCATCCCTGGAGTCGTGTCTTCCGCGACATTTGCACATCCATGTGCTTCACAGGACGCGCGCCTGGCGTCGGCTGCCGAACCACAGGCCGCAGGCACAGCAGGCGAGGGCTGAAATCATGGATGCTCTGGATCGTGCCATCATCAACAACCTGCAAGGCGGGTTTCCGGTCTGCGATGAGCCGTACCGCGAGGTCGCCGGCCAGCTTGGCACGAGCGAGGATGAATTGCTGCGCCGGCTCGATGTCCTGCTGGAGAACGGCACCCTGTCGCGCTTCGGGCCGATGTACCACGCCGAGCGTCTCGGCGGTGGATTGACGCTCGCGGCCATGCAGGTCCCGCCAGATGACTTCGAGCGCGTGGCGGCGATCGTCAACGCCTTTCCGGAAGTCGCGCACAACTACGTGCGCGAGCATGCCCTTAACATGTGGTTCGTGCTCGCGACCGAAACCCCGGAACGCATTGACCAGGTGATTGCCGCGATCGAGCGCGATACCGGTTACAAGGTGCACAACATGCCGAAGCAAGAAGAGTTCTTTGTCGGCCTGAGATTCGAGGCATGACGCCGCGTCCCGCCACCGCCATGCGTCCGGACAGCGCCGAGCCGCTGCTGGATGCCGTCGACCGCCGGATCATCGTGGCCACCCAGTCCGGCCTGCCGCGCGTGGCGCGCCCCTATCACGCCATCGCCGCCCAGATCGGCGTGGCGGCGGAAGAAGTCATGCGCCGCATGCAGCGCATGCTGGAGACCGGCATCATCCGCCGCATTGGCGTGGTACCGAATCACTATGCGCTTGGCTACAAGGCCAACGGCATGTCGGTGTGGGACGTGCCGGACGAACGCGTGCACGAGCTGGGGGAAAAAATCGGCGCGCTCGATTCCGTCAGCCACTGTTATCAGCGCCCCCGGCATCTGCCGGCCTGGCCTTACAACTTGTTCGCCATGGTGCATGGCCATGACCGTGACGAAGTCGAGGCCAAGGTCCGCGCCATCGCCGACCTGCTCGGAACCGCAGACCGCGGCCACACGGTGCTGTACAGTACCCGGATCCTCAAGAAAACAGGCTTGAGGATTGGCTGAAAAACTCAACGCAAAGGCGCAAAGACGCAGAGGAAAGGCAAAGATGATATGTGGTCATCCAGGAAATGATTTTCTTTGCGCCTTTGCGCCTTTGCGTTGAGTCTTTTGAGGTATACCCATGTTCCGCATCAGCCAGTACATGCAGGAGATCAGCAACCCGACACCGCTCGGGCCAAAGCGCAATCCGCCCGGCCCGGTGGTGATCTGGAATCTGATCCGGCGCTGCAACCTGGCCTGCAAGCACTGCTACTCGATTTCCGCCGATACCGATTTCCCCGGCGAGCTGTCCACCGCTGAAGTCTACAAGGTGATGGATGACCTCAAGGCCTTCAAGGTGCCGGTGCTGATCCTGTCCGGCGGCGAGCCGCTGCTGCGGCCCGATATCTTCGACATCTCGCGCCGCGCCAAGGCCATGGGCTTCTACGTCGGTCTGTCCACCAACGGCACGCTCATCGACGAAGGCATGATCGATCGCATTGCCGGTATCGGTTACGACTACGTCGGCATTAGCATCGACGGCCTGCAGAAAACCCACGACCGCTTCCGACGGCTGGACGGCGCCTACGAGGCCTCAATGAAGGCCATCCGCCTGTGTCATGCACGTGGCATCAAGGTCGGCATGCGCTTCACCATGACCCAGGACAACGCGCACGAGCTGCCGCAATTGCTGGACCTGATGGAGGCCGAGGGCATCGACAAGTTCTATCTGTCGCACCTCAATTACGCCGGTCGCGGCAACGTCAACCGCAAGGATGATGTGATTTTCAAGACCACGCGCTGGGCGATGGACCTGCTGTTCGACCGCTGCTGGGAGTACACGCAACGCGGACTGCACAAGGAGTTTGTCACCGGCAACAACGACGCCGACGGCGTGTACCTGCTGTTCTGGGTGCGCAAGCATTTCCCGCAGTTGGAAGAACACATGCGCGCCAAGCTCGCGCAGTGGGGCGGCAACTCCTCGGGCGTGAACATCGCCAATATCGACAACCTCGGCCAGGTGCATCCCGATACCTTCTGGTGGCACTACAGCCTCGGTAATGTGAAAGACCGGCCGTTCTCGCAGATCTGGCCCGACACCTCCGACCCGCTCATGGCCGGCCTCAAAGCGAGCCCCAGGCAGATCAAGGGACGCTGCGGCGCGTGCCACTACTTCGATATTTGTGGCGGCAATACCCGCGTGCGCGCCCATCAGTTGACCAATGATCCCTGGGCCGAGGACCCGGCCTGTTATTTGACCGACGAGGAGATCGGCGTCGAGGCCGGCGGCGAACGCGTGCCGCTTACGCCGTATACGCGGCGAGAGAGTAAGTTGCGAAGCCGCCGCGGCCAGTCTCAGTAAGGGCGCCTCCACGCGCGATCGCTGGCGCCCGCATTTTCGGCTGCGCGGGGGTCTTGTCTTGGGCATACTGCCGACACGCCACCATTCCGGAGCGCCGACCAACAGTAATGACTAAAGGCCAAAATTAAGGGTTGCTTCGTAGCGCAGTTCGCGCTGAGATAGCAACACGCCTTGCCTGACTTAAGGAGTGTGACAGGACCAGACGATTGACTGGACATGCGGAGGCACAGGATGCGCCCACACTTACGCCAGTACTCCACGGCCTATGCGGTGCTGATCATCATGCTCGGCATCACGTTCGCGGCCTGGTACGCGGCGCTGCGCTACGTCGAGACGCAGGGGCAGCAACGATTCGCCGACGCCGTGCGCACGACGCAGCTGGCGATCGAGCGGCGCGTCGAGGTCTACGTCAACGCGCTGCAGGGCGTGGGGGCGCTGTTCTACCACAGCGAGCGGGTCACGCGCCGCGAGTTCCAGGAATACGTCGCGCACCTCGATCTCGCGCGCCGCTATCCCGGCATCCAAAGCGTCGGCTACGTCCGCCACGTCCCGCCGGGAAAGGCCGGGGCGCTCGTTGCGCAGTTACAGCGCGAGCTTCGCGACGATCCCTGCGGTTACCCGCCGGTGCCGGAACTCGCCGCGGCCGGCCGCGGCGAGTACTACCTGGTGGTGTTCGCCGAGCCGATCGCGCTCAACACCGCGCTTTTCGGCAAGGACGTGGCCGCCGATCCGGCCTGCCGCGAAGCGATGGAGCGCGCCCGCGACACGGGCGCGGTCGCGGCCACCGCGCGCCAGGTCTTCCGCCATGACGCGCGCGACAAACCGGGTGTGACGCTGCTGCTGCCGATCTACGCATCGGGCGCCACGCATGCCACGCCGGACCAGCGCCGGCGCGCCCTCACCGGTTTCGTGTCCGCCGCGCTGCTGGCGCCGGACCTGCTGCCCAGCATCTTCGGCAACCCGGTGGATCCGGCCATCGACTTCGAGATCTTCGACGGCACCAAGCTTGGTACGGATCGCCTGCTGTATGACAACGACCGCATCCTGCACGCGCTCGAACCCGAACCGCGTGCCCGCTACACGCGGCTCGTCACTCTCGCGGTCGGCGGACGCGAATGGGGTGTGTACTTCTCGACGCGCCCGCAGTTCGAGGCCGAGCTCAACTATCAGTTCGCCTGGGTCGTGCTTGCGGGCGGCCTGCTCGCGAGCGGCTTGCTGTTTCGCATCACGGCGGTGCAGGCGCGGATCTCGGCCGAACGCAAGGAGCGGGCGGCGATGTTCGCCCACCAGGCGACCCACGACTCCCTCACCGGCCTGGGCAACCGTACGCTGCTCGCCGGACGCATGGAGGCGGACATCGTCAGCAACGAGAGCCGCGCCCTGGCGCTCATCGACCTCGACGGTTTCAAGGAGGTTAACGACACTCTCGGCCATCTGGCCGGCGACCAGCTGCTGCGCCGGCTCGGGCCGCGCCTGACGGAAGCCCTGTCCGCCGCCGATACCCTCGCGCGGCTGGGCGGCGATGAGTTCGCCATCTGGCTGGCAGCGCCGGTGGATGCCGCCAGCGCGCCGGCGCGCGCCAGCGCGCTGCTCGCCACAATCCGCGCCCCGTTCGACATCGACGGCATTACGCTGCAAGTCGACGCGAGCGTCGGCGTGGCCCTGTATCCAGAGCACGGCCGCAGCGTCGGTGCGCTGCTGCGCTGCGCGGACGTGGCGATGTACGAGGCCAAGCGCCGCCGCACCGGCTACGTGCTGTATGACCCGCAGCACGATCCCCACAGCCCGCAGCGCCTCGCCTTGCTGAGCGACTTGCTCGGTGCGATCGAAGGCGGCCAGTTGCTGCTGTACTTCCAGCCGATCATCGATCTCAAGAGCAAGCGCGTGGTCGCGGTCGAAGCGCTGGTGCGCTGGGCGCATCCGCGCGAGGGATTCCTGACCGCGGACAGCTTCGTGCCGCAGGCCGAAGCCAGCGCCCTGATCCGGCCACTCACCGAATGGGTGATCGACCAGGCGCTGCGCGACTGGCAGCAGGCCCGGTACGCGGGCCATGACTGCGGGCTCGCGATCAACGTCTCGGCGCGCAACCTTCTCGACAGCGGGTTTGCGGCGGTGCTCGATGCCGCACTGAAGCGCCATGGGGCCGATCCGGCGCGCGTCGAGCTCGAGCTCACTGAAAGCGCCCTGATCACCGATCCCGAGCGCGTGCGCGCCACGCTCGCGCGCTTGCGCGAAATCGGGGCACATGTGGCCGTGGACGATTTCGGTACCGGGTATTCCTCCCTTGATTCCCTGAAGCGCCTGCCGATTTCCACGCTCAAGATCGATCGCTCGTTCGTGCATGGCATGGTGCACAATGAGAATCTAGCCGTGATCGTGCACTCCACCATCAATCTCGCCCATAATCTCGGCATGCGGGTGGTCGCCGAGGGCGTGGAGGATCAGGAAACGCTCGATTTGCTGGAGCTGCTCGATTGCGACTGCGCCCAGGGCTTTCTCATCAGCCGGCCGATGCCCGCCGCCGCGCTCGCCGACTGGTGCCAGGTGGCGTGACCCGGACGGATAGCCGCGCTCACTCCCGGAGAACCCGATACTGTACGATTCGTATACTCCGCCCGGAGAATCTCGCCGGCAAGTCCAGCCACGACGTGAGGGTCGGCGTTAAGAGGTGTGTTTTCCAGCGACATGCGCGTCCACGACAGGGCCCGGTTGAGCGGCTCGCAAAAGGCACGGTTGCGAGCGAGGCAGCTTCACGCCCGAGATCGGCGCGTTTCGTGCCGGGCCTCGGGCGTATCCACCGAATCGGGGTCGCGGAGCTGCGCGTTGCGTCGACCGCCGCAGAATGATGTTTGCTGATGAGGCTGGTGATGAAAAGGCATATCGTATTTCTGGCATGCACCGCCGCTGTGGTCGTGAACGCGTCGGCACTCGGCGCGCAACCGGATGTCGGCACGCTTTACTCGCAGCACTGTGCTTCCTGCCACAGCGCCGAACGCCTGGGCGGCATGGGACCGGCGCTGTTGCCGGAAAACCTCGGACGGCTGAAGCGCGGCGAGGCACAGGGCGTGATCCGCGACGGGCGAACGGCCACGCAAATGCCGGGTTTCAAGGACAAGCTGTCGGAAGACCAGATCAAGCAACTGGCCGAGCTGATCTACACGCCGTTGGCGCAGGTGCCGCGCTGGGATCTGGAACAGATGCGTGCCTCGCAGCTGCGACACGTTCAACCGGGTGAAAAACTCGCCGACAAACCGGTGTTCAAGGTCAAGGATCCGCTCAACCTGTTCATCGTGGTCGAGCTCGGCGATCACCATGCCACGCTGCTGGATGGCGACCGCTTCGCGGTGATCAAGCGCTTCCCGACGCGCTTCGCGCTGCACGGCGGGCCGAAGTTCTCGCCGGACGGGCGTTATGTGTACTTCGCCTCGCGCGACGGCTGGATCTCGAAATTCGACATCTACAACCTGAAATACATCGCCGAGATCCGTGCCGGCATCAACACCCGCAACCTGGCGGTATCCGGCGACGGGCGCTACGTGCTGGTCGGCAATTACCTGCCGCACACGCTGGTGGTGCTGGACGCCAGGGATCTCAGCCCGCTCAAGATCATCGCGGTGCAGGACGGCGCCGGCAAATCCTCGCGCGTGTCGGCGGTGTACGACGCCGGCCCGCGCAAGAGCTTCATCGCCGCGCTCAAGGATATCCCCGAAGTGTGGGAGATTCCCTACGATCCGAAGCACGAGCCGATCTACCCGGGTTATGTGCACGACTACCAGATGGGCGAGGGCATCGCCGCCACCGGACCGTTTCCGGTGCGGCGCATCAAGCTGGATGACTATCTGGATGATTTCTTTTTCGACCCGCCCTACAACCACCTGATCGGTGCGGCCCGGAATGGCAAGAACGGACAGGTGGTGAACCTGCTGGTCGGGCGCAAGATCGCCGACGTGGAGTTGCCCGGGCTGCCGCATCTGGGCAGCGGCATCAGCTGGGAGCGCGACGGTAGAACGGTGCTGGCAACCCCCAATCTTCGGGAGGGAGCGATCTCGGTCATCGACCTCAAGACCTGGAAAGTAATACGCCGGATCGAGACGCTGGGCCCCGGGTTCTTTTTGCGCTCCCACGAGGACACCGGCTACGTCTGGGCGGACAACATGATGAGTCCGAAAAAGAAGGACACGATCGAAATTATCGACAAGCAGACACTCAAGGTGGTGAGGGCGCTGTCCCCGGCGCCCGGCAAGACCGCGGCGCACACCGAGTTCACGCGCGACGGCAGGTATGCGCTGGTGAGTATCTGGGAAATGGACGGCGCGCTGGTCGTGTACGATGCCACGACCTTCAGGGAGATAAAGCGCCTGCCGATGAAAAAACCATCCGGCAAGTACAACGTCTACAACAAGATTACGCGCTCATCGGGGACGAGCCACTAACACCACGTGGAGCGCGACGGTTTCAGCCGGCGGCGCGCCTGCCCATCTCGTGAACCTGAGGAACCCTGGCGTTAGCGCGTGTGTTGACTGGTTTGCGGCCTCGCATGTAGGTCACGACGTTTTGCCTGGTGGCGGCTACGGCGAAGTCATCACCGCCCGGGGCCTCGTTGGCTTTGCGCAGAAAACTGCCAAGAGCCAATGCCAAAACCGGTGCCACTGCCAACCAACCAATTACAATCCAGCCGACTGTTCCCAAGTCCATTATTACGCTCCTTGCAAAGGTTAGTACCAACTCTCGAAGTAATAGAATTGTCCAGGTCCACCCGTTATTCAATAGGTTAATGGGCGGAAGTTCGCGAAAGGAGCCTATTACTCGATGAACGGTTTACCGGCCCCGCCTGGGCATCGGTTCGACTGCCAAGCCGGGGCCGCCGCAGCCGACATGCATCCCAGAATGGCGCACCCACGGCCAAACACCCGGTGCACAGATGCCCCTGGATTTGGCGGTGCCGGCCGGTGAACCGGGCGAACCGTCCGCATGTGCGCAAGGAATGTGCGCTACGCGCCTGGCTTGCGTGTTGCCTGCGGCGCACAGGTAATTCCGCATGCCCGGCGTGGTTGAAATAGCTTGGGGAATTATCGAGCATGGCCCACTGCCCAATCTGGGAAGCCGCACATGAGCGAAGATTTTGAACCCCGCAATGAGCTGGAAAAGAGCCTGCTCTCCGCCCAGAACGAAGAAATCAGCAGCGATGATCTGCTGAATATCCTGATGAATTCGCAGGTGTTCATGCCGGTGCAGGATGATAAACCGGCAGTGCTCAACATCCAGCATCGGTGCGCGCCCAGCCGCTGGTGCTCAACGCCGAGGACGGCGCGCCGATTCTGGTGCTGTTTTCGAACCCGGAGCGCGCCAAGGAGTTTAGGCGATTATCCCGGTTTCGGTGGCGGTCTGCTCACCGAGTTCACCTGGGTGCTGGAAAAGATGGGCCGCGACTTCGGCATCGCCCTCAACCCGGGCCTCGATGTCGGTTTCGACATGGAGCCGGAGACCGTCAACGAGCTGGTCGACAGCCTGGGGCAGCAAGCCCGGCACTGACCCCGGTCGTTTCTGTTGAGGGATATTTAATAATCATTTCGGCCGCAGATGAACGCAGATTAAGGCCAGGAATGTGACAACAAATCATCCCGATCTGCGTTTATCCGTGTTCATCAGTGGCCAAAAATCATTTTACCGGCAAGACCCTTTACCGGCTTACCTGCTGTTCGAAGACTGATCTTTTCCACGCGCTTGCTGCATAATCGGCATTCCATTGGACTGGCGGCATGCTGCGGCTCACCGAAATCAAGCTTCCCCTCGACCACAGCGCCGCTGCCTTGCACGCACTGATCCTGCGCACCCTGGGCATTCCGGAATCGGAACTGCTCGGTTACCGCGTGCACCGTCGTGGCCACGATGCGCGCAAGCCGGGTGTGATCGCGTTTGTCTACTCGCTCGATGTCGAAGTCCGGAACGAGGCGGCGCTCCTGAAAAAATTCCGCGGCAGCCCGCATATCGGTCCGGCGCCGGATGAAACCTACCACTACCCGGTGCGTGCATCCTCGCCAACGGTCGCGCGCCCGGTGGTGATCGGTAGCGGGCCGTGCGGCGTGTTCGCCGGTCTGTCGCTGGCGCGCATGGGGCTCAAACCGCTGATTCTGGAACGCGGGCGCAGCGTTCGTCAGCGCACGCAAGACGTATGGGGATTCTGGCGCGAGCGCCATTTCAACCCGCTGTCGAACGTGCAGTTCGGCGAAGGCGGGGCCGGTACCTTCTCGGATGGCAAGCTATATTCCGGCATCAAGGACCGCGGCCACCACATCCGCCAGATCCTGCAGGACTTCGTGGACTGCGGCGCGCCCGAGGAGATTCTCTACATCAGCAAGCCGCACATCGGCACCTTGCGGCTGGTGAAGGTGGTGGAGAAACTGCGCCGGCAGATCATCGAGGCCGGCGGCGAGTTCCGTTTCGAGGCGCAGGTCACGGAGGTCGTTGTCGAAAACAACGCCGTGCGCGGCGTCGTGCTCGCCGGCGGCGAGCAGATCGACAGCGCGCAGGTCGTGCTCGCGGTTGGCCACAGTGCGCGCGACACCTTCGCGATGCTGTACGACAAGGGCGTGCGCATCGACGCCAAGCCGTTTTCGATCGGTTTTCGCATCGAACACCCGCAGCATCTGATCGATGTCGCGCGTCTTGGCCGCTATGCCGGCAATCCACAGCTCGGCGCGGCCGATTACAAGCTCGTGCACCACTGCCGGAATGGCCGTTCGGTGTACAGCTTCTGCATGTGCCCTGGCGGTCAGGTGGTGGCGGCGACTTCGGAGGAAGGGCGCGTGGTGACCAACGGCATGAGCCACTACTCGCGCGCCGATCACAACGCCAACGCCGGAATCGTGGTTGGCATCACCCCGGCAGATTTCGGCAGCGACCATCCGCTCGCCGGCATTGCCTTGCAACGCGAGCTGGAGTCGCATGCGTTCGTGCTCGGCGGCAGTAACTATAATGCGCCGGTTCAGCGCGTGGAGGATTTTCTCGCCGCGCGTCCGTCCACCGCACTCGGTTCGGTGACGCCTTCGTATACACCGGGCGTGACACTCACCGATCTGGGCACGAGTCTTCCGGAATATGTGATCGCGGCGATCCGCGAGGCGCTGCCAAGATTCGACCGGACCATCAAGGGTTTTGCCATGCCGGATGCCCTGCTCACCGGCGTCGAGACGCGCACATCCTCGCCGATCCGTATTCCGCGCGACGCGCACAGCTTCGAGAGCCTGAATACAAAGGGGCTTTATCCAGCCGGCGAGGGCGCCGGCTTCGCTGGTGGTATTCTGTCTGCGGCCGTGGACGGCATGAAAGTGGCGGAAGCGGTGGCACGCGCACTCCTTACACCTGGGGTTCCTATATAATGATGCGGATGCGAATGACATACGCGGCGTTGATTCATGCGCCGCGTCCAAGGGGTAAATGAAAATTTCGACGTTCCGGCGGTACCTTACCTGGAAGCGGCTGCGCCTGACCGGCTTGGTGCTGCTTTTACTGCTTTCCGGCTTCACCCTGTATCTCGACTTCCGCGTACGCGATACGTTAGAGGGGCGACGTTTCGCGCTGCCGGCGCGCCTGTATGCGCGCCCACTGGAGCTGTTTCCCGGTCTCAGGCTCACGCCGGAGGCGCTCACCCGGGAGCTCGCGCGCCTCGGCTACAAGGAACCGCTTGCCGGCGACGAGCCCGGGCGCTATGCGCGGCACGCGAATTCATTCGAAATCATGACGCGGCCGTTCGTGTTCTGGGATGGCGCGCAGCCGGCGCGCAGGTTGCGCCTCGATTTTCACGGCGACAGTCTGGACGCCGTGCACGATTCTCAAAACGATCAGTCGCTCACGCTGGCGCGCCTCGACCCGCTCTACATCGGCGGCATTTACCCGGCGCACAACGAGGATCGGTTGCTGGTGCGGCTGGATGAGGTGCCGGAACATCTGGTGCAGGCCTTGATTGCCATCGAGGATCGCAAGTTCTACCAGCACCATGGCATTCATCTGCGCGGCATGGCGCGCGCCACCGTGGCACTGGTCACCAGGCGCGGCGTGCAGGGTGGTAGTACGCTCACCCAGCAGCTGGTGAAGAACTTCTTTCTGTCGCCGGAGCGCACGCTGCGCCGCAAGGCGACCGAAATTCTGATGGCGCTGCTGCTCGAACTGCACTACGACAAACGCGACATCCTTGAAACCTATTTGAACGAAATCTATCTCGGCCAGGACGGTAACCGCGCTATTCACGGCATCGGCCTCGCCAGCCGTTTCTACTTCGGCAAACCGCTGAAAGAGCTGACCTTGCCGGAGTCGGCGTTGCTGGTCGGCATGGTCAAGGGGCCGGGTTACTA
>Ga0105101_10000879_pt1 | contig 12929 bp, 13 predicted proteins | sample PPLLak21cMay2015_2_FD_87037 | JGI IMG/M metagenome (GOLD analysis project Ga0105101, IMG submission 87037) | Freshwater sediment microbial communities from Prairie Pothole Lake near Jamestown, North Dakota, USA - PPLs Lake P8 Core (1) Depth... | ecosystem: Environmental > Aquatic > Freshwater >... | reverse complement strand
GAGCTGCTGCTGGAAAACGGCGATCTCATCCGCGTGCCGAAGCGCGACGGCCTGGTGCTGGTGAGCGGGGAGGTCGTCTTCCCCAATGCGATCGCCCACGACCCCAAACTCGACCTCGATGGATACCTCCGCCGCGCCGGCGGCTACTCGCAGAGCGCCAATACCTCTCGCGTCATCGTCGCCCATCGCGACGGCAGCTTCGAAGAAGCGAGCGGCGGTGGATGGAGCTACTTCGGCGCGCGCGACCGGACCGAGATCAAGGAAGGCGACGAAATCCTCGTCCTGCCGAAGATCAAGACCAAGAGCATAGAAGTCACCCGTGGCATTACCCAAATCATTTACCAGATCGCGATTGCGGCGAAGGTGATTCTGGATTTGTAAGCGGCAGCTTGCCGCTGAAAGTGCTTTCGTGATTTGTCACATCCCCACCGACTTGGGCACGTTTGAAAATGGGTTTGCTCGTTGACATTGATAGTAATCCGCCCATGGAAATAGCTGGCGTGGCAGAGCAAGGCCACGAGCAAACCACGATGATTGGGCAGTGCTCAGGTTTCCCTGTCCAGAACATTCTGCTGCCGATCAGCAATCTTGTCTCTGAACTTTATGTCAGATTGCTATCCGGCTATCTGCAGTTCGAAGGTGAACTCCTCGTAGTCGACAAGGGAACAAGGCTCTCATTCAATACTTACTTCAATTCGTTTTATGAGAGTTACTGGGCCGGATGCACCGATCTGAAGGATTTGCAGCTTGCCGTCGAGTTCACGGGTGATGCCGTAATCGAAATCTATCGGGATGCTCTTCATCTTGGCTGTAACCGCATCGACTGGAAGCGAATCAAGAGTCCGGAACTTGCCGTCGTCGCGGTCGCTATCCCGATCGCAGCCTCCAAAGACATGGGGCCGGGTGGATCCCATTCGTGCGGTCGGATCTTCTTCGATATTCATGCGAGGAAGAAGACGACGATCAAGTCGATGCGTCTACAGACGTCAACGACCCCGCGCAATAACCCGAGACTCACCCTCGGAATATGCACATTCAATCGTGAGCCTTATCTATACAAGAACCTGTTTGAACTGGAGAGATTTGCGAGCGACACCCACTCGATCGCCGAGATCATTCTGGTCAATCAGGGTGAGCCGTTCGCCAACGAGGACCTGAAGAAACTTTTGAAAGAATCCAGCAATGTCCGGGTGATCGAACAAGGAAATCTTGGCGGTTGCGGGGGATTCACGAGAACAATGTATGAGAGCCTCGTGCGAGAGGATGCAAGCTATCATGTCTTGATGGATGACGACGTCCAGATCGACCCCAGGGTTTTGGCCAACCTTGAATATTTCCTGTCCCATCTTTCCAAGGACATGGTCGTAGGCGGGCATATGCTTGACCTCTACGTGCCGTGGATGCTGTATGAGGCGGGCGCCATGGTAAGTGCCAATTCAAGGATCCGGCCGCTCCACAGCAACATCGACTTGCGACGCCTTGATGCGCTTTATCCTTTTCTCCGCTTTCACACCACGGATTACAACGGCTGGTGGTTCTGCGCAATCCCAACGAAACACATCAGGGAAGCAAATTTCCCGGTGCCCATCTTCATTCGTGGGGACGACGTAGAGTATGGTGTCCGGCTGCAGGAAATGGGGGTTAAAACCGTATCAATGCCAGGCATTGCCGTCTGGCACGAGCCGTTCTACGGGAAGGCAGGGGGATGGCAGATTTACTATGATTACCGTAACAGGATGATCATGGCGGCCATGCATCCGCACCGCTTTACCGTGGAATCCCCGGAATTGATGGCTTGGGCCTTTTTCAAGGCGCTAGCCCTGCACAATTATCAGGAAGCGGCCCTGGTCTCGAGGGCAATGGCAGACTTTCTTATCGGGCCATCTCTTTTCGACGAGGGTGCGGACACCCTGCACGGCAGAATCGCCGAACTCGCAAGAACCTATGCACCACCGACGGTGGACGCACATCAGTCTTACAGCAAGGTGGTCGCAAGGGAAGTGCCTACGAAGCGCCTCGGAATATATGCTCTCCTATTCAAAAGGGTGGTGACTGTGATCCTCAACGGAAACGGCAGCAAGCGACCGACGCGCCTCGCCCTGGACCGCGAGGCGAACGTCGCGACGATCGGCAATTTTCCCTATGTGAAGACCAATAGCCTGAATACATACAGGTTATTGTACGTGCCTGACCGCAGGCGTCTGAATCAACTCTTGTGGAGAGGAATCCTTGTACTGTGGGCCTATATGAGAAAACGTGAACACGCGTCGGCGAAATGGCGGGAACGAATGCCCGCTTTCAAAGGACGTGAAAACTGGGAGCAGATTTTCCGGAAGAGCGGCACCTCGGAATAGGACGGGCAATTTCCAATCCTGAGCGGTGCTCGCGCTGGGCTAGACTCAAGGAAGTTCGGAACGGCTTCACTCTATTCATGACCAACGCGCATTGGAGGCTTGGTTGTGTACGTTTGTCAATCTTTCCGGTGCATACCCTGTATGTTCCACCTGTGTCGCGTTGAAAGCGGACTTATGCGCGACCAGTACGGGCTGCAAGTAAGAATGACATGCATGATGGCCGCGCTCAATTTTGGAGCTTTGATGATCGACGAATTCGCCAATTCACTTTCTAAGCGGAAGCTCAGTTAGGTACGGGACGCCATGAAATGGTCTCCATTGATCCGCTTGTCCTTGATCACGCTGGTTCTGGCCGCCGGGCAGGCTGCCCATGCAAAGTGCACCCTTTCACAAGCGATTCCAACGAGTAAGCATGTGTTCAATGCGGTCGGTGAAAGGGAATGGGAGCTGACGGTCTACACAGCGAAGAAAGCAGGGGGGGACTTCGAACGACGTCCAGCGATTGTTTTTTTCAATGACAGTGACTGGCGAGCGGAGGGGGTCGGATCCTTGTCCAAGCAAGCGGCCTGTCTGTCAGAGCGGGCTGGCCTGGTGGGAATCACTGCTGAGCGCCGACTTAAAACGCGCGATGCGTCGGGTCCGGTGGAAGGGGTCGAGGATGCCATCGCTGCAATGCGGTGGTTGCGGACACATGCGGACGAACTGGCCATCGACAAGGAGAGGATTGCTGCTGCTGGCGGGCATCTGGCATTGGCGACAGCCATGTTCGAAGGGCGGTTTTGCTCCGGGAACGCATGTGCGACCAAGACCGCCCCAGACGCCTTGCTACTTTTCAATCCGGTACTAGATTTGGCGGAAAAGGGGGAGAAGGTTTTCAACGAAAATTTGGTTGGGGTTTCCCCTATCCAAAATCTTCGAAAGCCGCTTCCACCTACGTTGATAATTCAGGCGAAGGGCGATACCGTCACCCCGCTATCAGTTGCAGAGGAATTTGTTTTTGCCGCCCGACGATCTGGTAGTACCAATATCCGCCTCGTCGAGTACCCGGGACGGCCGCAGGAAATTCTTCAAGGTCAAAGTGTTGAACACGATGATCTAAGTGACACGCTGGACGAGTCTTTGGAATTTCTCAGGGCGGTTGGCTGGGGCCGGAGCACCACAGCTTTGCCCGCGGGAAATATCAATGTAGTAATCAAGGCGAATGCAATCGACAAGGTGCCCTATTTCAAAACCAAGCTGGGTTTCGCGCGAGCGGTGTCGCTGGAAAAGTTGCCAGACACCATGAAGTATTTCGACCTAGCCAAACCGCGGGCATTCTGTTCGGAAGTGGATTTCGATGATGTTGAGGACAAGAACTTCGCGCTGTTGCCTGACCCTTTCCTCACAGCCGAAGCTGTCGGAAGAATTCCCGCCAGCGATTGGTTGACAAGACTGCTCAAGGAGCTCGAGAAACAAAAAATCGACGTCTATTTTCAGCTGATAGGGGCGCCCAAACCGTTCCAGCCCAAAGTCATAAGTAGACCCGCTATTCATCCCACCCCAACAGATATCACGAAATCTGCGCGCCTAATCGGCAAGTGGGCTGAAACTTATCTGTCGATAAATCCCTCGATAAATTGGGTTGTCTGGAATGAGCCATCACACACTCTGCGGGGGAGGCCAACCGCGCAAGCTGCGGATGATATGGCCTCCATTTTTAATAGCTACATTCGGGAGCTTGGCGCTCTCTCCCCATACGACAGCTTTGGTCTCGCCGGATTTATCGCGCATGCTTTGAAACCGGTCAAGGGCGGGGGAGCTATGAGCTTTCTAGAGCGTGTCTTTGGTCGTCTTGGCTCTGAACTTGGCCCTGAAGTGTCTGCCAAAGTGAATTTTATCGCCGTGAATAATTATTATGGAAGCGATGAAGATCTGTTGATAGCCGTTAACTCCCTCTTATCGGACTGGCGTTCTCATGCTCCAATAATTTTTACGCAATTTGCGCCGGAGGGCGTTGCGGAGGGCAAATACATTGACAATGAAAATCTAGAGGCTCGCAGGTACCTGACGTCTCTGGACAGATTTTCCCGTGACGGATCAGTGAAGCACGTATGCATGAGCTTCTGGGCCGGAGGAAACAAGGCTTTTGTGAAACTGGGCAACGGAAATGCCAGGGAGCAGTTTCGGATGAAGCTCTTTGCTCTGGCGATGTATCAGAAGCTTCCTGCCTGGCGCGTAGAGGTAGTGCCTGATAAGCAGATCAAAGATTCCCTGGTGTTTGCAGGTGTGGATCAAAACAGGTTGGGAATACTGCTGGTCAATGATCTGGAGGCGGATCGAAGCTATCGGATTCAAGTTGATGACCGCAAATGGCACGGAATCCCGATATTTGTCTGGCGGCCAGCCGAGGGCGGTATGAGCCAGAGTTTGCTTGGGGCAATCGAAGGAACGGGTGCTATACAAATCGCGTTGAAAAAGGGAGAGATGGCATTCTTGGAAATTTCGCGGGGGCGGCGCGGCGACATGGAAGGCGGGATTGCCCCTGGGACGTATATGCGGTCCGATACGCATATCTATCGGGGAAGTGATTCGTCATATTCTAAGCGCTCAAATATAGGCCATGGCGTATTTGATCAGGTAAGGAATGAGTTTCTTATGGCCGTGCCTGAGGCGAGCGCCGTTGCACATGGTTCGGTGGTTCTCCGAAATACCAAGAGAAATGTGGCGCTGGAATGGGAAGTGCCACCCAATCAGAGTAAGGAACTTGTAAAGGAGTGTGCCTTCGTGGCGGGGCGTTCGCTAGACTCACCCAAGGGCAACTCTTTCTTCATTGGCAAACGCGAAGCTCAGAAGGAGTTGGTTGCGAAGAATGGCAGGTTGGTCTTTGAACGGGCGTTACAACAGCCGCTCAGTTGGCGAGCGATGCCCTCTGGCAATTGGGCGCTGGATCTAGATCTGGGAAAGCTGCTTGGTGCCGAGCCAAGTGAAGTCGAGTTGCACGCAGGCCTGATAAATTGTGGCGGACCAGCTCAGGCGCGTGTTGGCTTCACTTATCCATAGTGGTTTTGTGGACCTTCATGAAAAAGCGACTAATCATCCATATTGGTACGCACAAGACAGGGACGACTTCAATACAGAATACCTTGGACAAATCCAGGGATGTGTTGCTTGAGAAGGGGCTGCTATACCCCAGGACGGATCGGGAACCTTGGCCCCTGCTGAAAAAGCACTGCTCCGTCTACAGGGCTGCACGTGAGCGGGATCAGGCTTACTCAGATTCTGAGCGAGAACTTCTGTTGAAGGAGTTCGAGGATTCAGGATGCACCCAGATGTTGATTTCGGAGGAAGGCTTATCCGAGCCAGATGACTGTTTCGCTGAGTTTTTCAGGCCTTGGTCGGATATGTTCACAATTGATGTTGTCTGTTATCTCAGAAGACAAGATTACTTCGTCGAATCCCTCTACAACCAGTTTGTGCGGGAGAGAGCCAGAAGGGAGGGGCGGCCAATCCAAGACTTTGTCATCAGCCCGCAAACGCGTGATAGATTGCTATACAACAAAATTCTGTCGAAGTGGAGACAAGAGGTTGACAGTGTGGTTGCGCTGGACTTTGATAGGGAGGTGAAGTCGGGTGGGCTCCTAAAGTCCTTTGTTGAGGCAGCGAAGCTCCCGGTAGAAGCGATGCATGAAGCACCTGCCAATCAGTCCCCCGATATGCGTCTCATCGTAGTGCTCAATAAGCTAAACAAAGACAGCGTCAAATATGATTTGGCTATGTGCATGAAGGCGGCTCGAATAATCGAGAAGGACAGAAGGTGGAAGAAGAAGAACTACATACTTGGTGCGCGGCTCAGGAGAAAGCTGCTGAAGGACTTCGAGGAAGAGAATCGGTGCTTGAAGGAAAATTTTGGCGTTGATTTCTCGGCGAATTTGCCGTCAGGGGAAGGCTCATATCCGGTCAATGAAGCCGACGCGGATTATTGCATCGCCCTGGTGGCGGCGATGTCAGAGGTGAGAAGAGGCCATGCGGCCGGGTGATTGTCGGTTATTGGCGTCGACGTCTCTTAAAAGGCCAATCAATCTTGACTAGGTGTAGAGTCTGCATTGTCGGAACAGGCTTTAGCGGAGCGATTCTGGCTCGGGAGTACGGCCAGGCCGGCCATCATGTGACAGTCGTCGATGAGCGTGATCACCTGGCGGGTAATTGCCACACCTCACGTGATTACGAAACCGGGATCATGCTTCATGTGTATGGGCCCCACATCTTCCACACGGATAACCGGGAGGTGTGGGACTACGTCAACCAGTTCGCCGAGATGGTCCCGTACGTAAACCGCGTCAAGGCGGTATCGAAAGGGCAGGTGTATTCGCTGCCCATCAACCTGCACACCATCAATCAGTTCTTCGGCATGACCATGTCACCCGCCGAGGCCAGGGCGTTCATCGGTGCGAGAGCCCGTCCGCCTAGCGCGGAACCAAAGAATTTTGAGGAGCAGGGCATCGCCCTGCTTGGCGAGGAACTCTACAGGGCTTTCTTCTACGGCTATACGAAGAAGCAGTGGGGGGTCGAGCCCAGGACGCTGCCTGCGTCGCTTCTCAAGCGCCTGCCTGTCCGCTTCGATTACGACGACAACTATTTCATGCACAGGTATCAGGGCATGCCGCGGGAGGGCTACACTGAGCTCGTGCGGCGAATCCTGGACGTTGACGGCATTGAAATCAGATTGGGTACACGCTTCGAAAGCGTGAAGGACGAGATCGCGTTCGATCATCTGTTTTATACGGGCCCGATCGACCGCTATTTCGGTTACTGCTTTGGGCAATTGGGGTATCGGACGCTGGATTTCGAGAAGGTCTACGCTGAGGGCGATTACCAGGGCAATGCGGTGATCAACTACTGCGACGAGGAGGTCCCTTATACACGAGTCACCGAGCACAAGCATTTCGCGCCCTGGGAGTCGGCAAGGTTTGAAGAGACCGTTTGCTACAGGGAGTACAGCCGGCAATGCGGCTTGGGTGACATTCCCTGCTACCCCATCCGGCTGGCTGACGAGAAGGCGCTGTTGTCGCGCTATGCGGAAAGGGCAAGAACAGAGCGTGGTGTAACCTTCCTCGGGCGTCTCGGGACGTATCGCTACCTCGATATGGACGTCACGATCGCTGAGGCGCTTCATGTGGCAAGGAAATCGCTCGAGATCGTTGCCGCAGACGGGGGATTGCCCGCATTCTTTGCCGAACCTGTTTAGGGCGTGCGGGTGTCGTTAAACAGAGGCAATCACAAGAATCTCGTCCTGACGCGCATCGGAGTGGGGCATCGGCTTCATGCTTTGCTGAACGTCGATCCGGATGCGCGCACCTGGGACCTTGCCGTCAGCCTGTACGACGAGGAAGTCAGGCGGGAAACCGGGGGCGCGGACCTCATCCACTATTTCAGAGGGGGGAAATGGGATGGCATCCATCAGCTCTTCACGGAACACCCCGAACTGCTCGATAGCTACGAGTACTTCTGGTTGGTCGACGACGACATCGAGGCAGCGCCCGAACAGGTCGATGCATTGTTTGCCTACGTGCGCTCTCATGAATTCGAGATTGCGCAGCCGGGGCTTACGCCGGACAGTTATTATTCTCACCGCATCACGCTGCAATGCCCGGGATTCAGGCATCGACTGGCCAACTTTGTCGAACTGATGATGCCGGTGCTGTCGGCGGGTGTCTTGAAACAGGTCATGCCCTATTTCGAGAATACCCACAGTGGGCTCGGTCTCGACTGGTTCTGGAATCGCTTCGCATCCAGCCCCGCCACGTCGATCGCCATCATCGACGCAATCGCGGTCGCACATCGAAGGCCCTTGCACCGGCACTTGCGCGGGCGCATGCAACTTGCGGGGCGGTCGGCTTCGGAAGAGAAACGGAATACCGTGCAGACCTTGAATTTGAGCCGGGTCTACCCCATTTCCTTTGCCGCGATCACGCTCGACAGTCGCCGGGTTCATTCACGTGTGCTGCTGGCGTGGATGATGGCCCGGGCCTATTGGACGGTGCGCGACGAGATCATCAATCCGGGTTGGCGCCGCGTGGACTTTGTCGCGTTCATGTTTCTCCAGGCCTTTTGGAGAGTGTGACTCTCCCAACGGCTAGAAAGACGCTGAACAAGTGGATTCCGCTCGTGGTTCGACCAGGCTCACCACGAACGGAATCAACAATTCATCGTTCGTCCTGAGCCTGCCGCAGGACTTGCCGCAGGACTTGTTCAGGGATTACCCAGGGGGCTGCCGGGACCGGCAGTCGATCTGGTTCAACAGCCAGGAAAAAGGAAACGACATGACGCCCTTGGAAATCGTCGCTTCGCTCAAGAGCGAGAATCCCGAGTTGTTCAGGAATCTGCCCGACAAACTGGCCGCCCGGCTGATCGCGGAGGCCCTGGCTCGTATCAGGAGGCGAATCGAGGCCGTGGAGGAAGGTGCTGTCAAGGTGGCAAGGCTCGGAAGCTTTCGGATCCGGCAGATCGATCAGGAAAAAAACGGGCAGACGGTCAGAGTACGGCGCGTCATTTTCCGGGCGGCCGACCCTGCCGGCGGGAGCAGCCGCGCCGAGGAGGCGGCTGCGGAACGTCCGGCCTGACGTCCGGTCGCCGTCGTGACGTGTCGCTAGCGCGTCAGCATACGGTTCACGTCGAACACGACGCCGCCATCCGCGGCTTCGACTCCGATCGCGCGCAGGTTGCTGGCGCCGTCCGGCAGGCTCGGCAGAGGGTTGGATAAGCCCAAGACGAGTTCCATGTCTCCATCCCCGTCGATGTTGACCTCGTCAAAACTCGACATGCGGTAGTTGTATAGCTTCTGCCACACCGCGCCGGCAGGGTCGTCGACCGCTGCGGAGTAGACGAAGGTTCTTTGGGCTTCCTTGTAATCGAACGGGAAGCCGGCTTCGGTACAGCCAGCGGCGAGCCCCATTGCGAGGTGGGCACGCAAGGGGTCGCTGCCGATGAATCGTACGGAACTGACTTCGCTCCAGCGGTAATCGTCAGGGTTGGTGCAGGGACTTGGGAAAGCAACTTTCCGCGCCGGCGTGCCGAAGAGACGACTGGCGCTGGCGACGGCGAAAACGTTGAATCGCACCGAGATCGAATCCATGACGCCGTCAGCATCCGAATCGACGAAGTCGAGGAAAGGTTGAATGACCTTGACGCCGCTGCTGCTCGGCACGCTTTCCTTGAACATTGGTGAAAGATCGGGGAGGGTGGGCTGCGCCCGGGTCGGGGTGTGCACGCCGAGCACAAGGAGCAGGGCGACGATAGAACGGAATCGCATGGTTGCGTTTGCAGGCGTGTATGGTAATGATAAAAAAGGAATTGCGTTGTCCGACATGCTGGCCACGATACTATGCCCGGATGCTCCCGCCGACAACGTCGGGAACATGGCGCCCTGCCCTCGACATCGCATAGCAGCCTCGGGGCCTTGGGCTTTCGGCGGCCGGTGTGTTTCCCCCGCGCGGCGTCGTCTTCGTTAGGGGAGCGGGCAGAAGGGCCGCCGATATGATCAGCCCGACTGTCAGGGCGACATGGCCATGCCTATGAACCCCCCTGAAACCGGGAAACCGCGCGCGGCAGTTCGGGCGCGGTCGCCGCTGCGCTCATGATGTGAGAATGGAGGCCATCACCTTTTCGCACGGCATCCGCCGGCTGCCGGGCCTTGCCGGCCTGCTCGGGGTCGACGCGATACGCTGGCACCTGTCGGCGTCCACCGCGCCCGCTGCCCCGCGGGATCTCGTGCTGGGCTGGCGAAGCAAGCGCAATGCCCTGCGCGCGCGTTGTTTCGCGACCGATCACGGACTGACCTACCTCAGCCTGGAAGACGGATTCCTGCGTTCCGTGAAACTCGGGACGAGCGGCGCGACGCCATACTCGCTGGTGGTCGACGACGTCGGGATCTACTACGACGCCCGCTACCCATCACGGCTGGAAAACCTGCTCAACGGCGAGGTGCTGGCCAATCTGCTGGAAGCGGTGCGGCGCACTTACCCCGAGGCCTATATCCTCTACAAGCCTCATCCCGACGTGGTCAGCGGCAACCGTGCCGCTGGCAGGATGCGCCCGAGCATGGCGGACTACGACCAGTTGATCGAGGACGCCACCCTGGCCGCCTGGCTGGATGCTGCGGACGAGGGTACACACCATGACCTCGCTGGTGGGCTTCGAGGCGCCGTTGCGGGGCAAGAGGGTGGTAACCTACGGCCTGCCGTTCTACGCCGGCTGGGGACTGACCGAGGACCGTCATGCGCTGCCGCGCCGCAACCGACGGCTAGACCTGGACGAACTGGTGGCCGGGGTGTTGCTGCACTACCCACGCTATGTCAGCGATATCAGCGGTGAATTCACCAGTGCCGAGTGGACGGTGGAAAGGCTGGCCACGATGGCCACCGTAAGACGGTCGCCAAAAAGCAGCATGCTTGGTCGCTTTGTGCGTATCGCCCGCGCCTTCACCTGCGGCGTGTTAAGGGAACTGCGCAGCAACTGGAAAGGCTGAGACGCCAAGCCCGACGGAACACCCACATCACTTTCATGCAGCGCACGTTTCTTCTTCTCCAGGGGGTCATTAGCCCGTTATTTCCAAGACTGGCCGATCGCCTGGCAAGCCGGGGACATCGCGTTCAACGGGTCAACTTCTGTGCCGGCGACGCGCTTGTCTGGGGCCGCAGGCCGGCGCTCAACTATCGCGGCGGGCTTGACGGCCTTGAGGCGTTCTTCACCCGGCTGTTCGATCAGATGAACGTAAGCGATCTGGTGCTGTTTGGCGATGAACGCCCGATTCACCGCCCGGCCATCGCCCTGGCCAGACAGCGAGGCATCGCTGTTCATGTTTTCGAGGAAGGCTACTTCCGTCCTTACTGGTTCACTCTGGAACGGCATGGCGTCAACGCCAACTCGCGTCTGCCGCGCGACCCAGCCTGGTACCGGGCGGTTGCGTCTCATCTGCCGCACAGCGCCAGCGCTGCGCCAACCCATCCCAGTCTCGCGGTACGGGCCCGACACGACATCGCCTACCACCTGGCCAACCTGGTGAACTCGCACACCCACCCCGGCTATCGCAGCCACCGGCCGGATTCGGCCCTGCGGGAGTACCTGGGCTGGGCAGTCCGGTTCGCACCGCTGCCCTGGAGCCGGCGTCGCGACGCCGGGGCCATCGCGCGGCTGATCGTGCAGCCGCGCCGCTACTTCCTGTTGCCATTGCAGTTGAACGCGGATGCGCAGATCACCCGCCATTCGCCCTACCGCGACATGCGAGAGGTGATGAACGTCACGCTGGCCAGCTTTGCCGCCTATGCCCCCGGTGACGCCTGGCTGGTGATCAAGAATCATCCGCTGGACACGGGGTTGAGCCATTTCCGCAGGTATGTCGCTTCAATCGCAGCCGATCTCGCCCTCACTGACCGGCTGCTGTACCTGGAGACCGGGCACCTGCCGACGCTACTCGATCATGCCACCGGTGTGGTGACGGTGAACAGCACGGTCGGGATCTCGGCGCTGCTACACGGGGTCCCGACCATCGCCCTCGGCGAGGCCATCTACGACCTGCCGGGGCTCACCTTCCAGGCTGGCCTGGACGACTTCTGGGCGGAGGTGGGGGCACCTGACCATGCACTGTTCGAAGCGTTCAGGAACACCGTCATCCACTGCACCCAGATCAACGGCGACCTGTACACGGACGATGGCATCGCCATGGCCCTCGATAGCTGCGCGCAGCGCCTGGAGGGCGAGGATCCGCTGGTGGCGCTGCCATCTCAGGTCATGGAGGCCACGGCATGAAAGACTGGCGCAATCCGCAACGTATCCTGATCACTGGCGCCAGCGGCGGCATCGGGCAGGCATTGGCCCTGCACTACGCCGGGCCGCAACGCAGCCTGTTCCTGCATGGCCGCGATGCCGTGAAGCTGGATGCCGTTGCCCGGCTGTGCCAGGACCGCGGCGCCAGCGTGGAGATCATGTGCTGGGATCTGGCAAAGCGCGACCAACTGACCGCCTGGCAGGTCAAGCTGGCGACGCTGGGGGCGTTCGACCTGGTGCTGGTCAGTGCCGGGGTCACCAGCAACATTGGCCCGCGGGCTGAGGGCGAGTCCTGGCCGGCCATCGAGCGCCTGCTCGACGTAAACCTGAACGCGGCCATGGCCACGGTTTGCGGCGTGTTGCCGGCCATGCGCAGCCGGGGACGTGGGCAGATCGCGCTGATCAGTTCCCTGTCTGCCTGGTACGGTCTGCCTCTGACGCCCGCCTATTGCGCCAGCAAGGCCGGGCTGAAGGCCTACGGTGAGGCGCTGCGTGGCTGGTTGGCCGATGAGGGAGTCGCGGTGAACGTGGTGTTGCCGGGCTTCGTTGCCACTGACATGAGCGCGACATTTCCAGGACCGCGCCCGCAATTGTGGGCACCCGAACGGGCGGCCCGCTACATCGCCCGAGGACTGGCTCATAACCGCGCCCGCATCAGTTTTCCCTTCCCGCTCAATTTCGGCATGTGGTGGCTGGCGGTGCTGCCGGCCGGGCTGTCGCAACGCATCCTGCAGTGGCTGGGCTTCGGCCGATGATCTGGCTTCTCGCGGCACT
>Ga0105101_10000877_pt1 | contig 12942 bp, 8 predicted proteins | sample PPLLak21cMay2015_2_FD_87037 | JGI IMG/M metagenome (GOLD analysis project Ga0105101, IMG submission 87037) | Freshwater sediment microbial communities from Prairie Pothole Lake near Jamestown, North Dakota, USA - PPLs Lake P8 Core (1) Depth... | ecosystem: Environmental > Aquatic > Freshwater >... | reverse complement strand
TGCAGGAGTCTGTTGTTCAGACCAGGAAGGTTGGAGATAAGGAATTTCATGTTGCTGAAACCGCGGGAAAATACTATGATGTTGAAGAACTACTTGAAATTGCAGGAAAGGACAGGATCTTTATCCAGAAAAAAGAAGGGGGAATAACATTCTCAGGTGGCGAACCGTTGATGCAACCGGAATTCCTGCTGGAAGCGCTTACCGCATTCAGGGAAAACGGGTATCATACTGCTGTGGATACTTCAGGGTACTCTTCACCTGAAAATTTCAGGACGATTTTGCCTTTTACCGATCTTTTCCTGTTCGACATAAAGCATCTGGATGAGTTGAAGCATATTGAGCTTACAGGAGTATCAAATACCGGGATCCTTGAAAACTTCAGACTGATATTGAAAAGCGGCAGAGATATAATGGTAAGGATACCGGTCGTTCCCGGGATAAATGACGATGATGAGCATCTTAAACAGCTCAGGGGGTTTCTTTCTGAAGCAGCCTGCTTCAACCTCAGAAAAATTTCACTGCTTCCTTACCATACGATCGGTTCATCAAAATACAGGAACCTGAACCTCATTTACAGGATGAATGATACAAAACAACCTTCACCTGAAAGAATGAAGGAATTAAAGGAGTACTTTTCGGCGACAGGGATAAAAGTTAAGATAGGTGGATAAGCAGTGGACCTCTCCCCAACCCCTCCCCCGGGGTGGGAGGGGCTAAAAAACAGTTACTTAAGTCCCCCTCTCAATTCGGGAGAGGGGGATTTAGGGGGTGAGGTAAGGAAACATAAAATGTAAATTAATACTGGTAATAAATGTTAATCGGAACTATATGATACTATCTGAACGGGTCAAAAAACTAAGGGAACAAAGCCTCAGGGCAGTCGAGAAGATATCGGCAGAGCGTGCAGTGCTGATAACGGAATTTTACAGAAGCGATGAGGCCCGTGAATTATCGGCTCCGGTCAAACGGGCAAAAGCCTTTGAGTACCTGTTAAAGCACAAGAAGATTTGCATAAGTGACGGCGAGCTGATAGTGGGGGAGAGAGGACCTGCTCCCAAAGAGACGCCCACCTATCCCGAAATCAGCCTTCATTCGCTTCAGGATCTTGATATACTCAATTCAAGGGAAAAGGTGTTTTTTAAGGTGGACGATGAGGTACGGAGGATCTATGCGGAGGAGATTATTCCTTACTGGAAAGGGCTTAGCAACCGCGACAGGATAATGAGTCTGATGACAGCCGATTGGCTCAATGCCTATAATGCCGGCATTTTTACTGAATTTCAGGAACAGCGTGCTCCGGGCCATACCGTCCTGGGATATAAAATGTTCAAAACGGGATTCCTGGAATTAAAGGAAGAGATAAGGCAAAGCCGTTCAAAACTGGACTTCTTTACCGATAAGGAAGCGTTTGACAGGGCTGAAGAGTTGAAGGGAATGGAAATAGCCTGCGACGCCATTATGATGTATGCCGGCAGGCACGCAGATGAACTTGAAAAACGGGCAGTTGTGGAACCTGATCCAAAAAGGAAGGCCGAACTTTCTGATATGGCGGCCGTGTGCCGCAAGGTGCCTGCAAACGCTCCCGGAACTGTTCACGAGATGCTTCAGCATTACTGGTTCATCCATCTGGGAGTGATAACGGAACTTAATCCCTGGGATTCCTTTAATCCCGGAAGGCTTGACCAGCACCTGTACCCTGTTTACCGCAGGGAGGTGGAAGCCGGGACCCTTTCTTCGGCTGAACTCGACGATCTTCTTGGTTGTTTCTGGATCAAGTTCAACAACCATCCTTCTCCTCCAAAGATGGGTGTAACTGCAAGCGAAAGCAATACCTATACCGATTTCTGCCTCATAAACCTCGGTGGAGTTAAACCCGACGGAACGGATGCTGTAAACGATATGTCGTATATTCTGCTTGATGTTATTAAGGAGATGCGAATACTTCAACCCAGTTCAATGGTGCAGATAAGCAAGAAGAATCCCGACATGTTCATTCACAGGGCTCTTGACATAATCAAGACCGGTTTCGGGCAACCGTCGTGCTTCAATACAGAGGCCATTATCCAGGAACTGCTCCGGCAGGGGAAAAATATTCTCGATGCCAGGAACGGAGGTGCATCGGGATGCGTTGAAACGGGAGCTTTCGGTACAGAAGCCTACTGGCTCACAGGCTATTTCAACCTTACCAAGATCCTTGAAATTACACTTAACAACGGGTTTGATAAACGTACGAACAGGCAGATTGGCCCGGCAACGGGGTATGCATCTGATTATAAAACTTTTGATGAATTGATAGAAGCCTTCAGAACTCAGGTGAAATTCTTTGCAGAGGTCAAGATCAGAGGTAACAATCTGATAGAGAAAACCTTTGCGAAATGGCTTCCTGTCCCTTTCCTGTCGCTTCTTGTCGAGGATTGTATCCTGAACGGAAAGGATTACAATAACGGCGGAGCCCGTTACAATACGACATATATCCAGGGTGTGGGTCTCGGAACAATTACCGATATCCTGACATCGGTCAGATATAATATATATGATAAGAAGAACTATACCTGGACAGAATTAAACAGTGCAATTGATGCCGATTTTATTGGTTATGATAATGTCAGGTACGATCTCATATACAATACACCGAAGTACGGGAATGATGAAGATTATGCTGACCTGCAGGCTGCAACTGTTTTTGAGATATATTATGATGCCGTGAACGGCAATCCGTCAACAAGAGGCGGAGTCCACAGGATAAATATGCTGCCAACGACTTCACATGTATATTTCGGCAGTGTTACAGGCGCCACTGCCGACGGGAGGAAAGCATTCACTCCTCTTTCCGAAGGGATCTCTCCAAGCCAGGGAGCTGACAACCAGGGGCCAACGTCGGTAATTAAATCGGCTTCAAAGATTGATCATCTTCGAACCGGCGGTACTCTTTTGAACCAGAAATTCTCCCCACAGTTCTTCGAAGATGAAGAGAGTTACAATTGTCTGACATCCCTGATCCGAAGTTATTTCATGCTCGACGGCCACCATATCCAGTTCAATGTGGTTAATGCCGCAACCCTGCGCGATGCACAGAAACATCCTGAATTATACCGGGATCTGATCGTGAGGGTCGCCGGTTACAGCGATTATTTCAATGATCTGGGGGAGGATCTCCAGAATGAGATCATCAACAGGACGGAACACGGGGGGGCAGAGGTGTAATTATAAGCTTATTTCTTCTTATCCTTCAATTCATTAAACATGGATGTTGCTGTTGCGACTATTCCTGCGACATCTGTAAGATTTGCAGGCAGGATAAGGGTATTGTTCTGCTTGGCTATATTGGCAAATCCAAGCAGGTACTGTTCGGCAACTCTAAGGTTGACTGCATTCAGCCCGTTTTCTTCAGATATGGCCAAAGCGATAGCTCTTAATCCGTTGGCTGTAGCCACGGCGACCTGTTCAATCTCCGAGGCACGTCCTGCAGCCTCGTTGATCCTCTTCTGCATTTCGCCTTCCGATTTCTTGATGAGTTCCTGCTTGTCTCCCTCAGCATTATTTATCTTGGCCTGTTTAGTTCCTTCCGATTCTGCAATTACAGCTCTCTTCTCCCTTTCAGCCCTCATCTGTTTTTCCATCGCATCACGAATGCTCTGAGGCGGTGAGATATTCTTAACCTCATACCGTGTAACCTTAACTCCCCAGGGTTCGCTTGCCTTGTCAACTGCATCTACGATTGTAACATTTATGGTTTCGCGCTCTTCAAATGTCCTGTCAAGCTCAAGTTTCCCGATGACGCTCCTCATGGTAGTCTGGGCGATCTGGATTGAAGCAAACCGGTAGTTGTCAATACCGTATGAAGCTTTCTGCGGATCCAGCACCTGCAGGTAAAGAATACCATCAACCTCGACGGCAATATTATCGCGGGTTATGCAAACCTGCGGTGCAACATCGATTGCCTGCTCCTTAAGGGTGTGTCTATACCTTATCTTGTCAATAAAAGGTATAATGATCTGAAATCCGGCTATATAGGTCGCCTTATATTTGCCCAGCCTTTCAACAATTATAGCTGTTCTCTGGGGAACAACTTTTACCATTGATGTAATCAGGATAAAACCAAGAATGATTACACCAATAAGAATCATGGTACCGCTCGTCATGTCATTTATTTTTTGGTTCAACAAATAATTTAAAATCTTCTTTCTTTTTTATTATAACTACCTGTCCGTTTTTTACAGGTAATTCCGATTCTGCCTGCCATGAGGTGCCTTTAAATTCGACCTTTCCCAATTTTGCATGCCCGAGGTCGGTGACTGCAATTGCCTCTTTCCCGGTAAACTCATCTTCAACTTTTTCAGAAAGCTCATTGTTATTGTAAAAAAATTTCTTCTGGATCATTTTTCTGAGAGCCAGGAGTGACAGTACTGAAGTTATTGCAAAGACGATTATCTGTATGTTTATCCCGGGATCCGCGATCAGGCACAGAAGGGCCGTAATCCAGGCTCCAACGCCAAAGAAGAATATTACGAAACCCGGAAGTACCAGTTCGAGCAAAAAGAGTACCAGCCCTATAAGGAACCAGATCAATTCCGGCCTTGAAAAAAAGGATGTATCCATAACTATTAATTTAAGTATTTAAGGAATGTTGGTCTGTATAAAGTAAAGATAGTATAAAAAAACATAAGAAATCCACGTGATGTTTACACTTTCTGCTAAGATCAAGATTTTTTGGAGCTGCAGTTAAAAAATTTCAGGAATTCATTTTTTTTTAGTAACTTATAACGATTTTTTAAGAACAAACAATCGGAGGCTTAAGGTGTCCCATCTGTAAGGCAAAGGGGATAAGTGATTGAATTACAGGTATTTAATTTTCCGGTAATTTTATTATTTAAACTGTAAGGAGAAAGCATAATGGAAAAGTTCTTTGATTATTTTGATGAACGTTACAGGGAATCTGTCCTTAAAAACAAATCTACCGAAGACGGGCCTGTAATTACAATCTCACGACAGACTGGTTGTGACGGGCGGGAAGTGGCAGCAAATATTGTTGACAACCTTAATTTAAGGTATGGGACTACAAAATGGAAATGGGTTGACAAGGATATCATTTATGATATTGCAAAAGATTTGAACATTGATACGCAACGCATCGAAAATTACTACAAAGGGATTAAGCTGTCAAACATTTCAGAAATGATAATGGCTTTCTCAGGCGGTTTTGTTAGTGACCTGAGGGTGAAAAAGGCTATTCATGATGTTGTTCTGTCAATATGTAAGGAAGGCCATATTGTCCTGGTAGGAAGAGGTGGAGTTTCCATAGCCAGGGATATCAGGGATTCCCTGCATGTCAGGCTTATTGCACCTTTTTACTGGAGGGTTGACAATGTAATGAGGAAGAGGGACCTTGGTCTGGAGGCTGCGGAGGAATATGTTATTGATCTGGACGAAAAGAGATTTGACCTTATTCAGACGTTTCTTGACAAGAAAACAAGAAACATTGAAACCCTGTTTGACGTAACATTAAACAGAATATCCTTTACGGTAGCTGATGCGGCTGACCTTATTATTTCTCTTTACGAAAAGAAAGTTGAAAAACAGCTTGCGGAGAAGAAGAAGACCAGGTCTGTCTTCTAGTCACTTCTAAAATTCGCTTAATTCGCCTACTCTTTTTATGTGCAGTGACAGCCTCTTGTCGAGTGTCTGCCTGTAGGCATCCCAATCAGTGATGGGCCGCCGTGCCACGCCGGAATCAATTGCAGCTTTTGCCACACACGTAGCCACACACGATATAAGCCTTGGATCGAGGGGTTTTGGAATTATATAGTCTCTTCCGAAAGTCAGCGATCCGATATCATAGGCAAACAGGACCGGTTCAGGAACAGGTTCCTTTGTCAGGGCTGCAAGTGCTTTGGCTGCGGCCAGCTTCATCTCTTCATTTATGGTGGTGGCCCTTACGTCAAGTGCCCCCCTGAAAATATATGGGAAACCGAGTACATTGTTTATCTGATTCGGATAATCCGATCTGCCTGTAGCAAATATCAGATCATTCCGGGTTGCCATTGCCTCCTCATAAGTGATCTCCGGATTCGGGTTGGCCATCGCAAAAACTATCGGATTATCCGCCATGGAGGCCAACATTTCCCTCGACATCATATTTGCAGTTGAAAGCCCAAGAAAAACATCGGCATCCTTAACAGCTTCAGCCAGGGTATTAATATTCCTGTCGGTAATAAACTCCTGCTTGTATTTGTTCAGATCCGTCCTTTTCCTGTTAATAACACCCTTGCTGTCGACCATCACAATGTTTTCTTTCCTGACTCCCAAAGCCAGGTATAATCTTGAGCACGAGATTGCAGCGGCTCCTGCTCCGCAAACCACAAGCCTGATCTCTCCAATCTTTTTTCCGGTTATTTCAAGTGAGTTCAATAAACCCGCACCGGAAATAATTGCCGTGCCATGCTGGTCATCGTGAAAAACCGGAATATCCACAAGCTTCTTCAAACGTGCTTCAACCTCGAAGCATTCTGGTGCTTTAATGTCTTCAAGATTTATTCCGCCGAAAGTCGGGGCGATCTTCGCACAGATCTCAACAAGTTTATCAGGGTCCTTTTCATCAATTTCTATATCAAAAACGTCAACATCGGCAAAAACCTTGAAGAGAAGTCCTTTCCCCTCCATTACTGGTTTTCCAGCCATTGCACCAATGTCGCCGAGGCCAAGGACGGCAGTCCCGTTCGATATAACGGCCACCAGGTTTCCCTTGGCAGTATAGCTGTAAACATCCTCCGGAGTTTTCTGAATTTCAAGACAGGGCCATGCAACACCCGGTGTATATGCAAGACTCAGATCATACTGCGTGCAATAAGGTTTGGTGGGTATGACTTCCACCTTCCCGTGGCGTCCCCTGCTATGATACAGAAGTGCATCTTCTTTGGTAACTTTAGGCATGGAAATTTTTTTTTTTGGAGATAAAGGTTTAATGTTACTAAATTACAACTTATAAACTGTAATAAATATGAGTTAGATCACCTAATTTTAACCTGACAGGGTACATTTTAACCAGTTATTTTTTGCAGTGCCGACAAAAATCAATACTTTCAGCATCTCTTTTAACACTCTAAACCTTAATTCATTCTTAATCTATTTTTATGAGGCAAAATCTGGCAATCGGAGTCGATATCGGCGGCAGTCACATAACATGCGCTGCGGTTGATCTGGAATCATTCAGGATATTGAGGGAAACACTGACCGAGAAGGCAGTTGACAATAAAGCACAGGCTGATGAGATCATTGGAGTATGGTCACAGGCGCTTGGCGATATAATAAAAAGAATCCCGGCCGGTTCTTTGAAAGGAATCGGGTTCGGGATGCCCGGACCTTTTGACTATGTTAAGGGCATCAGTTACATCAGGGGGGTGGCAAAATATGAACACCTATACGGGTGCAACGTTTCCGGGGCAATTTCAAAGAAACTTAATTTCGATAAGGACTTCCCGGTACGCTTTATGAACGATGTTTCCGTTTTTGCGGTGGGTGAAGCTATCGTAGGGAAAGCGGCTTCAGCCGGCCGTTCAATGTCAATTACTCTGGGCACGGGTTTCGGTTCTGCATTTATAGATAACCGGATCCCTATTGTTGACGGACCGGAGGTGCCAAAGCTTGGCTGCGTATACCATCTTCCATACGGAGATAACATCGCAGACGATTATTTTTCCACCCGATGGTTCCTTGGAAGTTATAAGAAACAAAGGGGAAAGGAGCTGAGCGGTGTAAAGGAACTTGTTGAAATGGCCGGCACCGATCAGGTAGTCATGGATCTCTTTACCGAATTTGGAAATAACCTCGCGGTTTTCCTTGCCCCCTGGCTGATAAAGTTCAAGGCAGAAATACTTGTAGTCGGCGGAAATATCTCACATGCATATAGTCTTTTTGGTGAAGTTTTCGAAAAGAGGCTTAAAACCGAGGGATCCTCCTGTAAAGTTGCTCTTTCTGAACTTAAGGAAGACGCAGCTCTCATAGGCAGCGCTTACCTTATGAATGAAGATTTCTGGAAGTCGGTCCAGCATGCACTTCCCCTCATGTAACCTGCAACCTGCAACCAGCAACCTGCAACCTGCAACCTGCAACCTGAAACCTGAAGCAAACTGCTACAAATAACCCTGAGCCTGTAAAAATTATGACCACGCAAAAAATCAACATTTCTAAAATCGCACCCGTGCTTATGGCTTTCTTTGTCATGAGCTTTGTCGATCTCGTAGGGATTGGCGTCGACCGCGTAAGCAAGGATATGAACCTTAGTGCAACAGTCGCACAACTGATTCCTTCGGCTGCCTTCCTCTGGTTCTTCATTCTTTCAGTCCCTGTGGGAGTTCTGCAGTCGAGACTGGGTAAAAAGACCATGCTGAATATTGGCATGGGTGTGACAGCCCTTGGACTTCTTGTACCGTTTTTATTCTATACTTTCGGGATGGTGCTGGCAGGTTTTGCACTGCTTGGCATTGGAAACACTATAGTCCAGGTTTCTGCCAATCCGCTGCTTGTTGATGTCGTGCCCGGAAACAGGGCATCAAGCTTCCTCAGTTTTTCACAGTTTGTGAAAGCGATCGGTTCAATGCTGGGAGCTCCTCTGGCAGCGATATTGGCAGCTCAGTTCGGAGACTGGAAGCTTTTATTCCTGGTCTTCGGAATAGTTTCAATACTGGCAGTGCTGTGGCTTGGCACGGTAAAAATTGAAGAAACAAAAATAGAAGGTCACAAGGCTACTTTTGCGTCATCTTTCAGGCTTCTGGGGAATGGATTTGTACTGTTGCTGGTCCTTTCTATTTTTCTGGTGGTCGGAGTGGACGTTGGCTTCAATTCAAATTCGGGTCAGTTGCTTATCAGACAGTTTGGCATCGACCAGACTGCGGCAGAATCAGGCAGGAGCGTCTATTTCTTCGGACGTATGCTCGGCACTTTCGCAGGAGCAATAATGCTCACAAGGATCACTTCACGCAAGTTCTTCATGTGGACATCCGTTCTTGGCATTCTGTGCTTCATTGCCATCATCCTGGCAAAATCGCCGGCGATGGCATGGATAATGGTGTTCCTTATCGGATTGGCTGTTGCAAACATATGGCCGCTTGTATTTTCCCTGGCGGTTGAAAAATTCCCGGAAAGAACCAATGAGATCTCCGGGCTTGTTATGATGGCAATCTCAGGGGGAGCGGTGATACCCCTGCTCGTCGGCTGGATCAGCGATATCAGCAGTATGGCGCTGGGAATGACAGTGCTGCTCGCATGCATGTTCTATCTCTGGGCGGTTTCGGTTTATTGCCTGAAGAGGTAGCTGAGAAACCTGAAGAAATCCCAAAGCCCCGGGGAATTAACAGGATGATAGTTGAAATTTGAGTTTTACGAAAACGAAATAATGACTTCTCTATGAAAAAAGACAATCTGGGCAGGCGCGATTTCCTTAAAAGGAGCACTGCCGCCGCATTTGCTTTTACAATTATCCCAAGGCATATACTTGGTGGACAGGGATTTACTGCCCCAAGTGACCAGCTTACAAAAGGGATAATCGGTGTCGGTGGAATGGGCCGCGGACATATTCCTTACGAAGGGACCCGTGTGCTGGCAATGTGCGATGTTGACAAAAATCATCTCAGCCAGGCTATAACCGAGGCAGGCGGGAATGTCACGGGTTATCATGATTTCCGTGAACTTCTTGCCCGGCCCGATATCGATGTTGTACATATCGCAACCCCGCCGCACTGGCATGGGATTATATCAAAAATGGCAGCCGAAGCCGGAAAGGATATATGGTGTGAAAAACCAATGACCCGTACAATCGGGGAGGGAATAAAGGTAGTTGAAGCTGTTCAGAAGAACGGCCGGATGTTCCGTCTGAACACATGGTTCAGGTTCAAGGACCAGTTTTATGGACTGGGAACTACTGTGAAACCCCTTAAAAAGGTTGTGGACAGCGGAGTACTGGGCTGGCCGTTGAAAGTTACTGTCAGCGGTATTACAGGCTATGACTGGAAATTCTACTGGAGCGGACTTCATAACCTGAAACCCGAACCTGTTCCGCCTGAACTCGACTACGAATTCTGGCTTGGCCCCGCCCCGTATAAGCCATATAATCCCGAAAGGGTCCATTCAAAATTCCGCGGTTACTGGGATTATGACGGCGGCGGATTAGGTGACATGGGGCAGCATTATCTCGACCCGGTACAGTATCTGCTTGGAAAAGACGATACAGGACCGGTTTCCGTAGAAATTGATGCACCCCAGCAGCATTATGATGCCGTCGGCTCCTGGCGCAGGATAACATATAACTATGCCGATGGCTGCCAGATAATTCTGGATGGTGAAAACCGCGATAAAGATGCAGCCTATATAGAAGGTCCGAATGGAAAGATCTTTAAAGGGTTCAGGTCTGATATAAAGGATATGCAGAAACTGATCGATTCCCTGCCGGATCCGCAACCGCAAATCTCAACATTTACGGAATCTGTTCTTACCCGGAAGAGATTTGCACTGAACGAGTCAAACGGCCACAGATCATGCTCTGTTGTGAATATGGGTATAATAGCCGTCCGGCTTGGCAGAAACCTTAAATATGATCCTGTGAAACAACAGTTTATTGATGATGATGGAGCTAACAGGCTTATCAGCCAGCCGATGCGCGGTCCATGGAAAATCTGACCGGATCTTTAATTTGAAAATATAAATTTGAAAAGATGAAAATTAAGAATTTACTCATTACCGTGTTTTCCTGCCTTTTAATTACGGCGGCAGCATATTCACAGGATGTGAGATTGACTGAAACAAAGATTGCGGATCTTCTTACCAGGCTGCCTGCAAATGATGCAGGTACCACTAATAAGCTTATGGGGGACATACTTGCATTGGGAGAAGAGGGAATAAATCGTATTTGTGATATGGTTATTCCCGCCGGAACTGGCGACGATACCAAAGCCCGGTTTGCGGTTGAGAGCCTTTCAAGGTTTCTTTCGCAGAATAAGACCGGAACCGGAAAGGAAATGTGGGAAAAAATATGTATTAGTTATGCCACGTCCCAAATCGACAACGGGGTGAAGGATTTCTTTATTAAGCAGCTCCAGATTATTGGCACTGATGCTTCGGTAGATCCATTGAAACCATTCCTCCGGGATAAGGAGATCTGCAACCCTGCCCTCGCAGCTATTCTGGCTGTCGGAGGCATAAAAGCTGAAACTGCCCTTGCTGAATCGCTGAAGGCCAGGGATCTTCGCTGTGCAGCAGGAGTAATGAACGCATTGGCTTCATTGAAATCACAATTAGCGGTTAATGAATACATTGCATGGGCCGCAGATGCGGATACAGATATAAAGGCTTCTGCATATAATGCCCTGGCGCAAAGCGGCAGTCCGTTGTCTTACCCGGTCCTATCCAATGCTGCAAAGGATGCCCTTTACAAATGGGAGAGGACTGGTGCCGTATCAGCTTTGCTCGATTATGCAAAAATTACCGGTCAGAACGGGGATGCCAAAACGATGGATAAGATATGCAGGCTTTTAATGGCAAAATGCAATGACAGATCCTCAATGCAATATAAAATAGCTGCTTTGAAGATTTATTCAGGCTTTCATGGGATGGATGCTGCAAAGCTTCTTGTAAAAGCTGCAGGTCATCCTGATAAAACATACAGGAACTCTGCATTCCAGGCCTCCCTGTCAATACCGGGAAAAGAGATCGTTGAAAAATGGATTGGTTTTTTCCCAAAGGCAATTCCCGGGGCAAAACCCGAGATCATTACCTGGCTGGGAAACCGGGGTGATAAGGCAGCTCTGCCACTGGTAAAATCTTCACTTTCCGACTCCGATATGGCTGTCAGGAAAGAAGCGGCTGCCGCAATAGCAAAAATGAACGGAAGCGAAGCGGCCCCCGCCTTGATTGAATATATGATGAAATTCAGTGAACAGGGTGATCAGGAAGCTGCTACTCAAGCACTGATGACTGTTTCGGGAAATAAGGAAATAGCCCTTCTTAAAAGTATTCTGAAAGATGGCCAGGCGGCCGCCAAAAAAAGTGCCATTGAACTTATAGCCTGGAACAGGGGAAATGAATACTTTGATGACGTCCTGGCATTTACTTCATCACCTGATGAATCCGTAAAAACAGCCGCATATAAAGCTCTGGCCGACCTGGCCGGAGAAAAAGACCAGGCAAAACTGCTTGACCTCATTTCGGTTACATCCAATAACGCCCATATTTCTGATGTCCAGAATGCGCTCGCAGCAGCTGCTGTCCAAAACCCCGATCCTGAAAAGAGATCGGAAGAGATCCTGATGGCTATGGCAGGCAAAGCCGGAAAAGAGAAGATCATACCCGTTCTTGCCAGGACAGGCGGGAGGGAAGCCCTTTCTGCGGTACTAAGGGAATTTGAAAACGGCGACGCAGGGATGAGAGATATATGTTTCAAAACACTGACTTCATGGCGCGACTTTACTGCTTCCTCAGCTCTTTACGAGATTTGTGCATCGGGAAACAAAACCTTCGAAGAACCTGCCTTTAATGGATACATCAGACAGATCAGGACAGCCAGGCTGCCTGATGAACAGAAATTACTGCTGTTCAGGAAGATAATGCCATTCGCCCTGAGCTCTGAGCGAAAAAATGAAGTGCTGACCGAACTTGGCAGACTGAAAACATACCAGACTTTATTTTTAGTCGGAACTTATCTTGACGATCCTGCAACATCCGCTGCGGCTGCAAGGGCAGCAATGGTTATCGCCCTCCCGGATGCAGATTCCCAAACGGGGATGAGTGGGATCCTGGTTAGGGAAATACTGACAAAGGCTGTACCGAGACTTGCAGGACCTGAAAGCGCATATGACAGGGAGATGGTCAGTAAATACCTGGCTGCGATGGCTCCTGATGAAGGTTTCGTGTCAATGTTCAACGGCACGGACCTGACCGGCTGGCAGGGACTCG
>Ga0105101_10000873_pt1 | contig 12952 bp, 13 predicted proteins | sample PPLLak21cMay2015_2_FD_87037 | JGI IMG/M metagenome (GOLD analysis project Ga0105101, IMG submission 87037) | Freshwater sediment microbial communities from Prairie Pothole Lake near Jamestown, North Dakota, USA - PPLs Lake P8 Core (1) Depth... | ecosystem: Environmental > Aquatic > Freshwater >... | reverse complement strand
TTGCGGGGTGCTTTGATTAGTCCAGGATCCGTGGTACGGTGCGGCCGCTGGTGACTGCCACCGTAATGGAAGTATTGCGCAAGGCATACTTCATTTCATCAAAATACCACTTTCCTGGAGCCAAGACTGGTACCCAAAGCGATGGACTTCTACGCGATTTCCTGAGGGGCTGAATTACGGTCTTGACCACTTCCGCATAGTGCCAGGGAGGTAGCGCTCGGTCATGGCGGACGGGAAAGATGAAGGTATCCGTCCATTTTTTCGGAAAAAGCTCAATGGAAATATGATCTTCGAAGATGGCCGGTCCCAACCTCATAGCCATAGGCACTCCGAAACTCTGGGAGAAAAGAACTCGCAGCGGGATCTGCACATGTAGTGAGGATACAACGGAACATACAGGGGTCCCCCATCAAGTGCCTGGCGGGACAGGAATTCAGCTCTGTCAGGTTCCTCCAGGAACCAAGTATTCCGCCGGGAAATTTACAAAGCCCGTTGGAAAGCGGTCAAGGAAATCGAACGGCAAGAATTACGGACTATGACACCGGATGAACATTGCCGGAAACGAAATGCTACTGTCCATTTTGCCATTGAAACAGGTATGGAAAATGACAGGGAGAATGGCGAGATGGAAATATTCCTGCGTTGGGCAAGACTAAAAGCGCGATATGAAGCTTGATAAAAGCCTTGAACCGTTCCGGGCAGTAATCGAATCCTTGCAGAGACTACTATATCGATTTAATGACCGCGGCGTAATCATTGGGGGGATTGCGGTTGGCTTTTTGGGTAAACCGCGGTTTACAACTGATATTGACGCTGTCTTTCTACTCTCACTTAACGATATTCCCAAATTCCTGGCACTTGCTGAGGTGGAAAATATGATTCCGCGCATTCCAGATGCGGCTGACTTTGCTCGAAAAAACCGGGTCCTGCTCCTAAGACATGATCCAACAGAAACAGATATTGATACTTCGCTGGGGATTCTTCCTTTTGAAGAAGAAATGGTGAAAAGGAGCCGAACTCAATCATTCGCTGGATTGGCTGTTGGCCTTCCTACTCCCGAAGACTTGATCGTTATGAAAGCCATTGCACGTCGTCCAAAAGATTTGGATGACATCCGAACTATTGCTGATAAGCATCCAGATTTAGATAGAAACAGAGTAGAGGAATGGGTTAAGTCTTTTGGAGACGCGCTGGAATGGCCAGATCTATGGGATCAGGTCAAATTGCTTTTGAAATAAAGATGCCAATCAATTTCGACGGCACGCATAACAACAAGAAATGGCAAGGGAGACTCCCCTTTTTACCAAAACCGATTGGAGGCTGGTGGCAGGCAAATGAGGAAATCGATATCGTTTTGCTCAGTGAGACACATACCATTCGGTAGGCATAAGGGCCTGGAAGCTACCATAAGAGCGACTTAGATCTCTAGTTTGCAAAGCGTCTGCCATAATCTCAATATCCTATCGCCCATGGCATTGATTCGGCGGTAGATATCCTCATTTCGGTGAACTTTGTATGGAATCACCTCATGCCTGCATGCAGACATTATCCTACACATTTCTATCTTATGTCGACTTTTTTGCCTGATATTTCATAGCAAGCTTTTTCACGCCCCATTCTATTCGGGCGATTGGCTTTAGAAAATCAGCCTTTATACAAGTTCTTTGAGAATTACGCACATGCTGCTATCTGACTGATATTCGCCTGTTCGTGCCCACACGATAGCTGGTAAGTTGTAGTTTGGATTCCCCGTTGCTACATTAGCTCTCTGACTGGCAATCCTAATCAGCTTTGTGCTAATTCTCGCCCCTTGCTAGATTGACCTCCATGGACAAAGACATATTGGCCAGGTAGATCATTATTTCAGGCAAGTATCCGCAACAATCGTTCCCAGCCTTGTTTGATCTGCAGTGATTTTAGCCGCCATGTACCGACAATCCCAAAGGGGATGAATAAAACAAATGCCACATAGATCGCGCCATTGATGAAACTGGCACTTTCGCCAAGATACCTTCTCAATCCAAAATCAAGCAGGCGATAAACAGCCGCGCCAACTAATGCGCCATTCAACGTGCCAACGCCCCCTATCAAGATAATGAGCAATGCCGTGACTGTGAAGCCAAGGCTGGCAACATTGGGGCTCACAATCGGTTGGTAAAGCGTGTGGAGAAAACCTGCCAGCGCTGCGGTTAGCGAGGATAGTGTCAGCGCGGCGAGTTTGAAATAGAAGGTGTTGTATCCCAGCATCTGAGCACGGCTTTCATTCTCGCGAATGGCGATGCACACACGTCCCGTTGGAGAATTAACGTAGCGTTGATAAAGCAAATAAACGAGAATGAGGATTGTTAGGGCAATGAAATAGAAGCGCAGCCGTTCATTCGCCGGGCTGATAAACGCGGGCGCGACCACGCCTTGCAAGCCTACATCCGCGCCAGTGTATTTGCCCAGTTCACTCGACATCACGATGATGTGGAATACGGAGGCAATGCCGAGTGTTACCAGCGCAAAGGTGATCCCTTTTACGCGCGGCAAGACCAATCCAAACAGAATGGCTTGCACAATTGCTGCGAGAAAAACCAGTCCAAGCGTTCCAGGCAAAGAGAACGTAAGACTCTTAATAGCGATACCAGTCAGATATGCGCCCACGCCAAAGAACATAGAATGACCGAAGGAGAGTAAGCCCGTGATGCCAAAGATGAGGTCAAAGCTCAAGGCATAAAGAGCCAGGATAAAAATCTCGATGGCAAGTCCCTGTGCGAATTTGGAATTGCCTGATTGATTATTCCACACCGAAATAGGCGATGCCCCGTCGAGCAAGCCGACGATAAAAGGCAGGAGTAGGAGCGCCAGAAGTGTAAAGAGTGTAGCGCGGTGCTTGGCAAAAAAGTCGAGCAAGTGGGAAGTGGATTGCTGTCTCATCGATTATTCCTTTTTGCCAAGCAGACCATTCGGCAGGATGAGCAGAATGATAACCATCAATAGCACGGTGGAAGCAGGTACAAGCGGTGGGGATGGTTTGAAAATCATGTCCGTAAATGGGATAGCGATGCCGATTTGCCCGTATTTGATGATGAATTGTTGAATAAGCCCCACCAGTACGGATCCGAGTGCCGCGCCTGGATAGTTCGTCAGGCCGCCGATGGCAAGAGCAATGAGCGCGTTGAGAAAAAGGCTCTCGCCCATAACATTGGAGAGTCCTGTGGATGGCGCAGCTAGGACACCGCCCAGAGCGGCCAGCCCCACGCCTAATGCGAAGACCATCGTAAAGACGCGGCGCACATTGATCCCCAGAGCTTCCACCATTTCACGATCTTGCACCCCCGCGCGTATGATCATACCAAGCCGCGTGCGCTGGAGCAAAACCCAAATGGAGATGAGTACGACCAAACCAACCACTGGTATAAAGATCTCGTTATATACGCGGACACGTCCATCCCAGAGCAGAATAGTGGAGCAATTATTGACCCACCAGTCAGCAAAGTTCGTAGCAGGACAAACACCGCCAGTGCCACTGAAGAAAGCGGGTTTGGGCATAACGAATTCGGGCCGTCCCCAAATGGCGCGTACAATTTCGATACCGATCGCGCTCATCCCAAGAGTGAGCATGAGTTGATAAATGGGACGGCTGTAAAGTGAACGAATGAGAGCAGCTTCCATGAGCGCGCCCAGCCCAGCCCCGCTCAATATAGCCACGAGAACAGAAATCAGGAAGAGCCAGTTTGAGTTGAGTGCAAGCAGGGCCATAGTAAGCGCATCATTGAAGATCAAACTGAACAATGCGATGAAAAGTAACAACACTAGGCCCGTGAAAGATTTCCATGAGAGGCGCGTCGTTTGTTGTCTGTCGTTCGCAAATAATGACAAACCGAACGCGCTCAGCAAGCTTGCAAATAACAATCCAATCGTCGAGAGGGCTCGCGAAATCTCTGTGAAGGACGCGGGAAGAACAGGAAGACGAGTCCCTTGGTTTGCCATGAAGGCATACGTGACAGGACTTTGTCCATAGTTTTCGATGTCCCAGATGGCAATCGGGTATCGAGGCAGGATGAAGCCAAAGAGCAGCAGCGAGAGGAGGATCAGGGCCCAGGGGAGAATACGCTTTATTCGTAGGCTGAGCCTGATTCGGGCGGAAAGAAGCGGATACATCTCCCAAAGTGCGAAACCACTCACTGCCAGCGCGATAGGAGTCAGCAGGTCCACGAACGTATCAGGGCGGACATAAACGGTCCAGCCAATGTATGCACCAATCATGAAAAGCGTGCCATGCGCGAGATTGAGCACATCGAGTAAGCCGAAGATAAGCGAAAACCCGGATGCCACAAGAAAGGTAATCGACCCGACGGCGAGACCACGCAGGAGAGTGATGACGAAGTCCTGTTGATTCATGCCTTGCGCGGCGGCGATAAAGAGTACAACAAAAATGACGAGCGTGATGAGCAGGGTGAAGTTCTTGCGGAGGAATGAATTCATTGATTTCCTACATGGGACGGGAGGCATCCCGCCTTACTTACGCGGCGCCGAGATAACGATGAATGGTTTCTCTGTCGTTCACGAGGTCTTTCATTTTGCCATGTTGTACGGAACGCCCTTCTTCGACAATGACGTAATATTCTGCCAGTTGACTGGCAACGAGGAAGTTTTGTTCAACGAGAATGACCGTTGAATCTTTTGAAAGTTCTCGAATGGCGGCTATCATGTGTTCGATAATGACAGGAGCGAGTCCTTCACTGGGTTCATCAATGAGCAGGAGGCGGTTGTCGGCAACCAGTGCGCGGGCGATGGCGAGCATTTGTTGCTGTCCGCCCGAGAGACTCGTGCCAGGTAAGGCGATCAATCGCTGGAGATCAGGGAATAAATTGAAAATGAAATCTTTTTTGTTGAGGTAATCGCCCTTGCTTCGTTCGGCGAGTCTGAGGTTTTCTTCAACGGTCAGATCGCGAAAGATGGCGCGATGCTCAGGGACAAAGCCAATACCCATGCTGGCAATTTCGAAGGAGCGCATGCACCGCACATCGCGTCCTTCGAATGTGACCTTGCCCTGGCGCGGCGGCGTGAGTCCGAGAATGGATTTCAATGTGGTAGTCTTGCCTGCACCGTTACGCCCAAGCAGGGCGGTGATGGAACCCTGGGGCACGCGTACGTTGACTCCCTGCAGGATATGGTATTGACCGATGAAAGTGTGAATGTCTTGAACGTCGAGGAGGTATTCCATGATTTCTCAGGTTTTTCAAATATTCAACTCATACAAGCCGCCCAGGTAAGCAGTTTGTACTTCTTTATTAGAAGCGATCTCGGCAGGCATGCCTTCGGCCAGCACTTTGCCCTGATGCATGACAGTAATTGTGTCTGAAACGCGCATCACCACATTCATATTGTGTTCAACGAGCATGACAGTTTTGTTCCCTGTTTTCTGAATCTCTTGAATGAGCGCGATCAATTCAGGAACCTGTTCGGAAGCCATGCCGGCGGTAGGTTCATCCAGTAAAAGGACTTCGGGATCGGGTGCAAGGATCATCCCAAGTTCGAGTTTGCGTTGGTCGCCATGCGGCAAGGTGCGGGCCGGAGTTTGTGCACGATCTTTCAAGCCGACTTTTTCGATAACATCCCAGGTCCGGTCTTCGTAATCTCGAAAATACGAAGCAGCTCGCCAGAATTTGAAATTATCCCGCCCCAATGCCTGTGCAGCGAGACGGATGTTTTCGAAGACGCTCAGGCTGGGGAAGATGTTCGTGATCTGGAAGGAACGCCCGATTCCAAAATGAATCGTCCGGTGCACAGGCTGACGTGTGATGTCGCGTCCTTTGAAAATCACTCGCCCGTTGGTCGGTTCGATATTGCCACTGAGTAAATTAAACAAGGTGGTTTTTCCCGCGCCATTGGGCCCAATAATTGCATGCAGTGAATTCTGACGGACTTTGATGCTCACATTGTCCACAGCAACCAGCGCGCCGAAATACTTGCTTAAGTTAGTGGTCTCGAAAATAATGCCTGCGGCCATGACACCTTCCAATGGACGAATCCCTAAAGGTCTCAAAGACCTTTAGGGACTCATTGTATTACGAAATTACTGTCCGCTTAGAGAGCCGTAGGGTAAGCTCCCACAGCGATCTTTTAGGTTTTCGGGTAGGAGGCAGGGCGGTTCGGGCCGACTGGTGTCTACATATTCATAGAAGTTGGCATCCGGGTCAGTCACATTAACAAGTCTCAGAATGTACATATCCTGAATTGCAACATGATCTTCAGGGCGAATGAAAATCGTGCCCTTGGGACCCTCGAACTCCATGCCTTCCATCGCGGCTTTGAGCACATCACCAGTGATGTCGCCGTTCGTGGCTTTGATCGCTTCTACGACCATAATGGCTGCATTCATGCCATCGGCATCGAATAGGTCGGGCATCACGCCGTAGCGAGCCTTATCCTGTTCCGTCAGGAAGTCGTTGGCGGGATTGTTGGGAGCTGAATAGTGATACAGGATGCCTGCTGTTGTATCCACTGCATTGGCAAAGAAGGTTGGCATCAACACGTTATCAATGAAGGTCGCGCCCAGAGACATATTCTCCGTCACGCCCTGGTCAACTGCGGCTTGCATAAGAGATACGAAGCCGGAGCCGGCCCAGGTCACGATGTAGGCTTCAGCGCCAGAGTTCGCAATTTGCTCCATGTAGGGCGTGAAGTCGGTGGTATCCAATGGGGCAAAGATATCGTCGGCCACAAATTCAGCGCCTTCGAGGGAGCAGGCATCGCGGAACGCCTCCGCAGAACCATGACCAAATGCGTAATCAGGCGCGATCTGGACGAAGGTTTCATATTGCTCGGTGAGCGCGATACATTCATTCATCGCGTCCTGATAATTGTTGCGGCTGGTGCGGAAGGTGTATTCGTTGAAGTTCGCGCCAGTGATGTCATTGGCGGCAGCCGGGGCTACGATCAACGGAATTTGGCTCTCAAGCGCAATCCCTTGCAGGGTGGCCGTCGCACCAGAGGAAACGGTACCGACGAGAATGTTGACGCCCTCCACATCAATCAACTCACGGGCGACCGTAGCAGTGTTTTCAGGATTGCTCGCATCATCACGGACAAAGACCTGGATCTCACAGTCGTCGATCTTGAAGGTGTTGTCCTGTGTCTGGGTAAAGTCAAATGTTTCGCCAGCCGAACCGGGCGCGCCGGTGGCATACTCCATGCCCAGCATGAATGAGCGCAGGATGTGTGCGCCGTAAATGGCGAGCGACCCAGTGGCATCAGTGATGAGACCAACTTTGACAGGTTCGGTACAAGTCAGGGATGAAACAGGTGCTTCGGTCGGCGCTTCGGTTGCTACTTCAGTTGGCGCTTCCGTTACGGCAGGTTCTTCAGTGACAACGGGAGCTTCGGTCGGCGCGGGGGTGGCAGCTGGAGCGCAGGCAGCCAGGATCAGTGACATGGTAACCAGCGCAAAAGCTAGTGTTCGTAAGATTTTCATTTTTTCTCCTCTTTGATTTGATTCGGTTTGTTTTCGAAATAGATAAACGATAGGACTATTGAGGATCACCTCCTTATTTTGCAAACTCAATGATGACACGCGCAGCGGCTTCCGGGATTTCGACCGGGAAGAAATGCCCCGCGTCAGGGAAGATAATAACTTTGCTGTTCGCGATCTGCTTCGAGAGTAATGAAGCGTTCGCGGGCGGGACAACCTTGTCGTGCTCGCCGAACAGGATTAGGGTCGGAAGGCTGAGGCGAGGAAGTTTATGCTCGAACGCCGCGGCTTCAGGCATCAATGCAAGCCCGATGGCAAGTTGTGACTGATAATGAACAGGTTCAATCGGGTTCACCGCGCGCCATTGGATCCACTCTTCGATGCTTTGCGGATTCTTCTCGACCCAGCCCGGCGCGGTGCTGACACTCAATCCGTTCTTGAAACGAGTCAATGCATCGGTGGTGACATCGGACAAGACCTTCATCGCTTCAGGTGTGACTGGAACATGGCGCGGTCCCCCGAAGTTGGTCGAACACAGGATCAGTTTCGACACCCTCTGCGGAAAATCGAGCGCCATGGCTTGTGCGATAAACCCGCCCATCGAATGGCCGACAATGATCGCCTGCTCGATCCCAAGCTCATCCAGCAGGCCAATCGTATCAGCCGCCAGCATCTGCGCCGTATACGGACCGATAGGCTTATCGCTGTGGCCAACGCCGCGATTATCAAATGTGATGATCTGGAAATGCTCCGCCAGGAACGGGACCATTTTGTGCCATTGCCAGAGGGAATAACCGAGACCAGAAATTAAAACCAAAGGCGCGCCGACACCATGGATCTCGTAATATAGTTCAATTCCGTTGGCTTTTGTTTTTGGCAAACTGATTCCTTTAGAAAGTGGAAAGTGGGGCGCCCACTCGCTACTTTCTACTTTCCACAAACTTTTCTTTCAACTCGGCCTTGATGACCTTTCCATAGGGTGAATACGGCAATGACTCAACAAACTTCACGTCCTTCGGGATTTTGTACGCTGCCAATCTTCCCTGGCAAAACTGTAACAACTCTTCCACGCTCACAGACTGATTGGGTTTGCATGCCACGATCAACAAACCGACTTCACCCCATTTCTCGTCAGGCTGCCCGATTAACGCCGCATCGGCAACCGCAGCATGTTCACGAAGCACTGCTTCCACTTCGGCGGCATACACATTCTCGCCGCCGCTGATGATCATGTCTTTGAAGCGGCCCACGATGTAGAAAAATCCTTCAGCGTCCATGCGAGCTATGTCCCCCGTGTGGAACCAGCCGTCCTTCAAGGATTGTTTCGTAGCTTCTTCATTGTTCCAATAGCCCGTGCACACATGCGGACCTTTGATGATCAATTCGCCTGTTTCGCCGACAGGGACATCCTTCTCATTCACATCCACCAGGCGCATTTCGCTGTGGAAAATTGGCTTCCCTACTGAACCAACTTTTCTTAATGCATCTTCATCGGTCATCGAGAAGCAATTCACACCAACTTCAGTGAGGCCATAGCCCTGCCGCATCGTTACGCCTCGGCGATTGTTACAGGCTTCGATCAACGAAGGTGGACACGGCGCGCCGCCGCTGATAAAGAAATGAACATGACTGAAATCCGCTTTTTCAAATTGCGGTGAGTTCATCCACATTTGAAACAGAGTTGGTACGCCGAGAATGACCGTACATTTTTCATCGGCGATCAAGGGCAGCGAAGCATCAGGATCGAACGAACGAGTCAATACAACCCGACCACCCGCGTAGAACAGCGGCACCAGGAAAACGAACAATCCACCCGAATGGAACATCGGCGTCAAAATCGGTGAGACATCCCTCTCGCTCAGTCCCCATGAGATCACAGTATTGATGGCATTCCATAAGATCTGCCTGTGCGGGAGAACTGCACCTTTGGGACGTCCGGTTGTCCCGGAAGTGTACAGGATGCAATAGGCGTCATCCGCTTCGATGACAGGACGCTTCGGTTCCAAAGCCGATGCCTGATTCAGCAACCCTTCATACGACTCTGCGCCCCTAATATTTGCCCCCTCGAGCGCGATGACATGTTCCACCCTGATCGCCTCGAACATCTCATTGAACACAGACACGAACTCAGGTCCTACAATCAGCACTTTCGGCTGGCAGTCGTTGATGATGTAGGTCAACTCACGTGATGTCAGTCTCCAATTCAACGGCGCAAGGACCGCGCCGATCTTACCCAGCCCAAACAACAAATCCGCATAAGCAATGCTGTTGTGCGCCAGAATGGACACACGATCCCCCTTCTGGATGTTGAACTTTTCACACAAAGAATTTGCCGCGCGGTTCGCGCGCTGGTTTAGCTGCGCGTACGTATGGCGCCTGCCACTCGTCAGGTCATACAGGGCCTCACGGTCGGGAGTCAGATCCGCTCGTTTGGTGAGAAGGTCAGCAGCATTCATTCGTATCCGGTTCCAGGTGCCACTATCAAGTACTCACTTCTTATGTGGCGCTTGATGCATTACGTTCCTACAACAATTCCGCCATCCACGCGGAGAGTCTCACCAGTGATAAATGAAGCCTCCTCCGAAGCAAGGAACAGATAGGCGTTGGCAATATCGCGCGGATCGCCAAGTCTTCCCAACGGCGTGCGCGCCTTCATGCCATCCAATATTTTTTCAGGCATGGCAGTGACCATCTCGGTTGCGGTAAAACCTGGCGCCACGGCATTGACGCGGATCCCGAATTTGCCCAGTTCACGTGACCAGACCTTGGTCATGCCGATGACACCAGATTTTGTCGCGACGTAATTCGTCTGTCCGAAGTTGCCATCGAGACCAACAATGGACGTGGCATTCAAAATCACACCACCCCCATGTTTTGCCATGACAGGTGCAACTGCCTGCGTGCAATTGAACACACCCTTCAGATTGACCGAGATCACGAAATCGAAATCTGATTCGGACATTTGCCCCACAAGTTGACCTTCCTTGAACTTGATCAGTTGTCCATCGCGCAGAACGCCTGCATTGTTCACAAGCACATCTATGTGACCATGTTTTGCAACGACATCGTCAATCCATTTTTGCACGTTCTCGCGGTCCGCCACATTGACTTTATAGAACGACGCTTCCTCCCCAAGCGACTTAACTGTTTCCCGCCCCACCTCTTCGTTGACATCGCCAATTACAACCTTTGCGCCCTCTTGAGCAAAGCGCAATGCCGTTGCCTTGCCGATCCCCGCCGCGCCACCTGTAACGAGCACAATCTTATCCTTCATGCGCATGAGCAAAAATCCTTTCAATATGAAATATCAAGATACTTGCTTGGACAAAAACCCCAGAACCACCGTGTTGAATTCCTGCGGCCTTTCCCAGCAGGAGGCATGTCCCGCTCCCTGCAGGATATGAAGTTCAGCGTGTGGGATTCTTTTCTTCAGAATCGCGGCATATGCGGGGCCCTTGAGCAAATCCACTGAACCAACCATGATACAAGTTAGACATTTGATCTCGTCAAGCCGCGCCGTAAAATTCACCTTCAGGAAACATTCACACAAGCGGAGGATCGCCGCGAAATCCAACTGTTCGTAACGCTTTCTCGCATCGGCAAGTAAACGTGGATTGTCCGCGATAAAAGTCGGTGAGAAATTCCACGGAACGGTCGCGTTGAAGAATGCTTCTGCATCACAAGCCCTCACTGCGTTCATCCAGGATTCGACCGTGATACGGAGTTCTGCTCCAACTTCACTGACCGTATCCGCCAGGATCAAACTGCTCGTGCGCTCAGGATATTTCAGGGCGAAGGCCTGTGCCACTTCCCCACCATAGGAAATTCCGGCAAGATGCGCTTTGTGATATCCCAGGGCCGAGAGCAGAGTGCACAAATCATCCGCGTGCAATTCCATCGTGTAAGGAGTCTCAGGATGGTCTGACTGTCCCTGTCCACGGCAGTCATATTGCAGGACACGATACATTCTGACCAAAGCCTTGGTTTGGAAAACCCAACTCGTGGCTGCGTTCATGATGATGCCATTGTTGAGTACTAACAGAGGCGCATTTTCTGGCCCGTGGAGTTCGTAGTAGAGTTCAACGCCATTGGCATGGATCTTGGGCATATTCAAAGCCTACCTCAGTGACGATAGCACAGCATGGTTACTTGAGAGTTACATGTCATTGTGAGACGGGGTTCTTCCACCCTGAAGTCGAAGCGCCACGAAGTCATGACAGCTTATGCCTTGAACGCGAGAAATGTCTTTTTCGCTTCGCCCTCGCCAAATGCGAGGAAATCCACGCTCAACGGCGTGCCGATTTTTATTTCATTCGGTTCCATTGGGTTGATACCCGTAATCCGCGCGCTAATGCGTATGCCTTCTTCCAACTCGACAATGCCACAGACATAGGGATTCTTCCGATCAAAGCCTTGCGCCACCATGAATGTTGGGCCACTGTAGATCACGGTAAACGCGGCCAGTTTTCCCTTGCCGCTGGTCTCGACCCATTCCATTTCTTCGCCATGACACCTTGGGCAGATCGCGCGCGGCGGCACATATACCCCACCGCACTTCGTACAGCGCGCCGCCATCAATTTATGATCGGCAATAAATTGATCAAACGCCGTCGCCGAAAACGGACGGGCCGTTGTTGTTTCTTCGCTCATGATTAATTTCTCCGCTCATAGATGTGGACAACACAAGTGGAACCGGTCGCGCCGACGTTGTGAGTCAATGCAAGGGACACATCGCCTTCGACCTGTCTCGCCTCAGCCAGACCTCGCATCTGCTTCCACACCTCGACAGCCTGTGCCACACCAGAAGCGCCCACGGGATGTCCCTTAGCCTTCAAGCCGCCCGAGGTATTGATTGGTTTCGCGCCGTTGCGTGCGGTCATGCCATCTTCGGCGGCTTTGAATCCTTCACCTGGGGCAAAGAAACCGAGGTCTTCACTGGCGATAACCTCCGCGATCGTGAAGCAATCATGAACTTCGGCGATGCGAATATCTTTCGCGGTTATTCCAGCCATTGCATAGGCAATGGCTGCAGCAATCTTCGCGGCGGGGATAGTGGTCAACTGGGGACGATCATGCAGCGCAGAATCGGATGCCTGACCTGAACCGATGATGTGGATCGGATAATCTGTGAATTCGCGTGCGCGTTCTTCGGCGACAAGCAGAATTGCTGCGGCGCCGTCCGTTACCGGCGAGCAATCGAATAATCGAAGGGGCCACGCAACGGTCGGGTTGCCTGATTCGTCGCGGAGAAAATCCCAGACGGTGGACCAGGTCGGCGCAGGCTTCCCTTTTTTGATCGCCGCGGCGACGCGTCCTTCCATCCATTTTTGGATCGTGACTCCAAATTGCGCGTTGGGATTCAGTGAAGCATTATCATGATTCTTGATCGCCACATTCATCAAATGCTCGGACTTCATGCCATAGCGGTGCATGTATGCCGAAGCCATCGCCGCATAAAAACCAGGGAATGTGAAGCCCGCGGAAATTTCGTAC
>Ga0105101_10000872_pt1 | contig 12952 bp, 12 predicted proteins | sample PPLLak21cMay2015_2_FD_87037 | JGI IMG/M metagenome (GOLD analysis project Ga0105101, IMG submission 87037) | Freshwater sediment microbial communities from Prairie Pothole Lake near Jamestown, North Dakota, USA - PPLs Lake P8 Core (1) Depth... | ecosystem: Environmental > Aquatic > Freshwater >... | reverse complement strand
TGAGCCTGATATTGAGACAGTTAACAGGTATGACAGTAATAACAGGCTCATTTACAGCGGACCATACAGGAATAAGGTTCCTGTTGGGGTTCACAGGGAATTCGGACCCGACGGTAAAATAACCAATGCTTTCATTTACAATGACAAGGGATTACTGATTTCTGAAGGAATTGTGGATGAAGCAGGCAGATTCAACGGTAAATGGAAGGATTATTATCCCGATGGAAAAGTATTGGCTGAGGGTACCTATACTGACAGCAGACGATCCGGTTTATGGAAATTCAATAATTTATCATCCAGGGTTGAACAAACCGGGTACTATAATAATGGAAGACCTGACGGATTGTGGAAATGGTATTATGAAAACGGAGCAGTACTGAGGGAAGAAGAGTATTTCCAGGGGGAACGCGACGGAACGTATGTTGAATATTCACCGGAAGGCGAAATAATTGCCCAGGGAAACTATTCAGATGGTGAAAAAAACGGAATATGGAAACTTAATTCAGGAGATTACACTGAGGAAGGAAATTATATTGTCGGTTTGAAAGACGGTGCGTGGAAATCATTTTACAATGATGGAACATTGAAATTCAGGGGCAATTATGTACAGGGTAATCCTGACGGCCAGCACCTTTACTTCTATGAAACGGGAAAAGTGAAGGAGGAGCAACATTACCGGCTGGGAATCAGACAGAGAACATGGAAGAAATATGATGAGGAAGGAACAAATTCGCTCACAATAGCATATAAAGACGATATTGAAGTCAGCATAAACGGCGTAAAAATAAATCTTCCGGAAAGCGATACGAGGCTTATAAAATAGTTACTTTGCTTAATGGAAGAAAGCTTCAATATCAGGAAGGAATCTGCGGCGGTTTTTGACAAAGAGTTGGATAAGCAACTCAGACCACTCTGTTTCAGTGATTTCAAAGGACAAACGCAGGTAATTGATAACCTGGTTGTTTTCGTTACTGCAGCTAAACAACGTGGCGAATCACTCGATCATGTTCTTTTGCATGGTCCTCCGGGCCTGGGGAAAACAACTCTCGCCAATATTATCTCAAATGAGCTAAAGGTAAATCTGCGCATTACCTCTGGGCCTGTCCTTGACAAGCCGGGAGATCTTGCCGGGCTTCTTACAAATCTTGAGGAGGGAGATGTACTTTTTATAGACGAAATACACCGCCTGTCTCCTGTTGTTGAGGAATATCTTTATTCAGCAATGGAGGATTTTCAGATAGACATAATGATCGATAAGGGGCCAAGCGCCAGATCTGTTCAGCTGACACTGAATAAATTTACGCTGATTGGAGCTACAACAAGATCAGGTCTTCTTACAAGTCCGCTCAGGGCAAGATTCGGTATCAAATTCCATCTCGAATATTATGATTATGATGTTTTAACAGGCATTGTGAAACGATCCGCAGGAATATTAAAGATAAAAGTTGCTGATGATGCTGCCGTTGAAATAGCTAAAAGAAGCAGGGGAACTCCCAGGATTGCCAATTCTCTTTTAAGAAGAATCCGGGATTTTGCACAGGTAAAAGGTTCAGGAAAAATTGATATAGAAATAACTAAATACAGTCTTAATGCACTGAATATTGATCAGTACGGATTAGATGAGATGGATAACAGGATATTGTCAGCGGTGGTTAATAAATTCAACGGAGGACCGGTCGGAATAAATACAATTGCAACGGCAGTGGGTGAAGAAAGCGGAACAATCGAAGAAGTATATGAACCTTTCCTGATAAAGGAAGGTTTTCTGAAAAGAACACCACGCGGCCGTGAGGCTACCGAACATGCATATAAACATCTGGGAAAACTCTACAGGAAAACTGAGAACGGAACCTTGTTCTGACAATATTCTTCAGCCTTAATTCATCATTCTAATACATTGCTGATCTTCTGAAGGCCCTTTGTATTCAGAATCCTGATCCGCCTTCCGTTGAGTTCAACAAGTCTGTCGGTCTTGAATTCCGACAGAAGCCTGATAACTGATTCTGTTGCAGTCCCTACAATATTAGCCAGCTCCTCACGGGTCAGGGAGATCTGAAGATAATTCTGATTGTCGAGACCGAAATCATTTACCAGCAAAAGGAGTATTTCAGCAAGTCTTTCTCTTACAGTTTTCTGGGCGATATTAGTAATAAAGGAATTTGCTTCACCAAGTTCATGACATGCAAGCTTAAGCAATTCGTGAGCAAATGTAGGATTGGATTTGACAAAGGATATAAGAATTTCTGAGGGGATAAAGCAAACCTTGCAATCCTCGATCACTTTTGCTGATGTACAGGCTACTTCGTTACTTAGTACACTCCGGTAAGCTATAATGTCACCCGCCCTGGCAAATCGGATGATCTGTTCTTTACCGTCAAAACCGGTTTTGAAAACCTTGATTATACCACTGTGGACACAGTAAAAACCACTTATACGGCTTCCTTCATTATACAGAACATCACCCCGCCTGTGCTGACGGAATTCTTTTTCGAAATTGATCAGATCAATCTCTTCACGGGTAAGATGTTTGAAAATGGAACCGGTTTCATGTGCGCATTTATCACAATATGCTACCGGAATCTCCTGTTGCTTCATTTCAACGGTCTGTTACAAAGATGTGATCAACTACAATTTTAATCTGGTCAGGCAAATTACTAAAAAGCTGTTTTGAATTGCCCAAGAAATCTTATGTCATTTTCAAAATAGAGACGAAGGTCATTAACCTGGTATTTAAGCATAGCCGGCCTTTCGATCCCCATTCCAAATGCAAAACCGGTATATTTCCTGCTGTCGATATCACAGGCTTCAAGAACAGCCGGATGCACCATACCACAACCCAGCACCTCAAGCCAGCCTGTATATTTGCAGACATTGCAACCTTTGCCTCCGCAAATAGTGCAACTTACATCCATCTCTCCCGAAGGTTCGGTAAATGGAAAATATGATGGCCGCAGCCGGATTTTAGTATTCTTGCCATACATCTCACGGGCAAAAAACAAAAGAGTTTGTTTAAGGTCAGCAAATGAGACGTTTTCATCAATGTATAAACCTTCAACCTGATGAAAAATACAGTGAGCCCTGGCGGAAATTGCCTCATTACGGAATACACGACCTGGTGAAATGGTCCGGATAGGAGGTTTCTGGCTCTGCATAACCCGGACCTGAACAGAAGAGGTGTGAGTCCGTAACAATATATCACCGGGATTGGATTCATCGGGCGATATTCTGGAAACATAGAATGTATCCTGCATATCCCTTGCAGGATGTTCAGGAGCAAAATTCAGCTTTGTAAAAACATGGTCATCATCTTCAATTTCAGGACCTTCTGAAACAACAAAGCCAATCTTTTCAAAAATGCTGATGATCTCATTCCTGACAATTGAAATAGGATGACGTGAACCCAGTTCCCAGGGATATGAAGGTCTGGTCAAATCGCTGATACCTGAAACATCAGAAACTGACTCGAGTTCTGCTTTGAGACTATTGTATTTGTCAAGAGCAGTTTGCTTAAGCATATTGAGACTCTGGCCAATATTTTTCTTGTCTGTGGGCGGGACATTCCTGAATTCTTCAAAAAGCCCGGGAATAAGACCTTTTTTGCTCAGATATTTAAGACGGTACAATTCAAGCTCTTCCTGATTCTTTACGGTAAAGGACGAGATTTCAGAAAGAAGACTATTTATTTTATCGAGCATTCGAAAGTTGATTTAATAAGAAATTAATCTCTGACAATCTTCATTTTGATGATCGTGATTTCTGAAAGGGGTTTATCGCTGTTGTTTGTCGGTACAGCGGCGATCATGTCGACCACCTCCAGTCCTTCGGTCACCTCACCAAAAACGGTATAAGTTCCGTCAAGTCTGGGAACACCACCCAGTTCTTTATAAATATTGCGTTGATCTTCAGGTATTTTAAAATTTTCATTGGTTGAAAGGAAATTAAACATTCTGGCGGCAGCTTTTTCCTGTATCTCTCCCTCAGTAAGTGGTACTCCCGTAATTCTTGCACTGTCAGCAAACTCCTTAAGGTACTTATTGAACATGGCTTGTTTGAGATTGTTGTTTATACTTTGTTCTGACTGGTCAAGTTCCTGATCGGTTAGTCTGATACCCTGAACAATATAGAACTGAGTACCGGAAGATCTCATGTCGGGGTTAACATCGTTACCCTGACGGGCAGCTGCCAGTGCTCCTTTTTTGTGAAAATATTTCGTGTTGAATTCGGCAGGAAGGGTAAGAGTATTGAGTGAATCAGCGGCCTGAGAGATCTTTGCACTCCTTGTTGACAGATCGCCACTCTGGATCATGAATCCGGCGATGACACGATGAAAAGTGACTCCGTCATAAATTCCTTCATTAACGAGTTTAATGAAATTATCCCTGTGAAGGGGAGTATCGTTATAAAGCCTTATTTTAATGTCACCGAGTGTGGTTTTCATAAGGATTGTGGTATTCTCATTACCACCAGGCGCTTTGCAGCAAACAGCAGCCAAAAGCACAGGAACTGAAAGAAATCTCATGAATATTTTGTTCATGAATATTGATATTTGGTTAATAATGTTAAGTTAACACGAAGGCAAAGATATTTAACTTTGACCGATCACGAAAATAATGCTGTTCAAATTCAGCCATTTTAATGCGCCCGGGACGGTATCCGGAAGAGAACCAATAGAGCTATATTTGTCATTATTTAAATAAAGTGAACGAAGTCAGAACATTAGCGAAGCAGACACTAGTTTACGGTTTAGGTACCATAGTTCCAAGGTTCCTGAATTACGGAATTCTGACATTTTTCTACACACGAGTATTTGACAAAGCGCAATACGGAATCGTTACCGAGCTTTATGCCTGGATGGTATTTTTACTTATTGTACTTACCTATGGCATGGAGACGGGATTCTTTAGATTTGCCCAAAAAAAGGATGATTATGAAAAGGTTTATTCAACGTCAATACTGACACTGCTTGTAACCTCTGTATTGTTCATTTTACTCATCAATATATTTATTACGCCGGTGTCAGCCGCACTCAAATACAGCGATAATAAAGATTATATCAGAATGTTTGCACTTATTGTGGCAATTGATGCGTTTACAGCGATACCCTTTGCAAGGTTAAGAAAAGAGAATAACCCAGTTTTATTCAGCATAATCAAAATTACGAATGTTTTCATAACTATCGCGGCAGTTTTGTTTTTGCTTTTATGGGCTCCGTCAATTTATAAGACAAGCCAGGGATGGTTCAGGGAGGTTTATGATCCGGAATATGGTGTCGGGTATGTTTTTCTGGCTAACCTTATCGGAAGCGCATCAACATTGATAATGTTATTGCCATTTGTAGTGAAGATCAGGCCGGTATTCGACAGGCTGATATGGCAAAAAATGACCGGTTATTCTTTTCCGCTAATGATAGCGGGGTTGAGTGGTGCAATAAACGATACTCTTGACAAGGTTATTTTACGCAGAATGGTTGGCGAAGAGAATGGGCTGGAAACGGTCGGGGAATATGGTGCAGGATATAAAATTGCTGTATTAATGGCATTGTTTATTCAGATGTTCAGGTACGCTGCCGAACCATTTTTTTTTGAGAGGGCTAAATATATAAATGCGAAGGAATCTTATGCCTTTGTGATGAAGTATTTTGTAATTGCAATGCTGGTGGTCTATTTGGGGATCAACCTTTATATATCAGGCATTCAGCTAATTATAGGGAAACCATTCAGAGATGCTATAATAGTGGTGCCAGTTGTAAGCATGGGTTACCTGTTTTATGGTATATATCTGAACCACAGCATCTGGTATAAATTGAACGACCTTACACGATTTGGAATTTATATAACTCTGGCGGGGGCAATAATAACTATTTTGATTAATGTACTGCTGATCCCTGTGTATGGGTATATGGCATCAGCATGGGCACATGTGGCATCTTATGGAAGCATGATTATTTTGTCGTTTATACTGGCGAAAAAATATTTTAAAATTGAATATAATATAAAAGAGCTGATGGCTTATTTCGTTATAGTTATCGGAATGGTTATTTTTAGCAAAATTTTTAAGTACGGAAGTTTAAGTAAAGAATTGATAATTAATACCGGTTTTATGGTTCTTTTCCTGATGTTTGCACAATATAAAGACCGGCTATTTACAGTGTTCTTCAGAAGGGAATTGAAATGAAAATAAAGATCATGAACAGATCCAGACATGAACTGGCGGAATGGGCAAGTGTTGAAACATTGGAAGAAACGAACCGCGGAGCCGGTAGATTTGGTCACACAGGAAAGGAATAACTATGATAAAAAGGATTATAAATCTGCTGGTACTATTGATATTATTGCAAGGCCTGGGTTCCTGCGGGAGAAAGATAACGCCTTCATTATCTGCAATTACAAGGGGAAAGGGGTATGATTCTGCAACATTTGACTATGTGTATGTTGAAGCTATCAGGCAAAAGTTAATGGGAAACAACGCCGACGCCCTGAATTACCTTGAACATTGTGCAAAACTGAATCCTGTGAGCGATGCGGTATATTACCAGATGGCCCGGATAGTACTTTTAGGAGGTGATATAAACAATGGAAAGAAATATGCAAAAAAAGCTTTGGAGCTGGATCCGGAAAATATATGGTATATAATGATGCTTGCAGGTATTTATTACCAGCAACAAAATCTGGATAGCGCAATATTTTACTATGAACAGGCAGTGAAATATTATCCTGAAAAGGAAGATTTGAAACTTACGCTGGGAAACATTTATTCAGAGAATAGCAGATTCGATAAAGCATCGGCTATTTTCGAAAGTCTGGATAAAAAATATGGAATCAATGAAACCTCAACTATTGCAAACATCAGGAACCTGATGAGGGCGGAAAAATTCAATGATGCTGAAAATCTTATATTGGAGCTGCTTAAAGAGAATCCGGATGAGTTCTTATACAACGGTTTACTGGCGGAGATTTACAGGGGAAAAGGAGAAAATGAAAAGGCGAGGGAGGTTTACAAAATACTTATCGATAGAAACCCGGAAAGTCCTGAAACCCAGCTTTCTCTATGCGATTTTTTGATAAATGAAAAGAAATACGATGAACTTATTCCCTTGTTGAATACAGTAATTATTAACAGAAGCATAACGAGAGAAGATAAGATTTCGCTGTTCCTAAAAATGATCGAAACAAAAGATTTGGTAGAACAACGCGGGGAAAAGCTGCATCTTACACTGATGGTTCTGGAATCGGCTTATAAGGGAGATTTGATAATAAAATTGCTCAGGCCTGAATTATATATCAACCAGGGCAAACTGGAGGATGCTGCGAAGAGACTGGAAGAAGTCATAATTGAACATCCTGATAATGAATCATATTTCGCGTGGGAGAAACTGTTACTGGTGTATTTGCAGGCAGAAGATTATGTTAAGCTTGAAGAGAGAGGAAAAGAATGTGCGACCAGATTTAACAGATCATTCCTTGCAAAAATGCTTTACGCAACAGCACTTACGGAAAACAGAAAGTACGATACAGCACTCGAAGAAGTTAGAAAAGCGGAAATCCTGGCCGGGGAGAACAAGGATATGATAATGCAGGTACTTTCTGTGAGAGCGGACATTTATTACAGGAAGGAAGATTTTGATGCTGCATTCAGGATTTTTGATGAGGCAATTGAAAAAGATAACAGTGATCTTACAATTCTTAACAATTATGCATATTACCTTGCAGAAAGGGATCTAAGGTTGAAAGAGGCAGAAAAAATGGCCAGACAGGTTATTGAAACTGAAAAGGACAACAGCACTTTTCTTGATACTTATGGCTGGGTTCTTTATAAGCGGGGAAAACTAAGGGACGCAGAAAAAGTGATGCAAAGAGTTATTGACAGTGATGATAAACCTTCCTCTGAATGGTATGAGCATATGGGATTCATCAAGAAGAAAAGAAAGGATTGCAAAAGTGCCATTGAGAACTGGATGATTGCCATAAAACTGGATAACACAAAAACAAAATTAGAAAAGGAGATAGAGAAATGTCAGGCCGCTCAATAATATTGATGATAATCATTTTATCAGGCTGTTCAGTTTCAAGAAGAGCCGTGGAAACTAAAAATGTTTACGGAGACTCATCGTTAAGCCTTTTGGAAAAAGCGGTGAAGGGAAATGTAATGCATAGAAATTTCAACATTCCCAAAGCTGAAATTGAAATTTTTAATAACGGGGAGAAACAGAAATTACTGGCTTATATGAAATACCGGGAGCCTGGTATGTATCTGATCAGCATAAGAAGCCGGGCCGGAATCGAAGCTGCAAGAATATATATTACTAAAGATACTCTGCTTATTAATGACAAGATATATAAAAAGTTATATTGCGGATCAACAGAAGATCTGACCGGAAAATATGGAATTTCCACTGCAGCATTGCCTTTAATTATCGGAGATTTTTTATATCAATATGAAGGAGATACCGGATTACTAAATTGTAAAAATGGAGAGGCTGAATTTATAGGCACACTTAATCAAAATGAGATAAGATATAAGCTTGATTGTAAATTGGCAAAAGTTACTGACGCGAATATTTCTGCGGGGAACAGGACGGTAGGGATTAATATGAAATTCAGTGATTTTAAAGAAACGGATAATTTCATTTTTCCTGGTGTAATTCAGGTAGAGGATTTCTCAAAACAGAATCAGATAAAAATAGAATTATCATCAATTAATTTCGATGTTTCTGACAATATTGAATTTATACCAGGAAAAAATTACGAGATAGTAGTTTTAAAATGAGGTTCCTGTTAGCATTAAATATAATTTTACTTATAAATGCAGCAATTCTGTCGGGCCAGACAAAGGCGGAGCTCGAGGAACAAAGAAAGAAAACTCTTGAAGAGATTTCATACGTTGACGGGATGCTCCAAACAACCGAAAAGCAAAAAATAGAAGGCATGAATGCTTTGAGGATGCTGGGGAATAAACTCTATTTGAGGGAATCTGTTATCAGAAGTATGGGTGAGGAGATTAATCTTTTAAGTGACAGAATCGAGATTAACAGAATTGCACTTGATATGATGGAAGATGATCTTACTGTATTAAAAAATGATTACCAGAGGGCTATAATAAATTCATATAAATCAAAGAAAATAAATCCTGAAATTGTTTACTTACTTTCTGCAAAAGACTTCAATCAGGGATATAAGAGGTTAAAATACCTTCAACAGGTGACAAAATACAGGAGGAATGAGTCGGAAATAATTGCGGAACTCAAGGAGCAAATCGAAGGAACAAAAGAGAGACTTGAAACAGACCTGACACGGATATCAGAACTTCAGAAAACTGAAGTGCAGCAAAAGGATCTTCTGAAGAATGAGCAGACAAGGAGACAGAGAATAGTAAGGTCACTGGGAAGCAAGCAGAAACAATTACAGAAAGAATTAAGCGAGAAGAAACGGATAGCAAAAAGAATAGAGGAAGAAATTGCAAGAGTTGTCGAGGCAGAGAGAAAAAGAGCACTGAAATCAGAAATGACACCTGAACAGAAGCTTATAGGTGAGAACTTTTCTGATAACAAAGGGAGACTGCCATGGCCGGTAGAGAAAGGAATAATTACTGCACATTTTGGAGTATATAACCATCCGGTTCTTAAATATGTGAAGGAAGAGAATGTCGGTATTGAGATAACAAGCGTAGGTAAGATAAATGCCAGAAGTGTTTTTAAGGGCGAAGTGTCTGCTATTTCAGCTATTACCGGGGCAAATATGACAGTAATTATAAGACACGGAAATTATCTTACGGTTTACAGCAATCTGGTTAATGTTAAAGTAAAAACAGGTGACAGGGTAGATGTAAAACAAGTTGTCGGGGAAGTATATTCTGATCCGAGAGTTGATAACAGTTCCGTATTAAAATTTATGGTATTTGAACAGAAAAACGCACTGGATCCGGAGCTTTGGATTACAAAATTATAGCCTTTGAGGCAACAAAATTTGAGTAAATAAGTATAAAGGATTACCTTTATAAAAGTATGATGAAAGATTTAAAGATAGAATCAGAGATCGGGAATCTTAGAGTTGTTGAAAATGCGATTGATGCATTTACTGGTGATGCAGGAATAAGTCAGGATAGTTACGGCAAAATTCTTATTTCCACACTGGAGGCTGTAAATAATGCAATTGTGCATGGAAATAAATCGGATATAAATAAATATGTTGTAGTTAAATTTAATCTTGAGGGAGGAAATCTGTTTGTAACTGTAACGGATGAGGGGAAAGGATTTAAACCTTCAGAAATACCAGACCCGACAAGAAAGGAAAACATTGAATCACTTGATGGGAGAGGAGTATTCCTGATGTCAAAGCTTGCGGATGAGATTGAATTTAACAGGAAAGGGAACAGTGTTAAAATGACTTTTAAACTATAATGCATTGAAAATAAATGTTTATTATGACGAAATAAAATACAGGATACGGGGAGTCAAAAAAGTCAAACAATTTATCGAAAAGGTCATCAGAGGGGAGAATAGAATTCCGGGTGACCTTAATTTTATTTTTACAGGGGATGTTACGTTATACGAGCTAAATGTCAGATACCTCGAACATGATTACTTTACTGATGTTATAGCGTTTGATTACTCTGCGAAAAATATTATAAACGGTGAAGTATATATAAGCATTGATTCGGTAAGGAAGAATGCTATTAACTATAAAATTAGTTTAAAAACAGAGGTTTTACGGGTAATGATTCATGGAACACTGCACTTATGTGGTTTGGATGACAGGAGGGAAGGTCAGCGGGAGGTCATGAGAAAAGAAGAAGATAAATGGCTGGACAGGTTCGGGATGGAGTAGAAAATGGAATTCAGGTATGATATAGTTGTTGTAGGAGGCGGACATGCCGGGTGCGAAGCCGCACATGCTGCCGCCAGGATGGGCGCAAAAACATTGCTTGTAACAATGGATATGACCAAGCTGGCTAAGATGTCATGTAATCCGGCGATGGGTGGGATTGCAAAAGGTCAGATTATAAGAGAAATTGATGCTCTTGGTGGGATGAGTGGTCTGATAACCGACAGAAGCATGATTCAGTTCAGGATGCTTAACAGATCAAAAGGTCCTGCTATGTGGAGTCCGAGAGCACAGTGTGACAGACAAAGGTTTACAAATGAATGGCGGAAAGTGCTTGAGAATACCGGCAATTTATTTATATGGCAGGAGCATGCATCAAAAATTATTCTTGAAGGATTAAGTATAAAAGGAATCGAAACAGAATTAGGAACAAGGTTCATTGCTGATGCGGTAATTCTTACGAACGGAACATTTCTTAACGGATTGATGCACGTTGGCTTAAGTAAAATTACGGGAGGCAGAGCCGGTGATAAAGCTTCAGTTGGTTTAAGTGACCAGATGGCTGAAATTGGTTTTAAGGTAGAAAAGCTTAAAACCGGGACAAGTGCAAGAGTAGACGGAAGAACTATTGACTTCAATGCAATGACCGAACAAAAGGGAGATGATGAAGGAAGCGGATTTTCATTTATGTCAGACAAAGTGAAGATTGAAAATCAAAGAAGCTGTTTTATAACTCATACCAATGAAAGTGTTCATGAAGAATTACGGAAGGGTCTTAAATACAGTCCGCTTTTTACGGGGAGAATCAAAGGACGCGGACCGAGATACTGCCCTAGTATTGAAGATAAGATCGTGACTTTTAAAGATAAGACTGCGCACCAGTTATTTATAGAACCGGAAGGAACCGATACTAACGAGTACTATATCAACGGATTCGCAAGCAGCCTTCCGCTGGAATATCAGTTTAAAGCTCTGAGGAAAGTTAAAGGTCTGGAAAGGGTAGAAATATACAGACCCGGATACGCGGTTGAATATGATTTTTTCCAGCCGACACAATTAAAACATACACTCGAAACAAAGAGCATTGAAAATCTGTATTTCGCAGGTCAGATAAACGGAACCACCGGTTATGAAGAGGCAGCTGCGCAGGGGTTGATGGCAGGAATTAATGCTGTACTGAAATTACAGAAAAAAGAAAATCTTGTACTGGGAAGGGAAGAATCGTATATAGGAGTATTAATAGATGACCTGGTTACGAAAGGTGTTGACGAACCCTACAGGATGTTTACTTCACGGGCAGAATACAGAATCCTGTTACGGCAGGATAATGCTGATGAAAGATTAACAAGAAAAGGATGCGAAATTGGACTTGCTGACAAGGAGCGATTGAAAAGGCTGGAACGGAAAGAAACTATGGTAAATCAAATAATCGATTTTCTGGAACAGAGAAGTATAATACCTGAACAGATAAATGAATTTCTGGTGGAGCATGAGACCACTGAAATAAAACAAAAAGTGAAAGCTATAACAATTGCATTAAGACCGCAGATAAACCTCGGGGATTTGTTGATAACTGTTGGAAATGAAGAAATTTTTCTGATAAGGGAAAATGCAGGATTTAATGCAGCAGTTGAGTCAGCAGAAATCCGGATAAAATATCAGGGGTACATCGAGAGAGAAAAAATAATTGCTGATAAAATTCAGAGATTAGAGAAGCTTAAAATACCGGATGATCTCGATTATCACGAGCTGACCTCGATCTCCACAGAAGGAAGACAAAAATTATCGAGAATCAAGCCTGTGAATATAGGGCAGGCAGGACGGATAAGTGGGGTTTCTCCTTCAGATATAAATATTCTGTTAATGTATCTGGGCAGATAAATGTTCCACGTGGAACATTTTTATAAATAATTTATTTTTAATATTTAAGACTGGGTGAGAAAGGTGATAATAAGGGTATTCACTTTTTAACTGAGATTGCTTCGCTGCGCTCGCAATGACAGTAGATTGGAATATGGGCGGTGGTTGGTGGATAAGGATTGCTTCGCTTCGCTCGCAATGACAGTGGATTGGAATATGGGCGGTGGTTGGTGGATAAGGATTGCTTCGCTTCGCTCGCAATGACAGTGGAT
>Ga0105101_10000868_pt1 | contig 12958 bp, 12 predicted proteins | sample PPLLak21cMay2015_2_FD_87037 | JGI IMG/M metagenome (GOLD analysis project Ga0105101, IMG submission 87037) | Freshwater sediment microbial communities from Prairie Pothole Lake near Jamestown, North Dakota, USA - PPLs Lake P8 Core (1) Depth... | ecosystem: Environmental > Aquatic > Freshwater >... | reverse complement strand
CCACTAGTTGCACATAGACGCGTCATTCGAGATAACAGTTTATCCGTACTGGCTCGACACAAATAGAGCCGGCGGGTCTATCCCCGCCGGCTCTATTGATTCAACATGTTGCATGGTCTGACAGCAGCGCCAGCACTATGATCGAACTTCAATACAGGATGTCACGATCGGCCTGTTCGATTTCCTCGAATATCTTTTTGACTTCTGCCCTCATCTCGTCCGAGACTCCCGCGGTCTGCGGGATGAACTTGACCATGTCGCGCGCCTGCCGCAGGAGGTCTTTGATTTGCGCAATATACGGGAAGTCGCTTTTGCCGAGTCCGCCCTGAGGGACAGGCAGATCGCGCGCCTGTTGGATCAACTTGCGGGCGCGGATGACTCGTTCTGCAGCGGGGATCAGTTTCGCCATAAGTCCTCGACCAGCCTTGGATACAAGTTATCATACCAGATTTCTCCGCGCGTAAATTTCATCTCCCTGAGACTTGCCATACTGCTGGGTCGGATTGACAAATCCGGCCCGAATATCGGGTAAATTTCTTGTTTGCTCCTGCCATATACAGGATTTGGCAATGCCTTGGAACAAAATCGATTTCTCCGCGCGTGAATTTCATCTCGAAGCAGTTCGGCAAAACCCACCATACAGAGTCTGCGCGATTCTCTATCTTTGAAAACGTAGAACGGTTTCCATCATTTTCACCAGCGATCCCTGCCGCCTGAAAAGATCATTGCGTTTTGTATTCAGGTATGAAAAACGGAAAGGCGAGTGCGCTTCGAGTTCGCGCAAATAGGATGGGGTGTAATGACGGGCCGTGCGGCCGATCGTATCGACGAGAAACAGGTCGGCGCCGCGCCGGATCAATTCCCGCACGGACTCGTCCACGTCGAAACAATCCAGCCCCATCAATACCTTGCGGCCAAAGTGAAAGGTGCGATTGGCGAGCGCATCGAGGGACCAGTGACCGGCTGGCTGGGAATACAGGGTCAGGCGCCCCGCCCCGCTGTCCTGTTCCACATCCTCCATATCGTCCAGCAGTTGCGCGAAGATGCCATGACCGTAGGAATACGCGCGCTGCGCCTCATCCAGTGAGTCGCTCACCAGATAGCCATCGGCCAGGACGGAGGTGCCGCCTTTCTCGAAGCTGAGGCCGAGCACGTCCACCTCGCCAGGCGCGGCAGAGCGGCGCATCAGCTTCAGGCTTTTGCCCTGGGCGTGATGGATATCCAATAAACTTTCGAAGACCCGGGCAAACGCCGGACGCGGATATTGCCTCTCGATCATCGTCACCAGATCGAAGATGACTTGCTCGTATGGGTCCGCCGGTGCCACGGCCTCACCTGCCAGGCGCCCGCGGAACCGTTCATTGAAGGCCCGTTTGCGCGCAGCGGATATGGCGGGGTCATCGAGATAGTTGTCCGTATAGGGATAAAGCAGACTGTATGCAAGAATGGAAGGGGTCATTTGCACGGGCAGGCCGAGCAGCCATTGCAAACCGTTGGCCGTCCAGGCGTTGCGCCCGGCCTGATAAATATCCTCCGCGCTCAAGTCCGGATCAAACGCACGAGCCCTGCGCACAAATTCCTCCGATACATCCGAAAAAGCCTGTGACGGAAGGATATCCAATTGCCCTGCGGCAAAACCCAGGGCTTCCTCGGCCAGGCACCGGAACGCCGCGCCCAGGCGCCCCTGGAGGGCCTGGACTTCTTCGCGGCCCCGCGGCGGGTCCGATAGCATGCGCTCCACCTGATCCAATAATCCGCCCAGTTGTTTTTCGTTTTGGGTTTGCGCACGGGCCGTATACAGCGGACCGAGGTCAGGCAGGCGCGTGTCAGATTCCCACCATAGGTCGATAAAATGCTGATTGAGCTCTCGAACGGTCGCAGACATCCTCATCTCCGGAATGTGTGATCTTTGGTGCGGGCCAGATTATCATGACAACGCCAATACATTATTTACGTCCGAATCGATGGTAAGTTCCATTGAGCCAAAAGTGAGGGTCACCTGACTTCACCCGGCTTTACTCCGGGCTGCTCTCCAAAGGTGACTGTCACTTCGTGCGCCCTGCAAGTGTGCTCTTGTTGCTGCCTGTATAATTGGGGATAATGAGTCAGAAAAATTGGCGCGTAGATTACGACCAGGTTGCTCCGGGCTATGACCAACGCTACAAAGGGAATCCGTACACCGGTGTAGAGCACGTGCTGCGGCAGTTCGTCGGGAGAGACCAGGAACTACAAATCGTTGAAGTGGGCTGTGGGACAGGCCATTGGCTGGAAGTGTTGCTTGCAGATGGGCTGCACGTGACAGGACTTGATTTCTCGGCAGGGATGCTCGCCCAGGCACGAGCGCGGCTGCCCGGCGTGGCTTTGATCCGCGGGCGAGCGGAGCATTTGCCCTGGCCAGCCGAGTCATTCGACAGGGTCTTTTGTATTAATGCAATCCACCATTTTGATGACAAACCGGCGTTCCTGGCGGAAGTGCAACGTGTAATGCGTCCGGGTGGAATGGTGCTGTCCGTGGGACTCGACCCTCACAGCGGGATGGATCAGTGGCACATCTATGACTACTTCAAAGAGAGCCTCGAGATTGACAGGCGGCGCTATCCTTCAGCAGATTTGCTTCGAGAATGGATGAGCGAGGCCGGGTTCAGGGATTGCAGCACGCGAGAGGTGGAACATTGGATGATTCGGCTGCCGGCAGGCGAAGCCCTGGAGCACGGACGATTGGATAAAACGGCAACCTCTCAACTTAGTGTGCTCACCGATGCGGAATACCGGCAAGGCATTGAGCGGATACGAGCAGAAATCAAACGCGCCGAGGAAGCAGGGCAGACGCTATTCCTTACGGCAGATCTACGATTATATGGAACCACTGGCTCGGTAACTGGATAACGTCGAAGGCGCTTATCTGGTGATGGGTCGCAGTGTCAAATATGACTGTTGCCCCCGACGAAAAGAAAAGGCACACGCTCACGAACCTGTACACGCCCGTCCCACCTGGCCCAATCTCGCCCACCAAAGACTCGATGAGGCAGTCTTCGCGGCCTATGGCTGGAAGAGCGATCTAACCGATGAAGAGATTCTCGAGAAGGTACTGTCCCTGAATTTGGAGAGGGCGAAACGCTACTGTCATTACGAGGATCGAACCACGGTGAGCAACGCGGCAATCTCTCATTATGGATGACCACCTGTGGAGCGTAGACTCTGTATGCCAGCCATAAGCGTTTCGCCTGGTAAATTTGTGGCCGATGCTATAGTTGGGAACTGCCGATACGATCAAAGTTAACCATCAAAATTGGAGCCATGTATGCAACCTGACAATCTCTTAATCCAGGCAATAGACAATTTGGTACAGGAATCCTATGGGCCAACCGAACCCGGGGTCGCAGTCATTGTAGTCAGAGCTGGAGAGATTATTTTCCGCAAAGGCCATGGCATGGCAAATCTTGAACTTGATGTGCCGATTGAGCCCGACATGGTTTTCCGCATAGGCTCGATTACGAAGCAATTCACTGCTGTCGCCATACTTATGCTGGCAGAACAAGGCAAATTGGCTCTTGACGACTCGATTTGCAAGTTTCTACCAGACTATCCTACTCACGATCACCTCATCACGGTTAAGCATCTCCTTACACATACTTCTGGCATAAAGAGTTATACCTCTATGCCAGAGTGGCCGCCTTTATGGAGAAAAGATCTCACTGTTCAGGAATTGATCGACTTTTTCAAGTATCAGCCTATGGTGTCCGCGCCCGGAAAACATTGGGCTTACAACAACTCGGGCTATATCCTACTGGGAGCCATTATTGAAAAAGCATCAGGTCGGTCCTATGAACAATTCATCCAGCAAAACATATTTGAACCCCTGGGGATGAAGCAATCCTATTATGATAACTCAGCGCGGATCATACGTCGACGTGTTGCAGGTTATGACAAGAGTTCGGATGGTTTCACCAATGCAGCTTATCTGAGTATGACACAACCATACGCGGCGGGCGCACTGGCATCGACAGTGGACGATTTGGCCCTCTGGGACTCGGCTCTATATACAGAACGGTTACTCAAACAGGAGACTCTTGAGCAAGCCCATATTGCACATCGGCTTACGGATGGCTCCTCCACCGCATATGGTTATGGGTGGGTAATTTCGGAATATGCAGGACATCGACTAATTGAACATGGAGGCGGTATACATGGTTTTAGAACTCGTGCAATTCGAATACCTGATGACCGCGTTTTTGTGGCTGTTCTTTCCAACAATGGAGGGGTAAATCCAGAACTGTTAGCATTCAAAGCTGCCGCACTGGCTGTCGGCCAACCATATAGTGATCCCACACCAGTTGAGCTACTGCCTGAAGTTTTGAATCTGTATGAAGGAGTTTATGAAGTCAATACTTCAGTAGAACTACATATTACGCGTGAAGACAATCAGCTCTTTTTCCAATACGGAGAGAACCCACGTGTAGAACTTGTACCACTATCGAATAACGAGTTTTTCTTCAAGGATATGTCTCTTGACCGTCTTCTTTTTGTAAGTGATGCAAATAAAGCCATTGCTGCAGTAGAAGTGCGTGGGCGTACTGGTATACCCGAAATAGCCAAAAAGGTGGACAAATCAACGCCGAACCTCGTAAGCTAGACTGCGCCCAATACAGCGTGCGGCAACTATCGTGAGTGTACAGGCAGTTGCTGTTTTTCGGTTGTGAACTGCGGACGATCAAGTCAGCATAGAGGATCGAATCACAGTGAGCAACGTGGCAACCTTTCCTTATGGATGACACCTGTGGAGCGTATAATCTGTATGCCAGCTACAAGCGTTTCGCCTGGAAGATTTGCGGCTGATGCTGTTAGTTGGGCGCATAAAATGCAACTCATTGCGATTTGTATAGGAAATCCTAAAAATGAATGAGCAAACAAGTGACAAGCATAACGCCGTCAAGGAATTTTTAGGCAGTGATGAATATGTTACTTTTATTGATGTGCTCTTGAGATTTCCAACCAGAGTACTGCAAAAACCTACTCACCACGAACGAGGATTCCCGTTTTATTGGTCTGCTGCATTGCTCTGCATCAGTATTCTAGTTATAGGCTATGGCCTTTCGGCGTTGTGGGGTGATATTAATTCCGCAAATATCAAGATAATCAGGATTGAATTTTTAGGTGTTTTTCTGGCGTATCTGAGTCTCATTATTTTCAAAAACGCTCGAGATTCTGTGATCGAGACAATAAGAAATCATGTGATCGATGAAATCGATGATGAAAATAGCCTCCAGGATCTCAATAAATGGCTGAGGCTTTTTGCAAATAAGAGAGTGCATCTCATATTTTGTCTCATTTATGCAACCGGTTTTTCCTTTGGACTGAGGGAAGAATTTACTGGATATGGGTCATCATTCATTGTCTTTTCAACAGCCTTTATTTGGGGAATCCCAATGTATTTTCTGTTGACTTTCATTTTCTTGCCATATCGAATGGGAAAGTATAAATTTCGTATCTACAGCGCAGATCCTGGCAGCTCAACGATAATTATCAATTTATCTCGACTTTTTCAAGGACTAGTATATTTGTATGCAATCGTTGCTGCGGGGAGTATGATTTTCATTGCTTATTCAGGCCTATTACCTTCTCTCGCTCTGCCATCACTATTTGTAGCCTGGCTACCCATAATTGCTCTTTTTGTAATAAATCAGTATGCACTTTCAAACATTATTACTAAAGGAAAGTATAAAACTCTAATGGATATTCAAACCCAGGTCGAAAACATCCAAAAGAGCGAGACATTGGCAGAAAAAGAGGTTATGGACAAGGTTGTCCGACTGATGGACTACCACGATCGTGTGAAAGCAACCAAAAATGTTGCGTTTGATTTGAGAGCAGGTCTCGATTTTCTAAACTCGCTTTTGTTGCCGGTAGTGGGCTTTTTCATTGGAAATATTGATATAAACTCCGTAATGGAAATTGCCGAAGACATTAAAAGCCGACTAATCCAACGTTAACCTGATCCGGTGCACAGGAAGAACGGCACATCAAAAAAACAATTCTTCTTACACGAGTCTTGGAGCAAATACGCAGGTCGTTGGGTTGCTGCTCAATTGGCAAATAGAAAAATGAAGGAGCGGAAGATGGAATCGTTTCAGAAATTTATCAATGAATATAGAAAACAACTAGAGAAAGGGGCTATTCAAGAGGCGTATAGGGGGTTGATGGAATATATTATGAGTTTAAGAACTCATTTTATGAAAAAATATCCCGACTACGTCGAATCTGGAAGTATCTATTATGGATATATGGATATGACATATTTTTCCGTCTTTCCAAAGTCAATAAGAGATCGGAAATTGAAGGTACCGATCGTTTTCCTTCATGAAGCATTTAGATTTGAAGTGTGGTTATCAGGAGTGAACAGGCAGGTTCAAGAAAAGTATTGGAAGTTGATAAAAGAAAGTGATTGGAATAAATACAAACTTGTGCCACAAGAAGGGAAAGGCGTTGATTCGATCGTAGAACACACCTTGGTTGACAATCCTGATTTTAATGATTTAGATGCTTTAACTGAACAAATAGAGAAAGGAACTTTGAAATTTATTCAGGATGTTGAGAACTTCTTATCTAAGCACTAAAACGGCAACCTAATAAGGCGTGCACCCGATCCCCGGCAAAGTACGCCGGGCCTTACGCAAGCCGTTAGGTAAAATGAGCAGAACTATTGCATAGTCGAATGAGAGCAACCATATTTCGAAACATCATCTGGGATGTAGATGGTACCCTTTTTGACACCTATCCTGCCATTGCCAAGGCATTTCAGGTCGCCTTGAACGATTTGGGAAAAGATGCCTCATTGAGTTGGATAGAAGGCCTAGCCAAGACTTCCATCAGCAATTGTGTCACAACCCTGGCCAACCAATACCAGTTGAGCGAAGAAGACATTGGGCAAGCCTTCGGGGAGCATTACGACCGTACCCCGCCAGAGCAACAACCCCCATTTCCTGGGGTGATTACCGTCTGCGAATATATCTGCACCCTGGGTGGAATGAACGTTATCGTAACTCATCGCGGACGCGAAGGCACAAATGAACTACTGGCTGCCAATAAGATGGCCCACTATTTTGCAGGTTGTCTCGCCCGGGAGGATGGCTATCCCAAGAAACCTCATCCTGCCGCATTTGAAGCTATGCTCAAGACACACAACTTGCAGCGTGAAGAAACCATGGCTGTCGGAGACCGAGGCATTGATGTTCTGGCTGGACAAGCTGCTGGAATATTCACATGCCTCTTTGGTCTTAAAACTGATGGAGTAGTGGCCCATTTGACGATCAGCAGTTTTGATGAGTTATATCGTTATCTTGTGTCAGGGAGCAGCTGACTCCAATGGACACTCGCCTGTTGTATTGTGCCTGCCACAGCCCCGCTGCGCGGCGTTGTCTCGTCCCGCCCATCAGCAGGTACCCCGGCAAAGTACGTCCGGGCTTACGCGAGCCGTTGGGCAGCACGCACGTCAACTGGAAGGATTGAGTAAAATACTAGAAGGAGGAGGTCCTCATGCCGCATGTCAATCGGGATGGGCTGAGTCTGTATTACGAGCAGGAAGGAAGTGGCGATCCACCATTGGTGTTCATACACGGCTGGTGCTGTGACCACACCTTCTTCCAGCCGCAGTTCGACCACTTTAAAGCGTCCCACGCTGTGACCACGCTGGATTTGCGTGGGTGTGGCAGCAGTGACCAGCCGGAGCACGGCTACGATATACCAACTCTTGCGGACGATGTGGCCTGGCTCTGCGGTGAACTTAGGCTTTCGAAGCCCATCCTCGTTGGTCACAGCCTGGGAGGCATGATCGGGATCGAGCTCGCAGCCAGGTACCCTTTGCTGCCTCAGCAATAGTCGCGGTGGATCCGGGACCGATCGATCCTCTGCCCGAGACGCGCAGCTTCTTCGAGGGGTTTGTGGCGCAGCTCGAGGGTCCAGAGGGGGACGCGGTTAGACGAGCCTATATCGAAGGGATGTTCTTGGCTAGTGATGATGCCGACCGAAGAGGCTGGATCGTTGAAACGATGTGCTCGGTGCCTCAGAGAGTTGCCGTGGCAGTGATTCGCGGCGTTCTGGCTTGGAACGGGGTAGGCGCACTCCTGCTTTGTCACGCGCCATTGTTGGTGATAAGACGGAAACCTGGAGGAAGCAATGCCTCAGCCCGCCTGCTGGCACTCAAACCGAATATCCACAGTGGGATGACAGTCGGAGCAGGGCACTTTCACCAACTCGAGGTGCCCGAGCAGGTGACACCGATGATAGAGAAGTTTATCCAGATTGTAGTCGTGGGGATACCTCGTCAGGATCAAGATTTCGAGCGTACCCCTGACTCACCTGGCACAACCCTTACGTAGGGCATCGAAACTATGGCGAATCCCCTGCAATCGAGAGAACTAAGTCGGTCTTACGGCAAGTTCCAGGCCCTTATGCCTACCGACATGACTTTGCATTCCAGTGAGATTACGGTGCTATTAGGGCCGAATGGGGCAGGGAAGACCACTTTGCTGCTGTGTCTAAGCGGGTTACTGCGACCTACTACCGGCACTATAACGATTGACGGTCATGACCTGTATGAAGATGAGAGGGAGGCGAAACGGCAACTCGCCTTTATGCCTGACGTGCCGCGTTTCTATACAGAACTGACCGCCTGGGAGCATCTCTACTTCATTGGCCAGGCTCACCAGGTCGGGGTTGATTTCAAGCATAGAGCAGAGACCCTATTGCGTGAATTTGGTCTGTGGGATGCACGCAATCTCTATCCACATAACTATTCACGCGGGATGCGTCTCAAATTGGGCCTGCTGATAGCACTTATCCGACCCTTCAAAGTATTGCTCTTGGATGAACCCACTTCCGCGCTGGACATAGAAAGTGTCAGTTTCCTGGTCAAGCGATAGAAGGAACTGCGTCAAAGCGGAGCGAGCATTCTACTTTCTAGCCATGATACTAATATAGCCAGAGAGCTTGCCGACCGCACCTTGAAAATCCAAAACGGGTACGTAAGAGACATATGAAACCTGTCTGGATGGTGCGCTCGCGTCAGGTCGCGCAAAAGCTGTCTTTCTGGTTAACGTTGATCGGATATGACCCCCACGATCACTCGCTAAAGCATCGTATTTACCTGATCTACGCATCCGTTTTCATGAGCATTTGGGCATTTGCGATGCTGACATTGGCAGCGGGCGGCACGGCGACTATGCTCACCGCGCTCGGCACTGGTTCTGTCAATCAGATTGCAACTCAAATAAGTCTGCTTATATTTGGTATCTGGTTCATCTATCAGCTTTGGCAGGTTTCGCGCCGCAGTCCATTTATCTTCTCGGAAGAGGATGCATATTTGATCTGCCAAACACCGGTCAAACGGAATATCGTCGCTTTGAACTGGTTTCTGGGTGACTGGTTCAGCCAGGCGTGGCCTTTTTGGGCGATTGGCGTGATCTTCGGTTTTGCATTGGTCGAGCCTCAATTAGGAGGGAAAATCTCGTCTTCCGATGTGTTTCAATATGTTATATCAGGCTTTCGAGCATTGAGCGTGTTTTTTCCGCTCCAGGTAGGGTTGCTTGCCCTGCTGTGGGCGCTGGGCGCGATGCGCTTACAGGGCAACCGCGAGTGGCACTGGTTACCCCGTCTGGTTCTGATTGGGATTCTACTGGTGGTGATCTGCCTATTAGGGAGCATGAGTTTTCCAGAATTACTCAAACTATTTGCGCCTGTTTGGCACGCGGTCTTATCGCCTATGGATTATCCTCTCCAGGCAGCATTTTCCATTCACCCCTGGGTAAACGGGCTGCTCGTCGCGCTGGGGATAGCCGTAGTCGGTCTGGCGGCCCTGGCGATTGCCAGCAAGGACCTCAACTTGAGTCGCGCTGCCCAGGAAAGCACCCAAAGAGAAAGGCTTGCCACTGCGCAACGATATGGCATGGTTGATCTGGTGCGCGAGATAAAGCAGCGCAACCGTCTGGGTATTGGCCGCGCTCCTACCCGTTTGCCAGCGCGCCCCGGCCCGTGGGTGCTCCTATGGAAAGACATCCTGCAATCCAGGTACCAGATAGGATCGGGTGGAATATGGAACTGGCTAATCCTCCTGGCAATAAGTTTAGGCGTTTTGCTGGCCCCGGACTTCGGTTCGCGCATCCTGATGTTCTTTTATTGGTTAATCGCTGTTGACCAGCGTATGACATCTCGTTTGCGCGCTGATCTGGCAAATTGGTGGACGCTACGTTCATTGCCCTTTCATGCGGAGAGCCTTCTCTTGGGGGAACTTGCTATCCCCTGGGGTTTAACAGTCTCAATCGGATGGCTGGCGCTGATCTTTGGAGGCCATGGACTGGGGGCCTCCCGTCTCACCGTGGCATTGCTCATACCTCCTGTTTGCATGATATTAGGTCTGATCTCTGCTTATGATGTCTTACGTCAGTCCAATACTGGAATGCTCCTTAACGGTAACGTTCCTGGAATTAGCTGGCTGGCTATATTAGGCGGTATGCTTTGTCTGGCTCTTCCAGCGGGGATTACCTGGTTGCTTAGTCAGTTCAGGTGGATTAGCATAGTGCTGGCATTTGCTACCAGCTTGGTGCTCGCTTATGGAGCCTGGCGCGTAGCAGCAAGAAAATATTGCTCGATTTCATAGGTTGCTCGATCTGCGATGTGCTTGGCCCTGATTTTTGAAACTCCACAAATCCAGTCATCCAGAAACGTCTTTGAAATTGGCTGGCAGATAAAGTGGAGTGTAAAATTCAGTAAAGGTTAGCGGTGTGGTCTTTTTATAGGCGGCAAGTCTTTCGTTCAGAAAGGCAAGCTAACACAGTCTCGCAGCGCGGCCTCGCCGTGTCGCAGATCCCGCGCTGCGCGAGGCCGTGGTGACAGATCTACGATGTGCACCCCGGCAAAGTACGACGGGGCGGAGCAGCCCGACCCCTCCCTTCCGCGAGCGCCGTGGTCATGATGGTGGGACTCGCCGCGCTAAAATGGGAGTACACTACACTCAAGCCAGTTCCGTCAAAGCGGCGTTGTCCTGTCCCGCCTGGTGGTTGAGCTGGTAGATTGAGATGGTCGAAATCCCGTCGAAACCCACCAGCGGGTACCTTTCTCTCCTGACGGGGACCTGCGGCAGGGTGCCACGCCATCCCACTCGGGAAGAACACCCTCGGGGACGCTGACGCAAGCTGTTAGGCGCACCAGAGCGAATAAACAGGTGGTGGTCTCTTTATTTAGGATCATAAGCGATCATGGGAAAAATCACCGTATTACCAAAACCAGCAGGTTCATATCAGGTTGGATTTACTCATCTCAACTTCGTTGATGAAAGCCGTGGCGATTTCTCTCCGCAGGCTGATGGAAAAAACAGAGACATTCCCATCATCATATGGTACCCAATCGATGAACCGGGCGAAAGATTTCCCTCAAAATTGCTGAAAATCCGGGATCTCGCGAGTCTAAAACATTATCCACTATATAGATTAATCCCCAACAGCATTTGCGATATCGGAACAAATAGTTATCAAGACGTCCCCCTATCAACCAAAAATTCCAAATTCCCTGTTCTGATTTTTAATCATGGATTTTCGTCGTATATGGAACAGAACACGATTTTGATGGAGCACTTGACAAGTTTTGGATATTTTGTTGTTTCGGTGGGGCATCCCGATGATGGTGTAGCATCCTATCCGGATGGGCGGAGCATACCTGTAGATTTGGAATCGATCAAGGAACTGACAAAACAATCCAGGGGGACCTCGAAAACCTTCAGCAAAAACATCAAGCAGTTGGCAAGAAACAATTTATCGATTGAAGACATGAGGAAATTTACCCGGAATTATCTAAATGCCAGCAAATCGATGAATGATAAAGTCGAGATGTGGGTTGATGACGTCCGATTTATCATAGACGTCCTGGAGAAAATGGATAGCGGGTTCATTCAATCCCAATTTGCACATAGGCTCTCTCTCAAAAAAGGATTGGGTGTATTCGGTCAATCCTATGGGGGTGCAGCATCCGTTTTGGCTTGCTGTCTCGATCACCGACTCAAATGCGGAATTAATATGGATGGTGCCATGTATGGAGGAATGAATGATAAATACAAGTACAGGCGACCAACCATGTATATGGATAGCGACATGCTGCCGGGCAGAAGTAAATACTTCTTTTATATCAACGAAGATGACACATACCATATCATGATCAAAGGTTCCAAGCATTTGGATTATTCTGACTTTACATACATCTCTAAAATATGGCTGCTGAAATTGATGCAGTTATTTGGCAAAATTGATGGGAGGCGAATGATCGAGATCACAAATGATTATGTCCTATCATTCTTTGATAAATATATTAAGCAGATCGACGCACCTCTCTTAGAACGGAATCCTTATGGTGAGGTTGTTTTTGAAAGGCGACTTCACGAATGATGATGATGTCAATTGACAACAAGCAGTGCAAGAAAGGCAGCCAGTGTTGAAAAGCGCCCAACACAGCCCCGCAGCGCGGCGTCGCCGTGCCGAAGGTCCCGCGTTGGCGGGGTCGCCGTGGCGACAGATCTGCAACGTGCATCCGACCCCCGCAAGAGCACCGGGGTCATGATGGTGGGACGCTTTAAACCAATATTCAATTCGCGCGAAACAGTTTTTGGTTTTTACTATGTGACTACTCTCCATGAACAGTGAAAATGTCGCAATGCCACTTAAGCGATTCTTGCTCGTCCAACAATGTCCTGCATCCTGGAAGGGCCCGGATCTATATCTATTTCGAGATGAAAACGTTGTATTCTATGTCGGTCAGTCAGAGCTCGCCTTTGCCCGCGTCTGGGAACATTTGCTCAACGGCTTCAAAGGGCACTCTATTGTTGGGCGTTTCGTCTGGTGCAATTGGCCAAAATCAATGAGTTTCACAATCGAATTGTTGAGTTCACAATCTGAGCAATTTGGTGATGTCAGGAATG
>Ga0105101_10000867_pt1 | contig 12966 bp, 9 predicted proteins | sample PPLLak21cMay2015_2_FD_87037 | JGI IMG/M metagenome (GOLD analysis project Ga0105101, IMG submission 87037) | Freshwater sediment microbial communities from Prairie Pothole Lake near Jamestown, North Dakota, USA - PPLs Lake P8 Core (1) Depth... | ecosystem: Environmental > Aquatic > Freshwater >... | reverse complement strand
GCGTCGTCGTGCACCACGTCGTCGGGCCGCAGGAGCACGTCGACCAAACCCGGTCCCCCGGTCTGCGGCTGCGTTGCATCGGCGTAGGTGATCTCGCCTTGTAGTATGCCCAGCTCGAGCTCGACGCGGCCGCCGCGCGTTACCCGTCCCGGAACGAACGTCCCCTCTCCGACGAAGTCGGCCACGAAGCGGTCGCGCGGCCGATGGTACAGGTTGTAGGCGGTGTCCCACTGGGCGATCCGGCCGTGGTGCATGACGCCGATGCTGTCGGCGAAGGCGAAGGCTTCGTGCTGGTCGTGAGTAACCAGCACTGCCGTGGTGCCCTGGGTCTTGAGCAGAGTGCGGACCTCCAGCGCCAGGCGCTCGCGCAGGTCGACATCGAGGTTGGAGAACGGCTCGTCCAGCAGCAGCAGGCGCGGCCCTGGCGCCAACGCGCGCGCCAGCGCCACGCGTTGTTGCTGCCCCCCTGACAGCTCGTGCGGATATCTTGCGGCGCAGTCCGGCAGGCCTACCGCCTCCAGCAGCTCACGCACGCGCAGGCCGCGCTGCGAGCGGGACAGGCCCGACAGACCAAATCCGACATTGCCCGCGACGCTGCGATGGGGGAAAAGCGCGAAGTCCTGGAATACCATCCCGATGCGGCGCTGCTCGGGTGGCACCCGAAAGCCCGGACGGCTCACGACTCGGCCATCGAGCAGGATCTCGCCGCCGCTGGCCGGTTCGAAGCCCGCGATACAGCGCAGCAGCGTGGTCTTGCCGCACCCGCTGGGGCCGAGCAGACACGCGATCTCACCGGACAAGAGCGTGAAGGAGAGCGCGTCGCACACGCGCTGTTCGCCGTAGGAGTGGGTGAGCTCGCGCACTTCGAGCAGGGGCGCAGCGGATTCGGGCATTCTCATTCAGCGCGCAAGTATAGCGGGCGACGTGCACGCTTCGGCGCCGAAGGTGCGATACCGCGGCGTGGCTGGTCCTCGGCCCTCCAGCTCCAGGGTATCGCGACGGGTTAGAATCCAGTCAGCTCATCGCCGGATTGGCGGCGCCTGCCGCGCGACAACTTGCTTTGACGCCATCCTCGATCCTGCCGATCGTCCCCGTGCGCACGCGCGCGACTGGTGGCGGACTCGCCGCTGCAGCGGTGCTGATCGCCCTGGTGCTCGCGCTGCCGGTCGCCGGACTCGCGCTCGGTGTGTTCGCGCCTGGCGTTCCCGGCGTCTGGTTGCACTTGGCGCAGACCGTGCTGCCGCGGTACCTGGCCAACAGCCTGGTTCTCGCTGTCAGCGTCGGTGTCGGCGTGGCCGTCCTCGGCGTTGCCTGTGCCTGGCTGACTGCAGCGTTCGAGTTCCCGGGACAGCGCTGGCTGACCTGGGCGCTGGTGCTGCCGTTGGCCATGCCGGCCTACGTGGTCGCGTATGCCTACACGGATTTCCTGCAGTTCAGCGGACCGGTCCAGAGCGGGCTGCGCGAGATTACCGGCTGGCGCGCACGCGAGTACTGGTTCCCCGAGGTCCGCTCGCTGCCCGGCGCGGCTTGCCTGCTCGTGCTGGTGTTCTTTCCCTACGTGTATCTGCCCGTGCATGCGGCGTTCGTGGAGCGTTCGCCCAACCTCCTGCACGCCGCCAGGCTCGCCGGCCTCGACGCGTGGCGGGCGTTCCTGCGCGTGGCCCTCCCGCTGACCCGCCCCGCGCTTGCGGCGGGCGTGGCGGTGGCTGTGATGGAAACGCTGGCCGACTACGGGGTGGTCGCCTATTTCGCTGTCGAGACGCTTACCACCGGCGTGTACAAAGCCTGGTTCAGCCTGGGCGATCGCGCCGCGGCAGCACAGCTGTCAGTCATGTTGCTCGGCGTTGTGATGCTGGTGCTGTGGCTCGAGCGCGCATCGCGTGGTCGCGCACGGTTCCAGGGCGCCGGGACGATCAGCGCGCGAAGGCGCAGGCTCCCTGGCGCGGCCGGGTGGATTGCGACACTGGTCTGCCTTCTCCCGGTGGTGCTGGGATTCCTGCTGCCGGTGGTGATCCTGCTTCGGCTCGCCTGGCGCGAGACCGACCTTGGCGCCTTCGGCCGCTACGCGGCGTTGGTGGCCAACAGCTTCACCGCCGCGGGCCTCGCTGCATGCCTGGCGGTTGCCGCTGCGCTGGCTCTGGGCTACGCGGCGCGCCTGCACGCGAGCGGCCCGGTACGCTCCAGCGTGCGGCTCGCCGGACTGGGTTATGCAGTGCCCGGCGCGGTGCTGGCGGTAGCCATCCTGGTGCCGCTGGCGCGCTTCGATAACGCGCTCGATGCATTCCTCCAGGCGAACTTCGGCATCAAGAGCGGCCTGCTGCTGACTGGCAGCATCGCGGCGCTCGTGTATGCGTATGTCGTGCGCTTCCTCGCGCTTGCCCTCACGAACGTTGAGGCGGGGCTCGCCCGCATCACGCCTGGAATGGACGAGGCCGCGCGGACCCTCGGCTGCACTGCCGGGGCACTGCTCGCACGTGTGCATGCACCGCTGCTGGCGCGCAGCCTGCTGATCGGCGCGCTGCTCGTATTCGTCGATGCGCTGAAGGAGTTGCCGGCCACACTGGTGCTGCGTCCTTTCGACTTCGATACGCTGGCGACCCAGGCCTACAATCTGGCCAAGGATGAACGGCTGGGGGAGGCGGCCCTGCCCAGCCTCACGATCGTTGCAGTGGGGCTGATCCCGGTGATCCTCGTCTCGCACGCGCTGGGGAGAAACCGCTTACCACGAAGACGCGAAGACACGAAGAAAACCTGAATCCGGAACTGAAGAATCATCCCTCGCAGCACGCGGCGCGCCGCTCACGTCGCGGGGCGACGGCGGTGTCCTGGCGCGCATTCTGATGGGTCTTCTTCGTGCCTTCGTGTCTTCGTGGTGATCGGTTCGCCTGGACCTACTTCCAACCCACGCGATCGACGATGCGCTGGGCCGCCGCCACGTTCTTACCCAGCAATGCGACGTTCAGGGCGTCGGCCTTGAACTTTCCGAGCGAGGCCAGCTCCGGATTCTTCGCCACTGCGGACTTGACCACCGGCCACTCGTTGTTGCCGTCGGCAAAGTAGACTTGGGCCTCGTCGCTGGCGAGGTATTCGAGGAAGCGGATGGCATTCTCGCGATTCGGAGCACTGCGCATCAGCCCACCGCCCGATATGTTCAGGTGGGTTCCGAAGCCCTGTTGGTCCGGCCACACCAGTCCGACTTGCGCCGCGGCCGCGCGATCTTCCGCCTTCTTGGAGCGCATCAGGCGCACGAGGTAGTAGCTGTTGGTCAGCGCGATCCCGCATTCGCCGGAGGCCACGGCGCGGATCTGATCGGTGTCGCCTCCGCGCGGTGGCCGAGCGAAGTTCGCCACCACGCCGCGCGCCCACTGCTCCGTCTTCTCTTCCCCCTCATGCGCGATCATCGCGCTGACCAGAGAGAGCATGTACGGGTGGGAGCCCGGCCGGGTACAGACCCTGCCTCGGTTCCTAGGGTCCGCCAGGCTTGCATAGGTGGGCACATCCTCGGGCTTGACTGTGGCGCGATCATAGACGATCACCCGCGCTCGGCTGGAGAAACCGAACCAGGCGCCGTTCGGGTCGCGGAACTCGGCCGGGATGCGCTCCTCCAGCAGGCGCGATCTCACCGGGGCGAACAGGCCGAGCTGCTGGGCATTGGCCAGCCGCGCCGCATCGACGATCAACAGCACGTCCGCCGGACTATTGGTGCCCTCGTTGCGGATGCGCTCCAGCAGGGCGTCGTCGCCCGCCTCGATGCGGTTGACCTTGATGCCCGTGGCCCGCGTGAAGTTCGCATACAACGCCTCGTCCGTGTCGTAGTGGCGTGCAGAATACAGATTCACCACACGATCCTGCGCGTTGCTCGCCGGCAGGGCGAATGCCGCGGCCAGCAGCACGGGAACGAAACCTACGACACGCATCTTTCTCCTCTCTTTGCGTTGCACGGACATCACGCACGCCGTGTCTGGCGGCGCAGATAGAGGTAGCCCGCGGCGATCACTGCCACCAACACAAGCTGCAACGCGACGCCCTGCAGGTTGGGGTAGATCCCAAGCAGCGGAATGCTCGGAAGGTCGATGGGCGATGCAGGCAGCCGGCCGGCGGCCTGCAGGGCCGCGATGCCCTGGCCCGCGAAGATTACGGCCATGGCCGCGATCAGCGCCGCGCTCGCGCCGAAGAACAGCCCCAGCGGCAAGCGCACAGACAGGCGGATGATGAGCCAGGCCAGCACGACCAGGCCGACGACACCGGCGGCGAACCCGCCCAGCACGGCGCTGCGGCCGGCCCCGTCCGACTGCATCCAAAGCGCCTGGTAGAAGAGAACGGTCTCGAACGCCTCGCGATAGACTGCGAGGAACGACACAAGGGCAATGCCCCACCAGCTTCCGCCGCTGTCGCCGACTTTCTCCCTGATGAAGGCGCTCCACTTGGCTGTGCTGGATTTGCTGTGGAGCCAGAAGCCCACGTACAGCAGAACCGCGGAGGAAAGCAGGGCAGTCAGGCCCTCTGTGACCTCCCGCTGGGCACCGCTGATCGTAATGAGGTGGCTGGATACGGTCCACGTCACTGCGCCCAGCAGCAGGGCGCCGATCCAGCCGCTGTGGAGCCAGATCAGCCCGTCGCGGCGACCGGTCTTGACCAGGAACGCGGCCATCGCGGCGATCACCAGGATCGCCTCCAGGCCTTCGCGCAGGATGATTACCAACGAGCCGACGAAGTTCGTCGTAGCCGACAGGTTGAGCGTTTCGGTACGTGTCTTCGCTTCAGTCAGCAGTGTAAGGGCGGCGCGATACTTGGCTTCGACCTCTGCCGTTGCCGCACCGCTCTGGAGCGCGTTGCGATAGCCCATCATGGCCTGCTCGGTGCGCGTACGCAGGCCGGGGTCGACGTTGTCGATGTTGGCCTCCGCCAGCTCGAAGCCCTCCAGATAGGCTGTGACGGCCAGCTGATACGCTCGCTCGTGCTCGCCGGCACGAAGCGCCGACAGGCTTTCGTGCATCGCGTCGATGCTGAACGCGATCGGCGAGTGGCTGCCTGTCTGCACTGCGGCCGGCTGGCTGCGCAGGTACGCAAGGATCGCCTCAGTGTCGCCGCCGCTGGCACGCGCCTCGCCTGGGGTCATCGTCACGACGGGCGCCAAGTTGGGGAACTCGGCCCGACCGTTGCCGGACTGCCAGGCGGCCTCGCCCGCCCGACGTTGCGCTTCGGATGCCGAGAACTGGCTCACATAGAAGGCCAGTTGCCAGCGCTGCTCGGCGCTGAGATTGCTGAAGGCTGGCATCGAGGTACCATCGACGCCCAGACTGATGGTGTTGTACAAGCCATAGACGCTGCGTGCGGATGCGCGGGCGCGGTCGGTGAAGTCGCTGGGAGCCGGGTCGAGGCTGGCGGCCTGCGGGCCGTGGCCGTCGCCCTCGCTCCCATGGCAGGCAGCGCAATTTGCGCCGTAGAACGCCGCTGCGCCACTGAGAACTGGCGCCTGATTGGGTGTGACCGCGATGTGGTAGGAGGCGATGAGGCCGCGCTGAATCTCGCGAGCCAGGTCGGCGACCTGCACGCCGTCGCGCTTGGCCAGGATCAGCTCGTGCAACTCGGAGGCCCGCGCCTGCCATCGGGCACGCTGCGGGTTCTCCGGCAGGTTGCCGATGAGCTCCCGCACCTGACCCGAGAACTCGACCTGCTCGGCGTATTCCTCGGCATCCAGCACCTTGCCGTCCTGCACGAACGACGGGTACTCGACCGCGACGTAGTCGAGTAGGTTGAGGATGGTCTGCGCGGTCCGATCCTGGGCCGCGAGCATACCGGGCAGGAGCGTGGCGAAAAGCAGCGGGCAGAGACGCAAGATCTTCATGGGGGCGACCACAGGCAGTAGGGCATCAGACGAGAATTGTAAGCATTTCTGTTCCGCTCGCGTAGCAGCGGCATCTGTCTCGTTATCAGAACCGCGCCTTGATCCCCGCCAGGAAGGTCCGGGGCAAGCCTGGCCGGGCGCCCGCCGGGCTGAACGAAACGATGTAGACCTCGTCGGTAACGTTCTGCACACTGCCGAACAGGCTGACATTCGGCGTCACATCCAGCTCACCGATGATATCGATGATGGTACGGGCTTCGATGAGCTCATCCTCGGGGATGGGTCCAGATCCGGCGGTGGATCGCGCATCGCTAACGTAGTTGGCATTCAGGAAGGTTCGCCACTTCACGCCCTGGAGGCCGGCGCTGAGCGTGATCTGGTGCTCCGGCACGTTGGGCAGACTGTCCCCGGCGGTGACGTCGCCCCACTCGGCGAAGTCGCTGTCGAAACTGGTCTGGAACTCGCCGTGCGTGTATGTATAGGCGACGGAGAGCGGCACAGAGAGCCGTGTACCCAGTCTTGGGCCGGCGTCGTAGCCGGCCAGCACTTCGAGCCCGGATACCTGCGCCTTGCCGCCGTCGAACTGGTCGCCGATGTTGCAGCCCCCGCCGGTCGAGCCAGTGCAGGTACCGACCAGGTTTTCGTAATCCACGACGAACCCGATCAGGTCGAGCCTGGTCGCTGCCGCGTTGAAGCGCACCCCGGCCTCGTAGTTCCACGACGTCTCGGCATCGGCGGTCGAGCCCGGTGAGGGGTTGGCGAAGCCGCGGTGCACGCCGCCGAGCAGCTTCCAGCGCTCGGTCAGGTCGTAGGTCCCGCTGAGCCCGGGGATCCAGACGTCGACGGTGTTCTCCTCTACGGTGGTCGGTCCGGTGCGATTCGGGTCGTTCAGCCCGTAGGTCGTCCGCCGCAATTCCATGGTCTCGTAGCGTAGCCCGGGAACCACCGTCCAGCGGTTCCAGCGGATGGTGTCGCGGGCGTAGAACGCCCAGGCGTGCACATCCCCGACCCGGTTATCCTGGCTGCCCGGCGCGCCGTCCTGCGTCAACACCATCGTGCCGTTCACCATCTGGTAGCGGTCGTCGTCCTGGAAGCGGTCCTCTTCGTCCTGATGGTAGCGAGCCGACAGCTCGAGCTCGTGGGAGGTGGCGCCGGCCTGAAAACCGACCCCGAGTACCGTCTGAATGCCCGCGGCATAGTACTCGCGGTTGTTGTTACGTACGCGCAACGCGTTGGCTGCGCTGATAAACCCGGGTGCGCCCACGAGGGTCTGGTAGCCGGTGGCGAAGGTGGTGGGATCCGAGAGGACCGCGCTGATGGAGCGCAGGGCGCCGCCGTCGAGCACGTCGTTGACCTTGTACCAGCTGCGCTGCGTCTGCGTGTAGTATGCGACCGTGGTGAGATCCACCCGCTCGGTCAGATCGATGCGGTGCGTCGCCTGGTAGGTCTGGTGGTCCACGTTCATCACGTCGCGCTGGCTGCCCCGGTAGCGCCGATAGGGATCGGCCCGGAAATCGTCCAGCGTGAGGCCCAGATAAGTCTCGTCCGATTGCTCGTCGGAGGTCTGGACTTTGAGCTCGAGCGCCTGATTGACCGACGCGCCGGCGGCAGAGCGAAACCCGATCTTGGCGACGTAGTCCTGAATGTCGTACCCCGTGGACCCACCGGAGTCGAGCTTCTTGAAGCCATCCGAGTGCTCGTTCAGCGCCTCTAGGCTGAGACCGACCTCGAAGGCGCCACTGGTCTCGAAGTAGCCGCCCACCACACCATGTGCGCGGGTCGTGCTGTTGTCCCCGGCATACAGGCCGACCTGGCCGCCGACGCCGCCGCCCGGCTTGTCGGGAATAGGCGTGGAGAACATATTGACGGCGCCCGCGACGGTCTGCGGCCCGTACTTGATCATGGCGGGGCCTTTGGTGATCTCCCACGCGTAGATGCGTGAGGTGCGGGGGAAGTAGTAGGCGGCCGGCGCGGCATAGGGTGCCGGCGCGATCAAGACTCCGTCTTCCATCAAGGCGATCTTGGAGCTGCGGTCGGTCCCGGAGCCGCGGATGCCGATGTTCGGCCGCAAGCCGTAGCCGTCTTCCTCGACGAGGTTGACGCCGGGCACCTGGCGCAGGACCCGGTTGGGGTCCGAGTACTGGGAAATGCTGAGCGTCTCCTGGTCGATGAACTGGACCGCGCCGCCCACCTCGCGAGTTTGCTCGGGGGACGCCGTCACCACGATGCGGTCGACGACCGCGGTCGGCGTGCCCTCTTCGTCGCGTACTTCAGCGCTGGGCTCCGCGTCCGTTGCTTGGCCCGAAGCCCACTGCTGCGTCGCCATCAGTACCCCGAAAACCCCAGCCTTCAGCCGCCATTTTCTCGTCTCCATCCTGGCTGCTCCTTTTTTCGCTTTTTTTGGTCCATCCACCGCGTTGTGAACGCGAGCCACTTAGAAATGGGTCTGCAGAGACAGATGATACGCATTCGCATTCGTATGTAAAGGGGCATCGAGCGATAACCTTGAACGGGCCGGAGAGCTGCGGGCCTATTGACGAATGCAATTGAGACGCATTAGCATTAGTATCAAGTGGCGGTGGCGAAGCGTGCCGTAGCCGCGAGCAGACCGCACAGGAGACTCAGACTATGCAGGCCACCTTGGTAGGGGCAGACCGTCTCGGCAACATTCCGCAGGCGCTGGGCCGGCACGGGATAAAAATACTCACGCACATCACGGGCAGGGATGCCTCCGACCAGCGCCGTGCAGCTCTCCCACGGGGGACACAGCTGCTCATCCTGTTCACGGATTTCCTGAACCACAACGCGATGAAAGGGTTCCGCCGGGCCGCCGTGGAGCAGGGGGTCCCTGTACTTGCCTGCCGACGCTCTGTCAGCTGTCTCATGCAGGCGCTGGGGCGCCATGCTGATGCGCAGGGTTTGGCTTGCCTGGTCTGCCCCACGAACGCGCCCACCGTTGACGGAGGCAATTGACACTCATTCTCATTGCGAGTTACGATTGTGTTCGTTGGGAGCATCCATGTTCATATGCGTCTGTAACGCAGTCACCGAGCACCAAGTGCGTGCCGCGATCGAGGAGGGGGCCGCCACGGTCCACGACTTGAGTGCGCGCCTCGGTGTTGCCTCCGGCTGTGGGTGCTGTGCACAGTGCGCTGCCGATCTGCTCTCCGAAGCGGGACGGCCACCCGAACTAGCGCTGTGCCACGGCAACGTCGCAGCCTGAGCCTCGCAGCCGGTCTGCTCCGGCTATAATCGTCGGTCCCGGTTCGTCCACCGACGGAGTCTCCATGCAGGGCGACAAGAAGGTCCTCGAGTACCTCAACAAGGTCCTCACCAACGAGCTCACCGCGATCAATCAGTATTTCCTTCACGCCCGGATGTTCCGCAACTGGGGGCTGAAGAGGCTCGACGAGTACGAATATCACGAGTCGCTCGACGAGATGAAGCACGCCGACCGGCTCATCAACCGCATCCTGTTCCTCGAGGGTCTGCCGAATCTGCAGCAGCTGAACAAGTTGCTCATCGGGGAGAACGTGCCCGAAGCGCTCAAGTGCGATCTGCAGCTTGAGACGGCGGCGTTGCCGCTGCTCAAGGAAGCGATCGCCTACTGCGAATCGGTCAACGACTACGTGACCCGCGAGCTGTTCGAGGACATTCTCGAGAGCGAGGAGGAGCACGTCGACTGGCTGGAGACCCAGCTCGGCCTGATCGACAAGACCGGGCTGCAGAACTTCCTGCAGTCCCAGATGTAAGCGCGGGGCGGCCGCCCGTGTCCGCGCCGCCGCGCTTGCTGGCCGGCCTGGCCTGCGCGCTGCTGCTTGCAGGGTGCGCCGGCGCACCCAAACAGGAGCCGCCCCCGCCCCCTGTCCCGGTGCCGCCGCTGGCGGAGCCCGAGCCAGCCCCCATCGTCATCCCGGCCCCCAGGATTGCGCTCGCGCTCGGCGGCGGCGCGGCCAAGGGCTTCGCCCATGTGGGTGCGATCAAGGCCCTGGAGGCGCAAGGCATCCATCCGGACATTGTCGTCGGCACCAGCGCCGGAAGTCTCGTCGGGGTCCTCTACGCTTCTGGGCTCGACGGCTTCCAGCTGCAGCGGGTGGCGCTCGATATGAAGGAATCCATTGTGAGCGACTGGTCGCTGCCGGACCGTGGCGTGTTCAAGGGTGAGGCGCTGCAGGAGTTCGTCAACAAGGCAGTGCAGAACCGCACGCTCGAGCAGCTGCCGCGCAAGTGCGCCGTAGTGGCCACCGATCTGCAGAGCGGTGAGATCATCGTGTTCGAGCGCGGCGACACGGGCACGGCCGTACGCGCCTCCAGCAGTGTGCCTGGCGTATTCCAGCCGGTCAGGATCTCGGGACGCGAATACGTCGACGGCGGCCTGGTGAGCCCAGTTCCGGTGAGGGTGGCGCGTCGCCTGGGCGCCGACATCGTGATCGCGGTGGACATCTCGACGCGACCCAGCCAGAAGCCGCTGCGCGACACCATCGATGTGCTGCTGCAGACTTTCACCATCATGGGCAACGCGATTGCCGCTACCGAGTTGCCGGAGGCCGATGTGACGATCAGGCCCGACATCTCCCGCGTGTCGTCGCTGGACTTCGGCAGCCGGCACCTGGCGATCCTGGAGGGCGAGCGCGCAGGGCAGGCCGCCATCCCGGAGCTCAAGCGCAAGCTCGCAGAGCGCGAGGAGCGGCTGCGCGCCGAGCTCGCCAACACCGGCGCGAAATGAGTTCAACCGCGAAGCCGGACTCCAAATGCAGAGCAACGCAGCCTGCAGGGCGGCGGGTGGCATCGCAGAGGACTCCCTCTCATGCCGCAGGTTGACTGGTACTTCGACTTCATCTCACCCTACGCCTGGCTGCAGGCCGAAACCCTCGATCGGCTGCCGCAGGACGTGGTGCTGACCTGCAAGCCGGTGCTGTTCGCCGGCCTGCTCGAGCATTGGGGACAGCTCGGTCCGGCCGAGATCCCGCCCAAACGAACCTTCACTTACCGCTACGTCGTCTGGCGTGCCCACCAGCTCGGCCTCCCCGCGTGCCCGCCTCCATCCCATCCTTTCAATCCCTTGCCGCTCCTGCGGCTGGCGATCGTGCTGGGTTGCGAGCGTCAGAACATGCTGCGCCTGTTTCGCTTCGTCTGGAGTGAAGGCAAGCTGCCCGACGATGCGCCGGCTTGGCGCGCTTTGATCGAGGAGCTGGGCGTGCCGGACGCCGACGTGCGAATCACAGCGCCCGAGGTTAAAGAGCAGCTGAGACGCAACGGTGAAGAGGCCGTGGCGCGGGGCGTGTTCGGCGTGCCGACGCTGATCGTCGACGGCACGCTGTTCTGGGGTGCCGATGCGACCGACATGGCGGCGGACTATCTGCGCGGCGACCCGATATTCGACTCCGAGCAAATGCGTCGCGCAGAGAGCCTCCCGCCCGGTAAAGCTCGGCGGCGGCGGTGAGTCAGCCCACTTTGCTCGGGGGGGCCGCCTCAGGCCTGCGCCGCTCTATGAACAGGCTGCCCCCGCCCAGGCGCTTGGCCTGCCGCTTTGCCTCTGCGGCGGCAGCGCTGACCTCGTAGTGCGACGGGTACTGCTTCGGCTCGACCACGACCGCACCCACGGACAGCGCGAGCAGCGGATGCAGCACCGGATTCCCCTGGCGATCCTCGGCCATAAGACCACCGCGCTTCAGATCCTCTGGCGAGTACAGGTCCGCGCGCTCGGCGCCGAACCGATCGATGGCGGCCTGACAGCGGCCGGCCCAGTCGGGGCTGCGCAGTAACAGGATGAAATCGTCGCCCCCGACATGGCCGAGGAAATCGCGGCGGCTATCGCACGCGTCCGCGAGGATGCGCCCCGCGTGCTGGATCACATCGTCGCCACGACGGTAGCCGTAGACGTCGTTGAAGGGCTTGAAGTGGTCCAGGTCGCAGTAACAGGCAGCGAAGCGCACCCCGGCGTGCAGCAGGCGCTCGATGTGCTCGTTGATCGGCACATTGCCGGGCAGCAGCGTGAGCGGGTTGGCATGGCGTGCGGCACGCACCTGCAGCCGGGTCATTTCGCGCATCAGGTCCTGCCCGGTTCCCAGGCCGACGTAGCTGCCCCTGTCGGTCAGGATGAAACCTTCCATCAGGTGGCGCGCCTCGGCCTGCGCCAGGCGGCCCGAGAGATCCTGAATACTGACGTCCCGCTCGACGAGAAAGGGCTTCGGGTCCATCACCTGGCTGCAGGGCTTGCGGCCGAACAGCTCCTTACGGAACGGCCGGACGAATCGTTCCAGCAACGCGTGGCGTTCGATCAACCCGACCGGCTTGCCGTCTTCCACGACCGGTACGGCGTGCAGGGCCGGGTCCTGCTCGAAGCGCGCCAGGACATCGGCTAACGGGGTGCCCGGACTTACCGGGACGACAGGAATGAGCAGCGACTCCGCGTTGCCTCCGAGGTTTCTCGGCGCCAGCGTTTCGACAGAGGCCTCGCTGCTGGCTCGCTCGAGTACCGCCAACACATGCTCGGGGGCGGCTCGCGGGGGCTGCGCTGCGGGCCGTGCGATGAAGTAGCCCTGTCCGTAGGGGATGTCGAGATCGCGCACCACCTCGAGCTCGGCGGCGGTCTCGATGCCCTCGGCGATGATCAGCGATCCGGAGGTCCGCGCGATCTGCTGGATCGACTTCAGGAACTGCAGCTTGAGCGGGTCCCGATCGATGCCCTGCACGAAATGCATGTCGGCCTTGACATACTGCGGGCGCAGCTCAGACCACATGCGGAAGTTCGCGAAGCCTTCGCCGAGGTCGTCGATGGCGACCTGGAAGCCGAGCGAGCGATAGCCGGTCAGCGCGGTGCGCACGCTGGCGAAATCGAACATGGGCAAATGCTCGGTCAGTTCGATGACGATGCGCTCGGGCTCGATTTGCAGCTGCCGCAGCAGCTCGCGCGTCGCGGTTGTGCCCACACCCGGCAGCGCGAGGCATTGCGGCCGCACGTTGAGAAACAGACGCTGCGGCAACTCGAGTTGTGCGAATGCCTGCACCACTGTCAACCGGCACAGCCGCTCCAGACGCAGCACCAGGCCGTGCTTGATGGCGGCGCGGAACAAGTCGACCGGCAGGTGCAGCGGCGAGTTTGCTGGACCGCGGAT
>Ga0105101_10000865_pt1 | contig 12983 bp, 9 predicted proteins | sample PPLLak21cMay2015_2_FD_87037 | JGI IMG/M metagenome (GOLD analysis project Ga0105101, IMG submission 87037) | Freshwater sediment microbial communities from Prairie Pothole Lake near Jamestown, North Dakota, USA - PPLs Lake P8 Core (1) Depth... | ecosystem: Environmental > Aquatic > Freshwater >... | reverse complement strand
TGATAGTAGTGGGGGTGGTGGGGTGGTGGGGTAAGTGGTGATTTGGGGGTTGGGAGGTGGGGGGGGGGGTGTGGTGGTCTGGTGGGGGGGAGGGGTGGGGGGGGTGGGGGGAGGGGAGGGAAAGAGGGGGAAGGGGGAAATCTGGGAAAAAACAGATAAAATAGGAAATGTTTCTTGTTTTTTTGGACGGGCCGTGGTAGAAGGCGTAGTGCGTATATCGTATTGCGGGGGAGGAAAGATGAAGAAGTGGTCAGTGGTGGGAAGAATAGGACACGGATGGGATGGATTTGACGGATTGTCGCGGATCAGATTGAAAAATAGGGACAGAAGGCAACAGGAATGAGGCACTAGAAGATAAGAATAGGAAAATAAATTTAACCACGAAGATGAGAAGAACACGAAGAAGAAAGAGAATATAAGATAACGAAAGAACAATTGGAGCAACTCGCGCCATGCGTCAAAAAACTGCATGAGGTTACGGAGAGGATTTGTAAGGAAAAGATAGAAAGCTTTGCTTAGTATTAACAAAAGCGGGATATAGGTTCCACTATTAAGGAAGTTTACTTTGACAGAAGTAATAATCGTCAAACCTGCACCAGAGAGATATCCTGAGTTTTTTGCAATAATCGACAATGTTGTCGATAAACTTCATGAATGGATTCACCCAAATGGGATGCGACAACATAAAAGTGCGTTGGATTTTGTAAAAACAGTTACTATTGTAAGAGCCTTTAATCTCTACAAGTCTATTAAACTGCTTTTGGAGAATGATCATTGGGAAAATGCCGCAATAATAGCTAGATCGTTGTTTGAGTTGCTTTTAAATCTGGAGGAAATCCTGAGAGAGGAAACAGTTTCTGAACAACAAGCTAGTAAATACCTCAGATATAATGAATTGCAAAAGTCTTTGCATACCATAAACGATATCGAATATGAGATTGCTACTGGGCGATGCTCCAAAAAACGAGCGTTACTTCTTGAAAAGTTCAAACAGTCCATGGAAACTGCTTTTAAGGAATTCCATAACAAGAAACGAACTGGGTGGAAAAATACTTGGTGTGGAAAGAACGTTTATGAGTTGGCATCATCATCGCACGATCCAATCAGGATTCATCACTATAAAATAATTTACTCCCATTTTTCAGAATTGAGTCACAGCACTCCTTATTCAGCAATGACAACATATACTGAAATGAAATCGGGTGATAATGAAGACTTGATCGTCCAGAAGCGGGAGAACATAGAAAAGGAAAATCTAGTTAATATCATATTACTTTCAACCTCTTGGCTCATAGAGATTCTATTATTGGCAAGCTCCCAGATTTCTGCATATGATGGTAAGTGGAACTTGGAGATACTTCAGCAAATTTACAGAACCATGGGGCTTAAACCACCAACGGTAAAAACTAACAGAAAGAATTTGTAAGGAGAAGATTGAGAGCTTTGTTTAGGCACAGAGAATGAGAAGAATTTTAATCAATCAGAATAAATTGCGGGCATGGCCCTACCCTTCGCCCGGGCTACACCTGCTAAAAAGAGGATAATCGCAGGCATTTTGAATGAATTGAACTGCGAATTAACACGGGAAAAAAAATGTCTAAGGGAAAAAACATCACAAAACGGAAAGAAATAAAAAAACCTAAAGAAATAGATTTGAAATATGACAAGCCTAAAATTTTACTGATAGACATGCCAGGAAAAACAGCAGAGGGGCTTTTAAGTCAAGGCTATAATGTTTCTGAAGGTAGTTTCGGGAATCCTTATAAGGTTACACAAAGTGATTCATACCTACCTGTTATTTGTAATGGAAAGCTGCCGAATGTTACTGAGCAAGAAATAATCATTATAGATTTGGAAGAGCCAGAGATTTTAGAAGGACCGAGAGGTGAAAAGCACACTTCAGATGGGGAAAATGATTGGTGGGCAAGTTGTAATCAAGGTATTATTGACCCAAGGGTCCGGTCAATGGCGATACATAGCAAAACCTTTGATAGAATATTAGGCCACGGTGGACTTTTTGTTGTATTTGCCAAGAACCGAGAAGGTCAAAAAATGGTGTTTGGACATAAAACGTATCATGGTATTGGTATTGATATTGATGGCAAGAATATTGATTTTGACAACTGGTCCTTTTTAAGCTGCTTATATGATTCTTGTGTTAAAATAAATGATGATTTAGGCAATGAAATGTTTCCATTTGGCAAAGATAATGCTTTAACAACACTGTTAACTAAATATATGGAAAACTCAAAGTTTTGTTGTAACTTAGTAAGAAATTATGAGATTAATGAGGAGCGTTGGTATCCTTTGTTGAAAAACAAATATGATTCGATAATATCAGCGGCGATAGCTCTTGAATGCAAAGAAGGTAAGCTCGCTTGGACATTTATATTTCCGCAAATTGGCAATAAGACAGATTTTGTATTAGAACTATTTCAACTATTGCCAAACTTCGCGTCACATTTATTTCCTTATTACGAGGGCAATCTGTGGTTGCACAAATCAGAATATGAATTACCAAAGATTATTGAATTTGAAGAGGAAAAGAAAAAAATAAAACAAGGATGTGATGATGAAATCAAAAAAATCGATATTAAAATTGAAAAAGAAAAAGAAGATAATAAGTTTTTGTATGACCTAATAAGAGAAACAGGTGATACCCTTGTTCAAGCGGTTATAAAAGCTTTGGAAATATTGGGTTTTGAAAAGGTAGTAGATGTTGACGATGTAATTAAAACTCATGGCAACGCAAACTCTTTGAGAGAAGATATACAAATAAAAGATAAATCCCCAATTTTAATAGTTGATATAAAGGGTATTACGGGTCTACCATCAGATTCAGAAGCAATACAAGCACATAAACATGCTACAATAAGAATGAAAGAATGGAACAAGACAGATATCAATAGTTTAACTATTATTAATCATCAAAGAAATATTCCGCCATTAGATAGAGTAAATGATATGCCATATAGGCAAGAACTACTTGATGGCGCACCACAAATGGATTTAGGGTTAATGACAGCCTGGGATTTGTATAGATTGGTTCGTAGCTTTTTAAGAAATAAGTGGAAACCAGAAAATGTAAAACCTTTGTTTTATAAATCACAGCGTGTTTCGATAATACCTATTAATTATGAATACATAGGTAGAGTCAACCAAATTTGGAAACAGGCAGAAATCTTTAGTGTTATTATTGAAGAATCAAACTTAGAAAATCAGGATAAGATTGGAATTGAAACACCAATAGAAATATTCGAATACCAAATTGAATCCTTAAAGCGAAATGACATAGAAGGAATAAAAGCTGGAAACGGAAATGAGGTAAGCATTAAAACAAACCAATTCCCAAGTAATATCAAAAAAAAGTTTCGTGTTTACAAAATCAAGGAATGAGTTAAAGGTCTCTGGCAGTATTTCGTTTTTTGTAGACAGGTTAAGAAATATACCCAATGGGTATGATAATTCCTGGCAGGGGCAATTAAGAAAAAGGCAAAACGATGGCTGAGGAAAAAGGTAGTAAGTTGGAATCAAAAGGAGGACAGCCGAAAGATGAACGGCAGTTTAATCAGGAGCAGTACGACAGACTGATAGAATGCTCGAAAAAGGGGCCGAAGGGGATAAAGGAATGGAACGAGTGGCGAGCCAAAAATCCGGATGAGGAGATATGGCTGGAAGGGGCTGAACTCACGAGAGCCAATCTGCAAGGGGCTAAACTCAGAGATGCCGATCTGCAAGGGGCTAAGCTCGAAGAGGCCAATCTGGGAGGGGCTAACCTCGTGGGCACCAATCTGCAAGGGGCTGATCTCAGACGCGCCTATCTGGAAGGGGCTAAGCTCTTAGGAGCCAAACTGGAAGGGGCTAAGCTCAGCGGCGCCAAACTGGAAGGGGCTATTCTCTTAGGAGCGAAACTGGAAGGGGCTGACCTCGGGTTCGCCAAACTGGAAGGGGCAAACCTTGAGGACGCCAATCTGGAAGGGGCTGACCTCAGCTTCGCCAAACTGGAAGGGGCAAACCTTGAGGAAGCCAAACTGCAAGGGGCTAAGCTCGGAGGCGCCAAACTGCAAGAGGCTTTTCTCATTGGAGCCAAACTGCAAGGGGCTAAACTCGGAAGCGCCAATCTGCAAGGGGCTAAACTCCAGGGTGCCAATCTGCAAGGGGCTAACGTCAAAAACGCCAATCTGCAAGGGGCTGATCTCTGGGGCGCCAAACTGCAAGGTGCCAAATTCGAGGGAGTTATTGTGAATGGGGCCACATCGTTTTTGTATTGTCAGATTGATAAAAATACAGACTTTCGGCATACAGGGCTGGAAAATGCGCGTATTGAGTCGGGCTCTAAATATCTTTTGAAATATAATGTCAGGCGGATGAACTGGGAGGATTGGTATGGGAAACATCGGTTTTTGCAGTGGCCGGTAAGGCTGTTTTGGTGGATAAGCGATTATGGGATATCAACCGGTCGAATTGTATTAACTTTTTTTCTTTTGGTGTTAGTATTTGCCAGTATCTATTATTATTGTGGGGCAATGGATTATTACGTTTTGGGTGAGAAAGATAATCCTGGTGTAGTCAGCAATTTGTTCGTGGTCGATTATGAAGCAGTGGCGTGGTGGCTGGTGCCTTTGCGTGCGGTTTACTTTTCGATTGTTACGATGACAACACTGGGGTTTGGCGATATGTTTGCCAATGCGAAAAGCGTGTGTGGGCATCTGCTGCTGATGCTACAGGTTCTTTTGGGTTATGTGCTGCTAGGAGCATTGATAACGCGATTTGCGGTTTTATTTACGTCCGATGGTCCTGCAGGCAGTTATACGGCGATGGGTGAAGAGACAAAAGCATTATTAGGGAAACTGAAGAAAGATAAGGAAAAGGCAGGGTGATGTTGTTTCACGGGTTTCGTTTGCTTGAGGCTCACTACACCCGCGGCTATGCATATTCGACCGCTACGCGGTCGGGAGATAGATTCGCTATCGCGGCTCTGGGCTTCGCTTTGTGTCGGGTTCCCAATCGAGTTGAGGGCAGGCTCTGCGCAGGAATGACAGGGAGAGATTGCCGCGTCGCTGCGCTCCAATGATACGCAAAAGTCCGCGTGGGCTAAGAGTCCACCCTTCGCAGCGAAAAAACACCTCCAAACAAGTTTGGAGGTGCCACCCGATGGAGAAAATGGCGGGTACGGTGCGGGCTACGCAGAATGAATGGGAGAGATGGCTGCTTTTGGGGGTTGATTGTGTTGGGAATTTGAATAGAATGGGGCTATGGCGAATTGGTATCAACATGAGTGTGCGAGCGGCTGGTCAGCAGGTGGATCGGCAGAGCGGGGTGATATTTTGTTGACTGTTTGGGTGAGGCATGGTAGAGATAGATATTAGGGTTTTTAAAAGTCCAGCTATATTTATGGAGGTTCAGGGCGATGCTAAGAACAATGTGTATTGTGGTATTGTGGGTTTTTGTTTCTTTACTATTGGTATCGTGTGATATGGGATTTGACAAAATGACAAAGGTTGTCGGATACGATGGCAAGAATTTGTGCTGTGGTTATCTGAGGTGCGAATACCGCGTTGATCCATACGGAATTGATGTGTTGAAGCCCAGGTTGAGCTGGGTTGTGGGGTCCGGCCAGCGCAATCAGAAACAAACGGCTTATCATGTTCTGGTGGCAAGCAGCAGGGAAAAGCTCAGTCTGGAAAAAGCAGACCTGTGGGATTCCGGTAAGGTCGTATCGGATGAGACCGCGTGTGTTATCTACGAAGGCAGGCCACTGGCCTCACACGTACAATGCTATTGGAAGGTAAAAGTCTGGGATAAGGACGATATAGGTTCGTCATGGAGCGAGCCGGCAGTGTGGACTATGGGTCTGCTGAATCCTTCCGGATGGAAGGCGAAATGGATTGGTTATAATATCAGGGAATCGAAAGCTTTCCTGGAAAAACAATCGGAATTGACGGGTTCGCAGGCTGACGAGAAACAGAATATATTGGTTTTACCGCCGCCGGTATATCTGCGTAAAGAGTTCTCTTTGGTCAAGCCGGTGAAGCGAGCTGTGGTTTATGCGTCATCGCTGGGTTTATACGAACTGCATCTCAATGGAAAACGCATTGGGGGGGATTATTTTACACCCGGCTGGACCGACTACAACAAACGCGTTTATTATAACACTTATGATGTGACCGAGTACCTTCGCGGGGAAAATAACGCGTTGGGTGCGGTTATCGCGGATGGCTGGTATTCGGGTTATGTGGGCTATGGCCAGATGCGGGATCACTATGGCAAACAAACATGTCTGCTGGCCCAATTGCATATCGAATACAATGATGGATCGAGCGAAATCGTCGCGAGTGACCATTCATGGAAGGCGGCCACAGGGCCACTAGAGGAAGCAGATTTTCTTATGGGCGAGATGTATGATGCCCGTAAAGAAATCTCCGGTTGGGATAAGGGCGGCTTCGATGAGAGTGGATGGCGGAGAGTGGAGGTTTTCGATGACGTTCAAGCTGAAGTGCAGGCCTATCCGGGAGTTACGGTGCGGAAATTTGCCGAGATCAAGCCGGTGGAAATCACTGAGCCTAAAAACGGCCATTATGTATTTAACATGGGGACTAATTTTGCCGGCTGGGTACGACTCAAGGTTAATGGGAAAAAAGGGGACAAGATTATATTGCGATTTGCGGAACGATTGAATCCGGATGGTACTATTTATACCGAAAACCTTCGCAGCGCCAGGGCAACCGACACCTATATTTGTCGGGGTGATGGTGAAGAGATATGGGAGCCGCGATTTACTTTCCACGGCTTCCAGTATGTGGAAGTCGCAGGCTATCCGACCAGGCCAGGCCCGAAAGCGATAACAGGAATAGAAATTACCTCGGCTGCCCCAGTGGTGGGCCATTTTGAGTGCAATGACAAAATCGCTAATCAACTATACCACAACATTTGTCAGACCCAACGCAGCAATTTTATCGATATTCCGACCGACTGTCCCCAAAGAGATGAGCGATTGGGCTGGACGGGCGATGCCCAGGCATATATTCGAACGGCCTGTATGAATAACGATACGCAGGCCTTTTTTACCAAGTGGCTCAGAGATTTGCGAGATGGTCAGCGAAGCGATGGGCAGTTTCCTATGGTGGCCCCGGTAAAGGTGGCGGACAATGACGGCGGACCGGCTTGGGCCGATGCAGGCACGATCTGTCCCTGGACTACATATCAAGTCTATGGCGACAGGCGAGTTCTGGAAGAATCGTACCCCTCGATGGAGCGATTTATCGCGTTTTGTAAAGATCGCTGCCAGGAAGGATTATTACCTCCGAAAGAGTTTCATTGCTTCGGAGACTGGCTGAATATCAACGATGACACACCTAAAGAAGTGATTTATATGGCCTATTTCGCTTATAGTACGAAGCTGACAGCACAAACTGCCGAAGCACTGGGCAAGAAAGAAGATGCCAAAAAATATTACTCGTTATTCGAAGATATCAAAGCCTCGTTCAATAAGGCTTATGTTCAAGACGATGGACAAGTTCATGGCAACAGCCAGACGGCATACGTACTCGCATTGAAATGTGACCTGCTCGATGAACCGATGCGCAGCAAGGCCGCTGAAAACCTTGTCAAACGAATTAAAGAATGTAATTGGCATTTGTCCACTGGCTTTGTCGGAACGAAAGATTTGATGCTGGTGCTTGCGGATATCGGCCGAAACGATCTGGCATATCGGCTGTTCCATAATGAGACGTTTCCTTCGTGGGGGTTTTCTATCGAACATGGCGCTACGAGTATCTGGGAACGTTGGGACGGCTGGACGCCGGATAAGGGGTTTCAGGATCCCGGCATGAATTCTTTCGCTCATTATTCCTTCGGAGCGGTCGGGCAGTGGATGTTCGAGAATATCGCAGGCATCAGGACAGATGGAATTGGTTATAAGAAAATTGTTATCAAGCCTTATGTCGGCGGAAAACTCTCATGGGCGGACACCTCTTACAATTCAATTCACGGTCTGATTGTTTCAAATTGGAAAATCGACAATGACAGTTTCAAGTTCAAGGTGGTGATTCCCGCCAATACGACCGCTGTGGTGTACATCCCCGCGGAAGATAAGAACAACGTATATGAAGAAACAAAGCCGATCTATAAAGCTCATGGCGTTACTTTGCTTGCTGAGGGAAAAGGGTATGTTGTTTGTAAAGTTGGGTCAGGAGATTATCAGTTTAGGTCAAAATTCCTCAAGGGCGGATTTCCCAAGTAAATTCGTGCAAAAAAGTAAGAATTTGATAGTATAGAGCTTATGGATGCTGTTCAAGACAGTAATGGGTTTTGGAAGGCGAAGTATAAGCGATTGACCGAGAAATGGCTGCCGCATTGTATTGCAGATGGAGGAAGGCGGGCGCGCGTGGGGAGTTGATGAATCTGGTTAACGCTGCCATGATACTTAAGGGCCAGTCTGGCAGCAAGTACACAAGTGCGCCATGGAGTGACGCGTACGTGTATAATACGATGGAGGCTGCCTGTATGGCGATGGCTATCGAAAGCCAGGGAACTGTCGGTGAAGATTCAGGCAATCAAAATGCCCGATTACTGGGGATACTTAACTTCTGCCGGTTGAATCGGGGTGGATATACACAGGTCTGGATGACTGAAGATACTGCTAAAGTGATTGGTCCGGACTTATTGGCGGAAATGATGCGCAAGGTCGATCCGGTTAAACGACCACAACTGGAAAAGCGAAGTTGCGATCGGATAATTGTTGGAGATCACATAATTTATTCATAATATCTGAGCAGCACGAACAGCACGAAATCGCAATTTTATTTGAATTTGTTCCAGCTTCTTTGTTGTGGAAGATAAAAATCCACTCCAAGTGTACTGGTTCAGCGTGAATTGGACAAACGCGTTTAATTGTTTACACCTATTTTTATCTGATTTGCCGGTCTCAATTTCGACAGCCAACCTCTAACCACAGTATGAGTATAACATCTCACAAATTCTGCGCAGAAACCAAGCAACACCAATAAGTTACGTCATTTGCCAAATAATAATTAAAAAAAATGCTTGCAAAAAAATTGTGATTCGCTATCATCGCAGTTAGCTGGTTGTTTCTTATGCCAGTGGAGGCGTATATGATCAAGATCGAATCCGGCACAAAGTTTTCTGAGTTGCCTGTCATCGCGGGTCGAATGGGGCGTTGTTCAACGCTAAGTTCTTCTAAAACAAGCGGTTGCATTGCGCCAACATCGAATCGAGTGCCAAACAAGTCTGACAATGTTAAAGTGTGTGTGTGGAAATCGCGTACGTCCTCAATATGTTTTGAGGACGCAATAATGTTTTTCTTAGTAAAGGAGTAATGTAATGGGTAAAAAAAATGTAATTGTAGCCGTGGCGGTTTTTGTGTTTGCCTTCGCCATCGGCCAGGTTCAGGCGGACACGATCACCGTGCCAAATTGTGCTTTTGAAACGATGTACAAACCGAACTCAACCTCGATCACCGCGACCATAACAGATTGGACGCAAGGCGTAGGGCCGGATTGCCCCATAGATAGCGGGGTGTACACCTTCTCCGATCAAACCACCGGCACCCTGGCCGACATCCCCGGATGGCTCGGATACGACAGGGACGGCTGGATATATTGGGGCGGCACGTACGGACGGGACGAAACCACTGGAAATCTTCAGGGTTCCGTATCAACCGGAAACAACCATACCTCCGGCGGCGCTTATTGCTACCTGGTCAACGGCGGCGACTGGGGCAATGTGGCCGGTGGCCTGATCACCTCGGCGGCCTCTCTCGGAAACATCGCAAGCGGCACAACATATACAGTTTCGATGTACGCCAATGGCAGCGCAACTCCCATCGTCCTCAAACTGTTGGCAAACGGAACAGTATTGACGCCCAGTTCCTCGGTTTGGCCCACTTTGAGTGACACACACCAGTTATACTCCAGAACCTATGACGCTGAAGACATTACCAGCTACATTGGCCAGGCTATGACAATTGTCTTGGGCGTTGACCGCAACGCCAGCGGCACACAGTCCCACTTTGACGACGCAGCGCTCAGTTACACTGGTGGCGGCGGTGGTGACACCGATCCACCAACACCCAATCCCGCGACGTTTGCCTCAGCTCCCGCTGCGGTAAGCAGCAGCGAGATTACAATGACGGCAACAACAGGCTCTGATGCGACCGGCCCGGTAGAGTACTACTTCGATGAGACTTCCGGCAATCCCGGCGGAACTGACAGCGGCTGGACGACCAACCCTGTCTATAACGACACCGGACTTGACCCTGACACGCAGTACACCTACACGGTGCAGATGCGTGACTCCGTTACGCCTACGCCAAATGTAGGCGCCGCATCGGCCCCGGCCAACGCGACAACCCAAACTGCTGGCGCCACCGATATCTTTAGCGTCAATTTTTATGCATACGGTGCCTTGGATCCGGCTGATTATGACGCTGTAACGCTGGAAGCAGGTGAATCTGCCGGTTTTGGTTCATGGAATACAACCGGCTGGGAAAATTATCTGGTGCCATGGGGGCTATCATCACCTGCCAACCCGGTGACAATAACAAGCACTCAAGCATCTACGGCAACATTGACCCTCAATGATGTACGTAATGGCGGTCCTTACATCTGGGACGCGCCTCATACCAATTTGCCTGGTGACGGCAATGGTGATTTGATGGATGGCCATTGCAATGGCACTGAAGATCCCTATGACGGATCAAATATATTCGACATGACCGTATCGGATATTCCATTTAACGTTTACGATGTGATCATTTACATCGGCTCCAATGCAGCACAATTCGGCAACGGTACAGGTAAAATCGTTTTTAACGGTGCCCCTGAGCAGGACTTTACTCTCCCCTCGGGAGAATTTGCTGCTTTTGCCCAGATCACCGATGGAGTAACACCCGGCAACTATATTGTCTTTACAGGAGTAAGGGGTACTTCTTTCACAACTCAGGTATGGGGTAATGGTTTTAATCATATCGGCCCAACCGGTTTCCAGATCGTCAACGACGATAGCGGGGTCATTCCCCCTGGCCGGGCTACTAACCCGAACCCCAACGATGGCGCCGTAGGCCTCCCATCTGACACAGACTTAAGCTGGACTGCCGGACTTGATGCTGATTCTAGTAACGTTTACTTCGGTACCAATCCGACTCCCGATAGCGGCGAATTCAAGGGCAATCAAACCGAAACCACTTACGATCTGCCTGCGTTGGCTAATGACACCTACTACTGGCGTATTGACGAAGTAAACAACGACGGTACAACTACCGGTCTGGTTTGGAGCTTCGTCGTCGGCCCGCCTGCCAAGGCATTTCGCCCGATGCCGTGCGATGGTATCACAGCAGTCGCTCTCGATGCAGACTTGAGCTGGGTCGAAGGTGAGTCTGAATCCGCCGTTTCCAGTAACGTTTACTTCGGAACGGATTCGACTCCGGATGCCGGCGAATTCAAGGGCAATCAAACCGCGACCACTTACGATCCAGGCCCTCTCAGCGCCGATACGACCTACTACTGGCGTATAGATCAGGTCAACGCGCAGGGCACCACCACCAGCGATGTATGGAGCTTTACCACCCCCAAAGACAGCTCTAGCACCGTGAAAATTTTCATTCTGGTCGGCCAGTCCAACATGGAAGGACATGGCGAGATAGATCCGATTACGACTCAGGGAACGCTTGAGTACATATATGATGATGATCCAATCACGTATGGACATCTCAAAGACGGCGGCGATTGGGCCGTGCTAGACGATGTCTGGATTTGGTATATGCGTGAAGGCACCACCCTTGTCAAAGGCGGGCTTACGGCCGGTTATGGCGCCTATAGTACCACCGTAGGACCGGAACTGCAGTTCGGTCATGCCATGGGTGATTTTTATAGCGAACAGGTCCTTCTCATCAAGACCGCATGGGGCGGAAAGAGTCTGCGTGTTGACTTCCGTCCCCCAAGTTCCGGCTGGAGTCTCGATACACCTGTAACCGCCGGCGATGAAGGATTTTACTACCAGGAAATGCTCGACTTTGTAGTCGATGCCATGGCCAACATAGGAACGTACTTCCCATCTTACAGTGGCCAGGGCTACGAGATAGCCGGATTCGGCTGGCACCAGGGCTGGAACGACCGTGTTACTCCAGCTTACGCCGCCGAATATGAAGTGAATATGGCAAACTTCATCACCGATGTCCGTGCATCTTTGGGTGTACCCGATATGCCATTTGTCATTGCCACAACTGGAATGGACGGAAACCCTGATTATAGTGAGGTAGAACTGGCGCAACTGGCAATGGAAGACTATCAAACCTATCCCCAATTCGAAGGCAATGTAGCCGTTGTTGACACCCAGAGCTTCTGGCGTGCCGTGGCCGAGTCCCCGGCCGACCAGGTTTATCATTGGAACCGAAACGCCGAAACCTATTACCTGATAGGCGAAGCCATGGCTGACGAAATGACGAACATGGTAGAGCCACCTGATGAAACTGCGCCAACGCCTAATCCTGCGACGTTTGCCTCGGCTCCCGCCGCGGTAAGCAGTAGCCAGATTACGATGACGGCGACAACAGGCTCCGACGCGACCGGCCCGGTTGAGTACTACTTCGATGAGACTTCCGGCAATCCCGGCGCAACTGACAGCGGATGGACAACCAACCCTGTTTATAACGATACGGGACTGGCCGCCAGTACTCAGTACACCTACACCGTGGAAATGCGTGACGCCCTGTTGAACGTAGGCACCGCATCGAGCCCGGCCAGTGCGACAACACAGGCTTTGTCGGCTCCTATATTTGTTGCGGCCGGCGCTGTTAAATCCGGCACGGGGGCCATCTCCCCGGCACTTCCCTCCGGTATCGCTGTCAACGACATTTTGTTACTGTTTGTTGAGACAGCCAATCAGGCGGTATCGATTTCCAATCAAAATGGCGGAACGTGGGCGGCGGTAGCCAGTTCGCCGCAGGGAACGGGAACAGGCGGCGG
>Ga0105101_10000864_pt1 | contig 12993 bp, 13 predicted proteins | sample PPLLak21cMay2015_2_FD_87037 | JGI IMG/M metagenome (GOLD analysis project Ga0105101, IMG submission 87037) | Freshwater sediment microbial communities from Prairie Pothole Lake near Jamestown, North Dakota, USA - PPLs Lake P8 Core (1) Depth... | ecosystem: Environmental > Aquatic > Freshwater >... | reverse complement strand
ATCAGAACCTTTTTCAATAAAGTTATTTTTATATTCATCAGGATTATCCAACATTTTTTTAAGATATACAGCTTTAATGCTATGATAATCTTGCTGATAAGTTTCATAGAAAATTTTTGGTCTGAAAATCATAATAAAGAGTTTTAATAGTCATTTGTAGAATAGAAATTACCAGTTGCAATGTTGTTTTGAATATTCAATCTTAGGTAACTGCATAAGTGGCGGCTAATTCATTTTTATAAGTAATAAAATTACTGAAAGTTTACATGCAGTTGCAGATAAAATTAAATCGGATAACACCCGGAAGCCCGCAGGTACAGACCTTGGTCAGAACGGGCAACAGAACGCCTTTGCTGATGCACTCCGGATTTTTACTGTATCTGTCAATAATCTGTCTCGCTATCGGTAGAAGAGGGATATGTGCCCATTGCTTCGATTTGTGACGTTGTTTCTTGATCCAAAGGTTCCCATCAACTTTGGCGGTTTTTGTTTTCCTCAAATTCCTCACTCCTGCAAAGCAGGTTCAGGATTTTACACCACCGGTCAATTGGGATTACCTCCCCGCCGCTTGTCAGCGGCTCGTCGGTATCTCAGGAAGTTTACGGGAATTAATGCTCTACAAGTAAAGATTATAATTGATTAATTTCATATTTATTTGAATATCATATATATAACATTTTAATATGTCTTATAATACGTCTTTCTTTTTTATTTAATATGTCTTATAATACGTATTTTTTTTATTACCAGACATAAAACCCTTGTTCGCCTTGATACTTGTCAACCCGGCCTCTCCCTATTCCGATAGCTATTGGAACCCTACCTTAAGTTAGCAAAATTACATCTGAGAGGGTGACCGAAGTAAGGAGCCGGACTGCAGGACTGGCCTGTGGAGGGGCAGGGGACCTTATATACCTAAAGTGTTACATTATTAGCAGAGGTGCGGTGGCATACTGGAAACTTTTCGTTTGCCTTCGGAGAGCTCGTCCCGCTGGTGCGGGACTCGGTTCCAGCGCCTTTTGTTCACTACGTTCGCGAGCTCATCCCGCTGAAGCGGGATTCGGTTCTTTGTTACTTTGACTTCGTCGAGCTCGGGGTTGAAAAACTTACTGCGAATAAGAGCCTTTTAATCAACCCCTCGGTTCTTTTTGCGTAAAAAGAAAGTAAAAAGAATAAATTTGGGCGATCAAAAAATAAACAAGACTCAGACTCTTGAAACATAGATTAACCACCCCGGCCGGGAAAGTAAATTGTGACCACCGGTCCATCGGGATTACCTACTCGCCGCCTGTCTGCGACTCGTCGGTGATCCCTTGTGGGGAGGCAACCCCCGGTCCGCCGGATCACGCTCCCGCTATGTAATTGATAGCAAAAGATATTGTTGAAAGAGTGGGATTGTTCGCTTCGCTCACGATCCCTCAGGGGGGAGTTTCAAAGGCATCAGATCAGACGCCCTGCAGGCGTTTTTGTTTTACTCAAATTCATCACTCCGGCAAGCCGGATTCTGAATTTCAAGCTACCATTCGATCGGGATTACCTCCTCACCGCCTGAGGGCGGCTCGTCGGTGATCCCTTGCAGGGGAGCATCAAATGCATCAGATCCCTCCACCTGACGGTGGTTTTTGTTTTTTCTAATCCCTTTCCGAAGCAAGCTTCGGACGGTATTATAAAAAACAAAAATCCCCCCGCAAATGCGGGGGGAGGGATCTGATGCATTTGGCGGAGAAAGAGGGATTCGAACCCCCGGTCCACCGATAGGCGGACAACGGTTTTCAAGACCGCCGCATTAGACCGCTCTGCCATTTCTCCTTAAACTAATGAACCTAAGCCGCATTCGCCGCGGCGTCTATCCCGCAAGGCGGGACCATTTCTCCAGAAAGATGCTATCGAATCAGAAAAATTCGCCCACCGAAAGCTTTAGCAAAGGCGGGCATTTCTCCGCCGCAAAGATAATATTTTTTTGTTTTTTTGGATTTTATTTCGAGGAATTAGCTAAAATACAGATAATCATAAGTATAGACAATTTATTAACAGGATTTGAACAAATTCGATTTTTATAAATGCGGAAAGTGCCAATTAGTGAGTTGATGCGCTACTTTCAACATGAATCCCAAAACATGCCAAAAAAGGGCCTTTTTTGTACTAAAAGTGCCACTATCTGCGAAAATCGGTAAAATTTTATTTGTTAATGACTTAAAATCAAATATATTTGTACCCAATTAGAACTATGTGTCTAACCTTTAAATCATTCATCATGACAAAAAAAGAATTAGTAAATGCAATTGCAACAGATGCAGGTCTTTCTATTAAAGACTCCGGCAAAGCTCTCAACGCATTTGTTGGAGCCTTCGGAAAAGCAATGAAAAAAGGTCAGAGGATCCAGCTTCCCAGCATGGGTACTTTCACCGTTACGAAAAGGAGTGCAAGAGTGGTTCGTAATCCTCGTACAGGTGCAAAACTGAATGTCCCTGCAAAGAAAGTTGTTAAATTCAAACCAGCTCCCGCACTTAACAAAGGTCTTTAATCTTTAATAATCGAGATTGCTTGGGGTGTTATTACACCCCTTTTTTTTTCTCCTCCCCATAGCTGCTGAACCTTCATAACTTTATATGCCCTCAGTTGAATCGGAATTTCTTTAAATTGATTTTCGCCTGACAGTAATAATCATAAACTTAAATTTTGTTTCAATTTTTTTAGTATTTTTGAGTACTAATCCCGGCCTAAATCGTGATACGATGAATTGTATTATAGTCGATGATGATAAACTAAGCTGCAAGATCCTTGAGGGCTATGTTAATAAATATGCATCCCTCAATCTCTTAGGCGTTTATAACGACCCTATATCAGCCCGCAATGAAATGGCCAGATTGAAGGATGTTGACCTCATTCTCCTCGATGTCAAAATGCCTGAAATGGACGGGTTCGATTTTATCGGCAGTCTTGACCACCCGCCTAATATTATTATTGTTTCGGGAGGCGGTGAATTTGCCCTCAGAGCTTTTGATTTCAACGTTGTTGATTTTCTCCTGAAACCTATATCTTACGCAAGGTTCTGCAAGGCTATCGACAAGACAGTAAGGTATTTTACTCCAAGGGAAATAACCAGTTCGGGAGATGAGGAAATATTCATCAAAAAAGGCTCTTCGCTCGTTAAGCTGAAGCTCAGGGATATCGTCTTTGTCGAAGCACTTGAAAACTATGTTACACTTAATACAAACATTGATAAGTTCACGATCCATTTTACGATGAAAGCAATTGAAAACCAGTTGCCTTCAGGTGTTTTCATCAGGGTCCACAGGTCATTTATAATCAATAAGAGCATGATCCAGGCTATCAAGGAAAATTCACTGGATATAACGATAGGCAATACCGTTAAAAACATCCCGGTTGGAAAATCTTTCAAGGATACTCTCCTGAACGATATTAATGTGATGGCCAGATAATATCTCCATTTTCACATGTTGACAAACCGCCAGCTTTTTCTTCAGCATCTCGGACAAACTTCATCCTCACCACTGATGCTCGAAATTGAAAAGGCTGAAGGTGTTTTTATGTACGGACCTTCAGGCGAAAAATATCTCGACCTTGTATCGGGTGTTTCGGTAAGCAATACCGGCCATCGCCATCCAAAGGTTGTACAGGCTGTTAAGGACCAGGTTGATGCATATATGCACCTGATGGTTTACGGTGAGATCATCCAGAGTCCGCAGGTCAAATACGCGGAATACCTTACCGGGAATCTTCCCGCAGGTCTCGATTGCTGCTTTTTTGTGAACTCCGGCAGCGAAGCCGTTGAAGGAGCCTTAAAGCTTGCCAAGCGGTTCACCGGCAGAAGCCGCATTATCTCCTTTAAAAATGCCTATCATGGCAGTACACACGGTCCGCTGAGCGTTCAGGGGAGCGAGCAATTCAGAAATGCATTCCGGCCACTGTTACCCGATACGTTCCAGATCAGCTTTAATGATACTGCAGCGCTTGACATAATTGACGAAAAAACAGCATGCGTGATCATTGAGCCAATACAGGCCGAAGCCGGGGTTATCACGCCGGAAAGAGGCTTCCTTGAAAGTGTCAGGGCGAAATGTTCCGGTACCGGTACGCTGCTGATCTTCGACGAAATTCAGACAGGCTTCGGAAGAACGGGGCGGATGTTTGCAACTGACAGGTATAATGTAGTTCCCGACATTATTCTTCTTGCCAAAGCCCTGGGAGGCGGCATGCCCCTGGGTGCGTTTATTTCGTCGGGTGCAATAATGAAATCACTGGTTTCAAACCCCACACTCGGACATATCACTACCTTCGGCGGACATCCCGTATGTTGCGCTGCCGGACTCGCTTCCATGAAGGTAATAACCGGGGAGCATCTTGTTGAATCGTGCGAGGAGAAATCATCCCTGTTCAAACAGAAACTGAAACATGACCTTATAAAGGAGGTGAGGGGAGAGGGATTACTTCTCGCCGTTCAGCTTCCCGGCCCCGGACACGTTGAATACATTATTTCAAAAGCGCCTGAGTATGGCCTGATTCTTGATTATTTCCTGTTCTGCAATAACGCTTTCAGGATTGCACCACCTCTGATAATTACCGGGGATCAGATAAACCAGGCTTGCCTGAGCTTATCCGCCCTTCTGGATGATGCGGAGAGAAATGTACGCGGAAAATGAGACAAATTGCACTTATACTGATACTGACATTAACAATTTGCCTTTCAGTCATTAACGGACAGGGTGTTAAATCAGACACCCCGCGCAGGCTTGAAAACCTGTTCGGCCGGCTTTTAAAAACCTCTGAGGATTCCGTGCGGATCAGCATCAACGATTCAATTAACCTGGTGATCGAAAGCTATGTCAGGTCAGATTCGATATTCAGCCACAGTTTTACAAATCTGAGGTACCTTGGACAAATTACTTCCCCCGATAAGCAGCTTAAAATTGTAACCTGGAACCTTTTGCTTTCAACCAGCAGCAGCAGGTATTTCTCCTATTTTATTTTCAGATCGGGAAAAGAAAACAAAATCTTCGAACTGACGGCTGACTATAGCGAAGAGCCAATCAGGACGGATACCATTTATTCGGACAAGGATTGGTATGGAGCTCTTTATTATGATGCCAGTCCGTTAAAAAGAGAAAATAAGGGAAGCTGGATGTTACTGGGGATCGATTATGGCAATCCGTCAATTACAAGAAAAGTCATAGATGTAATCAGCTTATCTCCCGGCGGCGAGGTCATCTTTGGGAAAAAATGGTTCGTTGCCGGTGAAGAGGTTAAGTTCAGGGAAGTGCTTGAATACAGTGCCACGGCAGTTGTATCGATGAGGTTCCTTTCAGACAGATCGATAGTATTTGACCACCTTGTCCCGATAAATCCCGGCATGAAGGGGAACAGGGAATTCTATGCGCCTGATTTTTCATACGATGCATACGAATATGAAAAGGGGGTATGGAAATTTCAGTCGGATGTTGACGTAAGGAATAAGAAGAAAAAGCAATCCGCAACCCGCAACACGCAACCCTCGAAACCCCTTACCCCATGAGAAAATCAAATGTTACATATCTGTTCTGCCTGGATGAACACCGAAATTTTCCGGAGGATATCAAAAAGCGGTTTTCAGACAGTTCAAAATACAGGATTATTCCATCATCCTCGCATATGGATTTCCTGAGACATTTTAGCGAGGAGAAGGAACACCGGAACTGCAAAGTTGCCATCCTTGCCATTTATGAAGCCAGGGAGCAAAGCCTGCTGACTGAAAACCTGACACGCGAAATTAAAAAAACCGATCCCAAAACGGGCGTTGTGCTGGTCTATCCGGCTGAAAAAACGGAAGAGATTAAAAAAGCAATCAAATTCAATATTGATACCTTCATCCCAAGGAATGATAACACGATCCTCAGACTGCACAATGCGGTAAAGAAGCTGATAAGTGAACATAACCTTGAGATCTGCCGTAGAAGAAGGAATTTTTCACTGTATGTCCTTCTTACGTTTTTATCCCTTTCAGGAATCCTGATTCTTGTGACTTATTTTAAGTTCCCGGCATATTTCTGATCGATCAGAAAAAGTGACTATTTGTCAGTTCTGATTCAACGGCATGGCTTTTGAATGGAGAGCCGCGTAGATAGTGTTTAACAATTAAACTGAACGATATGCAAACTGGAAAAATTGGAGTTACCACTGAGAACATTTTCCCGATTATAAAGAAATTCCTCTATTCTGACCATGAGATATTTTTGCGTGAGCTTATTTCCAATGCAGTCGATGCAACACAGAAGCTTAAGACAATGGCCTCGGTAGGGGATTACAAGGCAGATCTTGGGGACCTTACCATTCGGGTTTTTGTGGACAAAAAGAAAAAAACGATCACAGTTACCGATTACGGTGTTGGTATGACGGCCGGGGAACTGGATAAGTACCTGAATCAGATAGCATTTTCAAGCGCAAACGACTTTCTTGATAAATACAAGGACCAGACAAATGCAATTATCGGACATTTCGGACTTGGTTTCTATTCTTCATTCATGGTATCGGACAAGGTTGAAGTGATATCAAAATCGTGGCAGGAGGAAGCACCGGCAGTTAAATGGATATGTGACGGCAGTCCTGAATACCAGATTGAAGATACGGTAAGGGAGAAAAGAGGGACCGATGTAATTTTGCATATCGACAAGGATTCAAAAGACTTCCTTGAAGAGAATAAGATCGAGGAACTACTTAAAAAGTACTGCAAATTCCTGCCTGTTGAGATCGCTTTCGGCCAGGAAAAAGAGTGGAAAGACGGCAAATATGCAGAAACCGGAAAGGATAAAATAATAAATAACACAAAGCCTGCATGGACCCTTAAGCCGGCCGACCTGAAAGAAGAGGATTATCTTAAGTTCTACAGGGAATTGTACCCGATCGGCGATGAACCTCTGTTTAACATCCATCTGAATGTTGACTACCCGTTTAAGCTGACCGGCATATTGTATTTTCCAAAGATCAAAAGCAATATAGAAATACAGAAAAACAAGATCCAGCTCTACTGCAACCAGGTTTTTGTTACTGATTCCGTGGAAGGAATAGTTCCCGATTTCCTGACTCTCCTTCACGGGGTGATCGATTCTCCCGATATCCCGCTGAATGTTTCAAGAAGTTACCTGCAGAGCGATTCGAATGTCAGGAAGATCTCGGCTCACATAACAAAAAAGGTTGCCGACAGGCTTCATGAAATATTCAGGAACAATCGCGGGGAGTTTGAAAAGAAATGGGATAACCTTAAGCTTTTCATTGACTACGGAATGATTACCGAAGAAAAATTCTATGAAAAGGCATCGAAGTTTGCACTGCTTAAAAACACCGATGACAAGTATTTTACTTATGAGGAGTATGAGAAGAAGATCAGGGAGAACCAGGTTGACAGGAATAAATCGCTTGTTTATCTCTATTCCACCAATAAGACAGACCAGTACACATATATTGAAAAAGCCAGGGCCAGGGGATATGATGTCCTGCTTCTTGACGGCCAGCTTGATGTTCACCTTATAAACCATCTTGAAACAAAATTCAAGGATTCGAGATTTGTGAGGGTTGACTCGGACGTGACTGATAAACTCATCCAGAAGGAGGAACAGAGGGAATCAAAGCTTTCAAAGGATCAGCAGGAAGACCTGAAAAGCGTGTTCAACGTTAAGGTAAAATCGAAGGAACTTTATAATGTAGCATTAGAGACACTCGATGAAAATGATGCACCTGTAATTATCACCCAGTCGGAATTCATGCGGAGAATGAAGGATATGTCGCAGATGGGAGGAGGAATGAATTTCTACGGTGAACTGCCTGACAGCTATAATCTTGTTGTGAATCCGAACCATCCGCTTATTGTTAAGATCTCTGAGGACCTTCAATCGGAGGCAGGATCAAAGCTTAAGGAAAACGGTGAAGAACTGGCCAGACTGAAGGAACAGGTCGAATTCATGGAAAAGGAACAGGGAAAGAAAAAGAGCGAGGAGGTAAGCCAGTTCGAAAAGGATGACCTCGAAAAAATGAGGAAAGAGCTTGAAACACTCGAAACCTCCAGAAAAGGGATTCTCGAGTCATACGGTTCGAACAACAAGGTTGTCAAACAACTGATCGACCTTGCACTTCTGGCAAACAATATGCTCCGGGGGGAAGATCTGAGTACGTTCGTTAAAAGAAGCGTGGAGTTGCTGTAAAAAAGGTAGCGCAGTCGCTAAATCATCCTGGCCACTTCATCCTTCAGGAAATCAATCGCCACCCGTGTCGGTTCTTTATCTAGCTCCATGATCCTGGTGAGCAGTTGGCGGCTGAGGTCAATGCCTGTTGCCGTCGGAGGCATCTTTTCAGCCTCATTGTTTATGGTTTTTATGGTGTTTGATCTTGCGTTTTTCACAACTTCCCATGACTGCGGGCTCATATAAATCTGCTGAGAGAGATTGTGTTCAAATTCGCTCCTGATAGTTGTCAGCAGTGCCGTATGAAGCTGGGCGGACGACATATCCGGCGTGCTCACCCTTACCAGCAGCGATTCCATGGATATCCGTTCCAGAAAGAGGACTATCCTTTCGTAAGCCTGAAGTTTTATCGGAGTTACCGTTCTGGCATTCTGAAGAACCTGTTCCTGCCTTCTTTTATCCTGATCATTTCTTATCATATTCCGCAGAAGTACCCAGGCGGTGAAAAATACGATGAGGGCAGGGAGCGTTATCTTGAGGATATCTGCAAATGTTTCCATAATCAGATGGTTTTGAATACAAACGTAAGATATTTTTACCTAATAAATATTGGTTTTCATTTTTCTTCATACATTTGATTCCGGCCTTATAAACGTTTTCACTTTATCTTAATCCATATGGAATATTTATCCGACAGAATCAAATCGCTATCAGTCTCCCAAACCCTCGCAATGGCCCAGAAGAGCCGGGAATTAAAAGCCAGAGGTTTTGATATTATCAGCCTCAGCCTTGGTGAACCCGATTTCAACACTCCCGATTATATAAAAGAGGCAGCAAAAAAGGCGATTGACGAAAACTATACGAAATATCCTCCTGTTCCGGGTTACAATGATCTCAGGGAGGCAATTTCGAAGAAATTCAGTGAAGAGAACGGACTCATCTATTCGAGTGATCAGATAATTGTATCGGCAGGGGGGAAGCACTCGCTGATAAATGTAATTCTTTCGATAATCAATTCTGGGGATGAAGTGATAATTCTCGCCCCGTATTGGGTAAGCTACTGGGACCAGGTAATCCTGGCCGGAGGTAAACCGGTTGTGGTTGAGGCCACTATCGAAAATGATTTCAAAATAACTGCTGATCAGCTCGAAGCGGCAGTCACCGGAAAAACCAGACTGGTGATCTTTAATTCCCCGTCGAATCCGACCGGTATGGTTTACACAGGTGAAGAGATGGAAAAGATAGCCGGGGTGATTGGAAAGCATGAAGGGCTGTTCATTATCTCAGATGAAATATATGAACATATTATTTTTGAAGGGAAACATGTAAGCATGGCTTCTTTCGGATTTATATACGACAGGGTGATAACCGTCAATGGTGTTTCGAAAGGTTATGCGATGACGGGCTGGAGGATAGGTTATATAGGTGCGCCCGTCTGGATCGCAAAAGCCTGCAACAAGCTGCAGGGGCAGTTCACTTCAGGTGTCTGTTCCATAGCCCAGAGAGCAGCCCTGGCAGCCATTCAGGGAAAGGACAACTCGCGGCAGATGATGAAGGAAGCGTTCCTTCGCCGGCGCGATCTGATATGCGGACTTCTCAGGGAGATCAGGGGAATTAAGTTAAAGGTACCGCAGGGAGCCTTTTATGTGATGCCCGATATAAGTTATTACCTGGGAAAGACTGATGGAGAAACCAGGATAAACAATTCTGACGATCTCGCACTCTGGCTGCTTGACAAAGCACAGGTTGCGGTTGTGGGCGGTGACGCTTTCGGGGCACCTGCCTGCATCAGGATTTCATACGCAAATTCAGATGACCTCCTGGTGGAGGCTGTGAAGAGAATTAAGACCGCGCTGGAGAAATTAAATTAGTAAGATCGTTTTGCAGAATCATTGCATCCAACGATTCTGCAATACGATACTTCAACTAATATTTATTATACGACACTGTCACCTCTGCCGGCTTTCGCTTCTTTTCCCTGTATTCGCTCAGCGAGTATCCCAATGTAATAATCAGTTCAACTCTCCTGGAGGATGGGACCTCAAGGATCTTCCTTACCTGCTTTTCATCGAACCATCCCAGAATGCACGATCCAATACCTTCGGCCCTTGCCTGAAGGCAGATATTTTCAGTGGCAATGCCTATATCGAAGTGTGAGTAATCCTTTCGCTTGACGGTGCTGCCAATCCTTGATGAAAAGTTCGGATTTTCCCTGACAATCACTATTATTGCAGGCGCCTGGCCAACAAAGCTGTTCATGCCCAGCAGTTTTGCCGAGGCGGCTTCCGCCAGTTCCTTAAGGAGACCCGCTTCAGTTACCACTATAAATTTCCATGGCTGGGCGTTGCATGCGGAAGGAGCCATCCTACCGGCTTCCAATATTCTGTCAAGCTTCTCTTTTTCAATCGATTTGTCACTGTATTTCCTGTCACTCTGACGCTTCAGGATCAGTTCCAGCATTTCCTTTCCATCAACCATAAATCAATAATTTTCAGCTTTCAGTTCGAAATAGCTTTCTGAATGCAGGCAGGCAGGGCAATTCTTAAGAGGTCTTGTGCCGAAATGTATGTACCCGCACTTTCTGCAATACCAGAATACCTTTTCATCGCGCCCGAAAACCTTGTTCTTCATCACGTTCTCAAGCAGCTTCCTGTATCTGTCCTCATGTCCTTTTTCCGCAGAGGCAATAGCCTTGAATGCAGTAGAGATATTTTTGAATCCTTCCTCTTCTGCAACTTTAGCAAATTCAGGGTACAGAATATTCCATTCTTCATGTTCCCCTGCTGCAGCGTTTACAAGGTTTTCTTTTGTATCAGCTGTTTTTCCGGCCGGATAGGAAGCCGTGATCTCAACCATTCCTCCCTCGAGAAAATTGAAAAACCTCCTGGCATGCTGTTGTTCCTGCAGAGCTGTTTCGAGAAATATGCCGGCAATCTGCTCGTATCCTTCCTCCTTTGCAACCTTGGCAGCAAATTCATACCTGTTCTTTGCCTGTGATTCCCCGGCAAATGCCTTGAGAAGATTCTGTTCCGTTTTTGTTCCTTTGAGACTTTTTTCCATATGTTTAACGTTTAAAATATTTAGATTATGAATTGTTTAAATAGCCGGACACCGGGTGCTAAATATATCAAAAATTTCTATCTTTATTCGTGATTTAAAGTCATTCTAAATTGTAAAAACTAAACACGGAAAGAAAATGGGAGCACTACTTGTAATTCTTATTATCATCGTTGTCCTGGTTTTGATGGCTATTTCCCTGTACAACAGGCTTGTGAAGCTGAGAAACAGCAGGGAACAGGCATTTGCAGATATTGACGTTCAGCTCAAGCAGCGGCATGATCTTATTCCTCAGCTTGTTGAATCCGTAAGGGGTTATATGCAGCATGAAAGAGGTGTTCTTACTGAGATTACCGAGGCACGTGCAAATGCAATGAAAGCAACCACCATCAACGAAAAGATAGTTGCCGAACAGCGGTTGTCAGGTGCACTCGAGGGACTGAAGATTTCTGTCGAAGCTTACCCTGACCTGAAGGCCAGCCAGAACTTCCTTGATCTCCAGAATGAAATATCGGATATTGAAAATAAGATCGCCGCAGCCCGCCGGTTCTTTAATTCGGCTACCAAGGAGCTTAATGTGGCTACAGAAGTGTTCCCGTCAAACATTGTCGCGACAATGTTCAATTTCAAACGTGAACTGATGTTCGATCTTGGTGAAGGGCGGACAACGGTTGGTGAACCACCCCAGATAAAGTTCTGATCCGATGAAGTATTTCGGATTACAGGGTCAGATCAGGAAGAACAATACGAACTCGGTATTGCTTCTGATCCTGTTTCCCCTGGTGTTTTTTGGCCTGACATGGCTTTTCTTCTTCCTGACGTCGGTCTTCATGAAGGATTCGACCAGGACGCTGTATGACGTAAATACCAGTTTTTTGCACACGATCCCCTGGATAACAATCGGCGTAATAATCTGGTTTTTAATTGCATGGTTCTCCCACACTACGATCATCAACAATGCAACCCATTCAAAACCGCTTGAAAGGAAAGAAAACAAGAGGATATACAACCTGGTTGAAAACCTCTGTATTTCAGTCGGGATGCCAATGCCGCAGGTAAACATAATTGAAGATGATTCACTGAATGCTTTTGCGAGCGGTATTAACGATAAAACTTATACAGTTTCGCTGTCGCGAGGAATTATTGACAAGCTTGAAGACGATGAGCTCGAAGCAGTTATAGCCCATGAACTGACTCATATAAGGAACAGGGATGTACGGCTGCTTATCATTTCAATTGTCTTTGTCGGAATTTTCGGTTTTGTCGCGGAGATGCTGTTCAGGTCGCTGAGGTTTGGAAGGATTGGACGCGGAAAGAAGGAGGGTGGCTGGATTATAATTGCCCTGCTGCTGGCGGTTGTTGGTTACCTTCTGGCTTCATTGTTCAGGTTTGCTCTTTCGAGGAGGCGTGAATTCCTGGCCGACGCTGGTTCCGCCGAGCTTACCAGGAGGCCTCTGGCTCTCGCATCGGCACTGAGGAAGGTATCGGCCGATCCGACTATTGAAGCGGTCAGGCGTAAAGATGTTGCACAGATGTTCATTGAGAATCCACAAAAAGGCGTGGAAAAAACCTCATTCTCATTTGCAAACCTGTTTTCAACTCATCCGCCTATAGAGAAGAGAATTCAACTATTAGAGCAATATTAACCCCGACTTCCTGCTCCCTTTTCCCCCCAGGAAGAGTCTAAAAGTCCGCTTCAGGGGATTTTGGGGCTTTTTTGTAAATCAGCTTCGATTCCTCTCCTTTCAGAAGCCTTGAAATATTT
>Ga0105101_10000862_pt1 | contig 13005 bp, 13 predicted proteins | sample PPLLak21cMay2015_2_FD_87037 | JGI IMG/M metagenome (GOLD analysis project Ga0105101, IMG submission 87037) | Freshwater sediment microbial communities from Prairie Pothole Lake near Jamestown, North Dakota, USA - PPLs Lake P8 Core (1) Depth... | ecosystem: Environmental > Aquatic > Freshwater >... | reverse complement strand
GACCGATGCCATAAATTATATCCGCCACCGGATTTCCCCTTTCCGACCATAACCATCTTCCGGTTCTGAAATTTGCGTTATTCAGGAGCAACACGGTCTGCTGCTCATCGCTTCAGGCAGGTTAAATATGCCAGATTACAAAAAACAGAATTATAATATTTTATTTCTATATTTAACCCCCGGGAATATAAATGAATTACTTAATTAACCTATGAAACTACATCTCATCGACCTGATCATTATTCTGGCCTACCTCGTTGCCACGGCAGTTATCGGGCTTGTGCTGAAAAAAATAGCACAGCAAAGCAAAAATGCGTATTTGTTAGGGGGCAATAAACTTCCCTGGTATATGCTGGGTTTATCAAATGCCTCGGGCATGTTTGATATATCAGGCACCATGTGGCTGGTTACCCTGTTGTTTGTGTACGGTTTAAAAAGTATCTGGATCCCATGGCTGTGGCCTGTGTTTAACCAGATTTTCCTGATGGTTTACCTGTCTGCATGGTTACGCCGATCCAATGTTACCACCGGCGCTGAATGGATCGGGACAAGGTTTGGCAAGGGAAAGGGAGCCGGGCTTGCGCATAATATCGTGGTGGTCTTCGCGCTCATTTCATGCCTGGGATTTCTTGCATACGGGTTTGTGGGCCTGGGTAAGTTCATTGAAATATTCATTCCCTGGGAGGTGGTATCGCCGTACATACCTTTTAATGTCAGACCTGAATTTGTGCCTCATCTATATGGCATTACGTTCACGGCATTTGCCATATTCTATTCCGTGCTGGGCGGTATGACCAGCATTGTATGGGCTGATGTACTGCAATATGTCATCATGACCGTAGCCTCCATCATTATTGGCGTTACCGCCATGAATGCCTTGTCAACCCATCCGCTGATCGTTCCCGATGGCTGGCAGAGCCCGTTCTTTGGAGCCAGACTGGGGATCGACTGGTCGACCATTATACCCGAAGTCAAACAGAAAATCGCCAGCGACGGTTATTCGCTGTTCTCACTGTTTTTCGGCATGATGTTGTTTAAAGGGATTCTCGTAAGTGCCGCTGGTCCTGCCCCCAATTATGATATGCAGAAGATTCTGGCCACCAAAAGCCCGAAGGAGGCATCAAAAATGAGCGCTTTTGTATCCGTTATTTTAAATCCGGTCCGGTATTTTCTCATCAGCGGTTTTGCCATCCTTGCCATTATTTTTTATGATAAACTCGATTTACTAATCGCCGGCAATATTGACTTTGAACAGATACTTCCTTCAGCCATTAACGAATTTGCACCGGTCGGCCTCATGGGCATTATCCTGGCAGGCTTGCTGGCAGCTTTTAACGGCACTTTTGCAGGCACCCTGAATGCTGCCCAGGCCTATGTGGTGAATGACATTTATCTTAAATATATCAAACCCGGGGTATCGAACAAACAGGTCAGATACACCAATTATATCATCGGTTTGATTGTGGTTGCCATCAGTGTGATTTTCGGCTTCTTTGCCAAAAACGTAAATACTATATTGCAATGGATCGTATCCGGCCTGTGGGGTGGATACCTGGCAGCCAATGTGCTTAAATGGTACTGGTGGCGGTTTAATGCGCAGGGGTATTTCTGGGGCATGGTGGTGGGTATTGCCGCTGCACTTGTGTCACCTTATATTCTGCCTCCCCTTTTCCCGGCCATTCCAAAAGATATTATCCTGTTGTATTTCTTCCCCCTATTCCTCGTTTTATCGTTGATCGGATGCATTGTTGGTACCTATCTGGCACCGCCGACCAACGAAAATGTACTGAAGGAATTCTACCGTAAGGTAAGGCCCTGGGGATTCTGGAAACCTATTCATGATAAGGTGGTGATTGAATATCCTGATTTCAGGAAAAACACAAATTTCAAAAGGGATATGTTCAACATCCTGATCGGTATCGTCTGGCAGACCTGCCTTGTTGCCTTTCCTGTTTTCCTGGTAATAAGAAAGTTCAATTACCTTACCGTCACCATCGGTATTATTATTGTCACAAGTCTTGTTCTGAAAAAGACCTTGTGGGATAAACTGGAGGATTGACAGGAACAGGAATTTGAACGATCCGTAATTTCAGATTAGTTTCAGGAAAAAGGCTAATAAAAGCTGAACCATATGAGAAAGGAATACCAGTACCGGCTGAAACAATTGCTAAAGGAACATGAAGAGCTGATCAGCAAAAAGAACAAAAGGATAGAAAAGAACAATAACGGGATTTTTTACCGGTATAAAAGACCTGTTATTACCGCCAATCATATTCCGGTTCTCTGGCGTTATGACCTCAATCCGAAAACCAATCCCTTTCTGATGCAGCGCATTGGCATCAACGCCACCTTTAATGCCGGGGCCATGGAGTTTAACGGACGTTATATTCAGGTGGTGCGGGTGGAGGGATGGGACCGCAAGTCCTTTTTTGCCATTGCCGAGAGTAACGATGGTATTAACCATTGGCGTTTCAGGGATTTTCCGGTAAGCATGCCCGAAACCGGCATTCCCGATACCAATGTATATGATATGAGGCTTACCCGTCATGAAGACGGCTGGATTTACGGATTATTCTGTACCGAAAGAAAAGATCCTGCAGCTCCTTCCGCTGATACATCATCGGCCATTGCAGCTTGCGGCATTGCGCGAACCAAAGACCTCATTCGTTGGGAAAGGCTGCCCGACCTGGAATCAAACTCAGGACAGCAGCGCAATTGTGTTTTGCATCCCGAATTCTATCGCGGCAAATATGCATTGTACACCCGGCCCCAGGAAGGCTTCATCAGTGTCGGTTCGGGTGGCGGCATTGGCTGGGCCTTGCTTGACTCCATGGAAAAACCGGTGGCTAAAAGGGAGGTAATTATCGACGATCGGGTGTATCATACGATAAAAGAAATGAAAAACGGATTGGGGCCGGCGCCCATCAAAACCGACAAAGGATGGCTTCACCTGGCCCATGGCGTAAGAATGTGCGCCGCCGGTTTGCGTTACGTACTATATATGTTCCTTACCGACCTGAAGAAACCTTACAGGGTCATTGCCAGTCCCGGTGGTTATTTCATGGCCCCCGAAGGGGACGAAAGGACCGGCGATGTATCGAATGTATTGTTCAGCAACGGTTGGATCCGGAAAAAAAACGGAGACGTGCTGATCTATTATGCTTCATCCGATACCCGCATGCATGTTGCTGAAAGCAGTGTCGACAGGCTGCTCGATTATGTGCTGAACACGCCTCCGGATGGCTTGCGCTCAGGCATGAGTGTTGTACAACGCAACGAGCTGATCAGCAGGAACCTGGTTTATCTGAAAAATGAAGGGGAGAGAAGTTAGAAGTGCCATATTCGACTGCAAACCAAACACCGGTTACTGATTACGGATTACCAGTGACCATACCATCATAACCCACCTCCCCTCATCAACGGATCTAATTCGCTTATAAATATTTTGTAACCTATTGATTAATTCACACGTATCTCTGTACAAATCAGTGTAAGGATGTTTCAGACGACCACGATGACAAACATTCATAATATTAAAATATCATTATTACCATTAACAAATTAAAATCTCCTATGAAAAGAAAAGAACTTGTGAAGAGGCACTATGGATCCGCATGGAATAAAGTATTCCTGCTTGGTGTAACGGTTATTGCCCTGGGGTTTTTAACCGGATGTAATAAAGACAAAAACGAAGGCAGCTCAGAAAGAAAAGAACTGAGGGAAGCTTATGAAATCATTGTAGAGGCTAATGCAGTCAAACAGGCTGCCATGTACGATGCAATTGATGCTTTGTCGGATAATTATACCCAGAAACTTTTCACCAGCGACCTCTCCTATGAACAGGCAGACGCCATGTTATCTGCCTTTGCTGAGGCTGCAACGTATGGTGAAGATGTTGATAAAGCCCTGGAAGTAATCGAAGAAACCAAGAAAAAGTCGTCCCTTTACCAGAATGAATCCAAGCTAAAAAGTACCATGGGCATCGGAAGTGCCCTGCGCGGATTTTATGAATGGGCATCGGGTGCCGGCGAGAGAAGCCGGGAACGGATCCTTACCGTTGCCTCGAATTTGCCGGCCAACGAACGGACGCAGCTTTACAATTCTTTGCGGGACAATTGGAAGGAACAGGCATCCAGCGAAAGCAAATTCTGGGAAAGATTAGAGAGTGGTGATTTTGACAACCAGGCATCCCAGATGTATAATGACTTTTACCATAATGCGGAAACCACATTCCCTGACCTTGCACAGGAACAGGGGCTGACCATCCAGAAGATCGTGACCCGTGAGGGAGCTGAAGGTATTGAAGCCGGAGCCCAGGTGATCATCGAAACTACCAAACTGGCCACACCACTGGGTGAAGGAATGGAAATGGTTGAGAAGGCACAGGAGCTTGCTGAAAAAGCGGAGCTCATTGTAACGGATCCAAAAGGCGCTGTGGTTGAAGAAATCAAGGACCAGATTGCATCAAAGCTGGGAGAATTTGTCGATGTTGACGGATTGATTGACGAAGCAGAGCTTGGCGAAGAAGCCGGTCAGGCCATCAAGATATTGCTGGATGCCGGATTGGGTTCAGAGGATCCTGAAGACTGGATCAAGGATGCCATTGACTGGGGTGCTACCAAGGTAATGGACGGCGATGAAGACGGGGACAAGGCTGATATTGTTGTCGCCGAAAATAAAAATCCGACTACCGACGGCCAGCCGGCTGTAATTATTGGTGTTACCACGCCACCGGAAAACGAGGAGACAAACGAAGGCGTTGATCTCGTATTGCCGGAAGGAGAATGGGAAATTGACGTTATTGATGTGGATGGTTATCTTGACCAGATGATGACTTTTGTCACTGAGAATATATTGAATGTTGTGATGGCCACCACGGATAAAGATCATTCCAAACAGGATGATTCCTATTCTCTGTCTGTTTGGATTAGTCCGGGAAATCCTGCAGCCTATGAATCGGTTACCGTATATGCTCAGGTAAGTCCAAAAGAGTCAGGTATGGAAGTATACTTCGAAATATCCGGAACAGACGGATACTCCAATAGCGCAACATACACCACCGATGAATCCGGTCAGTGTTCATTTTATGTTCCCGGAGGTGCAGAGGCAGTAACAGATGTCATAACGGTCAAAATCGTAGAAACCGGTTTGACCAGGTCGCTGACATACGTATTCTAGCGATACGGATTCCAGGCATTAAGCCCATTGTCCGAAGGTAAAGAACAAAGGCTTCAGCATCATCCCTTTATGATGAACCTGAAGCCTTTGTTATAGTCAGCAGCCAGCAGCTAGCAGGTCTTTTTAATATGCTTAGTGTCTTTTGTCTTTTCCCTCGTCTCTTGTCACTTGTCCCTGCTTGTCACTTGTCACCTGCCTGCCGGCAGGCAGGCTTGTCACTTGTCACTATATCTTCAACCCGTCACTTCTTAAATACTCAAATACTTCATAAACATCTCATACCGGTTTTCATAGAAGCTGTTCATATCGTCTTCGTCCATGAAAGTGCCTTTTACGATATAATTATACCGGCTAAAGGTCTGCATGATGGAAGAAAGGTCAGTACGGTTGATTTTCAGGGTTACCTCCAGTTTGGTGGAGACGGTATGGGAACTGACACAAACACTCAGGATCTTGGCATCGTTGCTCTCAACAATTTGAGCGATCTGAGACAGGGAATAATCGTGAATATTCATGTCGAGGACGATGATGGCTCCCGGTTCTTTCAGGGCAGAAAAATCGGCGAAATAATGCACCATATCATTTAAGGTAATCACGCCCAGGTAATGGTTGTTATGATCAAGGACTGGCACCACCGTCAGGTTAAGCCTGGAGGCCAGTTCAATGACCTCGTATAAATGCTGGTCATAGGTTACAAAAGGGCTGAACAGCGAAAGGGAATGGTTACCGATGGGTTCATCGGCCATATTATAATCGTAAATATCCTTATCTGAGATCAGTCCGAGAAAGTCCTCATTGTTGACAATGGGAAGATGGGATATTCTGAAAATATCCATCCAGTACAGGGCCTTTTGCCCGTTATCGGAAGTCCGGAGGGCCGGAACAATATCGGAAATCAAATCCTTTGCCAGCATTGCAGTGAATTTTAAAATCTCTTACATTTGTAGGCCGCAAAACAGATCGTCAGAAAATTAGACAAAGCCAAAAAATAAAAGTAGCGCATATTTCTTTAAAATCCAAATGCCATGAAATTGACCAGATTGAGCGTGAATATCAACAAAATAGCCACAATAAGGAATGCGCGGGGAGGTTCAATACCTGATGTAGTGCAGGCTGCAGTGAAATGCCAGGCATTCGGGGCTGAGGGTATCACCGTGCATCCGAGGCCTGATGAACGGCATATCAGGTACCAGGATGTCCGTGACCTGCGTTCTGTGATAACCACCGAATTTAATATTGAAGGATATCCTTCGCAGCGTTTTATTGACCTGGTGCTGGAGGTAAAGCCTCACCAGGTAACGCTTGTTCCTGACTCCCATGATGTCATAACATCAAACCAGGGCTGGAATGTTATTAAATACGAGGATTTTCTGAAAGAAGTCATCAGGGAATTTCAGCGGGCAGGGATTCGGACCTCTCTGTTCATCGATGCCGACCTGACGCAGATAGAACGTGCAGCGGCAACAGGGACCAACCGCATTGAACTGTATACCGAACCCTATGCCCTAAATTACACACTGGACCCTGAAAAGGCCATAGTTCCTTATGTAAAGGCGGCCAATAAAGCTGTGGAATCGGGACTTGAACTCAATGCCGGACATGATCTGAATCTCACCAACCTTCGATATTTTAGCCATCATATCCCGAACCTGCTGGAAGTATCAATCGGGCATGCCCTGATATCAGATGCCCTATATTTAGGTCTCGAGAAAACCATTCACCTGTACCTCGAACAGCTGGGATAATGGAATTATTTTACCGCAAGCTCGGAAACGGGAAACCCCTGGTCATCCTGCATGGCCTTTACGGCGCTTCTGACAATTGGTATACCGTGGGCAGGCAGTTGTCAGCCAACCGGGAGGTTTACCTGGTTGATATGCGCAACCATGGCCAGTCCCCGCACCATCCGCTACATACCTATGCAGCTCTCCGTGATGACCTTCATGAATTCCTGGTGGAGCATTCCATTTTCAAGCCCGTGGTGATGGGTCATTCAATGGGAGGAAGGGCTGCGATGTTTTTTGCCGCATCACATCCAAAACTGATTGAAAAACTTATCGTAGTTGATATTTCACCCTGTTCATACCGGGCTGGGAATCATCCCGATGAAACGCTTCAACATAGGATGATCATTGATGCTCTGCAATCCATTGACCTTGAAAAGTTAACTTCCAGAACCGAGGCAGACGGGCAGCTGGCAAAGACAATCAAATCACCTGTCATAAGGCAGTTTCTGCTTAAGAATCTCAAAACAGGAAGACATCATCAATACCACTGGAGCCTGAACCTTTCAGCGCTTGAAAAAAGCCTTCCGGAAATCTTTCTCGGGATCGATACCCTGAGCCATCCTCCCGGATTTAAAATGGATTTTCCGGCATTGTTTATCCGGGGACAGCTTTCAGGGTATATTGGAGAAAATGATTTGAAATGTATCAACCGGTATTTCAAGAATCCGACGATTGTTACCATACCCCGGGCAACCCATTGGGTTCATGCCGAGCAACCCGGTCTTTTCCTGGAGGCAGTAAGAGATTTTTTGGGGATCGGTGATTAAGCAGACGAAATAGCAGTTTAGCGGTTTAGCGGTTTAACAGTTTAGCGGTTTAGCGGTTTAGCGGTTTAGGGGGTTAGGAATCAAAGCTATAACTGTTGGCTTTTGACTTTTAGTTTTTAACTCCTGCCTGCCGGCAGGCAGGTTTAGTTTTTAGTTGTTTGAGAATTACTGGCCACTGAGCTCTTCCCCTACCCCACTATCTCAATATTTTCATCCAGCAGCAAAGGCTCTCCTTTAAAACGCCTGATAATCTGTGCAATGGTAATCACATCACGTTGACAATATTCAACGATCCTTGGCAGGTCTTTATGCTGATAATATACCTCGGCAACCAGGCTGCCGTCAATATCCGTCTTGGGACTTGGAATATTGAATAATGCAGCCATCAATTCCAGTGAGGTATAATGTTTATGGTCACCAAATTTCCATAATTCCATGGTATCGAGATGCTTGATTTCCCAGGGCTTTTTATCCCACAGATCAAGTATGTCAGGAAGATCAAATCCATGCACGAGGAACCTTCGTGCCAGAAAAGGAAAATCAAATTCCTTCCCGTTGTGGGCGCATAATAACATATCGCGCGACTGCGCTATTTTTTCAAGCAGTGACTTGAAGCCGGTTAAAATATCTTCTTCCCTGTCACCTGAAAAAGACACCATGCGAAAACAAGGGATTTGATTTCTGTAACCCAGCATCCCGGTGGATAAGCAGATGACCTTACCAAACTCTGCATAAATTCCTGCCCTGCGATAGGCATCGGCCGCCGTCTCATTTTCCTTCCTGAAATACGAAGATTTTTTCTCCCAGAGTCTTTTATAGGGTTCCGGGACTTCCTCGGGCGATGCATACTGGGGGACTGTTTCAATATCAAGAAACAATATGTTATCGAATTTTACCGTCGAAAGCATGGCAGATAAAAATTAATGTTGGATTTACAGATTAAAAATGTACCATTGAATAGTGTTCCGATGAAATCATTATTTTTGCATTCATCTACCAAGTTAAAAAGAAAATATTTATTTCGCATAATAACCCATGAATGAACCCATATTAAACCGGCTGTATCCCCTTAAGTTCAGGCCCATTATCAAGGACAAGATGTGGGGCGGGACCAGGCTCAGGGATTTGCTCAATAAAAAAACAAAAACTGACAAAGCAGGCGAAAGCTGGGAGATATCCGGCGTACCAAAAGATGTTTCGGTAGCCTGCAATGGATTCCTTAAAGGCAATGCGCTGGAGGAATTGATTGAAGTATACATGGGTGATCTGGTGGGGGATTTTGTATACGATAAGTTTTGGCTCACTTTCCCTTTGTTAATCAAGTTTATTGATGCCAATGACGCATTGTCAATACAGGTGCATCCTGATGACCGGCTGGCCAAAAAACGTCATCATGCATTCGGAAAAACAGAAATGTGGTATATTATTGAAGCTGAAAAGAATGCGGAGATCATTGTAGGTTTTAATCAAACGGTTGACAGGCAATTATACAAAAAGCATCTGGCCAGGAAAACCCTGCAGCAAATACTGAACAAGGAAAAGGTATCTCCCGGTGATGTTTTCTTTTTGCCTGCAGGAAGGATTCATGCTATCGGAGCAGGGATACTGCTCGCTGAAATTCAGCAGACCTCCGATATTACTTACCGGATATATGATTTTGACCGTCTGGATGATTCGGGGAAAGCCCGGGAGTTGCATACCGAGCTTGCCATTGATGCTATTGACTATTCCGAACATAAAGATTATAAAACAAGCTATAAAAAAATCCCGGATGTTTCCAATCCGGTGATGAAATGCAACTATTTCACCACCCATTATATAGAGTTGAAAAAGGGGATTGACAAGGATTATGCTAATATCGATTCCTTTGTTATCTATATCTGTTTGGAGGGGGCGGTTGCACTGCATTACTATGAAAAGGAAGTTGAAACCATGCAAAAGGGAGAAACCGTCCTGCTGCCTGCTAAGATAAAAAGTGTCAGGCTTGTTCCCGAGACCCATGCACGGATACTGGAGGTTTATATTGAAACCCCTTCACCTGAAAAAGCAATCAGGGATGTGGTATCAAAATTTTTCTGATGGAGATTACCCAGGTTGAATTCATTAAGAGCAGTCCTGATTTCAGGTCATGCCCGAAGCCCCGTTTTCCCGAATATGCATTTGCCGGCCGGTCTAATGTAGGCAAGTCATCCCTGATCAATATGGTAACCGGACGGAAGAATATGGCAAAGACTTCTTCCGCTCCCGGCAAAACCCGATATATCAATCATTTTCTGATAAATAACAGCTGGTACCTGGTCGACCTGCCTGGATATGGCTATGCAAGGGCTGCCAAAACCATAAAAACAAAATTTCCAGTTCTGATACAGGATTATCTGTTGCAACGTGAAACCCTTGCCTGCCTGTTTGTTTTAATTGACTGCCGTCATGAACCGCTTGAAAATGATATAGAATTCATAATCTGGGCCGGGAAGAACCAGATACCCCTTGTATTGTGTTTTACCAAAACTGACAAACTAACGGATGCGCAGCTGCATCATCGGCTCGATATATACATGAAAAGGCTTCATGAAACATGGGAGGACCTGCCCGATTTTATTTTAACATCAACGGTTAAGGGTAAGGGCAGGCAGGAATTAACCGAAATTATTGACCGGTCGAATAAACTGATGAATGAAGGGGTGAACAGCGGCAGTGGCAGTAAGCGGTCTACCCGCTACTAACTTCTAACTTCTCATTTATTGTTAAACTCGTTCATCGTTTTCTCAAGTCCAGCCAGTCCGAAGCTTCGTATAATATCATGGCCGACCCTGATGCGTTCCTGAAGTTTCTTTTCTTCTTCTTCCGACCATTCCCCCAGTACATATTCAACCTGCGTGCCCAAAGGAAAATCGTTGCCAATGCCGAAGCGCAACCGGGCAAAATTCTGATGGCCCAGAATCTGGCTGATATTGATAAGTCCGTTATGGCCCCCGTCTCCCCCCCGCGGCCTCAGCCGGAGAACGCCAAAAGGAAGGGCAATGTCATCTACAATAACCAATAGATTTTCCAGGGGGATTGATTCCTTTTGAAGCCAATAATTGACAGCCCGCCCGCTAAGATTTACATAGGTACTGGGTTTAAGCAGTACAAATCGTTTCCCTTTATGGGAATATTCAGCCACAAATCCATAACGCTTATCCATAAAACTGATATTGGATGCATCAGCTAATGCATCCAATATCTTAAATCCTATATTGTGACGGGTGTTATGGTATTCGTCACCCACATTACCCAATCCTGCAATCAGGTATTTCACAAGTGGTTAATCTATTTCTTTTCTTTTTCCTGTTTCTTCGTTTGTTCCGGCGCTGGGGCAGCAGTTGCAGCAGTTGCAGCAGCTCCAGCTGCAGCGGCACCTTCCGGTGTTTCAGCTGTTGCGGCAGCCGGTGCAGCTTCAACAACAGGCTCTTCACCCATACTCCTTGCGGCTGCCCTGGATGATATCACACCCACAACGGCGGCACGTTTTGGTTCAACTAGCTCAAATTTTTCATAGGAAAGGTCACCGCACAGAATAGACTGTCCAATACTCAGATTGCTGGCATCAACTTCTACCGAATCAGGAATATCGGCAACCAGTCCTTTGGCTTTGACATATCTTTTACGCTGTCGCATTTTACCACCTTCAACAACGCCAACGGGAATGCCGGTAACGTAAACCGGAATACTGACAATAGCGGGTTTACTGGTTGATATTTCAATAAAGTCCAAATGAAGGATCTTATCGGTTACCGGATGGAATTGAATCTCCTTTAGGATAGACTGATGAATTACGCCATCAATATCCAGGTTGATAACGTACACAGAATTCGTGTAAATGATGTTTTTAAAGGTGTTCTCGTGTGCGCTAAAATAAATATTCTCTTTTCCCCCGTACAGTACACAGGGCACCTGATTGTTTAACCGCAATGCCTGGGCTTGCTTTTTGCCAAGATTTTTCCTGGCCGTTACTTTAATGTCAAAAGATTTCATTACAATAAATTTTAAACAATTATTAATGTGCTACTTGGAATATAATCCGATATTCCCCATTACACCCTTGTTTAAAAAAACACTGGTTTAAAAAGGAGTGCAAATATAAAGAGTTTTGGATAACATGAGAAAAAAACAACAGAAAATATTTTTTAGCGTAGCCTGAAGCCATTAGCCAGTAGCCAGTAGTTAGTAGAAAGATTCTTTGACTAAAAGTCTAGAGCCTGTAGCCTGTAGCCTTATTTTCTTTATGCGATAAAACTGGTGCTGATGGATTTATATTTGTAGACTTTATGAATCACGTCGGCAAAAAGATCTGCAATTGAAAGGATTCTAATCTTATCAATTTGGTCTTTCAGCGGTATGGTATCGGTTACACAGATTTCAACAATAGGGGATTTCTCGATCCGTTCATAAGCGGGACCGGATAAAACGGCATGGGTGCCCACCACCCTGATACTTCTGGCCCCTTCATCTTTCATGAGCTTGGCTGCGAGGCATATCGTGCCGGCAGTATCAATCATATCATCAACGATCACAATATTTTTATCATGGACATCACCGATTACCTTTATTTCTTCAACAACGTTAGCCTTTTTTCTCAGCTTGTAACAAATTACCATTTCACAATTGAGAAAACGGGAATACGCGTTGGCACGTTTGGTCCCCCCCATGTCGGGTGCCGCAATAGCCAGATTTTCCAGATTGAGGCTCTTAATGTAAGGTACAAATAATGCAGACCCATAAATATGATCGACCGGCACATTAAAAAAGCCCTGTATCTGGTCAGCGTGCAGATCCATGGTCATGATGCGGTCGACCCCGGCAGCCGTCAGCAAATCAGCAACCAGCTTGGCACCGATGGAACAACGTGGTTTATCCTTACGGTCCTGCCTCGCATACCCGAGATAGGGCATGACCGCTACCACCTGAAAGGCCGATGCTCTTTTAGCTGCATCAATCATCAGCAGCAACTCCATCAGATTTTCAGCAGGCGGATACGTGGATTGTATAATAAAAACAATACAACCGCGCACTGATTCTTCAAAATAAGGCTGAATTTCCCCGTCACTGAATTCAAGAACTGAGGTTTTCCCAACCTCAGCGCCATAGCTTTTAGCAATTTTTTCAGCGAGATTTGTAGAGGCACGGCCGGCAAAAAACTTTATAGGAGCTTTGATTTTCATGAATTTAATTTTTCAGGATTATCAGGCGCTGCAAATGTAAAAAAAACCATGCTCAATAATTGATTTGAGGCT
>Ga0105101_10000861_pt1 | contig 13008 bp, 11 predicted proteins | sample PPLLak21cMay2015_2_FD_87037 | JGI IMG/M metagenome (GOLD analysis project Ga0105101, IMG submission 87037) | Freshwater sediment microbial communities from Prairie Pothole Lake near Jamestown, North Dakota, USA - PPLs Lake P8 Core (1) Depth... | ecosystem: Environmental > Aquatic > Freshwater >... | reverse complement strand
TCGAGGCTACACGTCAATTATTAGATGGCCTCACCTAAAAAGTGCATTAAACAAATGAGGTGCTATTAAAACTCAAACATATATAGAACAACATGACAAAATGATTTCTTTAGTATGATCTTTGGCCATTTAAGTATTATTTGGGAACAAGATATTATATGCTAATAAACTTATATAAAACAGCTGCTGCATATAGTTCATTGCAGGCTGAGTGCTCTTTCGAAGGTCAGTTCATTTTGGTTCCTCTTGTGTACCCGGACAAGTGGGCGCTTTGAACCAGGCAACGAACCATATGCGAAAACGTTGGCACTATATTAAAAACACACAACAAATTATGAGAAAACCAATTTTAACATTTATCGGACTAATAATCCTGACAAGTTCATTCGGACAAAAAGAGCTCTGTAATACCAAATCTGAAAAGCATAAACAAGTATGTGGAACAAAATATTTTCTGATACCTCCGACAGGATTTATTGCTGCACCTAACTTTCAGGGATTTCAACAATTAAATAGCGGTGCTTCTATTTTGTTAATGGAGATACCTGGACCTTATATTGAGACAACAAAAGGTTTTAATGAAGAAGGCTTAAAAACACAGGGTGTTATTCTCAGGAAAAAAGAAGAAATAAAGGTCAACGGCCTTCAAGGTATCATTCTTACAACCGAACAATTTGCATATGGAACAAATTTCAAAAAATATATTTTAGTGTTTGGGGATTCTGAATTTACCACTATCATAAATGGAACATTCCCAAATGAGATAAAAGACCTTGATATAGATATTTTAGAGTCGATGTACTCAATTGCATATGAGGCAGACTTGACAATTGACCCGTTAAGTGCAGTGCCATTTTCTATCAACACAGAAAACACCAAATTGAAATTTGCAAAAAACATGTCGGGGTCACTTTTGTATACCGTTGATGGTAAAGTTCCTACTGGGTCAGAAGATAAAACATCCTTTATTGCTGGATTATCTTTAGCTAATATTCAAACCATTGACAAAAAACTGACTGCAATCAACAGAATAAAAAAATTGCCTTTTACAGAAATAAAAATTGTTGAAGAACAAATTCTGCCAATTGAAATTGATGGGATTTCAGGTTATGAAATTGTTGCAGATGGATATAATGAATCAGGGGTAAAAGAAATGATATTTCAAGTTATGCTATTTACTGACAATGGCTATTATATTATGATTGGAACAACTCAAAATGAATTTCAGAACAATTTAGATTTGTTTAAGAAAGTTTCAAAAACATTAAAAAGAAAATAAAATATGGGTGCCAACAAGCGGTATAAAACATTGGGGTTAGTGCGGTTATGCAAACATATTGAATCGCATAAATGTTTGTACCGGGGATACATACGCAGTCCCTGCTCCCCAACGTTTCATACCGCAAAACGTAAGACACCTAATAAACGGTATTAAACCCCAGAGTAGAACTCTGGACTCAGATTTCCGATGCAGAGCATCGGGGAATTTCACCACGACTTCTCGTCCGCCGAAGCGGGACGCGAAGGAGGATTAAATTGCTTCGAATGATAAAATTCACTTTGATTTGAATAATATCCAAAGTTCAAGGCAGAAGTTTGGCAGCCTTGCAGCGTATTAATTATTTTTGCAAATCATTGATAAGAGGAAAATATCCTGGCAGAGAATGAATTATTTTATTTTCCAATCCTTATGACGCCGAAATTCACGGTGAGCGATGGGTATTGTTGCTATTCTTTTATCAATTTCCCACTTTGTATTATTTGATCACTTATTATTTTATAAAAGTATATCCCCTTTATTAATCGTTGTGAATTTATACTTTCATTATTAATAATTGTTTTTGAAAATATTTTCCGGCCTTGTATATCATATAGTTCTAACTTTGTACTACCGTAATGATCAGGAAAATTTATAATGAAGTTTTGAGAAACAGGGTTTGGAAACACAGATACTTCATTATATTTTGATTTATCACAAATTACTGAGGGGTTTAATGTTTTATAAGAGAATGGGACTAATTCATCATCACCCAGTGAATCATCTGTATTAATTACGATCATAATGAGTATATCACTACCCACGGTAACTGAATCTTTTGTAAGAACCACTTTATTCAAATCATCCGGCATGACACTTTTTATTTCTAATACATCTCCATCATTATTCGTTGAAATAAAAACCAGTCTGAATTCAGAATTTTCATCCCCATAAAATTCAATGGGAAAAGGATCTTGTGTTTGCAGATTAAAAAGGAAATATTCCTTTGCATATGAAGCTAGCTGGCCTTCATATAATCCAAGTTTTGCATCAGTGCATATTTTTTTCGGGGATTTAAAACAACTGATGACATTTATCGAATTATATGAATAAATACCATCAGCATAATTGGTATCATTAATGTAGTTTGCTATTACAAAGTCTTCAAAAAAATCATCAAATGATTTATTATACCCTAACTCATTTAAAGTATGCTCAATCCCTTCCGTCCCGTTACGTTGATTTTTTAATAGAGTCTTGATAAAATCCCATTCCCCATATTGATCAAATAAATAATTTAAAAATAATAATGGATCATTCATATATGACGTATAGAATGAAAGTTTTGGATAATTAATATATTCAATATCCGGTCCCCATGGAATAAAATCATATTTAAAATATCCTGTGCCAAAGCCAGCCCATGCTTCATTTATCCAGGAATCTTCCCAATATTTTTCAGGATTATTAACCGGTTCGGGTGAATGGTCATATTTCCAGGTTATCATATGAATTAATTCATGAGCAATAACTGAAAAATATTTTGCGCCATATTCCAAAATAATTGAATTAATATATAGAATTTCTCTTTCAGAACTATGTTTATGCCAACGATTATATATCATAGTATCGGGCATTAATTGTGCCGGGTCAAAAAAACCACCCCATTTCACCGTATCAAGAAACAGAATTATGATATTTGAATCATTATCAAATTCATCAGGAACAGGCCCAAATGCTGTTGTTAATTGTGGATAATAAATATTATCAAAAACATTGGTAATAGAATCAATTAAACTTTGAGAAGGCAATGTTGCTCCATCTGCAAAAAAAATGTAGCAATGTTTCCCAACCTTCTGGCAAACAACATCAACTAAATATTGGGGTTCATTGATTAAAGGCTCGTAGTCAATGTTGGTTGATGTCCATAATTTTAGTCTGTCTCCTGATTGTATTTGTCCATATATATTCGTAAAATCAGTAAATAAAAATTTACATATGATAATTGCCAAAAGCATTAATAAGAAATTCTTTCTCATTTTATTTGTATGTAAAAAATATTATAATCGTTATTCTGCTATATTACATATACCATTTAAGTTACACTATCCCTTATTTATATAAAATATTTTTACTTGAAACGTATTGATAAATACTTATTTTTGGTCGGACCAGGCTCTTGTATAGAATAATATTGTTTTCTTATTCGATCAGCTATATTGATTCATCCCTGCCCGTTCGACAGGCGGGGACTTCATCTGCAGGTTTTTTCCATATCGCCATCATTATATTTGCATTAACTTCTATTGTTTCAATTACTTTTGCATTATCCAGTTCAAATAAAATCAAGTTTTAGTTTATCAATTCACATATTTTTTTCTTTTACCACTTTGATATAGGCTTTCAAGAAATGGTGATAATCACCGAATTGAGTGTATAATAACTGGAAAGAAGAGCAATTGTATCCAGACTGATCCAGCGGGCACCGTTGTTTTCGTGCTTCCTTCGCCAAACCTGAATTCCAAATGTTCAAAAATAAATCATCACATACGTTACCCAATATTTTTTCATCAAAAAGGCAATATTTGACATCCCCGTTTGAATCAATGAAAGCTGCAACCGTACCACAGGGACAAGCCTCCTTAAAAGCATTGCATGGATGTGTGCCGCAGGATAGGTTATGACGGCCAGGAATCGCATACATACATGGTTGCGTAATTTCAACAACGGTCTTATTTCCTATTGAAGCATTTATTAATTCGTATTGTGCATTTGCCAGGTCTTCACCTGAAATGAACTCACGGGTCAATCTGGCTTTTGCCATGCCATCGGGGAATAAAGCCCTGAATTTAAATTTCGAAACACCAAGCAAGGAAACCAACCGGTATGTTTTGATCACATCATTTAAATTGGAGCGACATAAAGAATATCGGACGGAAACATCCATTCCTGCCCTAACGGCAATGCTAATACCATTAATTGTCTTCCTGAACCCTCCATCATCGTTTCGCAGCCAACTATGGAAAGTATCCCATCTTTTGTGAAGATCATCCTCATAACCACATTTCCCCGATGAATCGAGTCCGATCTGAACCCTGGTAACTCCCGCCTCTCTCAATTCATTACATACATCCCAATTCAATTCCCATCCTCTTGTAACCAGTCTGACTCTTACACCCAGCGACCGTGAGAACTTTGAGATATTCAGAACCTTATCTTTTTCAATAAGAGGCTCTCCTCCGGTTAATGTTATACGATCCAAATCCGGATTTAATGCATGTACCTCTTTTAATAATTGGATGAAATCATCGGACGACAGCCGATCAATATCTTTTCCTGATTGATTATAACAGTGCCTGCAGGCCCCATCACATTTACGGGTAACTGCAAATCGAAGTTCGTCTGGTATAATAGCTGCTGTCTCCATATTTACCTCCGTTGAATCTTCTTATTTTCGTTTTATCCTATTTGGACAGTATATATGATTAAATCATCCGCCAGTATAAATTATATTGCATCGAATTGATTCTGTTTGGAATTTTATCCATATATTATCAGGTAAAAATATAGTAAATAATGATGGCTGTTTAAGAACAACCCCTATTGGTTACTTCAGTAATTACATCAATCAATTGGTACCTAAAGGTAATGTATAAATTTCAACGTACAGCTAATTCTCAGACAGCTAATAATTCTTTTAGATAGGGGAAAATAAGGGAGATAAAAGAGCCAAACAATGCTGACTTGGCAAAAACGACAAATAGGGTTTTACCCTCAGACTAGAATCGGATCATTATCGGTTATTATGTGGTTTGCTGAATAATCTTGGAACAACCTTAACGATGACATCTGAACCTGACCGGCAGGCAAAAAAGATGCGTTCAAAAGTTTTCCGCCACATGCTTGAAACAAGGGGGTGGAAATACCGCACTTTTTTGCGCTATCTCCGTTTCTTCAAATATGCTGCCTTTGCCCGGACCAGAGGAGAATTTCTTGAATCGTATTATACCCTGATGCGCTACCTCGACGATGTCGTGGATGGAGATGTACCCTTGCCTGAAGGTTATTCGAACGAAAGTGAATATCTATCTGAGAAAATTGAATTTTCAAATAATCCTGTTAATCCTAAGGATGAGGTTGACTACCTGATGTTGTACTGTTTTAAGCTTGCGGAAAAGTTCGGAGAAGATTTTCAGGCAGAAACAAAAGACATTCTGAACTCTCTCTTGTTTGATGCAGAACGGCGCGGCAAAGGGCTGATTTTTCCGGAAGAAGAACTGATCAATCACTTTTATTTGCTTGATATTAGAGGAACTATAAGAGCCACATTGAAAGTCTTCAAAGATGATCCGGAAAAGTATAAGATGCTGGAACCCCTGGGAAAAGCCTGTCGCCATCAATATAATATAGAAGATTTTGAAGCAGATATTAATGCTGGTTATGTAAATATTTCCATTGAAGATTGTCAGCGTTTCGGAATTAAGCAGGAGAATCTTGACCATGGTTCTTCCCCCAGTATAAGATCCTGGCTGCTCCATCATGCCGGGGAAGGAATGGCTTTTCTTACAGCGCACAGCCGGTTAATGCCAAAAGCGAAATTTTCACTGCTGCAAAGAGCTGTTTTCAAAGTTGTTTATGAAATCCCTGCAAGGAAGGTATTCCTGAAATTACTTTCAGAAACTCAAAATCAGGATTCAAAAACAAATTATGGGTGAAGAAGAAATAAAGCATATACCGGGTGGAACTTTCCACCTCAGCAAATGGTTTCTCGACTTTATTGGAGATCAGGGAGAGGCTATGATTTTCTATGCGGCAAAGCTCACATGGCATGGTTGGTCAGCTTCTTATACGAGTTGGCTTCGTTATGATGCGGCGTCCGGAGTAGATCTGAAATCCAGATTCCGCCATGTTCAGATACCGCAGTTAAAAGACAATATGATAACATGGAACGATCCAAAATTCGGAATATCAGGAACGTGGGAATCAAAGGCGAAAATGATCCAATCCCTGATTTTTGATTCCGAAGAAGGTTCGCTGGATTGGAAATGTTTTCAGCCGGCCTCGAAAGTTCAATTGAGAATAAACGATAAGGTTTTAAAAGGAAGCGGTTATGCAGAACAATTGATTCTCACCGCTCTTCCCTGGAGAATTCCAATGGATGAATTACGGTGGGGACATTTTGGTTCTGATGAAAACAACATGGTGTGGATTGAGCTGAGAGAAAAAGACAAACGGCAATGGCTTTGGTTGAATGAGGAGAAAATTGAAAACTGCATCATTGAAGATGATCACATCGTATTGCCGGAGAAGGACCTGGTTTTGAATCTCGATCAGGGAATACAGCTGGAATCAGAGAAAAAGATTTTCTCAGTAGTGGAAAAACTCATCCGCTACATTCCGGGATTCAATAAAGTAATGCCCCTGAATTTTTTGATGGCTGACGAAATTAAGTGGTTCAGCAAGGGTCATCTTCAGGAACACAGCAAGAATATCGCAAGCGGGATGGCGATCCATGAACTGGTAAACTTCAACGCTTTTTTACCATGATCCTGAAAGCAGAAAATATTGCCAAAGCATTCGGGAATAACAAAGTTTTGAAGAATGTCCCCTTTGAAATGGGTCCCTCTTCCTTGTATGGAATTGTGGGTGAAAACGGGTCCGGAAAATCAACGCTGTTGAAAATCATTGTAGGTGAATGGAAATCTGACCATGGAACTATATCAGTTAAAGGCCGGCTCGGATATTGCCCGCAAAGAACATTGCTTTTCTCGCGGCTCACTGTAGAAGAACACTTCCGTTATTTTGCGGCGGCTTATGGAATTGAAAAGACAGCATTATTTAGCAGAACCGAATTACTGATGCATCATTTCAATTTCAAAAAATACCGGAGCGAAAGGATCGACCGTTTAAGTGGGGGGACACTGCAAAAAATCAGTCTTGCTATTGCGCTGCTTCATCAACCCGATTTGCTGATTCTCGACGAGCCTTATAATGGATTTGACTGGGATACTTACTTAAGGTTCTGGGATTACACAAATCACCTTAAAACGGAGGGTTGTGCCATTCTTATCGTCACACATCTTATCACTGAAAAGGAACGATTTGACAAAGTTTATAATCTTTCAGACGGACAACTGACATGAATGCACGGCGAATCATAACAGGGCTATCCATGATTCTCAAAATGCTGGTTCGGAGAAGGATTATTCTCATCTCGCTGGTAGTAATTCCTGTTGCTTTCCTTACCGGTGTTGAGTTGACAGCTTCCGAAAAGATTATTCCATTCCGGCTCGCATCACTGGATGAGAAGATATTCATTGAGCATTCCCAAAAAGGTATTGCCCTGGTTTTTTTTGCTGTTGCAAACACCGGTTTCCTTGTTTCCTTTCTTGCCTTAAATCTCATTCAGATTGATAGTGACGTTAATCGCAGGCTCGTCATCTGTGGGTATCATCCTTTCGAATTACTTATTTCGAATATGCTATCTCTTTTCCTGGTGATTTTTTCCATAGCCATTTACATTGGCTTGCTCATTCACGGGTTCGTTTCAATCAAACACCTTCTCCTGTTTATTTTCGGCCTGATGTTAATCGGATTCGTTTATGGATGCTATGGATTGATAATCGGCAGCATGATAAAAGGAAAACTCGAAGGAATACTGTTGGTTTTTTTGTTGGCGAATATTGATGTGGGTTGGCTTCAGAATCCTATGTATTATGCTGAAGCTCATAACAATATTATAATCAGATACCTTCCTGCATATTATCCTTCCCAATCAGTCATTATTGCAGCCTTCACCGATTATTCCGTTTTTAATGCAGCATTTTATAGCATCCTGATTGGATCCGGTTTTTTGATTATATCCATGCTGATATTTTATAATAAAATGCGTCTGAAAAAATGAAACAAATCAGTCACTTTTTGGGCAAACTGCTATATTCAATTGCCTTTCTCATCTTTTTACCGGCAGGTTTGTGGTATTGGGCAAAATATTCCCGGTACGTAATTACATTCCCGGCAATTGAATCCAGGCCGGTAGGAGGAATAATGATGGTTGCCGGAGGCTTATTCATGTTGTGGGCCATGGTTGTTTTAATACAATCCGGCAAGGGATTACCCATGAATGCTTATCCACCAGTCAGGTTTGTTACGAATGGCCCTTACCGGCTGTTCAAACATCCCATTTACTGGGGTTTCGGAATCCTGATGGTTGGTTGTTCCATATTTACCGGCTCAGCAAGCGGTCTATGGTTTGTATCTCCTTTAACCATACTCGGAATGATAGCGCTTGTTTTAGGTTACGAAGAAATTGATCTGAAAAGGAGATTCCCGGATCAGATAATTAAGACTATGCTGGATCTCCCCGAAAAACAGGACGTATCCCTTCATTTAAGAGATCGTCTTGCTTCGCTGCTATGGATATTTTACTTTTTAATGTTCAGTAATTTTACGATTATAAAATTGACCGGAACCACCCCACCTTTGTTCGGAGAACCGCTAATTAACTATTCAGGCCTTGAAAATCTTTACCTGCCTTTTGTAGGCATGGTTTTTTTAATCATGATACCTTTTTTCCTGAAAAGAAAAGATGCCCTCAGAGCCTGGTTATATTCAGGAATACTCTCTTTGTGTTTATCTGTTTTCATTGCTTTGCTTTATCCCGCTTTCGGAGCGCAATATCTCCCCCCTCACGATTCGGCTCTTTTTACGGTTCCGGTTTTTTTGATATTTATTTCATTAAAGGCAATTTTCCGCCAATCATGGACAATTGCCATCGCCTTCAATGTCGTTGCGTTAATACTTGTAATCTTCCAATTAATTTATAGTCCTTCAGCGATACTTTATTTTGCTGATTCAATCTTAATATTTTTGCTTTCAGCATATTACCTGAGAATTTGGGATTTTCTGAAGAACACCGCTGAAAAAATCGCCAATTCATGGAAAGAGTGGACTTTCGGAAAAGTCAGGGTGATTAATCATGGCTTCTATGTTGGATTTGGTGCATTCTTCGGCGTGCTGCTTGCCGGAATTTTAGCGGGTAAAGATTACGCATGGGCTATATTGGTCTTTACCCTGATCGTGACCCTGTGCTCTGCACTTTGGGCCCAACTTATCGAGGGCTCTGAAAAACTGAAAAGGCCTTTCGGCTATTATGGCGGATTGGTTGGAATTCTATTTGGAAGTCTTGCTGTTTGGGCAATGGGATTTAACGGTTGGGTTATTATCGGAGTTGCTTCCACAGTAATGCCATGGGTGCAGGCTATAGGACGGTTACGATGTCTGGTAAATGGTTGTTGTCACGGAGGGCCAACCAATAATCCGGTCGTCGGAATCCGGTATTTCCATCCCCGTTCAAGGGTATGTAATATTTCAGGTTTGAAAGGAGAACTGGTTCATCCTACGCAACTTTATTCCATTATATGGCTCTTTTTTGTCGGCTTAATTTTGTTCGCACTATGGAACAATGGGATTCCTTCCTCCTTTATTTTTGGCCTTTACCTGATTTTAACAGGCCTTGGTCGTTTTGTGGAAGAAGCTTACAGAGGTGAGGCACAAACGCCCTCCATAAAGGGTCTTCACCTGTATCAGTGGACTGCAATCTTTTCTGTCATTGCAGGCATCATAATGACAGTCATTCAGGTAGAACCTGCTATTATTCATCCGGGCTTCAGTTGGGAATCTGTTTTGGTGGCAGTGATAAGTGGTTCCTTCCTGTTTTTTGCAATGGGAGTAGATTTCCCATATTCGAATGTGAGGTTTTCAAGGTTGGTTTGATGATAATAATAACCAATGATAAATGTTTCTCTTATTGAATTTACAAGAAGATTAATTAAGGGCGGCGGATTATCCCTTAAAGGAATATTGCTGCTTCCTGTCTATTACCTGCAGATGATTCCAGGGCTTCTTTTTACATTGCTGCAATTTCTGCTATACGGGCAACGCATAAAGAAAACGATCATTTTAAAAGATCCTGTTTTTATACTGGGTCATTATAGAAGCGGGACTACCTATTTGCAGAAATTAATTACAAGTGACAAGCGGTTTGGTTTTCTCACGAACTATGATGCATTATTCCCAAATTCCAATCTTCTTTTTGGAAAGAAGATTCAACAGGTGTTTCAATGCATTATAAATTTTTTCAAAATCAAAAACCCTTTCTTTCATAACAGCATCGTGCAACTTTCAGATCCGTGTGAAGAAGATGATTATCTTATGAATAAAGCCTCTGCCTATACAGCATACTGGGGGCTTGTTTTCCCAAAACGCTGGCGTGAATGGCTTAATGGTTCACAGCAATTTATGATGCAAGAGTATTCTAACGGCTGGAAAAGAGAATACCTGAATACGATCAGGTATGCCACGTTCAAGAATCAAGGGAAGCAGCTTGTTTTGAAAAGTCCGCCAAACACAGAACGTATCCACATACTGTTGCAGATGTTTCCGCAGGCGAAATTCATTTATATTTACCGCAATCCATTTCACCTGTATTATTCAATTAAAAATATGTGGCGGAATGCCATACTCAACTTTTACAGCGTGCAGAAAATTTCTGATGCGGAGCTTGATGAAATTGTATTTGACCACTTTATTTATCTTACTGAACGGTATGAAAAAGACAAGCAATTTATTCCCGGGGGAAACCTGATTGAAATATCATATGAAGCATTAAAAGCGGATTCATTCAGCACCATACAAAAAATTTATTCCAGGATTAATCTTCCCGATTTTGAACTGGCAGCCAATGATTTAATGTCGCGACTGGAAATGGAAAAGGAGTACCGGATATTTCAATATCAGTATAGTGACAATATCTTTAAGAGAATAGAAGACAGGTGGGGAAAGTATATCCGTCAATGGAAATATAAAGCCAACTGATGCTTATCATGAGAACTTTATGAATTTATATTTTGATGCTGAAATTTTTTGCATCCAGGCCATTTGTCCACCCGTGCCATATTATTGCAATTATAGTCATTATCTTTAAATTTTTAAAGTTATATTTTTATAGCTGAAACTGTATTTTAAAAAATTGAAAGCGACTAAAAAAGTAAAACTAATGCCTGATAATTGTTGTTCCGGCTTATTCCGGACCCAAGGTGATGTAAAAAGAAACCTGCTGTTTCTTTTGGCGTTGAACTGCTCTTTTATGGCATTTCCGCAGCAGGATTCAGCTGAAGATATGAAAGACCCCCGCGGAAAAATGATCCCCTGGGAAAAAGGAGCAAGGGAAACCGGGAAGTACAGGAACCTGTTCCTGGAAGCAGGGTACAGCCAGGAAGCGATCGATGCCAGACTGGCCAAAGCATATCACGACCTTTTTGAAAGCCCCAATAAAGTTTACTTTGAAGTGGGTGACTCGATGGGCTATGTTTCCGATCTGAAAAACCATGATGTCCGTACCGAAGGCGTTTCATACGGCATGATGGTGGCCGTGCAGCTGAACAAAAAAGAGGTGTTTGACCGGATATGGCGCTGGTCGAAGCACTACCTGCAGCATAATGGCGGTCCCCGCGACGGGTACTTCGCATGGTCGGCCAATCCCGAAACCGGCAAACACAACTCAAAAGGGACTGCTTCCGATGGTGAATTGTATTTCGTTACCACCCTGTTGTTTGCCTCGAACCGCTGGGGCGACGACACCGGGATCGATTATTACGCCGAGGCAAGGAGAATACTGGATGCCATGTGGAGCAAGGACGGAAGCCAAGGCATCAACAACATCCTGAACGTGGAACACAAACAGATCAGCTTTGTCCCTGAATCGGAACGGTATAATCTCACGGACCCGTCGTACCATTTGCCGGCATTTTTCGAGGTGTGGGCTGAATTTGCCGGCGACGGGCATGAGCAGTTTTACCGTGACTGTGCCGACACCGCGCGCGTCTTTTTGCAGCGGGTCTGCCATCCGGTTACCGCATTGAACCCCGATATTTGTTTATACAGCGGGAAACAGCCGGAGAATTTTCCTTTCCGGGCCGCTTTCCGGTATGACTCCTGGCGGGTGCCCATGAACATCGCCATGGATTATTCATGGTATGCCAAAGACCGTGAATGGCAGAAGGATTACAGCCGGCGTATACAGAATTTCCTCTTCAGCCGGGGTATCGACACCTTCGAAGACCAGTTCAATATCGACGGTACCCTGCCCAACTGGATCCTGCCCGCCGGGGGAGTTCAGAAATTACGCCACTCCCTTGGGCTGGTAGCCACTTCCGCAGTCGCCTCGATCATGGGCACACAGGAGAAAAGCTGGCTGTTTGTCGATGCCCTGTGGAATGCTAAGCTCGAACCATACAGCGACGGTTATTTCGACCCCTATTACGATGGACTGCTTTACCTCTTCAGCCTGATACACCTGAGCGGTAATTACCGGATCATTTTACCTGAACCCTGACAGGGCTTAAGGATCATTTTGAAATTCGTTTATATTTTACGCGATCGTGATATCCGGGGACCAGTTTACGTTCACTTAATTCCGTTACTCAAATTCCATATTTAACCCGTATCATTTCAGTCAATTTTAATACATCCACTTTGCATCATTGTCTATTACATCCCTCATCCGATGGACGGCAATCTTATGTATAAGTTCTTTCGGGAGAGGTTTATCGTACCTGAATTGAATAGTGTCTTTGCCGGTTTTGTAACCTGACAATTATTACCTGAAGGGTTCCAAGGCCACACCTGTCGGCATAAAGTTCCGATGCCCTTTAAATGCAGAATACGACAACAAAATTCTAATATCAATA
>Ga0105101_10000860_pt1 | contig 13019 bp, 8 predicted proteins | sample PPLLak21cMay2015_2_FD_87037 | JGI IMG/M metagenome (GOLD analysis project Ga0105101, IMG submission 87037) | Freshwater sediment microbial communities from Prairie Pothole Lake near Jamestown, North Dakota, USA - PPLs Lake P8 Core (1) Depth... | ecosystem: Environmental > Aquatic > Freshwater >... | reverse complement strand
CTGCTCGACTGGGGCCTGCGGCTGACCCTGCTGCTCGCGCTGCCGGCGGCGCTGGGGCTCGCCATCCTGGCCACGCCGCTGATCGCCACCCTGTTCCATCACGGCGCCTTCGACGGCCACGACGTGGCGATGACCAGCCGGGCGCTCACAGCCTACAGCATCGGGCTGGTGGGGCTGATCCTGGTGAAGGTGCTGGCGCCGGGCTTCTACGCCCGCCAGAACATCAAGACGCCGGTCAAGATCGGTGCGGTCACACTCATCGCCACCCAGTTCATGAACCTTGCGTTCATCTACCCGATGCGCCACGCGGGCTTGGCCTTGGCCATCGGGCTGGGCGCCTGCCTCAACGCCGGGCTGCTGTACCGCAAGCTGCGCCAGCACGGGGTCTACCAGCCACAGCCAGGCTGGGCCGGGTTCGCCGGCCAAGTCGCCGCGGCGCTCGTGGCCATGGGCCTGGTGCTGTGGTTCGCGATGGGGAGTCTGGAGAGCTGGCTGCACGGCGGCGCGCTCGCGCGGACGCTGCGTCTGACCCTGGTCGTCGCGGCCGGGGCGGCGAGCTACTTCACCGTGCTCGCGTTGCTGGGGGTGCGGCCACGCGACTTCGTCAAGCGGGGGGCCGCGTAAGCTAGAATTAGCAGCTTTTGGCTCCCGAGGGGGCCCGTCGCCACTGTCCATGCTCGTTCTGCGCCATCTCCCGACCGAACCGGCTCGCCCGGTGGGGCTGACCATCGGCAACTTCGACGGTGTGCACTTGGGGCATCAGGCCATGCTCGAGCGCGTGACCCGCGCCGCACAGGAGCGCAGTGTAGCGTCCTGTGTCATGACCTTCGAGCCGCATCCGCGCGAGTTCTTCGCGCCCGACCAGGCGCCCACGCGCCTGACGTCGCTGCGGGAGAAGCTGGAGCTGTTCGCCCAGCTCGGCCTGGAGCAGGTGCTGGTGTGCCGGTTCGACTACGATTTCGCGCGCGTCTCCGCCGAAGAGTTCGTCGTGCGCATCCTGGTGCAGGGGCTCGCAGTGCGTTGGGTGCTGGTGGGGGACGATTTCCGCTTCGGCGCCCGGCGCAGCGGAGACTTCGATATGCTGCTGCGCTTCGGGCGCGAGCATCGCTTCGAAGTGGTGCGGATGGACAGCTGCGCGGTGGACGGCCTGCGCGTGTCCAGCACGGCGGTACGGGAGCGCCTGGCTGCCGGTGACCTGGCCGGCGCGACGCGGCTGCTGGGGCGGCCCTACAGCATCAGCGGGCGGGTCGTGCACGGCGATCGTCTGGGGGCGCAGCTCGGGTTTCCGACCGCCAACGTGGGGCTGGAGCACAACCGGCCGCCGGTGATGGGGATCTTCGTGGTGGAGGTGCAAGGGCTCGGCCCGGCGCCCTTGCCCGGCGTGGCCAGCCTGGGCGTGCGCCCGACCGTGAGGGCAGGCGGCGCGCCGACGCTCGAGGTGCATCTGTTCGACTTCGACCGCGACATCTACGGGCGGCGCGTGCAGGTGAGGTTCCTGCACAAGCTGCGCGACGAGGAGAAGTATCCGGACCTGGCCACACTGACTGCCGCGATCGCCCGGGACGTAGCTGCGGCTCGGGACTTCTTGAGGAATACTTCTTACCTCTCACCACGAAGACACGAAGACACGAAGAGTGCTTAGATTGCGGGGCAGCAATGACCAGATTGCTGCGAGAGGGACAGATGGACAGGTCCTCGAGATGCTCATCTGGCCAGGTGCGGGCGGCACCTCAGGTCGGTGCTGGATAATGCCGTGTCGGTGTGCTCTTACTCGGGTAAAGCTTTTCTTCGTGCCTTCGTGTCTTCGTGGTGAGCGGTAAGGTTTTTTGGGCGGCTTCTGAGAGCAATGGCTGATTACAAGAACACACTGAATCTTCCGGATACCCCCTTCCCCATGCGCGGCGACCTCGCCAAGCGCGAGCCGCTGTGGGTGAAACAATGGCAGGAGGGCAAGCTCTACCAGCGGATCCGGAAGGCGTCGCAGGGCCGCCCGAAGTTCGTGCTGCACGACGGTCCGCCGTATGCCAACGGCGACATCCACATCGGCCACGCGGTCAACAAGATCCTCAAGGACATCGTGGTCAAGAGCAAGTCGCTGGCCGGGTTCGACGCGCCCTACGTGCCGGGGTGGGACTGCCACGGGCTGCCGATCGAGCATCAGGTGGAGAAGCTGCACGGCAAGAACATCCCGGCCGCCGAGTTCCGCCGCCTGTGTCGCGCCTACGCGCAGACCCAGATCGAGCGCCAGCGCGCCGATTTCATCCGGCTCGGTGTCATTGGCGATTGGGACGATCCCTATCTCACCATGAACTTCAAGGCCGAGGCCGACATCATCCGCTCCCTGGGTCGGATCGAGGCGCGCGGGTATCTGTATCAGGGCGCCAAGCCGGTGCACTGGTGCATCGACTGCCGGTCGGCCCTCGCCGAGGCGGAGGTGGAGTACGAGGACCGCACGTCGCCAGCCATCGACGTCGGCTTCGCTGTCGAACAGCCGCGCCAGCTCGCCCGGCCGTTCGGCTTCACGCACCTGTACGAGCCTGCCTTTGCGGTGATCTGGACCACCACGCCCTGGACCCTGCCGGCGAACCAGGCGGTGTGCGTGCATCCCGACCTGCACTACAGCCTGGTGCGCACGCCCAAAGGGCTGCTGGTGCTGGCCGAGGACCTGCGCGAGCAGTGCCTGCAGCGCTATGGCTTGCCGGGCGAGGTGCTGGCGACCGCGAGCGGCCGTGCTCTCGAGGGGCTGGAGCTGTACCACCCGTTCTACCAGCGCAAGGTGCCGGTGATCCTGGGCGAGCACGTCACGCTGGATGCGGGCACGGGGCTCGTCCATACCGCACCCGCTCACGGCCTGGAGGACTACGTCGTCGGCATGCGCTACAACCTGCCTTCGGACAACCCGGTGGACGACAACGGGCGCTTCTACGACTGGGCGGAGATCGTCGGCGGCCTGAGCGTCTGGGACGCCAACCAGGTGATCATCGACACCCTCGCGCAGAACCAGCGCCTGCTGAAGGCCGAGACGATCACCCACAGCTACCCGCACTGCTGGCGCCACAAGACGCCCATCATCTTCCGCGCAACGCGCCAGTGGTTCATCGGCATGGACTCCAACCATCACGCGGGAGGCGGCCCGCTGCTGCGCGAGGTGGCCCTCCAAGCCGTCGCGGACACCGAGTTCTTCCCGGGATGGGGGCGCGCACGTTTGGACGCGATGATTCGCAACCGGCCGGACTGGTGCGTCTCGCGGCAGCGCAACTGGGGTGTGCCCATGGCGCTGTTCGTGCACAAGGACACCGGCGAGCTGCATCCGCGCACCGGGGAACTGATCGAGCAGGTGGCCAAGCGTGCAGAGGAGCGGGGCATCGACGCGTGGTTCGAGCTGCGTGCCGAGGAACTGCTGGGCGCGCAGGCCCAGGACTACCAGAAGGTGCCCGACACCATGGATGTATGGTTCGACTCCGGCACCACTCACGCCAGCGTGCTGGAACGGCGTTCCGACCTCACCAAGCCGGCCGATCTGTACCTGGAGGGCTCGGACCAGCACCGCGGCTGGTTCCAGTCCTCACTGCTTACCGGTTGCGCGATCGACGGCCGTGCGCCATACAAGCAGCTGCTGACCCACGGCTTCGTGGTGGACGGGCAAGGCCGCAAGATGAGCAAGTCGCTCGGCACCGGGACGGCGCCCCAGGAAGTGTCGGGTACGCTGGGTGCGGAGATCCTGCGCCTGTGGGTGGCTGCAACCGACTACTCGGGCGAGCTGTCCATCTCCCAGGAGATCCTCAAGCGCGTGGTCGAGATGTATCGCCGCATCCGCAACACCCTGCGCTTCCTGCTGGCGAACGTTTCGGACTTCGATCCGAAGCATCACCTCCTACCGGTGGAGCAGTGGGTCGAGCTGGATCGCTATGCCTTGCTGGTGGCTGAGGCTTTGCAGGCGGACGTCCTGCGTGACTACGAGCGCTACGAGTTCCACTTCGCAACGCAGAAGCTGCACAACTTCTGCTCAGAGCTCCTGGGTGCTTTCTACCTGGACATTCTCAAGGACCGGCTCTACACCTGCGGCGCGGGGAGCCAAGCGCGCCGGTCCGCCCAGAGCGCGCTCCACCACATCACCCACAGCCTGCTGCGGCTGTTCGCACCCATCCTGAGCTTCACGGCAGAGGAAGCCTGGGGCCATTTCGTCCGCGACGAGCGCGACAGCGTGTTCCTGCATACGGCCTGTGTGCTGCCGGAAGTGGGTGGAGGCGAAATTCTGCACAAGCGCTGGACATCGGTGCGCGAGGTGCGTGCCAACGTGCAGAAGGAGTTGGAGCAGCTGCGCGTGAAAGGCGAGATCGGCTCGTCCCTCGCGGCCGAGGTGGAAGTTCTGGCGAGCGGCGACCGCTACCAGGCGCTTGCCGCGCTGCGTGACGATCTGCGCTTCGTGCTGATCACTTCCCAGGCGCAGGTGGTGCAGGTCGGCTCGGAGGCGGAGGAGATGGTCAAGGTCCGGGCGAGCCGTCACGCCAAGTGTCCGCGCTGCTGGCACTACCGTGCCGACGTGGGCACCGATTCCACGCACCCCGACCTGTGCGGACGTTGCGTCGCCAACCTGCATGGCGCGGGGGAGCCGCGCATCCATGCCTGAGCAGTCCATGGCAGCACCGGCCGCGCGCGTGATTCCGTGGTGGGCGTGGCTTCCGGTCAGTGCCGGCGTTGTCGGGCTGGATCAGCTCACGAAGTGGCTGATTCAGCAGATACTCACCTTTGGGCAGTCGATCCGGGTGCTGCCCTTCTTCAACCTCGTGCTGGTGTACAACCCGGGAGCGGCCTTCAGTTTCCTGAGCAGCGCACCAGGCTGGCAGCGCGACCTGTTCGTTGCCATTGCGCTGGCGGCCAGCGCGCTCATCGTGTTCCTGCTGCGCAAGTATGCGCACGACCGGCTGTTTTGCTTCGCCCTATCCTTGATCTTGGGCGGCGCTATCGGCAACCTGATCGACCGCATGCTGCTGGGCGCGGTGGTGGATTTTCTCGACGTGCATGCGTTCGACTACCACTGGCCGGCGTTCAACCTGGCGGACAGCGCGATTACGCTGGGCGCGGGGTTGTTGATCTGGGATAGTCTGCGACGCCCTCGAGTGAGATCTGCATAGTGAACAGACTGAACCACACAGGCACAAAGACACAGGGAAAAGAACCGATAAAGTCCGGGTCGGGGGATGAGGTTCCGTGCCAGAGACGCTTCGTTCTTCTGTGTGCCTCTCTGTCTCTCTGGTGAGGTGTACGTGTGGCGGACTGGGCGAAGATCGTAGAAGCGAAAATCCGCGTCGCGAAGCAGGGCCGCAAGCCCTCCAGGCCGAGCGGTGATGCGCGTGTGCCGCCGGGCCAGAAAGTGGTGACCGACTTTCCGGTGCTCGACTTGGGCATCCTGCCGCCAGTCACCGAGGCCACCTGGAAGCTGCGGCTGCACGGCCTGGTCGAGCAGGAGTCGGTTCTGGACTGGGCTACCCTGCGCGCCTTGCCGCAGGTGCAGCGCGTGTCCGACTTCCACTGCGTAACGCGCTGGTCGCAGCTGGACATGGACTGGGAAGGCGTGCTGGCGCGCGAGGTGGTCATGCTCGCGAGGCCGCTTGCCGAGGCGCACTTCGTTACCCTGCACGGTGCCGACGGCTACACCACCAACCTTCCGCTGGAGGCGCTGCTCGACGACGACGTGCTGATCGCCCACAGCGTGCTGGGCAAGCCGCTCGCCTCCGAGCACGGCGGGCCGGTGCGATTGGTGGTACCGGCGCGCTATGGCTGGAAGAGCGCCAAGTGGCTCAGCGCGATAGAGTTCCACGCCGAGGATCGGCCGGGATTCTGGGAGGTGCGCGGGTATCACAACGAGGCCGTTCCGTGGAAGGAGCAGCGGTTTTCTTCGGATGCTTGACCTTCAACCTCTCACCACGAAGACACGAAGGCACGAAGAAAAGCGAAGGAGATCGCAGCGTGAGACCGCAAGCATGCCGAACTCGCCACTTGCGAGAACGCGGGGGATCAGTTTCATCCTTCGTGCCTTCGTGGTGAGAGGTTCTTTTGCCTGAGTGAGACATCGCCGTGATAGTGATCCTGGCCAAACCGAGAGGCTTCTGCGCCGGCGTGGACCGCGCCATCGAGATCGTCGAGCGTGCACTGCGGCTGCACGGCGCCCCGATCTATGTCCGCCACGAAGTCGTCCACAACAAGTATGTCGTCGACGATCTGCGCACCAAGGGCGCGGTGTTCGTCGAGGATCTGGCCGAGGTCCCGGCCGGCAGCACGGTGGTGTTCAGTGCCCACGGTGTTTCCCAAGCCGTACGGCATGAGGCCGAGGTGCGAGGGCTCAAAGTGTTCGATGCCACCTGCCCTCTGGTCACCAAGGTGCACGTGGAGGTCAGCCGCATGCGTGAGCAGGGGCGCGAGATCGTCATGATCGGCCACCGCGGGCACCCCGAAGTGGAGGGGACGATGGGGCAGAGCGACGGCGGGATCTACCTGGTGGAGACGACCGCAGATGTGGCGGCACTGGCGGTGCGCGACGAGAGCAACCTCGCATACGTAACCCAGACCACGCTATCGGTTGACGACGCGGCGGTCATCGTTGCCGCCCTCAAGGCGCGGTTCCCGACCATCCTCGGGCCTAAGCGCGACGACATCTGCTATGCCACCCAGAACCGCCAGGACGCGGTGAAGGCATTGGCGGAGCAGGCGGACCTGGTGCTCGTGGTCGGTTCGCCCAATAGCTCGAACTCCAATCGGCTGCGCGAAGTAGCGCAGAACATCGGGGTCGCGGCCTACATGGTGGATACTGCCGCCGATCTCGATCCGAAGTGGCTTACCGGCAGATCGCGTATCGGCATCTCGGCTGGCGCCTCCGCACCAGAGGTGCTGGTGCGCGAGCTGGTCGATCGCCTGCGCGGGCTTGGCGCCACCGAAGTCAGGGAGATGGGCGGAATCGAGGAATCGGTGGTGTTTCCGCTGCCGCGCGGCCTCGCAGGCTAGCTGGCCAAGCAAAAGCCCCGCCGAAGGGCGGGGCTTCGCTCGAGCCTCGCGGCAAGCGAGGCGGATGCGGACTGTTAGCGGATCAGCTCGCGCCAGGAGGTGCGCCTGCCGGTGATGGTCCCGCTACCCACGTCCACCTCGAAGGGTGTCTTCACGCCGCCCGCGTCGGTAGCGATGGCCTTCAACTTCCCGTCCGGGAGGCGGAACACGACCACGCCGACCGTGATGGCGTTGGTGAGCTTCTTGGCCACCAGCTTCTGCGGGCTGGTCGACACGTATGTCCCGGACCGGTAGTCGAACTGATACACCCAGCTGTCGCCACCCAGCGAGCAGGCGTCCTTGTTGGGGACGTTGGTGACGACCACGAGCGTGCCCAGCACCAGCTGCGGATCGATGTTTACCCGCTCACCGGGACTCTCGTTACTGGGGTTGAAGTCGACGTACCAGCCGTCGGTGCTGTCCAGATCGACAGCGTTAGTGCTCGACGTCCGGCTGGTGGCGGTGACCGGAATGATGTCCTGCTTGACCAGGCTCTTGCGCAGATCGGAGTACAGCTCGCCCTTGTCCTTGAAGGCATACAGGCTCTGCTGGTAGGCGTCCGTGGCCGGGGGGATCCAGGTCGCGGGGTCCTGCAGATCGCTCACGCCAAGGTAGCGGCCGGTGCCCACGTAGATGACCCGGTGCTTGTCGACCTGCCCGAGCTCAGGGCGCGTGGTGACCGACTGCGGCCGGCCTGAGCCATCCACCAGCTGCGCGAGCTTCTGCACGGCCGGCGGGGAGACCGACAGGTCGAAGCGCCAGAAGTTGCCGAGGAGGTCGCCGCCGTAGGCCCACTTGCCGGTGTTGTCCAGGGCGAAGTTGTCGGCCCAGACCGCGATCTTCGCCAATCCGGATGGAGTGGTCGTGTCGCCGGCGCCAGTGCCAACCTTCTCGAGGATCTTGCCGGTGAGCGGATTGAGCACGTACAGGTAGCCTTTGCCGTCAGCGCTCGTGCCGTCAGGGTTCGTGCCGACGTTGTTGTACCCGGAGGTGACCAGCACGACCCACTCGCCGTCCGAGGCCCGCTTGGTGATCACCGGACTGCCGTAGGTCAAACCGAGATCCTTGTCCGCGACTGCGCAGAGCGTGTCCGTGTGGCAAAACTCCCATAGGCTCTTCGGTGCGGTGGGCTGAGTGATGTCGAGCGCGTAGTAGCCGCGCCCGCCGCCGTTCAGCGCGCCTACCAGAATGGTCCGCCACTGCAACCCGTCGAACATGTCCATCACCTCGATCCAGCCGTCCACGTAGTAGCGGTGCTTGGTCGCGTAGCTCTTGTCGGCGAGCTTGTACATCTCCGGCATGACCATCCGGGGGACATACGCCCACAACTCATTGCCGTTGTCGGCGTTGATGGCGTGCAGCATGCCGTCGTTCGCGGCGATATACAGCACCGCTTGGCGGCTGCTGTTGGCCGCCTTGAAGGTGGCGTAGTCCGGCGTCACCGCATCGGCGAAGGCGAAGGTCGGACTGCGCACGTACACCGGCTTGGAGTTGACCGTGTCGCCGAGCGCGTGCGGGCGGCTGCGGTAGATAGTGCCGTTGAACCCGGTTTGCCCGCGCAGGTAGCGGACCATATTCGCGCCGTTGTTGGCGTCGGCCTGCTGGGTCGCGTCCAGGTCCGGGCACTGGGAGAGATCGCTGCAGCGGGCCTCGAAGAACTTCTTCTCGTCCGTGCTCATCACCCCGAAGTCGAACTTCTTCACCCCATCCGTGCCAGACGGATCGCGCGTGAGGATCGTGCGCGAGTCCGTCGTGTCCGAAACCATGGCGTCCAGCTGCTTTTGCGCCGACCACTTGATGGCGGTCACGATCTGGCCGGAAGCGGGGTCGATATCCTGGGCGACGATCTCTCCCGCCCACTCCATCGTGGTATAGGTCGAACTGAAGATGGCTCGATCCGTGGGCGTGATGTTGGGGCTGCTGGTCGCAGAGGCCGCGGCCGACGCGGTGCGTGTCTGCAAGCTGGAGATGGCATCACTGAGGCCGTCGGAGAGCGCTCTGGGGTCCTGGGCGAGGTAGAACTTCCCCCGACCGTTCGCCGCGGCGTGCCAGAGGTCATCCAGTGCGCTCAAATCGTCCGATTTCGGCACCGGCCAGTTGCAGGTCCCGCTGGTCCAGCTGCAACCCGAGCTGCCTGCCCTGATGTTCGCGAAATCGCCGGTCTTGGCGGTCTCGTAGTCGGGGCGGTACGTCATCAGCCCGTCGACGATTCCGAGCGTGAACGTGACCATGTGCTGCTCGGGGTTGATGTCCTTGCTCGTGGTCGGCACGTTGGGTTTGGACACGTCGGTGCCAAGCGCTCCCTTGGAGCCGTTGGGTCGCAGGTCGGTCTTATAGTAGTAGAGGGCGACATCGGCCAGAGTGTCGTATGCCCCGCTCAGGGCGCCGTCGTAGGTGCCGGTGCTGCGGCTGGACCACTTGGGGTCCGTGGTCAAGTCCTTGTTGTCCTGGTTGCCGATGTCACCGCCACTGACGGTCTGGCCGTCGTTTCCGTTCCAGTAGCCATCCGTAGTCAGCAGTGCAAAGTTCTGCTGGCAGGAGTACTGGACCGGGTCGTCATTCATGCCGGCATTGATGCCGTCGGTCTCGCCCGCGTAGTGGCGGCCGACCCGCGACAGCGCCTCACGCAGGGGCGTGCGGTTGTTGGCCGTCTGCTGGTACAACGTCTTGTACCAGTCCTCGCGGTGGCTGGGGCTGAATTCGGAGATCTTCAGATACTTGCCGCTGGCGCTGACATCGCCCGGGTTGATGGTGATGAAGCCGACGCGGTAGTTCTCGTCCAACCGGTCGAAGGCGCGCCCGGCCGAGGTTTTCATCATCTTCAGGCGCGTGCGGTAGTAGGCATACCAGTTGCCGAAGTTGGTGATCTCCTCAGCGTAAGTGCAGGTAGTGCCAGCGCAATCGCTACGCGTCGTCGCCTTCGGGTAGCTCTTGCCCGAGACGATATTCACGCGCGAGAATGTGCCATAGCGCGGATACGTGTGGCTGTTATCGTACTTCACCTGGCATCGCGGCCTGCCACTGGAGGTCCCGCTTTGGGCGGAGGTGCTGTTGGCCATGCTTGTGCTTTGGCACCACCGCACGGGAGCCGGGAACACGTACGTCCCGCTCGATGCCGTAGCCAGCTGACAAGTGATCAGGCTGGCGTCGCTGCAGTACTCCTTCGGGTCGATCTTGAAGTAATGCGCTGGCCCTTCGCGGGTCTTGGGACGGCTGAAGGTGGCGTCCGGGTAGGAGCTGTTGGTGCCCACCTTGCTGCTGGTGTCGACCGGGTACTGGAAGGTGATGAGGGTAGTGCCGGCCATCCCGTTTCGGGCACAGTTGGACCCGTACGGATCGTCACCACTATTCTTGCAATAGACCATCTCGGGATACTGGGTGGTCAGGTCGATCTTGTTGCTCGAAGTGAACGGATCGATTAGGACGTCGGTGGGCGTGCTCTGATTCCCCATGCTGCTGCCGTCGAAATTCTTTGCCGGCGAGTAGGTGATCCGGGGGTTGTAATAGACGGTGTTGAACTCGGCTGCGTAGTAAGGGGGATCGCCTGCACGGCAGTCGTCGGTGCTATCACTGCGTCGCTTGCACTTGTTTCTGTCGATGACAACGTCGGGCAGGTAGTCCCATCCCATGCTCCCCGAGTCGTCCAGGATGAACATGAAGTTCGGCGCGACCGCGAAGTTCGATGCACTGGACAGCGGTGTGTTGGAGATGTCCGTTACGCCGGCCTGTGCCGCCGGCAGCAAGGCAAGGCACAACAGGGCCGTGCCGGCGCAGTATTTCGATATGCGGAAGTGGCGAGTCATGATTGCCTCCTGATGAGAAGACTTTGCCGTGAGCGATGCGAGCTTAGTTGGTGATGGCGACCATCGTCTGGACGTAGGTTTCGGTGTTGCGCGGCCCTAGAATCCGCGATGTAATCCGGTAGTAGACTTGTGGCGTGCCCGCGAACGCGAACGAACCCACGCTCATGCTGCCACCGGTAGCGGCCGCACCCGAAGGGGCCTGGGTGGCGCACTCGTTGCCGGCACCGTTGTAGGACGTGTTGGGCAGTGTGCACATGCGGTGGATCACGTACGAGATGACGTTGCCCGCCGCGTCCGCGGCGCCGCCGTTCAACTCGAAGGCGTCTGTCCAGGTGTCCGGGTCGGACCAGTCCGGCTCGGAGCCAGGACGCGCGGAGTAATAACCTGCGGCGAGGTTGGTATTGTTGAGGCCCGCGCCCGCGGCGTTGGCCAGCAGCCACTGATAGCCCGCTTCGATGCCCTGGTCGCCGGCGCTGACCGAGGCCTCCTTGAACCCGAGGTTGCCGGCCACTGCCGTGGCCGTGTCGATCGAGCGCACCATGCCGATACCGGCAAGGGTCATCGCCACGAGCACGATCAGTGCGATGAAGAGCACGACGCCTTTCTGTCGGCCGGGTGGAGTGCGATGGGGTAGCTTGAGCGTAGTCATCGGTGTCAAAGTTGCTGCCAAATGAGATTGCGCAGGGGAATCGTGGTCTCGAAGACCCGGTACCGGTAGCAGTTCCAGTTCGGGTCGGCCGATACGTCCAGCGTGCCGCCCGACCAGGTCGGCGCTGCCGTGGTCGTGTCGCAGGCCCCGCCGGCCACCGCCGGCTTCTCGGCCAGCGCGCTGCGTGCGACCACGGCCATGCGGATCGCGATTACGCGCCTCCAATCCTGGGCCGTGGGTGCGGCGGGCATCGTATTGCTGTAGTTGTCCACCATGCCGTCGTCTGCGGCGTAAACAGCGCCGTTGACCGTGCCGTTGTCGACCCCGTCATCCTTGCCGTATTGCACCCGGAACTGCACGATGTTGTCGGCGACCACTGCGGACTTGGTCGGCCCGAAGGTCGAGTCGAGGACCAGCTGATTGTTCTCGACCCGGTACCGATTCCGGGTCGGCAGTGAGCCCAGGTTGTAGAGGCTCGCGTCCGTGGTGTAGGTCACACCCAGGCCGCCGGCCTTGTTGAACCGAACGGCTGAGGCGACACCCTCCGCGTTCACGTAGGTGCCGGTGTTATGGTGAACTTCGTCGGTCTTTCCTGCGTCGTCCGGGGTTGCGGTTATCTGGGCAAGCGAGCAGTTGCCGGCCTCGGCCGCGATCACGACGTCGCCAGGCGTGTACCCGTAACGGTTGTTGACTCGATACAGGCTGGTCGGGTCCGCCATGTTCTGCATGAGCTTGGCCGGGTTGGACAGCAGGTCCGAGCTACCGTAGTTCACCGTTACCTCGTCTGGTTCCGTGTCGGCGCCGGCAGGCTCGATGATCGCCGGTGCCAACGTATAGTCGTTCCCATCGTCGTCCTTGATATCGGGCGGCGCGTGCTGAGTGTCGTAGGCGCGCACCGTGCAGCCCAGCAGCGCTGCATTGTTGATGCCGTACCCGGCCATACGCAGCTCGCGCGAGATCGCATACAGGGCGAGCGCGCCGTTCTGTTGCGCGTCTCCGCCGCTGGTGGAGGTGCGCTTGATGCCTTCGGAGACGGCGAAGGTCTGGAAGATGACGATGGTGGCCACCAGGGCAATGACCATCGCCACCATGAGCTCCACGATGCTGAAGCCAGCGGCAGGGCGGAATGAGGATGCAGGGCGCATGACCGGTAATCTCAGCAGCAGTTGATCGAGGCCGTCACCAGGTACTGGTGCGGCGGTGGGGGGTCGGCTGCGCCTGCTTCCACCGGACGCTGCCAGAACACCGTGACGGTCACCAGGTTGCCGGCGCCCACGTCGATAGTGGGCGGGTTGGCAGCCGCGCCGGGCAGGGTCGCGTTGACCTGGGCGATCCAGTTCTCCAGCACCACCGGCGCAGCGCCACCTGCGTAGTCGTAGCTCGCGAGGTTGGCTCGGTTCACCCACATCTCGGCGATGATCTGGTTGGCGAGGAAGCTCGCGTCCGTGCGGTACTTGGCCTCACTTACGCTCTCGACCGCAATGGCTTGCAGTCCGACGACGGCCAGGATCCCCACCGAGAAGATT
>Ga0105101_10000859_pt1 | contig 13036 bp, 12 predicted proteins | sample PPLLak21cMay2015_2_FD_87037 | JGI IMG/M metagenome (GOLD analysis project Ga0105101, IMG submission 87037) | Freshwater sediment microbial communities from Prairie Pothole Lake near Jamestown, North Dakota, USA - PPLs Lake P8 Core (1) Depth... | ecosystem: Environmental > Aquatic > Freshwater >... | reverse complement strand
CGGTATTTGGGCTGTAGCATTCAGCGGTAATTCTTTCATTCCAGTCGCGGTAAGGATAAGCAGAATCCTGAACCTCGATAGCTTCAAGCCATGGATTTTCCCTGGGCGGCTGATAAAAATGACCATGTATGCAAACATATCTTTCCATTTAATTTTCTTTCTGCCGATAAATTGATAAACTAAATTTTTTTATTGTAATATTCTGTTTTCTGCCCAAAATTTTTCCGGAAGTAGAAGCCCCCGGCCCACCCCATTTTTCTTCCGCAGAGTCGAAAATTTTCTTCCAATCTCCTTTAGGAACAGGAACCTGTGCAGTAACAGTTTCAGAATCAAAATTGAAAAGAACAAAATAATTTCTTTTCTTTTCACGTCTTCTTAATGCAAACACATTTTCTTTATCTGTTTCAATAATATCATGATTAATTTTTCTGCCGATTGATAAATTACTTTTTCTGAACTTTATTAATGTTTTATAGTAAGAAAGCATTATCTTATGTTTTCCATCATTAATTAAATTCCAATTAAGCTTTGATTTTAAAAATGTCTGTTCGTCGGAAGCATCGGGTATTCCTCCCTTACTGCTGGCGGATTCATCCCAGTTAAAACTCTCGAACTCTTTTTTTCTTCCTTCTCTTACCGCCGCATTAAGCTTGGAATCTATATAACTTACAAAAAAAAGAAACGGAGCATTTTCGCAATATTCTTCTCCCATAAACAGCAGAGGTATATAAGGAGAGAGAAGCATTACCCCTGCTCCAAGCTTTAATGCTTCAAATGAAATTAGAGTGCTGAGTCTTTCACCGAATGCTCTGTTTCCTATCTGATCATGATTTTGTATGCATACTATAAACTGATTCGGCGGATGGCCCGAGGCATCGCTGCCGTGCTTTCTTTTCCTATGCACGGAATATTTACCGGCATAGACAAACTTATTTTTCAAAGACTGCCTCATGTGTACCGCCTCACCAAAATCTTTGTAATACCCGGTTTCTTCGCCGGTTAATAAGGTATGAACGGAATGATGAAAATCATCGCACCACTGTGCATCGATCCCGTATCCTCCCCATTCTCTCGGATTAATTATTTTAACGTCATTCAGATCACTTTCGGCTATAAGCAGCAGTTTTCTTCCAAGTTCCAGGGATAGTACTTCAACTTTTTCCGAAAGCTCCTTTAAAAAATGCTTGGCGCTCATATCGAAAATTGTTTCAACAGCATCGAGCCTTAGTGCATCAATATGAAAGTTCGTAAACCAATACGGAGCATTTTCTATAAAATAATTACGTACTGCGTCGCTGTATGCGGCATCGTAATTTATTGCGCTTCCCCATGGAGTTTTATATTTCTCCGTAAAATAGTAACCGTACTGTCCGAAATAGTTTCCCTCCGGTCCTAAATGATTGTAGACAACATCAAGTATTACAGCAAGCCCTTTTGAATGACAAGCATTAACAAAAGTTTTCAGTCCTTCCGGTCCGCCGTATGCCTTGTTGGGAGCATACGGGTAAACTCCGTCGTACCCCCAATTACGTGCCCCGGGAAATTGTGCAACCGGCATTATTTCAACTGCTGTAACCCCGAGTCCTTTCAGATAATCCAGCTTTTCAATTGCCGCATCAAAAGTACCTTCTTTTGTAAAAGTTCCGGCGTGCAGCTCATAAATTATATAATCGTTAAGCGGTAAAGCTTTCCATTTTTTATCGGTCCATTTAAAGCGGGAATGATCAACTACTTCAGAGGGACCGTGCACATCTTCAGGCTGGAAATTTGAAGCAGGATCAGGGCGGTCAATTTCATTATTAATTCTGTAAAAATACCGCAAGCCGGGCTGAAGATTTTCAACTTTAATTCTCCAGTAATCAAATTCATCCTTCTCCATAGGCAGGACTATTTCTTCCGGATGGACAATTTTCAATGTAACATTATCTGCAATGGGCGACCAGAGGATGAACTCGCATACATCCTCGGCAAAACATGGACCAATTTTCATATATTGATTTTTAATCTAGGAAAGAATCTAAACGGAAAAGTATTGACGGTTAATTAGCTTTTTCAATCTACAATTGGTTTAGATACTTCAGCAATTTAAGAGGAATTATAACCAATTCTGTATTTTTCTCCAGCTCTGAAGATAATTCATTCAATGCCTTTTCCAGTAAGTATATTACAATCAAATATTCCGCATCATTTATACTTTTAGGTAGGAACCCTTTATCCTTGGCTGCTTCCCAGTACGATTTTAATAGGATTCCCGATATATACTGCCACCACATCAACGAAAACGGCTCCAGTTCGTTCAGTTCATTACTTATACTTGATTTATATTTCCGGATTGAATGATAAGTAGCGGAGTACAATGAATAAATTAAGTCCGCTATATCTCTCAGCGCCGATCTTCTCAGCCTCCGCTCCGTTGCCGAATAATTCAAATTGCCTTCAAAGTTCTCGATGACAAAATCTTTGCCCGTATATAATATCTGCTTCAGATTATAATCACCATGAATCCTGATTTTTTTCCCTTCAATTTTCATCTTCAAAATTTTTCCCGCATGATTCAGAATTGAATTTTCCATATTCAGTAAATCTGCTGCTGCTTCCTTAATGCTTTGATCAGCTTCTTTGATTTTCTTTTCCAGCAAGCGGAATGTACCTTTGATATTGCTTCTTATCGATTGATAAATGGATCTCTGATACAATGAAGAAAATGGTTCCGGAAAAAATGCATGGACTCCATAGCCGCTGCTTAACGCAATATGCAGTTCGCCGCTTCGTTTACCGAGCAGGCCTATATTTCCGATAAAAAACCTGTCAAAAAATCCCTCAGCATAAAACTCTTTATCTAAAGCTTCAAAGCCGGCAAGGAATGATTTAAGATGAAAATTCCTTCTTATCTCCTCTCTTTCTTCTTTCTTCTTTGATAAAATATTTTCATAAAAACGGTCAATAGAATCTAGGGCATACGTCCAAGCAGTTCCTTGATTTGAAACATATTCCTGCATGAGCGCAAGATTTATAGGTTCTGAGTCTTTCCGCACATAACTTATCGTTCCTGAAAGAAGCGGAATGTTCTTAAAAGAAGTCTTCCCGGAAAGAAACTGCAATACCTCTTCTCCCGGATTTATCCCTTCCTCGATTTTCCTGTACATCTTGAGAGTGAAAATTTCTCCGTACTGCATTCTGATTTCATTCGGTTCAATCTTTGTCAACGCCGGCTGAAATTGATTATCTGTTTCCGAATAGTACTGCTTAATCCGGTTTACCGAATTGAACGAAATATCTCCGCTGTTTCCTTTTAACGAGGTTTTATTAATTATCTCTTTAAGAAGTTCCACACTAAAACTTTCATCGTATGCCGCATTAAATAAAATAAGCTCATCGTAGCTGCTTTTCAGCCTCGCTATTATTTCTGGGGAATGATTCTGTATGATCCGTTCGGCTTTAACGGATGGGATTACAGAAATGGGCAGATTATATAAATCCGCCGGCCTGTCAAAATAATCCGCTTTAATTATTAATACAGCATAATTTGGACTTTCAAATTCAATTATATCTTCAATGCTTATCCTTCTTATTTTTGCTTCACCCGGGCAAAACCAGCCGCATTGGGAAAGATAATTGGTCAAAGCTGTTTTTTCAAAATTTAATCTTTCTTCAGTATAAAATATTTCTTTCCAATTATCATTATAAGATAATTCCGGCACTTTCCTTTCTATACTGCTGACTGGACCATCGGGCAACTTTTCCAGGGAAAACCAGTAATAAACATGCCCGCTTAAAGTAAACATGTAATACTGATCCTTAACAACGGGAAATTTATTTCTGCTGATAATTTCTATCGGGGTATGCCCGAGAAATTTTGAAAGGTCTATTTCTACAACCTGTGAAAATCTTGAAAGATTGGCAACCACTAAAATTACTTCATCTTCATATTTTCTTACAAACGCCAGCACTTTAGGATTACTAGGCGATAAAAATTCAAGAGAACCTCTGCCGAAAGCTTTATAGTTTTTACGTACGGAGATTGCTCTCTTCATCCACCAGAGAAGTGAAGACAAGTTGCTTTGCTGAATCTCAACGTTAATAGCTTCGTAATGGTATTCGGGATCTATAATAACCGGAAGAAAAAGCTTTTGCGGATTCGAATTGGAGAAGCCTGCATTTCTGTCCGGGCTCCACTGCATCGGGGTTCTGACTCCGTTTCTGTCTCCCAAATAGTAATTATCCCCCATTCCGATTTCATCGCCGTAATAAATTATCGGAGTGCCAGGGAATGACAGAAGCAGAAAATTAAGAATCTCAATTTTACGGCGGTTGTTATTTACCAGAGGCGCGAGCCTTCTTCTGATGCCGAGATTAATTCTTGCTCTGTTGTCCCTTGCAAAGAAACGGTACATATAATCCCGTTCCTCATCGGTAACCATCTCAAGAGTTAATTCATCATGATTTCTTAGAAACATTGCCCATTGACAATTTTCTGGAATCATAGGGGTCTGCTCTAGGATATCAATTATTGGAAATCTTGTTTCCATTTGAACCGCCATATACATACGGGGCATAACAGGGAAATGAAAAGCCATCTGGCATTCGTCGCCGTTCCCGAAATAGGCAACTGCATCTTCCGGCCATTGATTTGCTTCCGCAAGAAGCATTTTATCCTTGAACTTTTTTTGAACGTGTGAATTTAATTTTTTTAGAAATTTATGAGTCTCAGGAAGGTTTTCACAATTCGTCCCCTCTTTTTCATAAAGATAAGGGACTGCATCGAGCCGCATGCCGTCAACGCCTAGATTAAACCAGAAATCCACTGCACGCAGAATATTTTCATGCACTTCAGGATTTTCATAATTTAAATCCGGCTGGTGTGAATAGAAACGGTGCCAAAAATATGATTTTGCAACCGGATCCCATGCCCAGTTTGATGTTTCAAAATCGCTGAATATGATCCTTGTTTCTTTATACTTATCGGGGGTATCGCTCCATACATAATAATTTCTTTCACGAGAACCGGGGGGACTTATTCTCGCTCTTTGAAACCATTCATGCTGGTCTGAAGTATGGTTTAATACCAGTTCGGTTATAACTCTGATTCTCTTGTCGTGAGCTTCTTTTAAAAATCTTGTAAAATCATCGATGGTTCCGTAATCTTTATTTATACTGAAATAATCTGAAATGTCGTACCCGTCATCTTTTAGTGGGGAAGGATAAAAAGGCTGCAGCCAGATAGCGGTAATACCTAATGATGCAATGTAATCCAGTTTTTCGATTAATCCGGAAAAATCGCCGATCCCGTCTCCATTGCTGTCACTATAAGCTTTAACATGAACCTGATAAATAATTGCATCTTTGTACCAAAGTGGATTGTTTTCATTTTCATCTTTAATCATATATGAAGCCCGGTTTTAATGATGCATAAGCATTACGTTAATTTATAAAAAAAATAGAAAGGGTAAAATATTTTCAGGCCATAAAATGAATGCAGTTACAGTTATGCCCTGGAATGTTTTTTATTAAATGATTGATTAGTATATTCTCAATTATTTATTTTCAATTTGTCTTTCCTCATCTGCATTTTAATATTTGTTTATGAATAACTTTGATGTAATTATTGCCGGAGCAGGACCGGCCGGATCATCTGCTGCATTACTGTTGTCACAAAAAGGGGTAAAAATACTTGTCATCGATAAAGCAAAACTCCCCAGGTACAAGACATGCGGAGGAGGCGTTGTAGGAAGAACTCCGCAGTTTCTGCCGCTGGATTACAGCGAGGTTGCGGAATGCTCCTGTTATTCTGCAGATATATTTGATATCAGGAACGGTCTTCATTTTCATGTGAAAAAATCCACTCCGGTAATTCTAATGACGATGAGGAAAGATCTCGATTGGTTTATTCTTTCAAAAGCTAAAAATTACGGTGCCGCTGTTCTTGATAATTGCGAAGTGTTTGAATTTTTTGAACGCCCCGGGTATGTTGAAATCGAAACAAGCAAAGGGAAATTCAGGTCTCAGTTTTTAATTGCAGCCGACGGCTCTTCTGGAGTTATCTCCAAAAAATCAGGCTGGAAAAATAATACCGTTGCTGCTCCCGCAGTGGAATATGAAGTATTTGTAAAAGACAACGTCCTCGAACTCTTTAATAAATCTGCAAGATTTGACTTCGGGATTTTTCCCGAAGGATACTCATGGGTGTTTCCTAAAAAAAATCATCTTTCCATCGGATCAGCTTTCCTAAAAAAGTGCAGCCTTAATCTGAATAAAGTCACATCGGAATACTTAAAGCTGCTTGGAATTAATGAAACGATAAAAATTGAGAAACACGGCTTCTTTGTCAGGCTTAATCCCGGAACAAAAAAATTTGCCCGGAAGCAGATATTCTTTACCGGAGATGCCGCAGGTTTTGCCGATCCTTTAACGGGAGAAGGAATAAGCTACGCACTTCTCAGCGGCAGACTGGCAGCTTCGGCTATAATTGAAAGCGGATTTAACGCCGAACTAGCAGAATATTTTTATACAAAAGCTGTAAATGATAAAATAATGAAAGAACTTAATTATGCAAAAATTCTCTGGACTATCGTTTACGGTTTTCCAAAACTTCGTGTCTGGCTCTTTCGTTTATACGGACAAAAATTAAGCGAGGCAGTAACAAGCGTGATGAGCGGAGAAAGAACTTACAGCGATCTTTTTTCAAATCCGCACAGTTATTTAACACTTTTAAGGCTGTCGTTAAATAGAAAAGAAAAAAACACTTCTTCAGGCACAGCAATTAATACTTCCAAACAGCTTGAATATTGAAGGCCGTATATTTCGTCTTAAGGCCCATCAAAATTAATCTGACTCCGGAAAAGTTCTTTCAAATTGGATTGAAGTTATAAATTTATTTTAGTTCAATATAATAATTTAAAAAAGGGAAAAAATGATTATAGATCCCGATAACCCTAGGCCCGAAATAAATTATCCATGCGAATGGGGCTACAAAGTAATTGGAACAGATGTTGAAAAAATTTTGTTTGCTATTAAAGAAGCATCGCTGGGATTGGAGTACTCGGTTACGCCTTCAAATGTAAGCAGCGGCGGCAAATATGTTAGTCTAAATTTTGTAATTGTGGTGCCGAATGAAGTAGTGCGCGATTTAGTTTATGAAAAGCTTCAAAAAAATTCCGATATAAAAATTATTCTTTAACCGCTGCTTTTTCTATAATTCGAATGATTTCATTAATTAATGCAGCAGTAATTCCCCAAATAACCTCATCCCCGGTTTTATATACCCATACTTTATGTTTTCTAACCTTCCAGGATTTGTAATATTTTTCAGGTAATTTCAGCTCTTTAGCGGGGAAAAGTTCTATCCTTCTGCCGTTTTCATCCGTGCGGAAAGGATGTACTTCAATTTCCAGGTCATAACATTGAGGAGGATTCTGAATGAAAAAAGAAAGCGGAATAATAAAGACTTTTTCAACTTCAGTCTGGTCTATCTTTAATTCAGAAATATTTTTTATGTTCAATTCTGCCAGGTAAGAATCTACAGTTATTCCCATTGAGCCTACAAACGTATCAATGCACCCGATGATTGAGATTTGATTTCTGCTTATTCCCAGTTCTTCACATGTTTCCCTGACGGCAGTTTCCAGCATGCCCGAATCCTTCAGCTCATCCGTTTCACCGCCGGGGAAACAGATTTCCCCTCCCTGACGGATTTGTGCGGATCTTTTTTCAAACAAAAGATTGTATTCCCCGTTTATAAGCACCAGCGGAATTAAAACGGCAGAGTTGAAATATTCATCCTTGCGAAGTATCCCGGGAGAAGCTGGAAGCATCTCTTTTATTCTTTTTAAATCAATTTTTATTTTTTTTCGCATTTAATAAAAATTTATTTTGATAATTTAATTTCCAATTACTATCTTTTTAAAAGGCACTTTAAATGCTTTATGAATACAGAAAAATTTAAAATCATTATTGCAGAAGATGAAAAAATAATCGCACTGGATTTAAAAAATAATTTTGAAAAAACCGGGTACCGGTGATTTCAATTGCGGATAATCTTAACGACATAACTGCAAAAATAACAGAAATTAAACCAAACTTAGTTCTTCTCGATATAAATCTTGACGGGAAATACGAAGGCTTGAGAGTTGCGAATTATTTGAATAAATTAGGAATACCGTTGATATTCATAAGCGGATCATCTGACCAGAGGACTCCTCGTTAGGCAAAAAGCTTTAGTTTGTGCGATTATATTGTAAACCTTTTGATGAATTGAGGATCCTATCGGCTGTTGAAAAATGCATAAAAGCAAATTAAATTTTAGGTGTGCTCCTCCCCCTAATATTATTTTAGAAAACTGTTTAATTAATTTGAAAAGCTTTATTAGTTAGAATTTTAAACTATTTTACCATTAACAAAACGGGAATTTTTACTTATGGCAAAAGTAGATCTAACACATAAAACTCCGGAAGAGCAAGTCAGGATTATTAAAGCTTATTTAAACCGGAGGAACCAGCACAAGAATCAGGGCCCTATTAAGATAAGCCAGCTTTCAAACCGTTTTAAACATAAAAGATTTACATCGGACAAACTTAAACTACAGTACTTTAAAAATTTATTGTCAATTCCTGAGGGCCAGGACGAAATAGATCTTTAGCGGATTTATTTTACAACTGCATTTCCAAGCTTAGTTCATCAAAGCTGCCACAAACGTACATAAAAAACAATATTTTTACACTTTACTATTTTTTTTCATGTAAAAATTTGACTTCTATTAATAATGAAATTATAATTGGAGACTGTTTAACTTAACTTTTAGCATTAAATTGAAAAAAGACAAATTTAACTTTGGGGAAATCCCGGCTCTTCAGTCGCGTACAGCCGCTCTTTTTATCCGAGAATCAATTGCCAATGAAAAAATTAAAAAACATTATTATTAAGACTCCTCTTTTGGGATCTTTTGTACTGCTGGCTTACAGAACTAAAATAATACTGCCGGATTTATTCAATGAAGTAAAAAATTTTACCGGCTGGTTATTCAAGTCTAAAGAAACTACAAATTATACTTATGATCTTTCCTCCCTTAATAAATTATGCTTAGCTTGTTTTGTTTCGGAGATTACCGGAAGAACTGTTGAGGAAATCCAAAATTATTTTCATGAAGTTGAAAACGACACAGAACTCAGAAATCATATAAAAAATGTTACATTGCGGAACGAGAGGTCATTCGTTGCAGATGCAGAGGTTGAGTACAGCAGAAGAATCGGCTGGTATGCATTTGCAAGGGTATTGAAGCCTAAAGTTGTAGTTGAAACCGGAGTTGAGAAAGGATTGGGTGCATGTATTCTCACTTCCGCGCTTTTGAAGAATTCTGAAGAGGGATTCAAAGGTTTTTATTACGGAACCGATATTAACCCGCAGGCCGGATATCTTTTATCCGGGAAATATGCCGAGACAGGAAAAATATTATACGGTGATTCCATTGAATCTTTAAATAAATTAGATCTGTCCATTGATCTTTTCATTAATGACAGCGACCATTCAGCCGGCTATGAAGCAAACGAATATGAAGCAATTGAAAACAAGCTCTCTCCCGGAGCAGTGCTGCTCGGAGATAATTCTCATTTAACCGATAAGCTTTATTTGTTCGCCAGGAAAACTAAACGCCGGTTTTTATTCTTTAAAGAAGAGCCGGTAAAACACTGGTACCCGGGAGCGGGAATCGGAGCAGCATTCCGGCCAAATTAAGATTTTCACCTCCTTCATTTTATGAGGGGGATTAACTACCAAAAACAATAATCTAGGAGGTTATATGAAAATCGTACGTATGAATCCCTTAAAAGGCAGTTCAAACGGAAAAGTTGCAGCATTTTTTGACATTCAAACAACCGACGGAATTATTATAAAAGGGTTCCGTGTGGTTAATGGATCAAGCGGCCTGTTTGTCTCCTCGCCAAATGAAAAAGGGAAAGATGGTAAGTATTATGAAACTATAATCTTACCAAAAGAAATAAAAGAATCGCTGGAGAAGAATGCTTTAGAGGAGTATAAAAGAGCACAAAAATAATTTTGTGTTCCGAAGATCAAGCTGATTTCCTATTGTGATAAATTATACCCATTAAAGTTTAATCAGTGGTCTTGTGTTTTTTTCCCGGAATTTTAATGGGTATGAATTTAAATTGGCGAATAATAGTTTATATTTAGTTATTTTAATGTTGTTCGAAAATAATTTTAAGCATTATTTAATTTACTGTACGGAAATTTAGGAAGATTTAGAAAATGATTTTACCTTCAGATTTTGATTTTTCATTAAGCACTCAGGAGGATATTTTAATAATAAAGTTAAATTTTACACGTGCGACACTCAAAGAAGCTTCAAAATTTAAAGAGATAATAAACACTGCTTTTCTTCAGAAATGCAGAAAATATATCATAGAATTAACGGATGTCTCGTTTATCGATTCTACTTTTCTGGGAGTCCTGGTGTGGGCTCAGAAAAAGCTGAGCACTGAAGAAGGGGAACTGACTTTGGTTGGTGTTGAAAGAGATATCTACACTATAATCGGCGCAATGAACCTTATCAAGCTGTTTAAGATATCCGAAAGTATGGAAGCGGCAGTAAGCTACCTTTCTTCAAAATAGATACGAGTAAGAGAAAGAGTAAGGGAAAGAGCAAGAAAAAAGATTTAAAATAATTGCGTACCGAAGGCCGGACTCGAACCGGCACCTGGTGTGAGCCAGACTGGATTTTGAGTCCAGCGCGTCTACCAATTCCGCCACTTCGGCTTATAAGATTAAAACTGGAATTCAAAAGTAAAAAGTTACAGATTAAGTTCAAAAGAAGGAATTTAAAAATATAATCATGAGCAGAAATCAATATTTCCCCTTAAGAACAGCTCCTTAATTTCTTTCCCCTCTTCCTTCTCTTAATCCTTTATTGATTACTCTGGTTTGACAGGTGTGTAAGTACATTCCCGATATCAATTCCCCTGGAAATACAAAAAACTCCCCCATTTATACCTGGAAATACCAGATCAGCATCAGAACCATCAGCACCACAATAAGTATAGCGCTCCGCCAGTATTGATCCAGGATAATAATTAAATATTTTCCCGGAGTATCTGAGAATTCCTCCCAACTTTGCAATCCAAAGATTCCCCTGTTCATCTCTGTACATTTTTCTTATATCTCCCCCTGTGCCGGAGCAGTAAAAACCGGTAGTATTTGGTAAATCAATCTTCTCAAAATTATCCCCGTTAAGCCGATAAAGATCACGATTCAAACTTAACCATGTAAAATCCTGCGTATCTGTATAGATGGAAATTAAATCAGAAAAATATTCAACCTCGGGCAATTGGATTTCAGTATATTGATTCCCTGTTAGCTTAAATAACTTTAAAGAGCTGCCGGAATTAAATGCGGCTAAAACTGTTGTTCCCGGACCTTTTGAAATTGCGACACCATTGAATCTTAAATGCGGCGTAAGATCAAAGATTGTGGTAGAATCAAGCTCCGGGTTGTACTTTAAAATCCTGGCATTATCATAGATAGTTATGGTATAAAAATTTCCGTTCACATATATGACATCGCCGAAATTATAAAAATATCCTTCAGCATATGGAATCTCAATCTGGCCAATTCTTTCAAGACTGCTCCCGTTCCACCTGAATATTCTTGCCTGACTGTCAATTAAACAGACTTCCCCGGCATCAGTTAAAACAACATCTATAAGTCCGGAATATGGAGTCACTGTAAAACTTAAGTCAGTATTGAATACCATGTATCCGCTATGAGCTACAGCGAAAACTCTGCCGTCTGGTAATTTTATACCTTCATAAATATCAGTGTAAATATCTCCTTCATGGAATAAAGAATAAAATTCTTTCTGTTCTCTCTTCAAAACCGATATTTTTAAAGTAATTGAATCCACTTTGAGGTTGTCATTCTTCGCTACAATTGAGAGCATGGCTGATTCCGGTAAGGGAAAGTATTTACTTGAATTTTTCCGTTCTTTGTAAATTCATCGAGCGTTTCTTCAAAAGCTCCCAGTCCGATTCTGGATCCTAAATAGTAGGCATCAACTGCGGTAATAGATTTTGTTTCATCCCTTAGCTCAAAATCGATCCAAGATACAGCCTCATGAACCAGGGCAGTATCAGTTATTGAAATTTTGATGAAAGACTTTTTCTCATTGTTCGAATCGTCTGTAACAGACTCACATCCGAAAAAAACCGGAATGAAGGCAGTCAGCAGTATTAAATAAATTTTATTCATAAAAAAATGTTATTATTTTAAATTGATTTTTAATAACTCTAAAAAGCATAGCCAATTCCAACTGAGAAATTAAATACCAGAAATTCCTACTTATAATCATCCAAATGCCTTAATCCCTTATCGAACCAGATGGAGTGAGTATATCTAAGCTTTAATTTGGAAGTGAAGAAAAGATAATTTTCACTTTCATAAAGCGGGACAGTAAAATCGATGAAGCCATTAATACCTAATCCTGATGAAGCAAGATTATCATAAAGAGAACGGGTGCCGCCTTCCATAAAACTATCTTCCGTTTTTATTATTCTATTAACTATAATAAAGGACGGTCCTATTCCGTAAGAAAGATAACTGTAAATGTTCCCGATATAATTGAAATCAAAATTATGGCTGATAAGCGACGCATCTGTTCCAATTGTATCTATAATGTCGGGGCTTTCTGTACCAGTTCTAAAGAATTTTATTACATTTTTCTTAATCATTTTATGATAATTGTATTCAAATAAAAAATCGTAACCAAGTATATCATCTCTCTGGTAGCTAAAACCGTAATTCACATATGATTTATAACTCTTATCTCCCATAACCTTTAAGGAATTTTCAGAGTTGTTTAAATAATAGCCATATCCGACATTTGCACTGATTTTATTCTGCGGATTAATAAAGCAATTTGAAGATAGAAAAATTATAAAAGTCAAAATAAAATATTTTTTCATTATTTCACCAGCAGTATCTGTTTTGTATTCTTATAATAACTGCTGTTCTCCAAACCTCTTGCTTCAAGAGT
>Ga0105101_10000858_pt1 | contig 13040 bp, 12 predicted proteins | sample PPLLak21cMay2015_2_FD_87037 | JGI IMG/M metagenome (GOLD analysis project Ga0105101, IMG submission 87037) | Freshwater sediment microbial communities from Prairie Pothole Lake near Jamestown, North Dakota, USA - PPLs Lake P8 Core (1) Depth... | ecosystem: Environmental > Aquatic > Freshwater >... | reverse complement strand
CAAGCCCGTCTCCGAGCGGGAAGCCTGATGCATCTCGGTGGCACCCACCTGAGCCTAACGGTTCAGGGCAATGGGGCGGTACGGCACAGGCGGAGTGGCGCCACTTCTTTATATCTCTCATTTTCCCAGTGACCTCACCCGCCTCACGCAACGCACTGCGCCACGAACTGCGCGCGCGCCGCCAGGAGCTGAGCGTGTCCGAGCAGACGCATGCCGCCCACCGGCTCAGCGCGCACCTGGTCGCGATGCGTCTGTACCGCGTCAGCCGGCGCATCGCCGTCTATCTGCCGAACGATGGCGAAATCGATCCGGTGCCGCTCATGGCGCGCATCTGGAAGATGAACAAGACCTGTTATCTGCCGATCCTGTCGCGTCTCCAGCACGACCGCCTGTGGTTCGCGCCGTTCACGCAGAATACCCCGCTCGCCGCAAACCGCTTCGGCATTCTCGAACCGGTGGTGCCGGCGCGCACCTGGGTGCGCGCGCAGGAACTGGACCTCATCCTCATGCCGCTCGTGGGGTTCGACACGCACGGCAACCGTCTCGGCATGGGCGGCGGCTTCTACGACAAGAGCCTCGCCTTTCTGCACCACCGCAGGCTCTGGCGCAAACCGCACCTCATCGGCCTGGCGCACGATTTCCAGCGCGTGAAAAAACTCGAGGCCTGCGCCTGGGACGTGCCGCTGCAAGGCGTGGTCACCGACCGTGCCGTGTATTCGTTTTCCGTAATTTCACCCGACAAGGACGCCGCACATGACTGACCTGACCCTCGTCATCGGCAACAAGAATTACTCCTCGTGGTCCCTGCGCCCGTGGCTGCTCATGAAACAGACCGGCATTCCATTTGTGGAGCGTTACATTCCGATTCGCGGCGAGGCGTGGACCGCCCAGATTACCCGGCTCTCGCCTTCCGGCAAGGTCCCGGCACTGCAGGACGGTTCGCTGCAGGTCTGGGACTCGCTGGCCATCTGCGAGTACCTGGCCGAGCGCTTTCCGGAGAAACGGCTGTGGCCGACCGATGTCGCAACGCGCGCCGCCGCGCGCTCGGTAAGCGCCGAGATGCACTCGGGATTCCAGGCGCTGCGTCAGAACATGTTCATGAATATCCGCCGCCGCATGCCGAACCGCGGCCGCACCCCGGAGACACTGGCCGATATCGAACGCATTGTCGCCATCTGGAATGGTTGCCGCAGCCGTTACCGACAGGATGGGCCGTTCCTGTTCGGCGGTTTCAGTGTCGCCGATGCGATGTACGCGCCGGTCGCCCTGCGCTTTGAGACCTATGCGGTGAAAACTGAAGGCGCCGCCGGCGACTACGCCCAGACTTTGCTCGCCCTGCCTGCCATGCATGAATGGGTCGCCGCAGCGCACGCGGAAAAAGAACAGCTCGCTCACTACGAGCCGGCCGACGCATGAACTACTGGCTGATGAAAACCGAGCCGGATTGTTTCGGGCTTGAGCACCTCAAGGCGAAACCGAAACGCACCGAGCACTGGGACGGCGTGCGCAATTACCAGGCGCGCAATTTCCTGCGCGACGGAATGCAGAAAGGCGACCTGGCCTTCTTCTATCATTCCAGCTGTCCGGAGCCCGGCATCGCCGGTATTGCGAAAATCGCGCGCGCCGCCTATCCGGATCACACCGCCTGGGATCCGGATAGCGAGCATTTCGATCCGAAAAGCTCGCCCGCCAACCCGATCTGGTACATGGTGGATGTGAAGCTGGAACGCGAGTTCAAACACCTGATTCCGCTTGCTGCACTCAAACAGAATCCGGCACTCAAAGGCATGAAACTTTTGCAGCGCGGCAACCGGCTGTCGATCCTGCCGGTCACGGAGAAGGAGTGGAAGGCCATTCTCAAAATGGAGTAGAAGTAGGATGGGTGGAGCCGCCAATCGCCTTTCACCAACTCCCCCGCTTCCGCGCACGGGAGCGTGCAAGGAGTGGGGGACACGGCGCAACCCATCAGGTAGCAGCATGACATTCGGAAGGATAATATTTTGTTGAGTGTCGCTGAGGCGATGGGCAGGATGCCCAAGTGCCGCGAAGCGCAAGGATGCGCGAGAGCGGCCTCAACCCAACCTACATGACGGCAATAAACGGAGAACCTATGAAACGACTCAATTCCATTTTTTTCCTGCTCACCATGCTTACCCTGCCATTCTCTGCCATGGCGGCAGACCAGCCGGCGAAATCCGCAAACCCGAACGTGCGCATGACCACCAGTATGGGCATCGTCGAGATTGCGCTCGACGCCAAGCAGGCGCCCGTCACGGTCACGAATTTTCTGGGTTACGTGAACAGCGGCTTCTATAACGGCACCATCTTCCACCGTGTCATCCCCGGCTTCATGATCCAGGGCGGCGGCATGACACCCGGCATGAAAGAAAAACCGACCGGCGCAAAGATCAAGAACGAGGCCGATAACGGACTCAAGAACCTCACCGGCACCCTGGCCATGGCGCGCACCAGCGATCCGCACTCGGCCTCCGCACAGTTCTTCATCAATACCGTGGATAACGGGTTCCTCGACCATCGCGGCAAGAACCCGCAGGGCTGGGGCTACGCCGTGTTCGGCAAGGTCACAAAGGGCATGGATGTGGTGAAAAAAATCGAAGCCGTACAGACCGGCAACGCCGGCATGCACCAGAACGTGCCGGTGAAAGATGTCGTGATCACCAAAATGGAAGTCATCAAGGGCGGAGCTGGGAAGAAATAGCAGGATGTCTCGACGCGCCATCCCCCGCCTGCTGGGGGAGGTGTCAGGGAGCCGCCCCTCAGGATATCAATCCGTACTCTTGATCCTCAACGCACCACCTGCGCCGCCCGGCGCAGGCCGAGGACGGTGAATATCCAGCCGAGGATGAACAGCGCCATCACCGCCTTGAGCTGCCCGACCGCGAACGGGACGGCGTTGAGCGCGATCATTTTCTCCGGATAGACGGCAAAGCTCGGCATGCCGCCGAAGCCGCACAGGTTCCAGGCGGCGAGCGCGAACGCCAGAAGCCCAAGCCCCTGCCAATCGGCTGCCGGGCGCAGGGCCTCCGACAGGCGCATGCGGTATTTGCCCCAGAACCACATGGCCGCCGCGACCAGCGCCAGAATCGACATGCCGCCGTAACCGAAATAATTCGGGCTGTGTTGCGTGCCGAAAATGCCCGGCGTCAGGATCGGCGCCAGCACCACAAGCAATGCGATGCCGCCGATTCGCCCGGCGTGTGATTTCGCCGTGCCGCCAAACAGCGCCGCACCCAGGAGGCTGATCCCCACACCGAGCGGGAAGGTGAACGCAAACAGCAGCAGTTTCAGTCCACCGGCATCGCCGTACCTGACCTGCATGCCGGCAAGGCCGAGCGCGGCGACCTCGTCCTGGATCTGCTTTCCATAGATGACATCGCCGACCATGACCGCCAGTCCAGCCAGATAAACAATGCCGCCCAGTCGTTGCGTATTCATGCTTCACCTCGCACGCGAACCTGCCCTTCAGCCAAGAAACAACCGGTACGCCGGATTGTTCGTTTCCTCGGCATACTCATACCCGAGGCTTTGCAGAAATTTCTGGAACGCCTTCTTGTCCTTGGGCGGCACCTGCATGCCGACCAGCACGCGGCCGAAATCGGCGCCGTGGTTGCGGTAATGAAACAGACTGATGTTCCAGCCGCCGCCCATCTTGTTGAGGAAATGCATGAGTGCGCCGGGGCGCTCCGGGAACATGAAACGATAGAGAATTTCATGCTCCGCTGCCGGTGCGCGCCCGCCCACCAAGTGGCGGATGTGGAGCTTCGCCATTTCATTGTCGGTCATGTCGAGCACCGGGTAATCGTGGTGCTTGAGTTCGCCGCTGAGACGCTTGATCTGCGCGACATCACCGACCTGCAGACCAACGAACACGTGCGCCGCCTGCGGGTCGGCGAAGCGGTAGTTAAACTCGGTGATGTTGTGGTCGCCGATCACCGAGCAGAACTTCCGAAACGCACCGGGGCGCTCCGGAATCGTGACCGCCAGAACGGCCTCGCGGCGCTCGCCGATCTCGGCGCGTTCGGCGACATGCCGCAGGCGGTCGAAATTCACGTTCGCGCCCGAGGCGATGGCAACGAAATTTTTGTTCTTGAGGCGTTTCTTCTCGGCGTAACGCTTGAGTCCTGCGTAGGCGAGCGCGCCGGCCGGCTCCAGAATCGAGCGCCGATCTTCGAAAATATCCTTGATCGCGGCGCAGATCTCGTCGTTCGTGACAATCACCATTTCGTCCACATAGTCCCTGCACAGGCGGAAGGTTTCCTCGCCCACCTGGCGCACCGCCACACCGTCGGCAAAGATACCGACGTGGTCGAGCACGATGCGCCTGCGCGCCTTGAGCGACCGGTCCATGGCGTCGGCGTCCTCCGGTTCGACGCCGATGATTTTCACCTCCGGTCGCACCTGCTTGATGTACACGGCGATACCGGAGATCAGCCCGCCGCCGCCGACCGGCACAAATACCGCATCGAGCCTGCCGGTGTGCTGTTTTAGGATTTCCATCGCCACCGTGCCCTGACCGGCGATCACGTCCGGATCGTCGTACGGGTGCACGAAGGTGAGGCGCTGCTTCTTTTCCAGTTCGCGGGCATGGGCGCAGGCGGCGTCATAGTTGTCGCCGTGCAACACCACCTTGCCGCCGAGATCCCGCACCGCATCCACCTTGATCTGCGGCGTGGTGCGCGGCATCACGATCACCGCCTTGGTGCCGAGCCGCATGGCGGCGAGCGCCACGCCCTGCGCGTGGTTGCCGGCCGAGGCGGCAATGACGCCCTTCCGGAGTTCGGCGGGCGAGAGGCCGGCCATCTTGTTGTAGGCGCCGCGGCACTTGAACGAGAACACCGGTTGCTCATCCTCGCGCTTGAGCCACACCTGGTTGTGGATGCGGCGCGACAGGATCGGCGCGTAATCAAGCGCGGTTTCACGCGCGACGTCGTACACCTTGGCGTTCAGGATTTTATTCAGATATTTCTGCGGCAAGCGGGCTTCCTCGCCGATTTCGCCCCCCGTCGGGGGTTCCGAAATCGGCCTGATTTCTGGCTTAATCTACCAGACCGTTCTTTATTAATGTATCGGCAATACGGTATCCTGCTGACTCTTGCTCAAGCTTAGAAGAAAATCATGACCCAGGACGAAATGAAAAAGGCGGCTGCCAAGGCAGCGCTCGCCTACGTCGAGACCGGGAGTATCATCGGCATCGGCACCGGCTCGACCGCCAACCACTTCATCGACCTGCTGGCCGGCATCAAGGGCAGGATCGAGGGCACGGTGGCCAGCTCCGTGGCTTCGGCCGAACGCCTGAAGAAGCACGGCATCCCGGTTTTCGACCTGAATGCCGTGGGCGACCTGAACCTGTACGTGGATGGTGCAGACGAGTCCAGCCACCACCTGCATCTGATCAAGGGCGGCGGTGGCGCACTCACCCGTGAAAAGATCGTGGCCGCGGCCAGCAAGAAGTTCGTATGTATCGCCGACGAATCCAAGCTGGTGGACGTGCTCGGAAAATTCCCGCTGCCGGTCGAAGTGATTCCGATGGCGCGCTCCTACGTTGCCCGCCAGATCGTGAAACTCGGCGGCCAACCGGTGCTGCGCGAGGGTTTCACCACTGACAACGGCAACGTGATCCTGGACGTGCACAACCTTAAGATCATGAACCCGGTGGAACTCGAAGAGAAACTCAACAACATCGTCGGTGTCGTCACTAACGGCCTGTTTGCCGTGCGCCCAGCGGATGTGCTGATACTCGGCACCCCGAGCGGCGCTAAGACCCTCAAATAACCTGCCCTCCCCGGCCGGCACCATGGCGACCCTGACCTTCCACGGTGCCACCCGTCAGGTCACCGGCTCCTGCTACCTGCTCGAGACCGCGCATTGCCGCGTGCTCATCGAGTGCGGGCTGTTCCAAGGCCCGCCGGAAGTGGACCGCCTGAACGAGCGACCCTTCCCCTTCAAGCCGCGCGACATCCATGCCGTCGTGCTGTCGCACGCGCACCTCGATCACTCCGGCCTGCTGCCGCGTCTCAAACGCGAAGGATTCAAGGGCAAGGTCTATGCCACCACCCAGGCGCTGGAACTGCTCGACATCATGCTCAAGGATGCGGCCCACATTCAGGAGAAGGATACCGAGTGGGAAAACCGCCGGCGCGAACGCGCCGGCGACAAGCTGATCACGCCGCTCTACACCCTGCAGGACGCGGAGGAAGTGCTGACCCTCGGCGAGCCGCTGGTCTATGGCCAGAAGGCGCGCATCAGTCAGGATATCGAAATCTGCCTGCGCGACGCCGGGCATATCCTCGGTTCGGCGATCGTCGAGCTGTGGGTCGATAGCGACGGCCGGCAGAAAAAAATTGTGTTCAGCGGCGATCTCGGTAACGCCGCCACGCCGCTGTTGCGCGACCCGGAAGTGGTGCGCAGCGCGGATGTGCTGCTGCTCGAATCCACCTACGGCGACCGCGACCACCGGCCGCTGCCGGAGACGCTCAAGGAATTCGCCGACATCCTCGCGCAGGCCGCGCACGACGGCGGCAACGTGCTGATCCCGGCATTCGCCATCGGCCGCACCCAGGAACTCATCTATCACCTTGGCGAGTTCTACCACGCCGGCAAACTGCCGCAGACCAAGGTGTTCCTCGACAGCCCGATGGCGATCGCCGCCACCGAGGTGCACCAGCGCCATATGCAGGTGTTCAGCCGCGAAGCGCGTACCGCCATCCGCAAGAACGGTGGCAACGCCAAGGAGTTCCTGCCGCCGTTGCATTTCGTGCGCACCGTCGAAGAATCCATGTCGCTCAACCGCATCACCGCCGGCGCCATCATCATCGCCGGCAGCGGCATGTGCAGCGGCGGGCGCATCCGCCATCACCTGAAATGGAACCTGTGGCGCGAAGCGGTGCACGTGGTAATCGTCGGCTTCCAGGCGCAGGGCACGCCCGGCCGCGCCCTGGTGGACGGCGCCCAGCGCCTGCGCCTGCTGGGCGAAGACATCGTGGTGCGCGCTCACATCCACACCCTCGGCGGTTTCTCCGCCCACGCCGGCCAGAGCGACCTCGTGAAATGGGCCGGCCACTTCCAACCGCGCCCGCAGCTCTATCTGGTGCACGGCGAGCTGGACAAGATGCAGGCCTTGCAGGCACGCATCAAGGATGTGCATGGGTGGGAAGCGCAGATTCCCTCCGAAGGCCAAACCATCCAGCTCTAATTCCTCACGCCGGTTGAATGCATTAATCGCGACCGGACGGCCGCTCCTACGGGTTTGCTGGGTGTGGTTGTCGGGACCCGTAGCCGCCGAGCATCGGAGCCGAAGGCGGATCAGGCCGCGCGCTAGCGCGGTTCGCGCCGGGAGCGCGAACCTGCCAGCGGCACAGGGATGTGCCGTCTGGCAGGCCCCGCCTTCGGCGAGAAGCGCAGGGGGTGTCGGCGGCTCCGGGGCGTGCTATTGATGTACAGGGACGTACGAATGTCTGGCCCGCGCATGGATGCGCGTCTGGGCCAGACCTTTGGGTTACCTTTACTTTGCACGAGCAAAGAAAGGTAGCCCGCCGCCGCGCGGCGAGCGGCATCATTGCTGTTCAGGCATCGCCGCAAGCGATTCAACAGCGATCGCGGCCATAAGGCCGCTCCTACACAAACCCGCCCTCACCCCAACTCCTATCCCGCAGGGAGAGGGGAAATACATTTTCAGGCAAACGACTTGTTCACCTGAATCTTCAGCTTCTTGATGCGGTGCCACAAACTGCGCTCGGAGATGCCCAGCCGGCGCGCCGCCTGCGCCTGCACGCCGTTGCTGCTTTCGAGCGCCTGCAGGATCGCGCGGCGCTCGACACCTTCGAGCCACGAGTCGAGATCGCTGCTGCCCAAGTTGTCGAGGAGGGAATCAGCCGCTGGCGCGGCGCCGGTGCTGCGCAGGATGGTGTGCGGCAGGTCGCGTGCGTCGATGGTGTCGCCCTTGCACGACAGGAGCGAACGCTCGATGGCGTTGTGCAACTCGCGGATATTGCCCGGCCAGTTGTAGCGCGTCAGCACCTCAAGCGCCTCGGGACTGATGGCATGCACCGGCTTGTCGGTGTCCGCGGCCAACTCATTGAGGAACGCCTGCGCCAGCAGCGGCACGTCTTCGCGTCGGTCGCGCAACGGCGGCACCACGATGCTGTACACGTCCAGGCGATAGAACAGGTCCTCGCGGAACCTGCCTGCCCGCACCATCTCTTTCAGGTCGCGGTTGGTGGCCGCCATGATGCGCACATCGACCTTGCGCACCTGGTCGCTGCCAACCGGTGAGAACTCGCGTTCCTGCAGCACCCGCAGCATTTTGGTCTGGAGCGCGAGGTCGAGATCGCCGATCTCGTCCAGAAACAGGGTCCCGCCCTGCGCCTGTTCGAGACGTCCAAGGCGTGTTTGCGCCGCACCGGTGAACGCACCCTTCACGTAGCCGAATAGCTCGCTCTCCATCAGGTCGCGCGGAATGGCCGAACAGTTGATCGCCACCCACGGCCGGTCGCGGCGCGGCCCGAGGTGATGAATGGTGCGCGCCACCAGTTCCTTGCCGGTGCCGGATTCACCCGTGATCAACACATTGGTCTTGTACGGCGCGACCTTCTCGATTTCCTCGATCAGATGACGGGTCGCGGCGCTCTCGCCGAGCAGTTGTTTGCCGGCGAGCGCCTGGTTGATGGTTGCCTTGAGACGTTGATTCTCGCGCAGAATGTCGCGCAGGTTGATGGCGTTGCGCACTGCGATCTCGAGCTCTTCCGGCTCGAACGGCTTGGTAAGATAGTCGGCGGCCCCGGCACTGACGCTCTTCACCGCCGACTTGATGGTACCGTGCGCCGTGACCACGATCACCGGCAAGTCCGGACGATCGGCGCGACAGCGTATGAGCAGCCCCTCACCGCCTATACCCGGCATTTTCATGTCCGACAGAACCACGTCCAGGTTCGGGTTCTGGATGTGTTTCAGGGCCTCCTCGCCACTGCCGGCGGTGATCACGACATGCCCCGCGTCCTCGAGGATCATGCGCATCACGGTCTGCATGTTCTGCTCGTCGTCCACCACCAGTACCGTCCGCTTCATGACTCGGTCCTCTCCTCCTGCACTGGGAACCACATAGCAAACCGCGCGCCGCCGCGTTCCGGTGCCTGCACCTCAAGACGCCCGCCATTTGCATCGGTAAGCGTGTTGGCAATCGACAGCCCGAGGCCCGTGCCCTGGTCCTTGGTGGTGAAGAACGGCTCGAACAGACGCGGCATGATGTCGGGCGGAATGCCCGGCCCGCTGTCCTCGACGGCGAGCGACACCATTCCGTGCTCGAGGTGCGTCTCAATGCGCAGTGCGCCGCCGTTCTCGCCCATGGCCTGGATGGCGTTGGTGAAGATGTTTCCCCAGGCCTGCTGCAGGAGCCCCGGGTCCGCCAGAATATGCGCGCCGTCGTGTTGCAGCGATTTCTCTACTCGCACGTCGGTCCGGCCGGCCAGTGCCGTGGCTAGCGCGCGTTCCATGGGGACAGCTGGATCAATCGACGCAAAGTTCGGTTTGCGGTAGCGGCTGATCTGCAGGAAATCCTGTACCAGGCTGCCGACGCGCGCGCTCTCTTCGCGAATCATGCGCGTCAACTCGGCCTGTTTCTCCGGCGTCTGGCCGGGCTTGTCGAGCAGCGCCGCGGAGGTGTTGATAACGCCGATCGGATTGCGAATCTCGTGCGCGAGGGCAGCCGACAGCTCGCCGAGGGCCACAAGTTTGTCCTTCTGGAAACGCTGCTGCTGCTCATCGCGCGCCTCGCGCAAACGTACCGCCATCGCGTTGAACGCCTTGGCCAGGTCACCGACCTCGTCATCGCTGGTTGCCGGCACCGAGGCATTGAAGTTCTGCGCGGCAAGCTGCATCACGCCATTGCGCAATAGCTCCACCGGCCGCACCACCAACCGGGAGAGGAACACCCCCACCGCCACACTGATGGCCACACCCAGCAGGGTGATGGAAGCGAACAGCAGCAAGCGGTTGGTCAGCAGTTCCTCGAAGCCACGCCGCTCGATGCCACTGAACAGAATGGCCTCGACGCGCCCCTCGGAATCGACCACCGGTGTGTACACGCCACGGAAGCGGTTGCCTTCGGCGTGCGGGCTGTAAAATGGCTTCTTGTCTTTCACCATCTGGCGCATGGCCTCTTTCGACAGCTCCTTAAGCTCCATCACCTTCCCGGGCTGGGTAAACACGTCAAAAAAGCGCGCACCTTCGCGGTAGTACAGGCGTGACGTCAGACCGGTGAGCTGGTTGAGTTCACTGATGAAGTCGTTGTTGAGAAATCCGCCCAGCACCAGGTAGTAGCGTGGCTTGCCCTCGCGTGGCACTGGCGTTATGCCCACGGCCGCGAGCAGCGCCTTCTTCTTTTGCACCACCTTCATCACGGCCTGGGTCTGGCCCGGCTCCCACAGGACATTCATGCGGATCGGTACCGAGGTAAACAGCAGAATCTGCTGCGCGGTGTAGACCTGCATGATGCTGACGTTCAGCTCCTTGGCGATGCGTGCCACCGGTTGCTTCATCGTGCCCATATGCCCGCCACGGTCGAGCGCCACCACGAAGTCCGGGTCATCGGCCAGCACCCGGCCCAGCATGACCGCATCGTTCTGGTAGGCGCGCAACCAAGTCTGGCCGGCGGGCGACGAATCCTCAATCCAGCGCTGCAGGCGCTCTTCGAAGTTGGACGATACCCACTCGGCGGCAAGAAAGCCGGCCGCCAGCATGGGAACAACCACCATCACCAGGATGGTGTTGACCACCTTGCGCTGCAGGCGATTGAGGGGGGGAAAGCGACGTAACATTAATGAAGCCCTACTGCGTTCGTCCTGCCATAAGAATGCGAAGCCCTATGCTGTACAGGGACGTACGAATGCCGCGAGCGGCGGAAAAACCGCTCCTGCGTTTGTCCAGCGAAGGAAGCCCCATTCACTGACGGCTTCGCGCTCCGCACTTCCGCCATCCATGGCGAGCGCAGGATGCGCAGGAGCGGCCAGCGTTCGTCTTGCCATAAGTATGCGAAGCCCTACTGCGTTCGTCCTGCCATATGTGGAGTTTCTAGTTTGGGAGCATCCTACAAAATTTGTAGCTAATTACCAGCGAACCGCACTGGTTTCGTCCTGTTTATTTTCGATATCTCATTGATTTCGCATATAAACAATTTATTAACCGCGGGTGGCACGGCGATTGCTTTATGGTCCGCGACGGTCACCGACATTTGTCAGTGACCGGTAGTCAAAACCATAACCCCTAGAGGAATTGTCCATGAAGAAGATTCTTGCCGCTGTGCTCGCCCTGACCTTCACCTTCGTGTTCGGCGCTGCGTTCGCTGCCGACGCCGCCAAGCCGGCTGCCAACGGTGCCGCCCCGGCCGCCGCCACCGCCGAGAAGAAGGAAGAGAAGAAGGACGCGAAGAAGAAGGTAGAGAAGAAGAAGGTCGAAGAGAAGAAGAAGGACGAAGCCAAGAAGTAAGTCCTTTTCTTTCGCCGTACAAAAAGCGCCCCTTGCGGGGCGCTTTTTTATGCCTGCCGGAATTACAGCTGGCGGTTGATCCAGGCATTCAGGCTGCGCGCATCCAGCGCGCCGGATAGCCGCTCCAGCTCGCGCCCGCCGCGGAACACGGCCAGGGTGGGAATGCTGCGGATAGCAAACTGACTGGCGAGTTGCGGCTCTGCTTCGGTATTCACTTTGACCAGCTGCGCGCGGCCGCGCAGCTCTCCGGCGACCTGCGCAAATACCGGCGCCATCGCACGGCAGGGCCCACACCAGGGCGCCCAGAAGTCCACCACCACCGGAAGATCGCTGCGTTCGATGTGGGTGCGGAAGTCGCGGCTGCCCAGCTCCACCGGCTGACCATCGAAAAGCGCCGCGTTGCAGGCGCCGCATTTCGGGTTCTCGGCCAGGCGTTCCGCCGGTACGCGGTTGACGCTGTGGCAATGCGGACAGACGACGTGCGAATTTGGCATACACTCTTCCTTAGCTCACCTTTGAATGTGGTACGGATGAGATGGGGATCGCGGACAGGCGTTTAAAGAAAGCAAGCCTGCACAAAATTAGCCATATCGAAATGAAAGCAAGCCTGCACAAAATTGGCCATACTGAAATGAAAGCGGACCGGCACAGAATTAGCCATATCGAGGGCTGGAACCCGGTCATGCTATAGTGAAAACGCAACTGGGCCGACCCGCCGGATTTCGTAGCGCACCCGTTTCCTCACCATGCTGAACCGTTCTCTGCGACGCACCCGTCGCCTCACGGCCAGGGCGCTGGCCGCCGCGAACTTGCCGCGTCCTCCGCGCCGGCCGGAATCGATCACCTCCGGTGACTGGGAATACCTCAAGGCACACCTGCGTTGGCATATCCTGCGTGGCATGCGCAAGGCCGGCGTGCCGGCATTGAGCATTGCACTCGTAGACGATCAGCAGCTTGTCTGGGCCGAGGGATTCGGTGTCGCCGATCGCGAGCGCCGCGTCCAGGCGACGCCTGAGACCGTCTACCAGATCGGGTCGATCACCAAGGTGTTGAACGCCCTTGCGGTCATGCAGCTTGTGGAACAGGGGCGCATGGATCTCGATCGGCCGATCACCGAGTATCTGCCGGAGTTCTCCATGCACACGCGCTGGCCACAGGCCGCGCCGATCACGCCGCGCGCCCTGCTCTGTCACCACGCGGGCCTGCCGACCTACCTGCTCAAGGGTTTTTTCTCGAACCGCTCGCTGACCGAACTGCTGCACGAACTTCGGGATGAGCATCTCGCCTTCGAGCCGCACACCGTCTTTAACTACTCGAATCTCGGTTCCAACCTGCTCGGACTCGTAGTCGAGCGCCTGACCGGACTGCCGTATGCCGAGGCCGTGCAGCGCCACTTGCTCGCACCGCTTGGCATGCAAAATACCGGCGTGCCGCCGGATGGCGCGCGCCTGGCACGCGGTTATGTACACGACGTGCCGGTGGATCCCACGCCAGTCCGGGATATCCCGGCCGGCGGCCTGTGCAGCAACGTGCTCGATCTT
>Ga0105101_10000855_pt1 | contig 13048 bp, 14 predicted proteins | sample PPLLak21cMay2015_2_FD_87037 | JGI IMG/M metagenome (GOLD analysis project Ga0105101, IMG submission 87037) | Freshwater sediment microbial communities from Prairie Pothole Lake near Jamestown, North Dakota, USA - PPLs Lake P8 Core (1) Depth... | ecosystem: Environmental > Aquatic > Freshwater >... | reverse complement strand
TGCCCTCATCGCGCAGTATGGGAAACCTGCTTTCTGCAAGATCGATGTTGAAGGAGCGGAACTGGATGTGCTTCAGGGCTTATCGCAAGCCCTGCCGGCTCTCTCGTTTGAATACATCCCGGCGGTGATCGAGACGGCCGTCCGCTGCATCGAGCGGTTGAGTCAACTGGGTGAGTATGAATACAATTGGAGAGTGAGTGAATGGCCGCGCTTGCGCTCGCGCGTTTGGCTTGGCCCCGAAGCAATGATGGCGCGTCTCCAACGTATGCCGCGCGAGAGTGATTCGGGAGATGTCTATGCCCGGTTGACCCCGAAAGCGGCGGTGTCTTAATTTCCGCGTCCGTCCAATCTTAATGGAGCCCGAATGATGCCTTCCAATGTAGATACCCTCACAAAGATCAATTTAGATGACCTTGTTTCTTCCTTCGGCTGGCAGAACCGTCCCTTTCTCGCGCGTCTCCTGCGCCGCATGTTTATTTCTCCGCCGCAGACATTCGCGCATCAAATGGTGGAATTTGACTCTGCCATCGCGGCCCATGGATTGGTGGAGGCCTCGCGGCGTGCGATACGACATTACGTGGATGACATCCACATCTTCGGCTGCGACTGCATACCTGCTACCGGTTTTCTGGCTTTATCCAATCATCCGGGCATGACGGATACACTCTCGCTCTTTATCGCGTTGAACCGCCCTGACCTGAAAATCATCGCGCTCAACCGGCCCTTTCTGAATGCATTGCCGAACATGAGCAGGCAACTCGCCTATGTGACGGATGACTCCGGGTCACGCTTCAGGCTGATACGACAGGTTAGCGCGCACCTGCGGAACGGTGGCGCGGCGCTTACCTTCCCTGCCGGGCACATCGAACCAGATCCCGATGTCCATAAAGGCGCCGTGGAATCGTTGAGGTCGTGGACAGATAGCGTCGGGGTCTTTATTCGCATGGCTCCGGAGGCAGCCATCCTGCCTGTCCTCGTGCGCGGTGTGGTTCGCAGGAAGACTGCACATCATCCCCTCACCTATCTCAAGCGGGCGCGCGCAGAGCGGGAAAAACTCGCTTCTGCACTGCAATTGCTGGCACACGTGATCTTCAAAAAGAAGGATGTCCATGTACGCGTGCAAATTGGCAATCCTGTTTACGCCAAAGATGTTGGCTCGACGGAAACCAGGGTCATTCATCAGGCCGTGCTGACGGAAATGAAACACCTGATGGAGAATCCGCCGACGGGCGCCGGAGAACGGTTGCTGTGAATTCGCCCTCATCCCCAACCCTTCTCCCAGCGGGAGAAGGGAGTCCCCTCTCTCTTCGGGAGAGGGTTAGGGTGAGGGCAAAGATTGCCCTGCGCCTCTTCGCAGTTTATTCCATCCTTGCCGTGCTCCTTTACTTTGCCCTCCGCAATGCGCCATTGGAGGAAATCTGGATTACTCTGCGCCAACTGCAACTCTGGCAAATCGCGATCCTGCTTGGATTGAATCTATTTATTTACACGCTGATCACACTACGGTGGTGGATCATCGTCCGCGCAGAAAACAGACTCATCCCATATTTTCCATTACTGCTAGTGCGCATCGCTGTATTTGGCGTCAGTTATTTCACCTTTGGTCCGCATGTGGGCGGCGAACCGCTGCAGGTGTTTTACCTCCAGCGCAAGTACAGACTCACATTCACCCACGCCACAGCCTCTGTCGTTATGGACAAACTTCTCGAACTGCTGGCAAATTTCTTTCTGCTGGCGCTTGGGTTAACGGCCATCGTTCAGGCGGGAATCCTCTCGACGAACGGAAGCAGCTCCTGGCTGAGTCTGAGCGGACTGGTCATCCTGTGCATATGGCCGCCGATTCATATCGTCCTCTTATATCGGAAAATCTATCCGGTCTCCGCCATCCTGCGCGGCATTCCCTTGATCAAGAGGGATTCAAAGGTAGTGCGTTTCATCGCCGCCTCTGAACGGTTGGCGGGCACATTTTGTCGAAGGCATTTGTCCTCCCTGATATCGGCCATCACAATTTCGCTTCTTGCAGGTGTGGGTATGGTAAGCGAATTTGCGCTGATTGCGAATTTCCTGCAGATCCAGTTGCCGTTCTGGCAGATCATCGCAGCATGGACAGCCGGCTGGCTTTCCCTTCTGGCGCCATTGCCCGGCGGGCTGGGCGCGCTCGAGGCCAGCCAGGTATTCGCCCTCGGCACATTCGGCATTTCGGCGGCCTCTGCGATTGGCGTCACCCTGATCATGCGAGCACGTGACCTCCTTATTGGTGGTTTGGGGTTGTTATTTGCAAGCCGCGGGCTCGAAAAGCAAAAGTAGTGTTTATGATTACAAATCCATTTACAAAAGGAGTCTGTTATGAACCTTACCGGTAAACATTATGGGATCATTCTCGCCGCCCTGGCCACCGCGTTACTACATCTTTCACTTTTGCCGCAGATGGGACCTGACCCAATCGCATTGAATGGTCTGGGATATCTCGCCTTGTTGTGCGCCTATTTTCTGCCTATTCCGTTCCTCCAACAGAATCATCGGCTGATTTGGTGGGCCATGGTCGGCTATACCGTGCTAACGATTATCCTGTGGGTGATTCTCGGTGATAAGAATTTCGTGCCGGGTACCTCCAGTGCCATCGGTTATTACGCCAAGACCGCCGAGTTGTTTTTGATGGCATTTCTTTTGGCCGACAGGCCCAAACCCTGATTAATAATCTCGTAGTAGCGACTTCAGTCGCTTTTTGGCCCAACGACTAAAGTCGTTACTACATCTAATGCAAGGTAAAATGGGGGAAGTGAAACGAAAGACTCTATACTTCACCGCGCCGCGTAAAATGGAGCTCCGTGAGGAGACTCTTCCTGCTCTCGGCGAGGATGACGTTTTAGTAGAGACGATCTGCTCCGCCATGAGCGCAGGGACCGAGATGCTGGTCTATCAGGGCCGCTTCCCACGGGATCTGGAAACTGATTCCACGATTTCGGCACTGCGCGGCGGCTTCAAATATCCGTGCACATATGGCTATGCATGCGCGGGGATAGTGAGAGATACCGGCGCAGGGGTAGACAAGTCCTGGCAGGACAATCTTGTTTTTGCTTTTCAGCCGCATGCCTCCCACTTCATCTGCAAACCTGATTCCCTCCTCCCTGTTCCCCAATCTCTTTCGCCTGAGACCGCATGCTTTCTTCCCAACATGGAAACTGCTGTCAACCTGGTGCAAGATGGCGCGCCGATCTACGGCGAACGCGTACTCGTGTTCGGGCAGGGCATTATTGGACTGTTCACTGCTTCCCTGCTACATGAGTTTCCGCTTGAGAGATTGGTCACCGCCGATTGTTATGAGAGGAGGCGGAGCGCCTCACCCGTCACCTCTCACTCATCACTCGACCCCAACTCATCCGATTTTCGAAAACAGGCAATGGCCTTACTGCATCAGGCTGCCGATCTAACATTTGAACTGAGTGGGAACCCCTCTGCCCTCAACGACGCACTGGCGCTCACGGCATTCAGCGGACGGATCGTCATCGGCTCGTGGTACGGAGAAAAGCACGCGGAGATCGATCTCGGTGGAGCGTTCCATCGTTCGCGCATCAAATTGATCTCGTCGCAGGTAAGCACCATCGCGCCTGAATTATCAGGTCGCTGGGATAAGAGGCGTCGCTTCGACGTGGCATGGAAAGCCCTGGAGAGGATCAAGCCGGAGAAGTGGATCACACATCGCATTTCCATCCACGATGCAGAGGCAGCATATAAACTGGTGGACGAAAGCCCGCAAGAGACCATTCAGATTCTGTTTACTTATTCATAAAGGTAGTTGGATGACAACCTATGCTGGATTTTGGCGCAGAGCCGGCGCGTTCGCTCTGGACTACATGCTGATTCTTGGTTACCTGGTTGCGATAACTTTGTTGTTCCTGCTCCTCAATACGTTATTCAGCGCAAATCAATGGCTGTTCGGAGAGCGCATACGTGCCCAGGTGGTCGCTTTTCTGCTCATAACCTTCCCGATCACTCTGTATTTTGCCATATCGGAATCGTCGGCGCGGCAAGCCACGTGGGGAAAAGGGCGCCTGGGATTGAAAGTGGCAGACCGCGACGGAAATCAGATTCGCTTCTGGAGAGCCTTTGGACGCGCCTTGCTGAAGTTCGTTCCATGGGAAATCTCTCATACCCTGATCTGGCAGATAGCCTTTTCACCACGGATGGATTCCGTCTGGATCGACTACGGCTTTGTCCTGGTCTATCTGCTGATTGGACTGAACATCCTTACTCTCGGGCTGACTCGCACGCATCAAACGCTATACGATATTCTTACAAACACCTATGTCATTAAGACGCACTGATCAAAAGCCAATGTTGAAATTCCATTACGCATCTTTGGAAACCTGCCCTGAAGCAACGGGCATGGTCATCCTCATCGACGTCCTGCGCGCCTTTTCCACTGCCGCGTATGCCTTCTCACGCGGCGCAAAGGAGATCATCCTGGTTAATGGTGTGGAGGAAGCATTATCGCTAAGGTCGCAAATCCCAAGCGCGAAGGCGATGGGAGAGGTGGGCGGACTTCCTCCCGCAGGCTTCGACTTCGGCAACTCCCCCACCCAGATCCGTGAGCAGGATTTCACTGGATTGACATTGATTCAACGAACCGGCTCAGGGACACAGGTCGCCGTGCGAAGCACGAGTGCAGATGTGTTGATCGCTGCCAGCTTCGTGCTTGCGAGTCCGACGATTGATTATGTCCGCAAACTCGAGCCAGCAGAGGTCACATTTGTGATCACAGGCATTCACAATAACGCTGAAGACCTGGCCCGCGCCGAGTATCTCGAAGCGTGCCTGAAAGGTCACAAGCCAGACACAAAGCCTTTTGTAAGACGCGTGTACGATTCCATAGATGCTGCCCTACATTTGGACCCTGATAAGCCGGAGTTTCCGTTATCCGATCTGGATTACTGCACGAGAATTGACTACTTTGATTTCGCCATGCCCATTACGCGTGAAGACCGAAGGCTCGTCATGCGCGCCATCCAACCCTGACCTGAGCCTGATCTATTCCGGTAAAATCCTTGCGAAGGTTTCCCAGGAGTGATCAGCCTTTTCTTACAAACCTTCGCAAGGCTAGCGAACAGGAGCACCTACATGTACACACTCGGAGTAAAGCGGGATTTCATTGCAAGACACTTCCTCATTGGCGGAGACTGGGGGCCTGAGAATTTCCCCAACTCGCATCATTATGTCCTTGAATTGCAGCTTGAAGGAAAAGAACTCGACCAGCACGGGTATCTGGTAGACATCGTGGATGTGGAAAAGAATCTGGATGAGACTGTAAACTATTACAAGGAACAAATGCTGAATGACAAATCCGAGTTTGCGGGGTTGAACCCGTCCATTGAGCATTTCGCGCGCATTTTGGCGACTTCGCTGAGTGAACGCCTCAAAGCGGAGAACATCACCGCGCTCAAAGTCGTATTATGGGAAAATGAGTCCGCGTGGGCGGCGTACGCAGTTCAAAGGTTGGTTAGTTAGACAGGGGGTAATTGTGAGACTGGGTTTCATCATCTATGGCTCACTCGATACGGTGAGCGGCGGTTACCTGTATGATCGCAAATTAGTCGAGTATCTGCGCGCGCAGGGAGATACAGTCGAGATTATTTCCCTGCCCTGGCGAAACTACGCCGCGCATTTGGTCGATAATTTTTGGTTTCGACTTTGGAGTCCAGGAGCTCGCTCCTGGAATTTCCGGCAGCAAGCTCCCGCGTTCCAGGATTTCGATATCCTCATTCAGGACGAACTCAATCATCCCTCCTTGATCGTTGCCAATCGGAGAAAACATCCTTATCCCGTCATTTCTCTCGTCCATCACTTGCGTTGCTCGGAGTTAAGACCAAATTGGCAGAACGATCTGTATCGCACAGTGGAGAAGATGTATCTCCAAAGCGTGGATGGGTTCATCTTCAATTCACAGACGACAAAAAATGCAGTGCACAACGTAGTGGTCAATGAGAAACCGTCCATCGTTGCGTATCCGCCAACAGACAGGTACGAACAAGCGAGTTCAGAAACAGAAATTATCGAGAGAGCAAAGAGCGCAACATTGAGAATCCTGTTCCTGGGGAACGTGATCGAGCGAAAAGGCCTGCATACGCTCCTCAAAGTCCTCCGGCAGCAACCATCTGCTTTCAGTCTTGATATAGTAGGTTCATTGACTGCTGAACCGGAATACGCTTATGAAACGCAACGATATATCCTGGTTCACGGCCTGTCATCGGCTGTCCGCATCCACGGCCCGCTGGATCATGAACCGCTCATCAAACTACTCAGGCAGGCACATGTGCTCGTTGTGCCATCGAGTTACGAAGGCTTCGGGATCGTCTACCTCGAAGGGATGGCGTTCGGTCTGCCGGCGATCGGGACGACCGCCGGGGGCGCAGGCGAGATCATCAGCGATGGGGTTAACGGATTCCTGATCGAGCCCGGAGACGCCGATGTACTGGCGAGCAGGTTGAAGGTCCTGAACGAGAAGCGGGAGGTGTTGGTCCGCATGAGTCTGGCGGCGCGTGAACGATATCTTCGTCAGCCAAAGTGGGAGCAAACGGCGGGTCAAATCCGGGAATTTCTTCAGTCATTTTTGGGGACAATCGGCTGAAACGATCGGGTAAATTCTCCGTATAATGAGTACGGACAAAAATGATTTACACGTATCAAATCGAAGGCCTGACCTTACAAACAGGCGACATCATCTGCACCATGAACGGCAAGCCGGACATTTTGCCCGGCGAATTTTGGCGACTCGTTGGACGACTCGTGCCCGGGGACGTGGATCACGTGGCGCTCTATCTCGGCCCGCACGGACGGTGCATCGAAGCGGGCGCGCGCGGCGTGATCACGTTCAACGTGCCGCGCGGGCACTGGAACACCGAACGCATGGCGCGTCAACGCGGACTTTTGTTTGATTCCTTTTACGGAGTTGCCTCTCCCCTTGACGGACTTCAGGTTGCGGACGATGAAGAGCATGAAATGCGCACAGCCGTGGCGCGGTATTGTCTCGCGCAAGTGGGCAAACCTTACAACTTGAATTTCCTGAACGCAGAGAGGGAAGAGGCGTTCTATTGCAGCCAACTGGCATACAAGGCGTACCAGCAGATCGGCATTGACCTGAATACCGGCCTCGAAATGGAGCAACTGCCCGGAACGAACGCGATCATTTATCCGCAGGAAATATGGAATGGATTCAGTCATCGCGAGGTAAAACGCACCACTCCGTCTGGCGCTTTTAGTCAGGCATATGGTCCCGGGTAAATACGGATTAACGGATTGATTTGCTCACTCCAAAGCTCACCGCCGCTGTCCTCAGCGGCGGTTATGTTATAGTACGTCCATTCATCGAAACGGGATAGATATGAAGCAACTCACCGGGATCCTGCTCATCGCGATATCCGCCGCATCGTTTGGGACGCTGGCCATCTTCGGACGGTTTCTCTATGCAGATGGCCTGGACACGTTCACCATGCTGTTCCTGCGCTTTGGAATCGCAGCGCTATTCATGACAGTTATTCTGCTGGCGCGCAGGGAAAAGTTTCCGAGTGGAAAAATCCTGATCCAACTGATCGGCATGGGCGCGCTGGGATATGTGGGACAATCTTTTTCTTATTTAAGCGCCATAAAATATGCCTCAGCGGGGCTGGTCGCATTACTCCTGTATTTATATCCGATGTTCGTGTTCATATTGTCGGTGATCGTGCTGCGCGAAAAAGTAACCTGGATCAAGGTCGCCGCGCTTGTCCTTGCGCTGATCGGCACCGCGCTGACTGTTGACCCCGAAGGCGGGCAGCTTCAAGGCATTCTGCTCGCCATTTCCGCGGCGTTGATCTATTCGGTGTATATCATCGTGGGAACGAACGTGATGAAGCATGTTTCGGCCGTGCAATCGTCGGTTGTCATTTTTGCATCGGCGGGCGCCGTGTACGGAAGTCTCATGGCAGTCAACGGCGCGCAGCTCCCGGCTACGGGCATGGGCTGGCTTGGGATTGCCGGAATCGTCCTGATCGCGACCGTTATCCCGGTGGCTACCTTTCTCGCGGGCCTCGAGCGGATCGGCCCCACCAACGCGGCGATGTTATCCACGCTGGAGCCGGTCGTCACGGTCCTGCTCGCGGCCTGGATCTTCGACGAGCGGCTGAAACCGATCGTCATGCTCGGGGGAGGTTTGATCCTGGTTGCGGTCGTTTTCCTGACCCGCGGCGAATTGGAGGCAAAACCTGGGGTATAATTCTCCCATAAACTTATATATATCAGCAGTCCACCGCTGTTTTCGCTTTTTGAGTACGTCGCTCAATTCCCCCGCCGCTTATCTGAAACTCTGCTAAACTTCTTTGCAGGAAGTGGGGATCAGGATGAAAACTTCAGGTTCAGATCTTTCTGCGGCAATTCCGTAAAACATCTACAAGACTTCTGAAGACAAGGAACAATTTTGAACTTCGAACAATTTAATCTGGATTCCCGCTTGATGCAAGGCATCAAAAACACGGGCTATGAAACCGCGACTCCCATCCAGGAGGCGGCCATCCCGGCCGCACTGCGCGGCCGGGACATCATCGGCACCGCGCAGACGGGTACAGGCAAGACGGCTGCGTTCGTCCTCCCCATTCTCAATAGGCTCCTCAATGGTCCACGCGCTGCGCACGGGATGCCGCGCGCGCTCATCGTCACACCGACGCGTGAGCTCGCCGAACAGATCCATCAGGTCATCCGCGCGCTATCGGCGGGGACAAGGTTGAAGAGTGCCACCATTTATGGCGGCGTCGGAGCGAACCGCCAGATCAAGGCGCTGAAAGATGGCGCGGAGATCCTCGTCGCATGCCCGGGCCGCCTGCTGGATCTCGTCCAACAACGTTATGCAAAATTGGAACGCATCGAGATCCTGGTGCTGGATGAAGCCGACCGCATGTTCGACATGGGTTTTCTGCCGGATGTAAAACGCATCATTAGGGCTGTGCCTGCGCAGCGGCAAACCATGTTGTTCTCCGCGACCTTCCCCGCCGATGTGGAGCTGCTCGCTACGCAATCGCTGACAAATCCGCAGCGCATCTCAATGGGGCTCAGCCGTCCCGTGCATACGGTAACCCACGCCCTTTATCCGGTGTCGGCGCATTTGAAGTCTGCTTTGCTTTTGAAACTGCTCAAGCAGACCGCAACCGAATCGGTACTGGTTTTCACGCGCACAAAACATCGCGCGGAGAAACTTGCACGCCAGATCGCGCATGCGGGTTTCCGTGTTACGAGTCTGCATAGCAACCGCACCCAGGGACAGCGCGAGCAGGCGCTCAGTGGTTTTAAGAGCGGGCACTTCCCCATCATGGTTGCCACCGACATCGCGGCGCGCGGACTGGATGTGGAAAGCATCTCGCACGTCATCAACTACGACATGCCTGATACTGCTGACGCTTATATTCATCGTATCGGGCGCACCGGTCGCGCGCAACGCACAGGCGACGCGTTCACGCTTGTCACGCCGGAAGACAGCGATATGATCCGGACTCTCGAACGCATCATGGGACCACTTAAGAGAGAAACTTTCCCGGATTTTGACTATACGGTTCCCGCACCGCCGAGATCTGGTCGCGAGAGAGGGGAAGGGAATCGTCCCCCGCGCCCTGCCCCAACACCGTCGCATTACGGAAGGAACCGTCTCGCGCCGAGGCGAAGGAAATAACGAAATAGCGGAACCAGCTGCCCGCTTCCCAGAACGGTGAGGCGGGTTTTTGATTCCAGGCTTGGGATTCGCCGTTTTGCGTGTCAGGATAAACCCTACTTTATTGGGGATATTTCTCCTTCCACGTGCCGGAACCCCATGATATAGTATGTTTGGAACATTCTTTGTGAAAGGTGATTCCAGGAAGTCCGCCTGACTGTATAATATGTGAAAAGGAACATGTTGAGCGGGGAAATGAGTTGTGATGAAGAAAGAAGGCAAGATGAAGCTGTTTAGGGATCGGAGGGATGCAGGCAGAATACTGGCCCCGAAGTTGTCGGCCTATGCGAACCGTTCAGATGTGATCGTGTTAGCTCTCCCGCGTGGTGGGGTTCCAGTTGCTTATGAAGTCGCGCTGGCTTTGAACGCTCCGCTTGATATTTATCTTGTCCGGAAGCTGGGTTTGCCCGGCCATGAAGAACTGGCGATCGGTGCCATCGCCTCTGGCGGTGTGCGGGTGCTGAATGAAGATATCGTCCGGTCACTCAGCATTCCACAGGCGATGATCGATGCGGTGGCGGGTCGGGAGCTGGAAGAGTTGGAGCGTCGTGAACGCCTCTATCGTGGAGACCGCCGCGCGCCGGAGATCCAGGGTCGCACGGTGATCCTGGTCGACGATGGACTGGCCACCGGCGCGAGCATGCGCGCCGCGGTGGCTGGAATCCGCACACAGAATCCCGCGCGAATTGTTATCGCTGTGCCTACCGCCGCACCGGAGACTTGTGAGGCGTTCGAGTTTGAAGTAGATGAAATTGTTTGTGCCTCGACCCCTGAGCCTTTCTATGGCGTTGGCAAATGGTACGAAGACTTCTCGCAGACGACGGATGAAGAAGTGCGAGAGTTCCTGAAGGAAGCCACCCATCAATTACTGAATGGGAATGGCGTGAGATAATATGAATAAAACAAAAACTGAAGATCGCCATGTGCAGATCCTGAGCACTGGCGTGCGCCTGGAGGGGATTGTCAGCCTCCCGGAGGATGCAAAAGGCCTCGTGCTTTTCATACATGGAAGCGGCAGCAGCCGCCATAGCCCGCGCAACCAGTTCGTCGCGCAGATGCTGCAGGAAGGCGGCCTGGCTACCCTGCTCTTTGATCTATTGACCGCTTCTGAGGAAGAGATCGATCTGCGTACACGCCGCCTGCGCTTTGATATTGACCTGCTTGCCCAACGAACTGCCGGTGTGCTGGAATGGCTTGACCTGCAACCTTATGCCCACGAACTCAAGCGGGGTCTGTTCGGTTCTAGTACCGGCGCGGCTGCCGCGTTGATCGCTGCTGCGGAACTCCCTGACAAAGTGGATGCGGTTGTTTCGCGCGGCGGCCGGCCTGATCTGGCTGGAGAGGCCCTGGCAAAAGTGCAGGCGCCTACGCTGCTGATCGTTGGTGGTCACGATGAGGTGGTGATCGACTTGAATGAGCAAGCGCTTGCACAGATGCAGCCCGGGGAAGAAAAGAAACTGGTCATTGTGCCCGGAGCATCGCACCTGTTCGAGGAACCGGGAACGCTCGAGGATGCGGCGCGGTTGGCGCGGGATTGGTTCCAGAGACATTTGACAGGGGTGAGCGTTGGTTGACGGATAGCCCGTCTCCCTTCAGGGGGAGGCGGGTTTCTGATATAAGATACGCAAATCTTCAATTTGAATCAACTTTAGAAGTGAGTACCCATGAACAAACTGATTCTTGCAACTGAACAAGGCATCCTGACTTGTGAACGTGAAGGCGATGGCTGGGTCCTTTCGACTCGCGGGCTGACAGATCAACACGTCACCAGCGTGATTGCCCGTGAGGGCATGATCCTTGCGGGGACAGAAAACGGCGTCTTTCGCTCTGACGATGAAGGGGGAACCTGGGAAGAAGCCAGTAATGGCCTGACGGCGCGGCACATCCGCTGGATGGCCTATCACCCTGATATTTCCGATCTCGAGTTTGCAGGCACGGCCCCCGCCAATATCTTCGTCTCCCATGATGGAGGCGGCTCCTGGCGCGCCTGTCCCGAGGTCGCGGAACTGCGGGACAAGTTCAAGTGGTCCCTGCCCTATTCACCGGAAGCAGGTTGTGTGCGCGGCTTCGCCTTTCATGGGTCCCGTGTCTACGCCGCGGTCGAAGTCGGTGGCGTTCTGGTTTCAAATGATAACGGTGAAACATGGCGACTCGCCGAAGGTAGTGATGGGAAACCTGACTTGGAGGGTCCACCCGAGCCGTTTGTCTATCCCGATATCCACTCGCTCGAAGTCCAGCCCTCCTCGCCTGATCTCGTTTACGCGCCAACGGGGGGCGGATTCTATCGATCGAATGATGGGGGCAAAACCTGGAAGCTCTTCTACGATTGTTATTGCCGCGCCGCGTGGGTTGACCCGAATGATCCGGACCATATCATTCTGGGCCCCGCCGATTACGTTGACTCCGATGGCCGCATTGAAGAGTCTCGTGATGGCGGACAGAGTTGGTCTCTCGCCTCGAACGGACTCCAGGTCCCGTGGCGACGCGGCATGGTTGAACGCTTCTTTCAGGCGGACGATGAGTTATTCGCCGTGCTATCGAACGGTCAATTGCTCAGTGCATCTCTTTCCACCCTCGAATGGCAGCGTATCCTGCCCGGGTTCAATGATGTGAATGCAATTACGGGAATCGCTGGATAGAGAGCAAAATTATGAGAATAGCAGTCATCTCTGATATGCATGGGAATGATCTGGCTTTCGAAGCCGTGGAAGCCGATATCCAAAGACAAAATATCGATCAAATTGTGTGCCTGGGGGATGCTGTTCAGGGTGGGCCGCAGCCTGCACAAGTCGTCCAGCGTTTGCGCAGGCTGAATTGTCCCGTTGTGATGGGAAATGCCGATGCCTGGTTGATCAGCGGCGTGGAAACCGCGGATGAAGGGATTCCGCCCGAACGCTTGAGAAAGATGGGAGAGATTCGAACCTGGTCCTTGTCGCAGCTCGCTGAAGATGACCGCGCCCTTATCGCAGGTTTTCAGCCCACGGTCACGATAAAGCTTGAAGATGGCCTTGACCTGTTATGCTTCCACGGCTCTCCAGCATCATTTGACGATGTGATCCTCCCCGCGGCTCCCGAGGAAGTATTTCAAAAATTCCTGGGCGCGTATGCCGGTCATATTCTGACCGGCGGACACACCCACGCGCAACAGATCCGGCGGATTGGCAATCATTTTTTCTTCAACCCGGGGAGCGTTGGCTTTGCTTACAGTCATCAACAGCCCGATGACGATTTCCACGCCGATCCGTGGGCGGAATATGCAATTCTGACGGCTGACGATGGTCCGATGGGGCTTGAATTTCGCCGCATTCCCTTTGACGC
>Ga0105101_10000854_pt1 | contig 13048 bp, 10 predicted proteins | sample PPLLak21cMay2015_2_FD_87037 | JGI IMG/M metagenome (GOLD analysis project Ga0105101, IMG submission 87037) | Freshwater sediment microbial communities from Prairie Pothole Lake near Jamestown, North Dakota, USA - PPLs Lake P8 Core (1) Depth... | ecosystem: Environmental > Aquatic > Freshwater >... | reverse complement strand
GCCGGCCACGACCGAGCCCCCACTCGATGCCCAGCAGGCCTGAGGTAACCCCATGAAAGTCAGAGCGCAGATCGGCATGGTGTTGAACCTGGACAAGTGCATCGGCTGCCACACCTGCTCGGTGACCTGCAAGAACGTCTGGACCAACCGGGAAGGCATGGAGTACGCCTGGTTCAACAACGTCGAGACCAAGCCCGGGATCGGCTATCCGAAGGAGTGGGAGAACCAGAACAAATGGAACGGCGGCTGGACGCGCAGGCGCAACGGCCGCATCGAGCCGAAGCAGGGCGGCAAGTGGCAGATCCTGATGAAGATCTTCGCTAACCCCAGCCTGCCGGAGATCGACGACTACTACGAGCCCTTCACTTTCGACTACCAGCACCTGCACAACGCGCCGGAGATGAAGGCGCCGCCGGTCGCGCGCCCGCGCTCGCTCATCACCGGGCAGCGCATGGAGAAGATCGAGTGGGGCCCGAACTGGGAGGAGATCCTGGGTGGGGAGTTCTCCAAGCGTTCCAGGGACGCCAACTTCGAGCAGGTCGAGAAGGATATCTACGGGCAGTTCGAGAACACCTTCATGATGTACCTCCCGCGCCTCTGCGAGCACTGCCTGAACCCGACCTGCGTGGCCTCCTGCCCTTCCGGCTCGATCTACAAGCGCGAGGAGGACGGCATCGTCCTGATCGACCAGGACAAGTGCCGCGGCTGGCGCATGTGCGTCTCGGGCTGCCCCTACAAGAAGATCTACTACAACTGGCAGTCGGGCAAGGCCGAGAAATGCATCTTCTGCTATCCGCGCATCGAGGCCGGGCAGCCCACGGTGTGCTCGGAGACTTGTGTCGGGCGCATCCGCTACCTCGGTGTGCTGCTCTACGACGCCGATCGCATCGAGGCGGCTGCCAGCGTCGAGAACCCGCAGGACCTCTACAAAGCGCAGCTATCGGTGTTCCTCGACCCGCATGCGACGGAGATCCAGGAGCAGGCGCGCGCGGACGGTGTGCCCGAAGCCTGGCTCACGGCCGCGCGGGCTTCGCCGGTCTACAAGATGGCGATGGACTGGAAAGTGGCCCTGCCGCTGCACCCGGAGTACCGAACCCTGCCGATGGTCTGGTACGTGCCGCCCCTCTCCCCAATCCAAGCGGCGGCCAACGCCGGCGACATCGGGGCCTTCGGCGAACTGCCCGACGTGCGCAGTCTGCGTATTCCGGTGAAGTACCTGGCCAACCTGCTCACGGCCGGCGACGAGCAACCGGTCATCGATGCCCTCGAGCGCATGCTAGCCATGCGCGCGTACATGCGCGACCGGCACGTGGAGCAGCGTGGCAACGCCGAAGTCCTAAAGCAGACCGGTCTCACCGTCCAGGACGTCGAAGAGATGTACCGGTACATGGCGATCGCCAACTACGAGGACCGCTTCGTCATCCCCACCACCCACCGGGAGTACGCCGAGAACGCCTTCGAGCTGCGCGGCAACTGCGGGTTCTCCTTCGGCAACGGGTGCTCGGACGGGGTGTCGGAGCCGAGCTTGTTCGGCGGGAAGAAGCGCAAGACTGTACCTATTAAAGCGATATGAACATGAAGACATTGAAGGCACTGTCGGCATTGCTGACGTACCCGACCTACGACCTGGTCGACGCGCTCCCCGATCTTTACGCGGTGGTCGTGGAGGAAGACGTAGTGGACCGTGGCTGCCGCGACGATGTGAAAGGCCTCATGCAATGGATGCAGGGCCAGGACCTGCTGGACTGGGAGGAAGAGTACGTGGCGCTGTTCGACCGCGGCCGCGCCACCTCCCTGCATCTCTTCGAGCATGTGCACGGCGACTCGCGCGACCGCGGGCAGGCGATGGTGGACCTGAGGAAGGTGTACGAGCGGGGCGGCTTCCGGCTCGCCGCCAACGAGCTGCCCGACTTCGTACCGGCGCTGCTCGAGTTTCTCTCCTCGCGGCCGCGCACCGAGGCGGACGACATGCTCGGGGACTGCGCGCACATCCTGCGTTCGATCGGCGAGACGCTGCAGGAAAGGGGGAGCCGATACAGCGCCGTGTTCGCCGCCCTGCTGGGCATTGCCAGAGAGCCCGGGCTGAGCCGCGGCAAGCGCAGCGAGCCGCAGCCCGAGGAGAAGAGCCTCGACGAGGAATGGGCCGAGGAGCCGGTCATCTTCGGGCCGGCGGCAGCATGCGGCGAGGCCAAGCCGCAGGTGGCGCCGATCCAGTTTCACAACCGTAGGGCGCAACCGCGCACAGACGTCCCCTCTCCCCGCGCGGGAGAAGGCTTTTCGGTCCCGCCTCCCCTTGCAGGAGAGGGCTAGGGTGGGGGTGCGGTCATGCGAAAGAGCTGCTCATCACCGCTCTGACACCACGAACCGGAGACAATCACCATGGCATACGTGAACCAGTTCCTGTTCGGCATCTACCCCTATATCGCGCTGGGCGTGTTCTTCATCGGCAGCCTGATCCGCTTCGATCGCGAGCAGTACACCTGGCGCAGCGGATCGAGCCAGCTGCTGCGGTCGCGGCAGCTGCGCTGGGGCTCCAACCTGTTCCATATCGGAGTGTTGTTCCTGCTTGTCGGCCATACCGTGGGGATGCTCGCACCGCACTGGGCCTACGAGCACTTTATGACGGCGGGCGCGAAGCAGATCCTCGCCATGGTGTCGGGCGGGATCGCCGGCACGCTGGCGCTGGTGGGGCTCACCATCCTGCTGCACCGGCGGCTGGTCGACCCCCGCATCCGGCAAACCAGCTCGACCATGGACATCCTGTTGCTGTTCCTCCTTTGGGTGCAACTGGCGCTGGGGATGGCCACGGTGCCCCTCTCCGCTCAACACCTGGACGGCAGCATGATGCTGGTGCTGGCCGAGTGGGCGCAGCGCATCGTGACCTTCCGGGGCGGCGCAGCCGATCTGGTCGCCGGCGCGCCTTGGGTGTTCAAGACCCACATGGTCCTCGGGCTGACCCTGTTTCTGATCTTCCCCTTCAGTCGGTTGGTGCACATCTGGAGCGGACTGGCGGCCGTTACCTACGTCGGCCGCGCCTACCAGGTCGTCCGGCAGCGGGGTTGATGTTGCTCAAATGCCCGGGATGAGGTCTGCCTAGAATGGGTGGATCGCCTCCCGGGGAGAGATCCGATGAAAGCCGCGCTGAATATCATCCGTTCCGAACACCGCGCTCTGGCAGCAGTAATCCACGGGCTGCAATACCTGGTGGAGCAGGTGCGCAAAGGCGGTCCGGCGCCGGACCTGAAGGTCTTCCGCGCGATGATCCACTACATCGACACCTTCCCGGAGCGGCTGCATCATCCCAAAGAGGACCGCTATCTGTTCGCGAAGATCCAGGAGCGCTATCCGGAAGGCAACTCGATCATCTCGGGCCTGGAAGCGCAGCACGTGCATGGCGCGCAACTCATCCGTGAGCTGGAGCGTGCGCTGCTCGCCTGGGAGGAGGAAGGTGCCGCGGCCTTCCCGAACTTCGCTCATCAGGTCCGCGAGTTCTCCGACTTCCACTGGAAGCACATGCGCGAGGAGGAGGACGTGGTCCTTCCGCTCGCGGAGCGCGTACTGCTGGACGAGGACTGGAAGGAGATCGATGCCGCGTTCGAGGGCAACAAGGACCCATTGCTCGGCAAGGACGTGCAAGAGGACTTCGACAAGCTGTTCTCCCACATCGTCAACATCGCCCCGCCGCCGATCGGGCTGGGGCCTTCGGAGTGAGGCGGGAGGCGTAAGGCATGAGGCGAGGATCGGGGGGGCTGAGGCCCCCCTCTCGCCTCGTGGGAGAGGGGTGGGGGTGAGGGGCGCTGGCGCGACGCTCGAACCGTGAGGGGCGAGGCTCGACACGTGGGGAGTGAGGCATGAGGAGTGACGAGCAGATGGACCGGACGGCTGCCGCGCCGGCCGCAACGCTGGAGGTCATCCAGGCGCTGTTGCGTTCGCGGGCCCTCGAGCAAGGGTTGCTTCCCGAGCAGCACGACGAGGCCGCCCTGACCGCGGCGATCGAGCTGCTGCTCGAGCGGGAGGTCGTCACACCCGAGCCCACCGACGAGGAGTGCAGCCGCTTCTACGCCACGCATCTCGACCAGTTCTCCTCGGGGGACCTGGTGTACGCGCGACACATCCTGTTTGCGGTTACGCCCGGCGCCCCGCTCCAGGCGATCCGCTCTAAAGCCGAAGAGACGTTGCTCACACTCCAGCGCGAGCCCGAGCGCTTCGAGGCCCTCGCCCGCGAATGCTCCAACTGCCCTTCGGGCGCGAACGGCGGCAACCTCGGCCAGCTCACACACGACGAGATCGCTCCGGAGTTCGCCTCTGCTGTTTTCGACGGCCGACGGACAGGATTGCTGCCGTCGCTGGTGCGCACCCGCTACGGATTCCACATCGTGCTCATCGACCAGCGCGTACCCGGCCAGACCGTGCCGTTCGAGGCCGTGCGGGAGCGCATCGCGGCCGAGCTGCGCGAGAAAGTGCAGGAGCGCGCGCTGCGCCAATACGTGCAGCTGCTGGCCGGGCGTGCCGGCGTCGACGTTCCGGGGCTGGAGCGCGCCACCACGCCGCTCGTGCAGTGAGCGTCCCAAGCGGGTCTCTGATTTATCGGTGCGATGTCGTTCCCGCCACCGATCCTGTCGAGGGCAGGGTCCAGTGAAAACCCAGACTGCCCAGACACTTCTGGATCCCCGCCTGCGCGGCGCCTGCGCAGGGATGACCACTCAATTCAAATTCTCCTCATAGCACGGACCACTACACTATTGAGCCTTACACAAATGCATTACGCTCAAGCCGCGGCAGTCCAACGCCAACCACCCCGTCGCCTTCGGCGCCACCCCTCCTTAGTAAGGAGGGGAGACACTCCCCTCCTCTCCGAGGAGGGGTGCCGGCGCAGCCGGCGGGGTGGTGTGGAGGCCTGCAACCTGATTCTGCAAGCTCGGCAGGCGTAGCTCTCGGGTCCAATCTCCGATGCCTGATTTCGTTCTCGCCCGTGTGTTGCACGTCCTTGGCGTGATCCTGTGGATCGGCGGGGTGGCCTTCGTCACGCTCGTGCTGCTGCCCGCGGCCGCGCGACACCCCGATCCAGCCCAAGGCATCGCCGCCTTCGAACAGTCCGAGCACCGCTTCTCTCTTCACGCCAAGGCCTGGACGTTGCTCACCGGCCTTTCTGGGTTCTACATCACCTGGCGCTTCGACTTGTGGTCTCGCTTCGCCGAGGTGCACTTCTGGTGGATGCACGCGATGGTGGCGGTCTGGTTGATCTTCACGCTGGTGCTGTTTGTCCTCGAGCCCCTATCCCTGCACCGCTGGTTCAGCGAGAGCGCCCGACGTGATCCGGCCGGCACGCTGCGACTGGTCAGGCGCCTGCACTGGGTGCTCTTGATCGCCAGCCTGATCACTGCCGCAGGCGCGGTTGCGGGAAGCCACGGGGGCGTGTGACAGTCGGCTCCCTTGAGAAGGCAGCCGTGACGTAGAATGCTTACGAGGCATCGCTCGTTAACGGAGACTTCCAGATCATGGCAAAGAAGACCGCTGCAAGGAACCCTGCAAACCTCAGATCGCGCAAGTGGTTCGACAACCCGGCGAACCCGGACATGACCGCGCTGTATCTCGAGCGCTACATGAACTTCGGACTGAAGCGCGAGGAGCTGCAGGCCGGCAAGCCCATCATCGGCATCGCACAGTCGGGCTCGGACCTGTCTCCCTGCAACCGCCACCATCTGGAGCTCGCCGCGCGCGTGCGCGAAGGCATCCGCGAGGCCGGCGGCATCGCCTTCGAGTTTCCGGTGCACCCGATCCAGGAGACGGGCAAGCGCCCCACCGCCTCGCTCGATCGCAACCTCGCCTATCTCGGGCTGGTGGAGATTCTGTACGGCTATTTCATCGATGGCGTCGTGCTCACCACGGGCTGCGACAAGACCACCCCGTCGCAGCTGATGGCCGCCGCGACCGTGGACATCCCGGCCATCGTGCTCTCGGGCGGGCCGATGCTCAACGGCTGGTTCCGTGGCGAGCGCACCGGCTCGGGCACCATCGTCTGGAAGGCGCGCCAGATGCTGGCGGCGGGGGAGATCAACCGCGAGCAGTTCATCGAGCTGGTCGCCTCCTCCGCACCTTCGCCGGGCCACTGCAACACCATGGGCACCGCTACGACGATGAACTCGCTCGCGGAAGCGCTCGGGATGTCGCTGCCGGGCAGTGCCGCGATTCCCGCTCCGCACAAGGAGCGCGCCCAGAACGCGTACGAAACCGGCAAGCGCATCGTCGAGATGGTGTGGGAGGACCTGCGTCCCTCGAAGATCATGACGCGCGAGGCGTTCGAGAACGTCATCGTCGTCAACTCCGCGATCGGCGGCTCGACCAATGCACCGATCCACATCAACGCGATCGCGCGCCACATCGGTGTAGAGCTCGACAACGACGACTGGGAGAAGATCGGCTACGAAATCCCGCTGCTGGTCAACCTGCAACCGGCGGGCAAGTACCTGGGCGAGGAGTTCCATCGGGCCGGCGGCGTCCCCGCGGTCGTCAACGAGCTGCTCAAGGCCGGCAAGATTCGCAAGAAGGCGCTGACCGTGAATGGCAAGACGCTGGCCGAGAATTGCAGGCGGACGCCGATCCTCGATCAGGATGTCATCCGGCCCTACAAGCAGCCGCTCAAGGACAAGGCCGGCTTCCTCAACATGAAAGGCAATCTGTTCGACAGCGCGATCATGAAAACGAGCGTGATCTCCGACGAGTTCCGCAGCCGTTACCTGTCGAACCCGAAGGATCCGAATGCCTTCGAGGGACGCGCCATCGTGTTCGATGGACCGGAGGACTACCACAAGCGCATCGACGACCCGAAGCTCAAGATCGACGAGACCTGCCTGCTGTTCATCCGCGGCGCGGGTCCGCGCGGTTATCCCGGTGCAGCCGAAGTGGTGAACATGCAGCCGCCCGCGACCCTGATCAAGCAGGGGATCACCGAGCTGCCGTGTATCGGCGACGGGCGGCAGTCCGGCACTTCCGGTTCGCCCTCCATCTTGAATGCGTCACCCGAAGCTGCGACCGGCGGCGGGCTTTCGGTCTTGAAGACCGGCGACCGCGTGCGCATCGATCTGAACCGGCGCTCGGCCGACATCCTGATCAGCAAAGCGGAGTACGAGCGCCGCCGCGCCGCACTCAAGCGCCAGGGCGGCTATCCGATCCCGGACCACCAGACGCCCTGGCAGGAGATCCAGCGCGGCGTCGTGGACGAGCTGTCCAACGGCATGGTGCTCAAGCCTGCGGTCAAGTACCAGCGGATCTCGACCACCAAGGGCGTGCCGCGGGACAACCACTAGCCCTCATTGCCGAACCGGACTCACAGATCAGGAGGCCCCACCATGAAACTGTCTTGGATCAGTCTGCCTCTGTGGCTGTTGCTCGTCGCCGCCCCTGCGTTCGCTCAGGAAAGCAGCGAGGCGGAGCTCAACCGCCTGGAGGATCTGCGCTATGAAGCGATGAAAAACGCCGATGCCAAGACCATGAGCGAGCTCTTCGCCGACGAGTTCGTCTACCAGACGCTGCAAGGTCTGACCCACACCAAGTCGAGCTACATCGCCCTGTTTGTCTCCGGGGACGTGAAGATCAACAGCTTCAAGCGCGAGAATAGCCGCGTCAGGTTCTATGGCGACACCGCAATCGTCATGGCGACGACGCATCTGGATATCGCTTTCAAGGGCGAGGCGCGCCAGGTGTCGCTGTTCTATACGAACGTCTGGGTCAAACGCGACGGGCGTTGGCAGTTGGTGGCGCGACAGTCCACGGCGTTGCCGAAGAAGTAACTCCCCCTCGAGCGCACCCGTGGTGCATCCATGCCGGGCTCGGGGGCTGGGCTCAGCCCTGATACCACTCCACGGCCCAGTCGACCGCTCGGCGTTCGGGTGAATACCCGGAGGCAAGCAGCTGGGCTTCCAGCGCATCCAGCAGCGGCTCGGGGCGGTGGATGAGGTAGCCCTGCGCGTGCATGACGCCGAGGTCCTTGAGGCGCGCCAGTATCGCGGGACTCTCCGCACATTCGGCGACGGTATCGATCCCCAGCGCCTGCCCGATGCGGCTGATGCCTTCGACGACTGCGCAATCGAGCCGATCCGAGACCATGCCCTTTACGAAGCTGCCATCGATCTTGACATAGTCCACCGGAAGATCCTGGAGGTAGGCGTGAGCACCCACGCCGCTGTGGAAGTGGTCCAGCGCAAACCGGCAGCCAATATCTTTCAACCCCTTCGCGAGCAGGCTGGCCTGGTGCAGGTGGCTCACCGCGACCGCCTCCGCCACCTCGAAGCAGATGCGCTGCGGAGCCACGCCGGTCTGCCGCAGCTCGGCCACAATGAACTCCAGCAGCCCCTCATCGGCCAGGCTCGCGCCCGACAGGTTCAGCGAGTAGCACGGACCGCTGTCTTCTATTCCGAGCTCGCGCAGGTACGGTCCGAGCGCATGCAGGCTATGCTCGATCACCCAGCGATCCACCTGTGGCATCAGGCGGCAGCGCTCTGCAGCAGGCAGGAAAGCCATGGGCGGCAGCAGGGTGCCGTTGTGCCCCTCCAGCCGCAGGAGGATCTCGTAGGAGCAATGCGCCAGCCTCGCGGGGTCGTCGACCGGGGCGACGCGCTGCGCATACAGGTGAAAGCCGTCGCCGGCTAGCGCGGCCCCGATGCGGGCTGCCCAGTCGCCGCCCGCACTGGGCGCCGCAGGCCCGGCGTCGGGCTGGTAGAGGTGCACCCGGTTGCCGCCGGCATCCTTGGCCAGCGCGCACGCCGCCTCCGCGGCCGCGAGCAAGCTCGCGGCATCCGGGCCCAGCTGCACGGTCGACACTGCCCCGATGCTCACGCCGACACTGCACGTGCGCCCCTGCCAGCTGAAGCCGGCCTGGCGGACCGCGTCGACCAGCATCTGTGCGGTTTGTCCGGCCCGGTGCAACGGGCAGTTCACCATGAAGACGCCGAACGCGTCGCCGCCCAGCCGGGCGAGAAGATCGGACCTGCGCAACTTCGTCAGTAGCAGCGCAGACACCCGCCGCAGCAGCTCATCCCCCGCATGATGGCCACAGGTATCGTTGACCTCGTGCAGCTGGTCGACGTCCACGCGCAGCAACGCGTGCTGCTGGTGACTCTCGCGGGCGTTGCGCAACTGCATCTCGATCACACGCTCGAACTCGCGTCGACTCATCAGGCCCGTCAACGCATCGTGGACCCCGGGTCCAGGCAGCGCCCGATGCCAGCCCGCGTTGCGCACCACCAGCACGGCGCCGACGGCATTTCCCTGAGCGTCGCGCTGGGGAGTGCAGGCGTCCTCCACCGAGTACTCTCGCCCGTCCCGTGACACCAGCGATGCACCCGGCGGCAGGTGCGTGCTGGCGCCCGTCGCTAGCGACTCGCGCGACGGGCATTCGATGTGCCGCCCGGTGTCGGATTCCAGGAAGCGCAACACCTCGTCGACCGCCAGCCCGCAGGCTTCGGCGGCCGGCCACTGCGTCAGTGCCTCGGCGGCCGGGTTCATGTACTGGATCCGCTCGAACGCATCGACGGCGATCACGGCATCGCCCATCGCATCGAGGATAGCGCGCAGCTGGTCCCTTTCCGTGTGGAGGGCCCGCTCGGCGTCGATCCGGGCAGTGACGTTGGCGGCGGCGAAGAAGACACCGCGGACCCCGTCGCAGGTGCGATCCGGGACCAGCGCGACCTGGGTGTGCCGGCCCGCTGGATCGCCCGCCTCATGATCGAACGACACGGCTTGCCCGGCGAGCGCCTGGGCGAAGGGCCCGCACACGGACTCCTGCCAGCCCGGGCCGAGCACCTCGAGCAGCGAACGTCCCGGGATGCGGTCGCGCGCGATGCCGAACCACTTTTCGTGCAGCCTATTGGCGAACTGGTAGCGTCCGTCGCTTCCCAGGTAAGCCAGAAGCACGGGGACGCTATCGGCCAGCCGCCGCAGGCGCTCGTCGCCGGGATCGAGCGCAGCGGCGCGCTCGCGCCGGGTGAGCGCGATCTGCAGCGTCGCCTGAAGATCCCGAGCATCGCAGGGGACGACCAGATAGCCGTCCGCGACGCTGGCGTAGGCGGAATCGAGGGCGTCACCGCGGCGGCGGGACGCGAGGAGAACGAGGACGGCGTCCGAGGATGCGCGCATGTGCTGCGCGCTCTCGATCCCCTCGGGGCCCTGAGCGAGGCCCAGATCCATCAGTACGATGTCGGGGTGCAGGTCGCGGGTGTGGGTGGCGACCTCGGCGGAGTCGTTCAACGACCCGCAGACCTCGTAGCCCAGCGCGGCAAGTTGCCGCTGAAGGGCAAGCGCGATCTTGCGATCCTGCTGCACGACCAGAACAGTCGCGTGACGCATGGCCCAAGTCCCCAGGTGCAGGGTTTCAACAACGCCGCCTGGCTGGCGCGGTCGGGTCGAAGACCCCGGTGCCGCGCCCGCAAGGGGGCGTCTGCACAGTCACTGCCTATGCGGTTCGCGTATCGTCTGCTGCGAGACGTTCTTTAGCGTTATTTTACAGTTCAGAAGCAGGCGCCGGAGCGGCTTGGCTAGAGAAATGCGCGCTAATCAGCATCGCACACTGCTTTGAACCGGAGGTTACAGCCCCATAACCCCCGGATTCTTCTCGACTCCGACGAGCCTTGGCATGTTCACCTTGGGGGGTGCGATGCTCCGCCGGGCCTTGAGATAGGTCTCGACCACCTCCCAAACCGGGTCGCCGTGCCCGGTCTGTGCGACCGGCGCCCACCCTGCGACCCGGTACTTCCTGGATGCGCCGATGGGCTGGCCGTCGAGCCGCAGGTCGCCGATGCGGCCGCCTTTCTTTGCGTTAGGCGCGCAGGAATAAGTCAATCCACCCACGCGCACCATGTCCCCGCCCTGCTGGTAATACGGATCGGGATCGAACAGGTTGTCAGCCAGCGCCTCGAGCAGGGTCTTGATGTCCTCGCCGGTCATGTCGGCGACGGTGGTGTACGGATAGGTGATCGCGGTTTGCGCCATGATGTCTTCGCGCGTGATGGTCTGTCCGGGCAGCAGCGTCGTGCCCCAGCGGAAGCCGGGCGAAAGGGCGATCTGCGCGCCCTTCACTTCCATCAACGCGTCGAGGATCAACTGGTCGAAGCTGCCGTTGAAGTTGCCGCGCCGGTACAGCAGCCCCTCGCTCACCGCCAGCGGCTCGCTGAGCTTCTGCGCGAACGGAGCTCGGCTCGCCTCGATCAGCGCGCTCATCTCCGGGTCGGCGGGCAGGAGGTTGGCAAACACCGGCAGTAGCCGGTAGCGGTACCCGGCCACCTTGCCGTGCTTGACATCGAGATCGAGCACGCCGAGGAACTTGCCGTTGGAGCCGGCGTTCGTGACCAGCGTCTTGCCGTTCGCGTTGGCCACCTCGATCGCCTGCGGCACGCCGTCGTGAGTGTGCCCGCCGAGGATCGCATCGAGCCCAGTTACCCGTCCCGCCAGCTTGAGATCGACGTCCATGCCGTTGTGAGACAGGAGCACGACGACTTGCGCGCCCGCAGCGCGCGCCGCGTCGATCGTCTCCTGCAGGTTCAGCTCCTGGATGCCGAAGGTCCAGTCGGGCACGAAGTGGTGCGGGTTGGAGATCGGCGTATACGGGAAAGCCTGCCCGATGACCGCGACCGGCACGCCGTTCACCTTCCGGACGACGTAGGGCGGGAACACCGGGTCGTCGAAGTCCAGCGTGTGCACATTGTGAGCGACGAAAGCAAGCCTGCCGGCGAAGTCGCGCTCGATCACCTCCTGCACGCGCGCGGCGCCGTACGTGAACTCCCAGTGCCCGGTCATCACGTCCACGCCCAACGCGAGACACGCGTCGATCATGTCCTGGCCTTTGGTCCACAACGCGGTGGCCGAGCCCTGCCAGGTGTCTCCTCCGTCCAGCAGCAGCCCACCAGGACGGTCGGCGCGCAGACGCTTCACCAGCGTGGCCAGATGCGCAAAGCCGCCGACTTTGCCGTAGGTGCGTGCCGCCTGCACGAAGTCCAGGCAAGTGAACGCGTGCGCCGCTGCCGTGTCCGGCCGTATGCCGAAGTGCGCAAGTAGCGCCCCGCCCACCAGATGCGGCGGTCTGCCCGTGGCTGCACCCACTCCGATGTTGACACTCGGCTCACGGAAGTAGACCGGCAGAAGCTGAGCGTGGCAGTCGGTAAAATGCAGCAGTCCGACGTTGCCGAAGCTCGGCAGGTCGTACATTCCTGCGTCGCTCTCGCCGGCAAGCGCGGCGCGACGGTCGAGCATCAGCCCGCCGGCCGCAGCGATAGCGAGGAGGTGGAGGAATTCGCGGCGGGTCATTTCGGAGAAGGGCGTGACGGGTGAAGCGTGACAGATATGGCGTCACACGTGAAGCGTGACAGGGTAAGCGTGACAGCAACGGCGTGACAAGGGAACCGTGAGATAGCCTGAGTGACTGTCATGCCCGCGCAGGCGCGCGCAGGCGGGGGTCCAGAAGTGCCTGAGTAGCCCGGGTTCCTGTCGGAGCCTGCCGCCGACTCGATCGAAAGGGACGCCAAGGTAGGCGAAGCAACGCCAAGGAAACCCGAACCGATGAACCGCGGGGGCGCAGGGAGCAACAACCCGACAAGACCTGCTTCGCGGTCCTTCGCGTACCGTTGCGTCCTTTGCAGTGAAATGGTTATTCGGGAAAAAACACCGCGGCCCAAAGGCCGCGGTGCGGATCGAGACTGAGGAGCCGACGAGAGTTGTACGCTGCTGCCAGTCGCAGCCGTGTCAGCCGGCCAAGCGGTACTCAGCCGGCGAAGACGTAAACGCAGCCGGGCGATACCGCGCCGTTGCATGCCAGCACGCCGGACGGAACGACCTGTATGCCGGGATGCACTGCATCGGTCCAATCCTTCTTCACGTCCTCGTGCTTCAAGCCCATGTTCTTCGCAACCATACCGCTGTAGAAGGTGATGGCCAGATTGCAGGCAGCCACCTTCACATTCGTCTCGATCAGCTTCTGCAGAGCAGCGTCGGGAATGGGCAGCGCCCCCGGCTTGAGGTAGTACGGATTGCGCACGGCGGGCGCTTTGGTGTCCGGGTC
>Ga0105101_10000853_pt1 | contig 13049 bp, 12 predicted proteins | sample PPLLak21cMay2015_2_FD_87037 | JGI IMG/M metagenome (GOLD analysis project Ga0105101, IMG submission 87037) | Freshwater sediment microbial communities from Prairie Pothole Lake near Jamestown, North Dakota, USA - PPLs Lake P8 Core (1) Depth... | ecosystem: Environmental > Aquatic > Freshwater >... | reverse complement strand
TGATAAAGAGATTGTAAAATCATTTGCAGGTGTAAAAGCAGGTAAAACGTTGAAGGTCGATCTGATACCCGTTAAGGGGAATACAATTCTGTCAGGGATTGAATTAATCCAGGAATCTGTTGTCCTTAAATAGATTAATATAATGAAATCATTCCATTTGAAAATATTGACCCTGGCAGCATTCCTGAGCCTTGCATGTACAACGAAGGTATCGGAATGGGTTCTCCTGAATACTGTTCCGGGTCAATACACCCTTGTTTACTTTCATGGTACTCAGCTTAGCGAGGCAATCATGAAGCAAAATGCCTCCATCAGCGATAACATCAAACCTGCAAATATAGAGTTCAGAAGCGTTGAAAGAAAAGACATTAAAGAACCTTATTTTGGTTTGTATTACGGCAACAGGTTCTTTGCACGGTATAATAACCCCGGGGAACTCAGCACATTAACCACCTCTCCCCTGCGTAAAAAAATTGCTTCGGAGATAATGTCCGGAAAGCTTTGCGTTCTCCTCTACCTGACAACCGGTAACGAGACTAAAGACGAAAACGGACGCCACGTCATTCAAAATGCCCTCAGTGAATCACCGTTCAGGGATGTAATAACTGTTGTTGAACTAAAAAGAAGTGATCCCGGCGAAGCCCATTTTGTTTCGATGCTGCTCAATGTGGAGGATGATCTCCAATCGATCGCCGGGCCGATGCTCTTTGGGATTTTCGGAAGGTTCAAGGCGCTTGAGCCGTTGCTCGGGAAAGGGATATCAGAAGAAAATATCAGCCTGATGATTGATTTTCTTACAGCTGATTGCAGCTGCCTGATCAAGGATAATCTTCCCGGAACGGATATCCTTTTTACAAATAACTGGGATAATCCGGCAACAGCCATGGTCAACAGCATCCTGGACGAGAACCCTTCATTACAGCACTTTTGATGGTTCAGGATACATCAGCATATGATACAATCGCCGAACGACCTCTGCCGAAATGGCTTACAGATCAGAGAGACGGACTGAATACCTATCAGCCGGTCAGGATGGAGATGAAGGAAGACCGCTCGCTCAATGTCTCCTTTGCAATAACAGGAGCCATAATACTGATTGTAATTGCTTTCCTTACAGTCCATTTACTTAGAAAGAAAAAGAAAAATACTACATGAATCCATTAAACTTAATAATAAAAGAATTATTCTACAGAAAGGTCAATTCCCTAATCATTTTGCTGACGGTAATTGCCGCAGCTACTGTATCAGTGGCAATTTACACTCTCAGCAAAGCAAGTGAAAATGAAACACGAAAGATCATGCGCGAGCAGGGACTTAACCTATATATTTTCCCAAAGGGAACAAATCTGATTGATTTTTACTCGATTAACAATACACCGACATTTCCCGAAAAATACGTGGATAAGCTCGCTGAATCGAGAACATTTGATGCTGTAAGGCACCTTACCGGTATACTGCAGGTTAAATATCCCGGCTGGACAGATCCGAATGGCTCCACACATCAGATCGTTCTCATTGGATATAAGGATGAGGCGATGCAGAGGTTCCTTCCCCAGCAGGAGATAATGGGCTTCGACGTTATGGCAGGGAAGGTGCAGGTTGGCGCTCTTCTCGCCAGGAATATAAAGGAAGGAGAACCATTTACGATTACAGGAGCTGATGGTAAACAGTACAATTATGAGATTGAAAAGAGGCTCGATGAAGGCAGGGGGATGATCGACCAGGGTGTGGCTTTTAATCTTTCGGACCTGCAGGAGTTGCTTGGCATGCCGGGTAAGATCAATAAAATTGAAGCCCTGGGATGTGTCTGCATGGATGGAAGAATAAAAAATGCCAGGAACCAGGTTCAGGCTATCTTCTCTGATCTTGAAGTCACTGAAATGGCAAGTATAGCTGACGCCAGGGAAAATCAGCGGCTGATGATGAACAAGTACGGTGCCTTCATTATTCCGTTTGTGATGCTGTCGTGCCTGCTTATAACAGGACTTCTGTTCTACCAGAACATTACAGTCAGGAACCGCGAGATAGGCTTGCTCAAGGCAATGGGAAACAGCACATACAACATTCTTTTCCTGATACTTGCAAAGGCCTTCATTCTTGGCCTGGTCGGTGGTATTATGGGATTTTTTGCCGGACATTTTATAGCTGAATATTTCGGTACAGAGATATTCAGATTCACTGCTTCCGACATTAAACCGCTCTGGAATGTATTCCTTTACAGCATTTTACTTTTCCCGCTCCTGTGGGTGCTCGCCAGCTGGATCCCGGCCCTTATGGCGACTCAGATAGATGCTGCAAAAACCCTTAGCCAGGAATAATAATCATGAAAACAGAAATGATCGAATTATTAAATATATCCAAAAAATATAAAAAGGGAAATGATGTCTTTACAGCTCTTAAGGACATTAGTTTTAAAATCGGAAAGGGAGATTTCTGCTCGGTCATCGGCCCGAGCGGAGCCGGAAAATCAACCCTGCTTTACGTGATAGGCGGACTGATCCATCCCGACTCGGGGGTGGTTTCTTTCGAAGGAAAAAATATCTATAATCTGACTCCTGTAGAGAGTAATCAATACCGCAAAAAACATCTGGGCTTTATGTTCCAGCAATTCCATCTGATGCCGTGGCTGACTGTCGAAGAGAACATCAGGCTTGCATGTTACGATAACAAACAACAGGAGAAAATTGAATACTACCTCGGCAGGTGTTCACTGAAAGAGCTGAAAAACAAGTATCCATCCGAATTAAGCGTGGGCGAAAAACAGAGAACAGCCTTTATAAGAGCTATTATTTCAAAACCGGATATCCTTCTTGCCGATGAGCCGACCGGCAACCTCGATAAGACCAACAGTGAAATTCTCATGTCACTGGTTAAAGTGTATAATAGTGAAGGGGGAACAGTTATAATGGTATCGCACGATCCGGAAATTGCCAGGTTTGCTAACAAAAGTGTTACTTTAAATAAAGGCAGGTTGGAGTAAGGCTGTCTACTGGTCTACTGGTCTACTGGTCTACTGGTCTACTGGTCTACTGGTCTACTGGTCGGAAAAATTTATGGTTACACAGAGTTCCACCGAGAAGTCACAGAGTCCCGATAGCTATCGGGACACTGAGTTAAGATTTGAAGGTCCTCATAGTCCCTCTCTGGACCTCTGTGATACCTCTGTGGAACTCTGTGTAAGTTCTTATGATACACGATACTTGAAAAGGAAAGAGTTATGGAATAAAGCCTCAATGGAAGGATTATTCTTTTTTGGTATCCTCTTTTGATTCCGCTTTTGCCTTTTCGGGATCATCTTCAACCCTTGAAGCCTTTTTGAAATCTTTCAGGCCCTGTCCTATACCTTTCATCAGCTCAGGTATTTTACGACCACCAAAAAGAAGCACAACTACAAGCAGGATTAGTATGATTTCCGTAGCACCAAAATTTCCCATGATTTAAGTTATTAATTATTTGATAAAGCTACTAAGAAAGCTCATAACTTCAAAGTAAAAACAAAGTTACGGAAAAGTTTGGAGTTAAAATTTAAACTCTAAGTACTCCAGGCACTCCAGGCACTCCAACCTATATCTGCAGTATCCCCCATGCAAACAGTATCAGCAAACCGACAACCACCCAACTCAGCAGGAATCCGCCAATATCTTCCTTGTAACGTTTAAAGAAGTTATTCCAGCGCTCTCTCCTTCTCCATCCAGGCAGATCAAGCAGCAGGAGGTCGTCACCGGTAAGTGATGCAAGCGGCTTCTTTCCATCGGGTCCCGGTTCCTTTGCGTCTGATCTTCGTCTCATATTATCGAAAAATGCATCATTCTTTTCTTTTTCCTCAGGTTTTGTAAGGATGCTTACCAGCCAGAACATAAAGAACCCTGAAAGCATCGCGATTCCGAAAGGACCGGGTTTCCAGGTATACACCAGCGTTAATTCGCCGGTCGATATAAAATTCACAAAATAGTAAACTGACAGGGAAGTAATCACCGCAGCTCCGGCACCATACCTGTTTGCCCTTTTCCAGACAATGCCTCCAAGGAACATTATCCCCATGAATGCAGCAAGTGTTTCGGTAAACAGGAATCCATGAAGAACATTTTTTATACTCAGGGCAAAGAGAACACCCAGCACCGAAAGCCCCAGGCCAGAATACCTGCCCATCCAGAGGATTGTACGATCGCCTGCTTCGGGATTGATATATTTCTTATAGAAATTCTTTGTAAAAAGAGCCCCGGTATTGACCATAAAATTTGAGCAGGCCGACATGTTTGCAGCAACAATTGCAGCAAGCATTAATCCGACAAGCCCGGGAACAAGAAGTTCGCTGCAAGCATATCCGAACGCCATCTCGGGGTCGGCAAGCGTTGCGCCGTTTTTAATTACAAGTGCTGCAACAACAAGGCCGGTCAATGCCCAACCAATTGTTACAAGACGTTTGACCATCGAACCGAATGTTTGCCCGATCCGCCCCGCCCGCTCAGTATTGCCTGTTGCACACATCGATACCATATGCGGTTGAGCAGTTATGCCGACAATTCCGTTCACTGCAAGCATAGCGATCGTGAATCCGTTAATTCCGCTTGCGCTGTTAAAGAGATCGAAGAAGTTATCGGGCAATACTCCTCTCATGTACTGGAATCCGCCAATCTCCTTTAAGCCAAGAGGAATCAGCATAACCGACAATGTGATGATAAGGAACGATTGAATGAAATCAGTATAAGCTGCAGCGATCAGTCCCCCGATGAAGCTGTACAGTATAAAAGCCACCGTCATGAAAACAACAACCATATTAGGCGATACAAGGTTTCCCGAGGCCACAGATATGACTTTTGCAGCTCCCTGAAGCATGACTCCCATATTGAAAACAAAAAATGCAATGGCAAAGATTGAGTATACAAGCCCCATCCTGCTTCCGTATCTGTCCTCAACTATTTCACCAACTGTTGTCCGCTCACTCCGTCGATAAAAAGGGGCAATGAGCCAGTAAAAAGGAGTTATGAGCATGTTCTTCCACTGGTACCAGATTGTCGCGAATCCGCTGTTGAAGGTCGCACCTGTCTGTGCAACCGGCATCTCAGCGTGCGTTCCCACTCCGAATGCCTGACCGATCATTATATACCATTTGAATTTCCTCCCTCCCCTGAAATAACTGTCGCTTGTCTTTATTTTACGCGAGATCCAGATACCAAAAGTGGTGATTGAAACAAAGTAGCCGATCAGAACGATGTAATCCAGTGTACTCATTTGGGTTTATAGGTTTAAAGATTAATAGGTTGAAGAAAAAACAATTTTCCCATTTACCCAGGTCTGTTTAATAATAAGTTTGCCGCCGGCCATTTCAAAAAGTATAAGATCCGCTCTTTTCCCGGTCTCAAGCGTCCCTCTGTCGGGCAGTTTGCAAACCCGTGAGACGTTTTTCGTCGCAAGGTTGATTGCCTCACCCAGTGAACATCCTGTGAAGTTCATCATGTTCTCCACTCCCCTGACGACAGGAAAAGATGCACCCGCCAGAACATTCAGAACCGGATTTTTAATAAGCCCGTCATTTGTATAGACGACCTCGCTGCCAAGAAATAGATATTTCCCGGGGTTCATTCCGTAAAGGTGCGTTACATCTGAAGTAAGGATGATATTCTGCGGACCCTTGACCTTATAGAACACCTGCACCTCCTCAGGCAGAAGATGATGCCCGTCGGCAATTATTGAGGGAGAAAGCATGTCATTTGCAAGCTGGGGCCAGAGTGGATTCCTGTGTCTGTCGATTAAGTTTGCACATCCGTTCCCGAGATGGGTCGATAACCTCGCACCATTGTCAACAGCCAGTTTGACCTGTTCTGCCGAAGCATTGGAATGACCAATTGACACAATTATGTTGTCAAGTGCGCATGACCTTATGAATTCAAATGCTCCATCAATTTCCGGAGCAACGGTTACCTGCCTTATATTCCCTTCTGCAGCCTCCTGGTACTCTGAGAACTCCCTCCATGAGGGCTTCCTTATGCAATCGGCGGGATGGCAGCCGTAAAATCCTTCAACCGGTGAAATATATGGTCCTTCAAGATGAAAACCAGGTATCGAATCCCTTGTATCCTGGTCCTTCATCACTTCGGCCAGATTCCTGAAGCTTTTTAATAGGTTTTCATGACTATTTGTTATTACAGTGGGCTGGAAAGTAGTGACGCCGTCCTTCCTGATCGATCCGACAGCTCTCTTCATCTCCCTGGTTGTCAGACCCAATCCGGAAAAATCTACCCCCATATACCCGTTAATCTGGTTGTCAATAAGTCCCGGTGCAACATACAGGTCCGGAACTTGTCCAGGTTCCTTTGTTTCCGAGATACTTATTATCAAACCATCCCTGACCCCGATGGTCACGGGTTTACCGGTTTCATAATGTATGGCTTTTATTATACTAATTCCTGTCATCCTTATTTTCAGAATTTTAACTTTCGTGCCTATGCGTCCCTGGGACTTCGGGATTTTGTCGTGAAGGTGCTGAAACGCCAGGTTGTTTATACAGGTATTGTTTTCGAGGCTGAATTCTTATCAAGAAAAAGATTCCAGCCGGCATGTTTCTTTAGCATCGTTGCCGGCACTTTGTTTGTCAGGTGACTTGTAAGTGTTTTTTTAACAGCATCTGCCTTGACCTCGTGGGGCACAACTGAAATTATTGACTTGCACTGCATTATCTGCCATACACTCATTGAGACCGCTTCATCGGGAACATCATTTTTTGACAGAAACCACCCTTCGTTCACCTGCTGCATCTTGCACTGATCGTCAAGTTTCACAACGATATATGCCTCACGGGTTTCAAAATCGGCCGGGGGATCATTAAAAGCAATGTGCCCGTTCACGCCTATACCAATCAGTCCGAGATCAACAGGCTTCTTTCTTAATTCATTTGTCAGGGTGGTGATGTGTAAGTTTAGCTCACCGGCAACATCGACGGGATGAAATTTTTTTACGGGAACCAGATTTATAAACCGCTCATACAGGTATTTTCTGAAGCTTGCCTTGTGGGTAATCGGAAGTCCGATATACTCATCGAGATGGAAAACCTCCACTTTGCCCCAGTCGATCTTTTCATTTATCAAAGCCTGGAACAGCTCAAACTGTGAACTGCCTGACGCTACGACCATACGGGCTTCGCCTTTTTGCTGTATGGCTTCGCTGAGTTTTGCGGCTGCAAGGCTGGCAGCGGCGATACCAAGGTCCGAAGGGTTGGGGGAAATTGTAATTGTCATTGGGTAATACTGATTTTATTGACATTTTTTAACACCTTTTCTACCGGGTTCATAAAAATAGGATTAAAAATTCACAATTCAATTTTCTATCTTCGCCAAAATTCTGATCCTGATGCCTAAAAAACCAATAATTTTAATACTCCTGCTGGCAGTATGCAGTACCAATACAATTCAAAGCCAGACCAAAGCTGTTAACCGTGAAAAATACCGCATAAATATTGTCGAGACCAATAAACCATTAACAATTGACGGCATCCTTGATGAAGAGCCATGGATGAAAGCTGAACGCACACAGAAATTCCAGCGTGTTACCCCAACTGATACCGGTTATGCAAAATCACAAACCGAAGTTATGCTCACATATGATAAATCAAATCTGTACGTCGGCATAATTTGCCATGATCCAACACCCGGGAAAAGACCCGTTGAATCATTCCGCAGGGACTACACATTTATGAAGAATGATAACTTCATGCTCTTTCTCAATACTTATAATGATCAGACTAACGGGTTTGCTTTCGGCATTTCGGCAGCAGGGGCCCAGACAGAGGGCTTGCAGTACGAGGGGTCCAAAGTGGACTACAGCTGGGATATCAAATGGAGATCCGCAGTTAAGAGCTATGATGACCGATGGATTTCAGAGTTCAGTATCCCATTCCGAAGTATTCGTTACTTTGGAGGAGATAAGGAATGGGGTATAAATTTTGGAAGGCTCGATCTGAAAACCAATGAAAAATCAGCCTGGGCACCCATGCCAAGGCAGTTTAATCATTGTTCACTTCCCTTTGTGGGAACTTTGATCTGGGATAAGCCTACTGATAAAGCAGGATTGCGGTTCTCCCTGATTCCCTATGTTACTGCTAAGACAACAAGGGATTATCTGGCAGAGGATTCGAAAATACTGTTTAAGGCGAATGCTGGTCTTGACGTCAAGATGATATTGTCGACCAAAATGAACCTTGACCTTACGATAAATCCGGACTATTCGCAGGTGGAGGTTGACAGACAGCAGACTAATCTTGACCGCTATGAACTTTTTTTCCCTGAGAAGAGACAGTTTTTTCTTGAGAACAGCGACCTTTTTGCAAGTCTCGGGAGTGAAACGGTGAGGCCATTTTTCTCAAGGAGGATCGGCCTTAACAGTCCGGTAATTGCAGGAGCCCGATTGAGCGGGAATATCGGGAACAGATGGAGGATAGGGATCATGGATATGGAGACCGGCGATAAGGATGAGATTCATGCTGCCAACTTCATGGTGGCTGTTTTACAAAGACAGATCTTCACCAGGTCAAATATTACGGCCTTTATCATCAATAAACAGGTTATGGATACCAGGAATGATGAGACGTTCACCGGTAATAAATTCAACAGGATCGCCGGTCTCGAATACAATCTTTCGAGCCCTGATAACCGCTGGATCGGGAAAGCGTACTACCATCAAAACCTCCTTGACAACACAAACTTTAAAGATGGTGCAATGGCGGTCAATCTCACGTATTCATCACAATACATGACAGCAACGCTGAACCAGGCCTTAACAGGTTCAGGGTACAATGCGGAAACAGGATATGTGAGAAGAAGAGGCTACTACCAATTGAGTCCTGCTTTCATGTACAAGTTCTTTCCGACGGGTGGCAGAATTATCAGCCATGGTCCCTCACTTAAGCTGGATACTTACATGGATCCATATTCATCTTATTCTCTGACAGACAGGGAAACTCAATTATCATATCAGGCTGAATTTGTGAGCAAAAATTCAGCATCAGTCGATTTCAGGCAAAACTATGTTAAACTTCTGGCTCCTTTCGATCCTACCAACCTTGACAGCCTGAAGCTGCCTGCCGGAGAACATTTTACCTGGAATGAGTTTGGAGCGACATTCAGTTCTGATCCCCGTAAGATGTTAAATATAAGGCTTTCAGGCAGGTATGGCGGTTATTACAACGGGACACGACTTATGCTTAACGGGGAAGTGAACTACAGGGTACAGCCCTATGGCAGTCTGGCGCTGGTAACAACTTACAATGATATAGTATTGCCAACTCCATATAACAGTGCAAAACTGTTGCTTATCGGACCCAGGTTTGATTTTACCTTTACCGACAAGATCTTCTTTACGAGCTTTATTCAGTACAATAACCAGATCGATAACCTGAATGTGAACCTGCGTTTCCAGTGGAGGTTCGCTCCGGTTTCTGACCTGTTTATTGTTTATACTGAAAACTCCTTCTACCCCAACTACAACATCAAGAACCGCGGGCTGGCAATTAAATTATCCTACTGGTTTAATTAAGATCGCGCCGTTAGAATTTAAGAACTTACACAGAGTTCCACAGAGAAGTCACAGAGTCCCGTCCCGATAGCTATCGGGAGCTATCGGGACACAGAGTTAGTGCCTAACCGTACTCAATATATTAAACTTTGTCAGGCACAGCATACGGCGGCCTCGGCGGACGGGTCAGCAATGCATTCGCCTCTTCGTCGTTTATGAATTTTTCCGTTGCAGGATCAAATTTAAGGGTGCGCCCGGTGCGGTATGCAATGTTCCCAAGATGTGCCAGTCCTGAAGAGAGATGCGCAGTTTCAACCGGGGCATTCAGGATCGATTTATCGTGAGCCCTGACAGCCTGAATGAAATTAAGGAAATGGTCACCCCCCTCCGTGCGGCCCGGACCCGGCGTTTTGTCCTTTCCAAGGAATGATTCGTATGTATCATAACCGTTAACAACCAGATATCCTTCGCTTCCATAGAATATATTGCCAACCCCTACCCCATTCTCATTATTTGTTATCCAGGGCCGTACTTCAAACTCGATAATCTTTTTCTCCTTCGGATAGTAATAAGTTGAAGAAAGAACTTCCGGGGTTATCTTGGCATCGTTGAAGAGGAATTTACCTCCGGCAGCTGTAATCTGTTCCGGCAAACCCACATCGAGTCCCCACATACAGAGGTCGGTTTCATGAACTCCCTGGTTGCCAACGTCTCCGTTGCCGTAGTTCCAGGTCCAGTGCCAATTGTAATGAACTATGTTCCGTGAGAAGGGCTGTTTGGCCGCCGGACCCGTCCAGAGATCATAATCAAGTCCTTCGGGAACTGGCTCGGTACCTTTATCTCCGATATCATCCCTCCATCTGAAAACAAGTCCCCTTGCCATATAAACATTGCCGATCAATCCGTCGCGGAGATGCTTTATTGCTTCCTGAACTGCAACAGAGCTCCTGAGCTGGACCCCGTGCTGAACGATCCTGTCGTATTTAGCAGCTGCTTCAACCATCTTGCGGCCTTCGTACAGGGTATGAGATCCCGGCTTTTCCACGTAAACATCCTTGCCGGCCTGGCAAGCCCAGATTGCAGCAAGCGAATGCCAGTGGTTAGGTGTTGCAATACTCACTGCGTCAATTGATTTATCTTCGTAAACTTTCCGCAGGTCCTGCTGCTGAATGACTTTTTTGCTATACTTTTTTTCAAATTCTTCCGAACGTTTTGCAAGTACGACCAGATCAGGGTCGCAAAGGCAGGCCACCTCAACATCGGGAAGGTTCATAAAGCCTTCGATATGAGTCACTCCGCGGCCATTGACACCCAGAACGGCTACACGTATTTTGTCGTTGGCTCCAAAAACATTTGCTGGAATAATTGTGGGCATTGACAGGAGAGCAGCCGCTCCTGCGGATTTCCGGATAAAGCTTCTCCGGGTTACCCTAGTTTTTTCTTTCATGGGTCAGGTTAATTAAGTTGTTGGTTGGTTTGAATTAACTTGTTAATATAGTAAAATTGTTGGATGATTGGAGAAGCCTTATGTTAAAAGAACTTAATTTTCAAATACATTCAACTCCCGATTCGATTGAACACCTGTTGAAACAGAATTTATACACCGCTGTACCTTCTTATATCGTATTTAAAGGTATGATGGAACCGCTCCGCGATATAATTACAATCTCTGGTTGTGCACAGCTATAATAATGAAACCGCTCCGCGGTTAATATAATTTGTATTATGGCAATTACTAGAATAATGGAACCGCTCTGCGGTTGTTATATTTTGTGAAATCCTGCCTAATTAAGACTCTGGAATAGTCCCATCATTATGGGGATAAAGTCCAGGTCACAATTCCAAACTGCGGAGCGGTTCCATCATTATAGAGAATAATACCGGATCACAAAACCGAACTACGGAGTGGTTCCATTATTATAGAGAGTTAATCCTATTCACTGATCCAAACTGCGGAGCGGTTCCATAATTATAGTAATTAATCTCTGGAATAAATCTGAACCGCGGAGCGGTTCCATTATTATAATAATTAATCCCTGGAATAAATCTGAACCGCGGAGCGGTTCCATCATTATAGGGATATTGTCTGAGTCACAATTCTGAACCGCGGAGTGGTTCCATCATTTTAGCGAGTCAAAAAATAAATGCGAGGAAGGCACTAAGAAAAGAAAAACGTATTATAATACGTATTTCCAAAAAAAGAAATACGTCTTTTAATACGTATTTCGGCCATAGATGCAACTTGTTGATAATATGATTAATATCACTTGATCATAAAATCAAGCAACGGCTCATTTCCAAGGTAAGCTACAAGGTTGTCGTTCCTCTTCAGTGGACCAACTCCCGACGGGGTACCTGTAAAAATAAGGTCGCCGGTTTTAAGGGTAAAGAACCTGGAAACAAATGATACGATTTCATTAATACTGAATATCATATCTGAGGTGTTGCTCTTTTGGACAACCTTCTTATTTATCTCAAGCCTGAACTCGAGACTATCAACATTCCCGACCTGGCTTACCGGTAGAAACCTGCCGAGAGGAGCCGCACCGTCGAAGCATTTTGAGAGTTCCCAGGGTAATCCCTGTTTTGAGAACTGATCCTGCAGATCCCTGGCAGTGATGTCGATACCCACTGTGAGCTCATCATAATACCGTGGTGCGAACTCAGCTGTTATACCTTTTCCAAGCCTGGATATCTTGATCACAACCTCAACTTCATAATGTATAACGGAAGAAAAATCAGGAAGAAAGAACGGTTTGTTCTTCTTAAGAAGACAGGAATCGGGCTTAAGAAATACAACAGGTGATCCTGGGAACGGGCGACGCATCTCAATCGCATGCTGCCTGTAATTCAGCCCTATACAGATGATTTTCATACGGTTATTGCTCTTTCCCTGATATTCTGAGCCTGATCTCGGTAAGGACCTTCTTCGTGTAAAGCGGAAAATCCCCGTTCATCATCCACGAATAGTATGACGGCTCTTCACGCAGTACCTTCTCAACCGGCTTTCCCTTGTGCTTACCGAAATTAAAAAGCTCAACACCGTCCTTATCCAGAATTATTCTTCCGGCAAAATCAACTAGGTTATTGAAGGAACTGAATTCTGCAAGCTCTTCAACATTGTTCTGAAGGTCGGAATACCTGTCAAGCTGCGATTTCAGGACTTCAAATGTGGCGGCAGTATCGGCTTTCGAGCTGTGTGCATCCGAAAGCTTCTTATTGCAATAAAACTGGTACGCTGCTGAAAGGGTCCTCTGTTCCTTCCTGTGGTAGATCACCTGAACGTCAACATACCTTCTTTTCCGGAAGGTAAAGTCAATATTCACCCTCAGAAACTCCTCCGCCAATACCGGAATGTCAAATTTGATCGCATTGTAACCCGCAAGGTCACAACCCTCAAGAAATATCATCAGTTTTTTGGCAATCTCCCTGAATGTCTGGGCATTGGCAACATCTTCATCTTTAATTCCATGTATTGCTGTTGTATCGGGTGGAATTGGTATTTCAGGATTGACCCTTGTGCTATACCACTCTTCCTTTCC
>Ga0105101_10000852_pt1 | contig 13058 bp, 11 predicted proteins | sample PPLLak21cMay2015_2_FD_87037 | JGI IMG/M metagenome (GOLD analysis project Ga0105101, IMG submission 87037) | Freshwater sediment microbial communities from Prairie Pothole Lake near Jamestown, North Dakota, USA - PPLs Lake P8 Core (1) Depth... | ecosystem: Environmental > Aquatic > Freshwater >... | reverse complement strand
GGTTTTACAGCAGGTAATCCTTTCAAGTATTCAGCGTTCTATCCGTCCTATCTTGCTGCTCAAGCAGCGGGGGGCTCTTTGCCAGCCCCAGATGACCTTGAAACACTTGCTGAGGCCTCTGACAACATTATTCGTAATGTACTCATGAATGCGCAACAAGTGGCATATGTGGGCCTTATTCCTGCGCGCCTTCAAGTGATGAATGATGTAGCAAACGCCAATTACAACAATGATGGTTTGGTCACGGTTGAGCAGTTAACGCTTCCGACGAATGATTTCACTGGCTTCGTAACTCGCTACAGCGACAACGAGCGCACCCGTTTTGCCGAAGTCGCCAAAATTTCTGCTTTTCGTGACAAGTTTTTACCGAAGCGCAGTTGGACTTTGCCGGGTTTATATTCCGATTGTGGTGGCGCTACGGCGACAGGTCGAGTTGACTTTCTGACGCGGCGTGGCGGCACAGAGTTGCTCGGCTTCGATGAGTGGAAAGCCATGGACACACTGTCGGAAAAACGCTGGGTGCCAAAAAACAAAACGGACGTCCTGTGTCAAGCCATTGCCGAAACGCCGAATGGTTGGGGAGCGCAAACCGCTGCGGACAGTCCTACCCTGGATCTTGATCTAACGCATTATGACTATTCGGTACCGATCAATCCGGGTTCCAGCGCCTTGGCGATCGCTACATCGAGTGATGCTTGGGACTATTCGGGCCTGCCGAATTTCTATGACCTGTCAGAAACCGCGCGCAGTCAAGATGAGCCTCGTCTGCAATTTGCTATCCGTGTATTACGAGATAGAAATCAGACATTAACCTCAGAGGGGCGCTCAAGCTTTCCTAACGGCGCTCGACTGAATTCTTACCGCGCTAATACAGCTGGAGGTAGTCAAATAGTGGCGGTATCGGCGTCGGAAGTATTCTTTCAGCGACCAACCGCTGCCGGAGAAAATGCCTACGGGAACGAGATAGGAAAATCGCGAGAAATTGGCAGCCTATTCAACCCCTATTGGCAGGTGCGACTTATCTATTCTGTAGACAGTATTAACCAAGCCCAGGCGCTACAGGGCGCGGTGTTGAGATGAGACAAACGTAATGACTCCGCAACCGAAAAATATCATCCGTGCTTGGATACTTCCGTTTTTTTTTGGCTTGCTGGCTACAGCCTTTCAGCATAGCCAAGCGGCTTTATATGATGAGCATCCAGGCTCCGATTTACAGGTGCACTACGTTTATCTAACGGGTTATCGTAGTAATCCTGCCGGTAACGAGGCAGGCCGCCGCGTTCTACTTGATGTCCATGAGAAATGTGTCGCATCAAACCAGAGAAGAGGGCTAACTTATACCAGGCTCCCACCGGAGGGAGTGCCAGCGATTGTTGAGCCACGTGACATCGAAATTTACTATTCGTCGAATCGTAGTTTGACCGTCACCAAGAGCAAATTCCACCATATTGATTACAACACATGTGCGTTGCAAGTAGTTCCACATCATCAGATGGAGCTGCTCTCAGCAATTGGTCGTTGCACCATTGACGTGATCAAGCAATCGGCGCGCGGTGTATGCGACGATCAAGCGCATGCACGAGCGCCCAATACCACGATGTCTGGGCTTCTTCCCGACATCATCCCAGCTGCAGAATTAAGCAAAGTACCGCCACACTTGCGTGCTGAAGCGGTGTCCCGATTTGAACGGGCTAAAGGAATATCGCATGTGCTTACCGGGGAAGTTAAAACTATTGCTGGTTACCGGTGCGAAGTCCGCCGCACTGCAGATACAGAGAAATGTGTCAGCAATCCACCCAGCCCATTTCTGATCCCTGTTAGTTACCTGAATCGCGCTATTCCCGGTTTGTTACTAGAAACAAAATCTCCCTTGTTAACGCTGGAAGCACAGGAGGTCAAAATGAGCATCGGTGTCTCGCAATCAATTTTTATGTTACCTAAAGGACTGAAAGTTAGAAGTGTGGCATCTCCGGGGGTGCATCCATGAACCAACAGCTAAAAATTCAGCGCGGCCAGGCCTTGACGGAGTTTCTGGTAGCGTCCGTGGCTATTGTTCCGCTTTTATTACTGGTTCCAGTGATCGCCAAATATCAGGACATCAGCAATAGCACGCAGATGGCGAGCCGCTATGTCGCCTTTGACGCCATGGTCCGTAACGATGCGATCAGCAGCTGGAAGCCCGAAAGCCAGTTGGCCGATGAAGTGCGGCGACGTTTCTTCAGTAATTCAGATGCGCCAATCAAGACCAATGATGTTGCCGGCAATTTTAAGGCAAATCAAAACTTATTCTGGAGTGACCCCAGAGAAGATTCGCTGATAAGAGATTTCAATCGTGATGTTACTGTCAGTTACGGCTTCGGCAACGGTGCAACCCACAATGATGGGTTTAGTGCGGCTGCGGATGGCGCGCCGTTCGTGCTGAGTGGTGAGCTTGATTTACAGGCGCGCGGAATTTACACCGCAAATGTCTCGGTAACCCTTGCCAATCTTCCAGCCGGTTTAAGGTTTTATGAGCCGTTCGATAGGATCGGTTTATCAATGACACGGAGCACCAGCTTGGTATTCGACCCATGGGCGGCGAAGGATCCTAGCCAAGTTGAATCCCGTATTGCAAATAGCCCAGCGATATTTCCGGTGGGTACGCTTGAACCAATCGGTACAGCTGCAAATGCATTGGTCCTCAGTATTGATCCATTGGCTGGGATACCTGGCCCTAAACTTGGCAAGCTTGATTTCTGGCGCGATGTTGTGCCAGAAGATCGGTTGAGATAAGGCTGCTTGGATCATGACACCTATTCGCGCCCTTGTTATGTTTCTGCTCTGGATAAGCCCGCAGCGCGGGTACGTGCCCATTACCGTGATGGTACTCATGAGCGGAAACATGGCTTTTGCACAAGCAAACTGGCCAACCATTGCCCTGCCAAAAGAAGTGCAAAGCTTTGGCATTGGTGAGCAAGTCACCGTCAATGGTTTACCGATGCGCATGCGCGGTTTTTTTTCAGCCTTGAAGCCAGAGGAACTCGCTGAGAAGTTTCGCCAAAGTATGGGCAAACCCTTGGTTGAGAACACCTTGGCGAACAAGCTGATACTGGGCAGAAATCAGGGCGAATACTATCTGACAGTGCAGTTGGAACCCGCAGGATTAGGTACGCGAGGCGTGGCCTCAGTCACAAATTTGAAAGTCGCTTATGAAAATAGAGCGGCAATCCAGGAAAACACAGAGCATTGGTTATCCCGACTACCAGCAGGCTCGCAGTTGTTGAGTCAGATGAGTTCGGAAGATGCGGGCAAGCTGTCCACGCACTTATTGGTGATCAATACCCAAAGTGAAACGCTCAACTACGAGCGCTTGAAGAACCTCATGCAAAGCGACGGTTTTGTCCTTGAGCAAGAGGTCAAGCCAAACGACAAGCTATCCGCCAAATTACCTGACGGACGTGCCAATGGAAAAACAATGCTCTTCAAAGGCAAGGGCAAAGAGGCGGTGGCAACCATTTACCGTGACAACAATGGGAAAACCGCGATTGTATTGAACACAATTACCGAAATGGAGCGTTTCAAATGAACCAACAACATCCTTATAGAAAAGGACATGGTCGAATGCAAAATATCTATCATCAACGCGGCCAATCCACCATTGAATATACGGTGGTCTGTGCTGCACTAGCCTTTGCACTATTTGTTGACCTGAATGGCGACAACAGCGCCTTGAAGAATATTTTGGATAATCTCAACAACGCATACCAAAAAATCAGCTATGCCTTATCGCTGCCAACTTAATTATGAAACTACCACAACTTAAAAAATTTAAACCAGGAAAAACATGGATCGTGCTGAGTGTAGCGCTCGGCATCGGTTTGCTGGCGGCGTTCGCTGCAAGTAGTTATCTATCCAGTAGGGTGGAAGCGATCGAAGCACGAGCAAAAGGGAAAATGGTCAACGTAGTGGTCGCCAAAAGCGATCTCGCCAAAGGCGCCAAGCTTACTAACGATACTGTGGCTGTACGCGCAGTCCCAATGGAATTTGCGCAGTCACTAGCAGTTACGCCCGATGGCTTTGACAGGATCGACGGACAAGTGCTGGCCTATCCAGTTAAGTCAGGTGAAATGATTTTATGGGGATTGATGGAGGGAAAGAAAGTGCCCACATTCTCCACTCGTGTTGACGCAGGGCAGCGAGCGATTACAGTCCCGGTAGATGAGATTAATTCTATCTCTGGTCTGCTAGAGCCTGGTGATGTGATTGACTTGATGGCAACGGTCACACTCAAAAGTAAAAAAATTACTTTCCCGCTCTTGCAAAGCGTACAGGTCATGGCAACGGGGCAGCGCTCCGTAGACGATCCCAAAAGCGGAACACGACGAGACTATTCGACCGTCACGTTGAATACGACGCCAGAGCAAGCAAAGAACGTTATCGTCGCACGTGATGCCGGGAAAATTACTGCACTGCTACGCAACCCGCAAGATAAACAAGCCTTTGCAGAGATAGTCGATGTGGCCGCACTACTAGGGCTGAAAGGCACCGAAGGAACAAATAGCGCCAAGGAAGTCCCCGTATTGTACGGCGGGCGTGGCAGCAAGATACCGCAAGAAGGTTTGACGCTGGCGCCATATTCAAACAGTGAAGGTTCTGCGGGTGATCTCACGCCGGCTGCTAAACCCACGCCATTAGCAAGTGCGAATGCGTTATATAGCCCCAATCCACCCGTCATCGTGAAGCCCTAAGTTACTAACAAAAAATCATCAAATAGTGAAAGTTGCATACCCCATGAAAATTTATAAGAGCCGTACTCCGCAAAGTTCAAGCGGATTTGCTGCCGAAAAAAATATAACTGTTCGCTCGTACAGGAACCTGACGCGGACGCGGATATGTTTGGCGTTAATATTTACAACCAGCAGTGGAATCTCGTTTGGGCAAACCAGCGGAGCTGCGCTAATACCGAGTACGGATAATCCTGTCGCAGCCCAAACCTCGCGCAATCCTTTCGGCGAAAATCTAAAGCCAAAAGTGAAACGTACAGCCGCTTCGAGCCAAGCATACAACCCCATCCAAAAACAGGATGACCAAGCGCAGGTTCCAGAAATAGAAATGTTTGTGGGCGAGTCCCGAGTATTTCCGACTCCAGGTGTGGCGCGCATCGCAGTTGGCAATGGTTCGATCATGAGTGCCACAGCACTCGACAGTAAAGAAGTTCTGATTTTTGCAAATGGGATTGGCACCTCGTCACTTTTTGTCTGGAACGAAGATGGGCGCTATCAACGGGTTAAAATTCATATTGTCCCGGGGGATACAAGTCGTTTTGCGCGCGAGATCGCGGCATTCCTGGCGGCGATTCCAAATGCAAAAGCTTCAGTCATAGGCGACAAAGTGATTGTGGAAGGTGACAACCTTGCCGATCTGGATATTGCCAAGATTGACGAGCTTGCTAAGCGCTATCCGCAAATTGTGAACTTCACCAACCGATTGGGTTGGGAACAGATGGTTTTAATGGATGTTAAGGTGGTTGAATTTCCCGTCAATGAGTTGAGTGAAATCGGCATAAGATGGAATACGTTGGGTGGCGCAGTCGTTGGGGGAGTTCTACAGCCGTTCAGCCGTGGAAAGGACGGGCCATATCAAATCAACCTCCAAACGGGCACAAATAATCCGGCCCCAATAACCGGCATTGGGGGTGGGTCATTTCCTCTTCCGGGAGGCCTCAACATCCTAAGTCTTATTAACGTAGGCTTAAACGCCCAATTAAATTTGCTTGAGCAAAATGGCAAAGCAACGCTTCTAGCACAGCCGCAGCTGTCCGCGCGCAATGGCTCCAAAGCAACATTTTTATCTGGGGGTGAATTCCCATACACCGTGGCCACCATCAATGGCACAACCGTTTTATTCAAATCCTACGGAATTAGACTAGATATCACGCCGCGAGTAGATCGTACCGGGGTAATTCGCGCGAGTATAGATAGCGAAGTCAGCACGATCGATGGCTCAATCTCGACACCTTCGGGACCGGCATTGCTAACTCGAAGGACGACGACCGAATTCAACGTGCGTAACGGCGAAACCATTGTTTTGAGCGGGTTGTTGTCACGCGAAGTAAGTAAAAATATCGACAAGCTCCCGTTTTTAGGAGATATCCCGATTTTAGGTGCGCTGTTTCGCTCTACACGTTATCAGAATAAAGAAACGGAGTTGGTGGTGTTTGTAACACCAACGATAGTTGACAGTCGTACACCGGGGCAGGTGGACCGAGTCGAACGTACCACCGAGCGGTTAGAGAAAAACCTAGGTAAACCGCCCTTTCTGACGGATCCCTTGCAACCAAAGGAAGTCCCCGTAAAAGTGGATAAAGTTTCCTCCGCATCTACTGTGGAAGATACGGATAAGCGCGTCGAGCATCAGCCAGGGGAGGCAGGTAAGGTTATTGCAACTCCCGATCCAACTTCGCCTAACCCCAATCTCGCGGTACTAATACCACCGAACTTGCCCACCCAGCAAGCCAAAGCGCCGGCAACGAAAGCCGTAGGAATGCTACAAGTTGCAATGAATGGTTTGCCGGTACGGGAGAAACCTGACAGTGGAAGTCGAATGCTGATGCAGCTTAATTATGGCTCCATCGTGCGTATTGGTAGGTTGACAACGCAATCATCCAGCACAAACAAATGGCGTAACGTGATGCTAGGAGAAGTTAGCGGATGGGTGTCTGAGCGCTGGCTAATGCCAATCGATACTGAACCGAATACTGTTGCAAGTAACGGTGCGGCTGCGCGCCCGGATCAACAAAGCAGCCTCATCGGTAAAAGCAAAGCCGCAATCAAATTAGCAGGATATATCGGTACTGCAGATGAAGAAGCGTATGGCAAAACTTATCGCGTCAAACCGAATTGGTTAGCGTTACGCCAGGCGCCTGGCATTGATGCGCCGTTGATTGAGCATCTTAGTAGCGGTAAAACAGTCCAGGCCTTATCCCAAGCGCCGAGTGGCGATTGGCTGGCAGTGCAAGTCGACGGCAAGCGTGGGTGGGTTGCTGCGCAGTGGTTAGCAGAAGAATAAGCGCCAGCCATGCTACACATCGATATATTAGATACAGAAGGCACCCAGCGCTCAGTACAAGCTCCGGACGATTGCGTTATTGGCAAGGGCGCGCAAAACGAAGTTCGTCTTGATAGCTGGCGCGTATCCAAGGAGCACGCTCGTTTATTCAGAACACCTTCAGGGGTTTTACTGGAGGATATGGGTGCCTTTGGTGGCGTTAGCATCAATGGCGCCCGGATTGATAGTCAGTATGGGCCGCTTAAAGCGAGTGACATTATCGCGATTGGCCCATTTCAATTGCGGGTGAAGATCGTACGTGCCGCTATCAGTGCAGCCAATCACCCGCATTTGCGCGTAACCGACGCTGGTTACCAAAAGATCCGCCCAAGCGCTCAAGCGCAAACACCTCGTGCGGTTGCCGCACCACCACAAGCATCTACGATAGAGACCGGCACCACTGGCAATGCATCAGCGACGTCTGGTGCAGTGCTCGCTATTGCACCCAATGCCAAGCGGCTTGAGGAAGAGTTCAAGTGGCGCACGCTCATCCATACCAAGCTCCTGGAAACCATGGATTTGCGTCGTCATGATGTGCATGGGATGTCCGATGAGCGGCTGCGCCAGGAAACTGAAGAACTCATCCGACAAATTCTCAAAGAGGAGGAAGGCCGCATACCTCCGCATCTAGACATCGGCTTACTATGCAAACAGGTGCTCAATGAAGCTATCGGATTAGGACCACTGGAAGAGTTGCTAGAAGACGATAGCGTTACTGAAATCATGGTTAACCGATACGACGAAATTTACATTGAACGTTCCGGCCGCTTAGAAAAATATCCGCTCACCTTCACGGGTGATCGCGCGGTAATGGGCGTAATCGAGCGCATCGTTGCACCCTTGGGCCGTCGTATTGATGAATCGTCTCCCATGGTGGATGCGCGGCTCAAAGACGGATCGCGGGTAAACGCCATCATCCCGCCCTTAGCGCTGAAAGGGCCGTGCCTGACGATTCGTAAGTTTGCCAAATACAAACTGACCGTCCAGGACTTAGTTAAATTTGGCGCCATCAGCCCAGCCATGGCGGAGTTTCTGGAAATCTGCGTTACGTCTCGAAAAAATATCGTCGTATCCGGCGGAACAGGCTCAGGCAAAACCACGCTGCTCAACATCCTTTCCAACTTCATTCCGGCTGGCGAGCGCGTGATCACGGTAGAAGATGCCGCCGAACTCAAGCTCCATCATGAGCACCTCATCAGTCTCGAATCGAGACCTGCCAATATTGAAGGCAAGGGTGCGATACCCATCCGCGAGTTGGTCAGAAACACTTTGCGTATGCGCCCCGACCGCATCGTCGTGGGTGAGTGCCGCGGCGCAGAGGCGCTGGACATGCTGCAAGCAATGAACACAGGACACGAAGGATCGTTAACGACCCTACACGCCAACACCCCGCGAGATGGCCTGGCGCGTCTGGAAACCATGGTGCTCATGGCGGGGATGGAACTTCCGCTGACCGCCATCCGTGAGCAGATTTCTTCAGCCATCGACATCGTGGTGCAGCAATCACGATTCGCGTGCGGCTCGCGTAAGGTCACCAGCATTGTGGAAGTATCCGGCATGGAGAGCGGCAAAATCCAGATACAAGAGCTATTCAAGTTTGAGAATCAAGGCTACGCCGGTGGGAATGGCCGGATACACGGACACTTCACGGGTTGTGACATGGTGCCAGGCTTCTATGATGCGCTACGCGCAAGCGGCAACGACTTGGATATCTCCATTTTCAAACCAGTGAATGGCATGGAGCCTGAAAGAGGCCGCAATAAGAACTTCGATGAAGAAACTGGTGAAGAGGTTCGTTGATGAACAACACTCTACTCATCATCATCGCCGTAGTTGCCCTTTCAGCGGGGCTCTTGACCTGGTTCGTCATCGACACCGGCACGGTGACCATGGCGCGGTACCGTGCAAAATTTACCGACCGAGCAAAATTCCAAGCGCAAGAGTTCTTCCTCTTTGTGGATCCCACAAAACTCTTTATCGCCAATATCGCCATCATGGCCTTGGGCTCTTTGCTGGTTTGGCTCATCACGGGCAGTGCATTTTTAGCCATACCTGCTTTCTTTGCGTTGGCCTTGTTTCCGCGCATGGTCTACGCCTGGATGCGCAAACGCAGGCTGCAAAAATTCGAAGAACAGTTACCGGATGCATTGATGATGATCGCGGGCGGTCTACGCGCCGGATCGGGGCTGGCTGCCGCGATTCAACAACTGGTCACAGGCGCGCAACAACCGCTTGCGCAGGAATTCTCCTTGATGTTGCGCGAGCAAAGGCTAGGGGTGACGTTGGGGGATAGCCTGAATAACTTAGGGCGGCGCATGCCAACGCAAACCACCACCCTGGTTATTTCCGCGATGCGCATCGCCAATGAAACCGGCGGTAGCTTGGCGGAAACGCTGGAACGAACTTCACATACCATCCGCAGTCGTTTGCAAATGGAAGGCAAAATTCGCGCGCTGACTTCCCAAGGCAAGCTGCAAGCCTGGGTGGTCGGTTTACTACCACTGCTGCTGATGTTCGTGCTTAATAAAATGGAACCCGAAGCCATGAGCTTGCTGTGGGACACCCGTATCGGCTGGGCAACTTTGGTCGTCATCGCCTTCTTAGAGCTCATGGGCGTGTATGTAATACGCAAAATCATTGCAATTGATGTGTAAGGGAGTGAAAAATCATGCCTGAAAACTGGCAGACCAATACCACCGTAATCACCATTCTGTTTGCCTTGGCGATCGGCCTATCGGTCGCGCTGGTTGCCTGGCTTATCAGCCAAGCACTGGCGGCGGTGCCGGAAGAAGATCGCGAGTACAAAGATCCCGCGCCCCTAGGATTTCGCGTTGTCTGGTGGCCGATTCAATGGATCAGCTTCTACATCGGCGGGTTCATCGCCGGCAAAACTTACTCCGCGCTGCTCGGCAAGTTGCGCCAGGCCGGTCTGGACTATTGCATCAGCCCGGCGCAATTCATTGCAACGCGTATCCTCAGTGCAAGTATCGTCGCAGTCATTTTTTACTGGGTGCTGGCTTCGTTTGATACGGCCAAGTTGGGCGAAACGGGCTTGAGCCCCCTCTTGTACTGGCAAATTGCCGGCCTCGGCGCCTTGCTGGGTTGGTTCTATCCCGCCATCTGGTTGCGCGACCGACTGGGCGCACGTCGACGCGAATTGTTCAAGGCTTTGCCGTTCTACCTCGACATCATCACTCTTTGCGTTGAAGCCGGGCTCAACATGCAAGGCGCGATGAACCAAGCCGTGATCAAAGGCCCCAAAGGCGTATTGCGCGATGAATTTCAGCGTGTGCTGCGCGACATTCGCGCGGGTAAAGCGCGCGCCACAGCGCTGACCGATTTTGCAGAACGACTTAATGAACCAAGCGTCATGAGCTTCACCTCTGCCGTTATTCAAGCTGAAAGCATGGGTATGAGCCTAGGCCCGATTTTGCGTGCACAAGCCGACCAACGCCGCTCGGAGCGCTTTTTACGCGCAGAAAAACTCGCCATGGAAGCACCGGTAAAAATGTTGTTTCCATTGATCGCCTTTATCTTCCCCTGCACCTTCATCGTGCTGTTTTTTCCGATCGTGATGAAGTTCATCCATTCAGGACTGTAAAAAGGAGCCAACATGCGCACGCACCCGATCCGTCTGTTCTCACTCGTTCTTGTCAGCCTCATGGCAACAATCGCGCCGGCCCATGCCCAAGACTTTGGTCGCATGATTGGCGATATGTTTAAAAATAAAACGCTGAACACCCAAGACCTGGCACGCGTCATCCGTTCCGTGTCAGAAGTTACTTTCGGCCAAGTACCCAAGGGCGCAGCAGCGCCGCAAGACGCAACGGGTAAGGTTGTGCTCTACAGCACCAGTTGGTGCGGATTCTGCAAACAAGCTGTCAGCCACATGCAACAAAAAGGCATCCCGTTCGTGGAGCGAGATGTTGAGCACGATGCAAACTACAAAGCCGAATTCAGCAAACTGGGCGGCAAAGGCGTACCGTTCCTCGTCTTCGGACAGAAAACCATGCAGGGCGCATCGCCGCAAGCAATCGACCAAAACTACGCAGAATTCCAGCGCGCTCTTGCAGCAAATCCCACCACGCTAGCCGGTACACCCGCCAGCACGCCGACAGTGCTGGCCTCGGGCGACACCCTCGTCGGCAAAATTTCCGGCGTAAAAGTGTACGAACAACCGAGTAAAACCGCACCTAAGCTTACGCAACTCACGAAAACAGAAGAAGTGATCTACATGGGCGAAGAGCGTGATGGCTTATACCTTGTCGCCACCTCTAAAGGCGAGGGTTGGGCTGACAAACTGCTGCTTAAGAAGCCATGAAAAACAGAGCCGTTCTCCACACCGCCAGCGGCGCGCATGTGCTCAAAATTGGCCTTGCAAATAGCTTCTTATCACGGCTAAACGGTCTCATGTTTAGAAAACCCCTAGCGCCCGATCAAGGCCTACTCATCACCCGCTGTCCCTCTGTCCATACCGCCTTCATGCGCGCCGCGATAGACGTGGTGTATCTAAACAATGCAGGCTTCGTCACGCGCTGCGTCGCGCATCTCAAGCCCTGGCGCGCCAGCGTCAGCACGGGCAAAGATGCGCAAGCAAAACCGATTCCCAAGGCCGCGCACACTCTCGAGTTAGCCGCAGGCAGTATCCGGCAGTTGAACATCCAACCGGGTGACCGGTTGGAGCACGCATTTTTTAATTCGGCATCTCCCATCGCAAGCGCAGCCATACCCAGCACCCAGCGCGGCTCTGCCATGATCGAATTCATCGTGGTCGGCCCCGTACTCATGTTGATGGGCATGGCCATCCTGCAATACAGCACCTTGTTTTTTGCGAAAAACCAAATCAATCACGCCACATTTATGGCGGCACGCGTTGGCGCCATGACCAATGTCGACATGGATAAAATTCAAGAAGCCTACATCACGGCCTTAGTGCCGCTTTATGGCGGCGGTTTGAACACTGCAGAGCTTGCCGCCTCCCGCGCCAGAGCCACTGCTGATGTGGCTGGCTACACCAACATCGAACTACTCAACCCCACCCAAGAAAGCTTTGACGACTGGAACGACGCCGCCTTGCAAGCTAGCATCGGTGGCGGTAGACGCGTCATTCCTTATGGCGGCCAAGCTACAAAAGACCCCAGCGTAATCGGTGCCACCTCCGGTCAAAGCATCCAAGATGCCAACCTCATCAAGTTGCGCATTACCCATGGCTACGAACCCAAAGTACCGTTCATGCGTTCTATTTACACCACCTATTTAAAAAATCTCGACCCCGGGACCGATCCCATCAAAACCCAGATGATCAATGATGGGCGCATCCCTGTGGTCAGTCACGTCACCTTACAAATGCTCTCCGACGCCATCGAGCCCGGAAAAACAGTCTCATCACCGGGGCCCGGTAACAACGGTACACCGACCGATCCGGGCGACCCACCGACAGTACCCAGCGATCCACCAAAATGCGCTGGCATTAGCTGCATCTGCAACCCGGCAACAGACCTCAACGGCTGTCGTCCACCTGGTTGCGAGCAGGGCGACTCGAGCTGCGATCCCGGCTGCGGCACCAACTACTGTTGCTTGCTAAAGCAGCAACAAGCTCAATCCAGCCCCATCAACTAATTCGACATCCAACCATGACCACACTCAACCTATTACGCGCCGCACTCATCTTCCTCACCCTGAGCGCCATCCCGCCCACATTCGCCGCCGACTTCACCCCCATCCCCAGCCAATGCGGCCCCACCCCCGGCGGCGCCCCCTGCGGCGGCACCGGCCCCGCGAGCCTTGGCAACCCCAGCGGCACCAATCAAGGCGCCGGCAACCCCATCAACGTCATCAACGGCAACAAATACCAACAAGAAGTCGACATGCCCGCCTTACCCGGCGTACTCGGCCTAGAAATCATCCGCCACTACAACAGCGCCTACTCCGGCCCTAATGCCGCCAACGGCGCCCTAGGCCGCGGCTGGCGC
>Ga0105101_10000849_pt1 | contig 13070 bp, 11 predicted proteins | sample PPLLak21cMay2015_2_FD_87037 | JGI IMG/M metagenome (GOLD analysis project Ga0105101, IMG submission 87037) | Freshwater sediment microbial communities from Prairie Pothole Lake near Jamestown, North Dakota, USA - PPLs Lake P8 Core (1) Depth... | ecosystem: Environmental > Aquatic > Freshwater >... | reverse complement strand
TCTTATTTTTCTTATGGTAACGGTTACTCTTCATCCATTCAGTCTGTATGCAAATACTGCAGTTACTATTGCCGCATTGATCTCACTGTTTGTCTGCCTGATACCGACAACAATTGGAGGACTTCTTTCTGCAATCGGTATTGCCGGAATGGACAGGGCACTGCGTGCAAATGTAATTGCCAAATCAGGTAAAGCTGTTGAAAATGCGGGAGATATTGATACCGTTCTGCTGGATAAAACCGGAACGATTACAATCGGCAACCGGAAAGCGACTAATTTTTATCCGGTTGATGGAATTAATAAAATCGAATTAATGAAATATTCTTACCTCAGTTCTTTATCCGATGTAACGCCTGAAGGGAAATCGATAATTGAGCTGGCGGAGAAAAATAATGTAACTGTCCAGAAAGATACCAATGCAAAGTTTATCTCTTTTAGTGCAGAGACAAGGATGAGCGGTGTTGACCTTCATGATGGAACACAAATCCGTAAAGGGGCATGGGATGCAATTAAGTCTTATGCAAACAGAAGCGACGGTGCAATAAGCCAGGCTGAAGTTATAATAAATAAAGTGGCTGAAAACGGCGGAACTCCTCTTGCGGTTGCTGTAAATAAAAGAATAATCGGCGTAGTTCAGCTTGAAGATATTATAAAACCGGGAATACAGGAACGATTTGCTCGCTTAAGAAAAATGGGGGTAAAGACTGTAATGGTTACGGGAGATAACCCTCTTACTGCAAAGTATATTGCACAGCAGGCCGGTGTTGATGATTTTATTGCTGAAGTAAAGCCGGAAGATAAAATGAACTATATTCTTAAAGAGCAGAAAGAAGGAAAGCTGATTGCAATGATGGGTGATGGTACAAACGATGCCCCTGCTCTTGCCCAAGCCGATGTTGGTGTTGCAATGAATTCTGGTACGCAGGCTGCAAAAGAAGCCTCCAACATGGTTGATCTCGACAGCGACCCTACGAAACTGCTTGAGGTAATTGAAATCGGTAAACAGATGCTGATTACCCGCGGTAATGTTACAACTTTTTCAATTGCTAACGACGTGGCAAAATACTTTGCGATTGTGCCCGCAATATTTGCGGCAACAATCCCTGGTTTAAATGCTTTAAATATAATGAAGCTGGCAACACCTGAATCTGCAATTTTATCTGCAGTGATTTTTAATGCATTTATTATTCCTGCTTTAATTCCGCTTGCTCTAAAAGGCTCAAAATACAAGCCGATTGGTGCAACAAGTTTGCTGGTAAGAAACTTATGGATTTACGGCTTAGGCGGATTAATCATACCTTTTATTGGAATAAAGTTAATTGATTTATTAGTGTCAATATTCTTTTAATCTCAGCGGAACCCTGAGACTCTCTGTGGTTCTCCGTGTAACTTTTCAATGCAATTGCACTGAGTTACACCGAGAATCTCATGAGTTCCAAAGAGAAAATTTAATTAAGAGGAAATAAATGAAAACAATATTTAAGGATATAAGGCTTCACTTTTCAACTTTGATCTTATTTGGTTTACTTTTTCCGCTGCTTATTTGGAGTATAGGATTAATATTCCCTGCACAGGCTAACGGATTGCCGATCTATAAAGATGGGAAGTTGATTGGCTTTGAGAACATCGGGCAAAAATTCTATTCGGACAAGTATTTCTGGGGAAGGCCTTCGGCTGTTGATTATAATGCTGCGGCAACCGGCGGATCAAATAAAGGTCCCACTAACCCTGATTATTTAGCCGAAGTTGAAAGGAGGATCCAGGAATTCCTAGAAAAAAATCCTGAAGTAAAGAGAAGTGAAATTCCTTCAGATTTAGTTACTGCTTCCGGCGGCGGACTTGATCCCCATATTTCTCCTCAAGCTGCTTTAATCCAGATTCCGAGAGTAGCCGAAGAAAGGAATATTGATAGAAACATGCTTCGGCAATTAGTTCAAAAAAGTATTGAGCCACCTTTCTTGGGAATATTTGGTACGGAAAGAATCAATGTTCTCAAACTCAATCTTGCTCTTGATGAAATAAGAATATAAAATAAAGTATTCAAACAATATTACATATTAATATTAAAATTAGTATTTATGATAAGTTTATTTAACAAGCTCTCAAATAAGTTTTTAATTTAGTTACAAGAAACATGGAGCCGCAAATTTCCATATCGGCAGAAAGATTTCTTAATCTTATACGTTCCTCAAAACAGGGGAAGCTGAAGGTTTATATTGGAATGGCCGCCGGTGTCGGCAAAACCTACCGCATGCTGCTTGAGGCAAAAGAACTCCTTGAAGAAAAAATTGATGTAATGATCGGCTACATTGAAACTCACAGCAGGAAAGAAACTGAAAGACTTTTAGAAGGAATCCCGGCAATTGAAAGGAAGAAACTTTTTTATAAAGGAAAGCTGCTTGAGGAGATGGATGTCGATGCAATTCTTCTTCAAAAGCCGGAAATTGTTTTGGTGGATGAGCTCGCCCATACCAATGTTCCCGGTTCTAAAAATGAAAAACGCTGGCAGGATGTAAAAGAATTAATTGAAGCCGGAATAAATGTAATAAGCACCGTAAATATTCAGCATATTGAAAGCATAAATGAACAGGTTGAAAAAATAACGGGGATAAAAATTACAGAGAGAGTTCCTGACAGCATAATTCATTCTGCTGATGAAGTTGTAAATGTCGATTTGACTATTGAAGAGCTTATTGACCGTCTTGAGGAGGGAAAGATTTACGATTTGAAAAAAGTCCCTATTGCATTACAAAATTTTTTTCAAAAAGATAAGCTGCTTCGTTTACGCGATCTTGCTCTCAAGGAAGTTTCGCGCCAGGTGGAAAGGAAAATTGTAAAAGAAATACCTCTTGAATCGAGGGAGAGAATTAATGCAATTGTAACTGCACTTAGTTCAAATTCCGAATCGGGTAAAAAAATAATAAGAAGATCTTCACGTCTTGCCGCACTTTATAATTCAAAATGGTACGTTGTGTACGTGCAAACCGATAAGGAAAAACTTGATAAAATTAATCCAGCAATCCAGAGGCATCTGCTGAATAATTTTAAGCTTGCTATGGAATTGGGCGCGGATGTGGAAGAGATTAAAAGCAATGAAGTTGCAAAATCTATTGTTGAATTTGCCAAGAGTAAAGAAGCATCCCTGATTGTAATAGGAAAACCTACATTCTCAATACTGTATAGATTAAAGCCGAAAAATTTATTCCGTGTATTGGCAGCTAAAGCCGCACAGGAAAATATTGATATACTTCTTGTCTCTGCGAAAGCAGAGCCGAAGTAGAACCGGTATAACCGAAATGAAATCAATAAAAAGCAAAATAAATACCGGCTTAATTATTTTATTCTCAATTACTCTGCTGCTGGGCATTTTCGGAATTTTATTTATAAGCCAGCTCGCTCAAAAGACCAAAGGAACAATTTCGGATAATTATTCCTCGGTCGATTATATGATCAATATGCTTACTTCATTTGATGAAATGAATTCCTTTCATCAACTAAATATTAAGGAAAAAAACAAAGCAGATTCAGCTGAAATAAGGAATTATCTTAAATCCAAAAAAATTTTTGAACAAAACCTTCAGCTCGAGACAAAAAACATTACTGAAAAGGGTGAAACGGAAATTGTAGGCCGGCTGCATTCTAATTACATGGAATATATAAGTATTTATAATGATGTAATAAAAAGAGAATTAAATCAAGAAAATAATATTCAAAATTTACTGGATAAATATACAGATGTGAGAAATTTCATATTTGATATTTACAAATTAAATATGAATGCAATTACCGGCAAGACAAATGAACTGCAATCTACTGCAGACAGAGTAATATTGTATATGTCTATAGCGGCAACACTAAGCATACTTATTGCTTTCTCATTTACTTATACTTTACCATCAAGGATTGTCGAACCTATTAAAGAATTAACAGAAAGAATTAAAGCAATCAGTGAAAGGAATTATGAGCAGAAACTTGGAATAAACACAAAGGACGAGCTCGGTGTGCTTGCTTCCGCTTTCAATGTAATGGCTGAGAGATTAAAGATTTATGAAGCCAAACATATTGATCAGCTTTTATTTGAACAGAAAAGAATGGAAGCCCTGGTTAACGGACTGGAAGATGGGGTTTTGCTTGTGGATGAAAACAGGAAAATCGTTCTTGCTAATAATACCATTCTTCAAATTACAGGATTAAAACAGGAAGATATTTTATTGCGCTTTATTCCGGAAGCTGCTGCACATAATGATCTTTTAAGAGAAATATGTAAATCATCGGAGGATTTAAAAACAGGTAATGCCGCCGACCGGAAGCCGCTTCGTATCATTAATAACGGCCGTGAATTATTCTATAAAATTGAAACCGAGGATATAATTACCTATTCGGAGTTTTCAAAAAAAGAAACGTTTATCGGTAATCTAATTCTGTTAAGGAATGTCACTCAATTTCATGAACGGGATAAAGCAAAAACTAATCTCCTGGCGACAGCTTCGCATGAACTAAAAACACCTTTATCATCAATTAACTTATCACTGAAACTATTTGAAGATAAAAGATTGGGAGAGTTAAATGATGAGCAGAGGGGTATCGTCCAGGATATAAAGCGTCAGACCAACAGGCTCTCCCGTGTAATTAATGAAATCCTTGATTATTCACAGATTGAAACAGGAAATATCAGGTTAAAATTTGCTTCTGTTAAACCAGAGGATATTATTGAACTAGGTGTAACGGCTTTAATGATGCAAGCGGCAGAAAAAAATATAGATCTCGAGACAGAAATAGAAGAAAATTTACCTGCAGTTAATGCTGATTTAGAAAAGGTTGTCTTTGTGTTTATTAATCTTTTAAATAATGCAATAAGGTTTACAAAACCGAATGATAAAATTCAACTGGCGGCTAATAGGCATAATGAAGAAGTCAAATTTATAATTATAGATCATGGTCCCGGGATATCAAAGGAAGATCAGGAAAAACTGTTCCAAAGGTTTACACAAGTAGGTAAAAAATCCCGACAGGGCTGGGGTTTAGGTTTGGCAATTTCAAAAGAGTTTATACAAGCACAAGGCGGTAAAATATGGGTTGAGAGTAAAGAAGGACAAGGAAGTGTATTCAGTTTTACGCTTCCAATAATAAAGTTTTAAAATACAAACTTATACCGAAGAGATATATTTCTGCCGGGCATAAAAGTAAAATCCTTAATGGCTGAAAGATGATCTTTGTATGGCTGATCTAAAAGATTTTCTACTTTTAAGCTGAATATGTGTGCAAATCTATCTGTATAAAGTTTTAAGCCGCAGTAAATATCAATTAGCCCGTAGCCAGGTGTTAACTCTTCATTAACGGCGACTTTATTTTGTTCCGAAGCTAATTTCCATACAGCACCGTACCAATAATTATGAGAAGTATATCTTGCTTCAACAGAAAATCTGAATGGAGGTATTTGAGGAAGATTTTCATTTGCAGTTTGGTTTTTTCCCCTCACAAAATCGGAAATTAAGGTTGCAGAGAATCCTTTGATGACTTCATAATTCAGTTTTGATTCAAATCCGTAAACAATAGCATCTGCTTTATCATATTGGTGAACCTGAAATCCGTCATCTTTTGCATTAAATCCTAAATCTTCCGAATAAAATAGATCCAGCGGTTTCCGGTAAATTAAATCAAAAACTTTAGAGTAATAGCCGGTTATCTCTAAATAATAATTGTCCGACTGCGATTTCAAACCGGCATCGATTCCTATAGAATTTTCTTTTTTCAAATCCCTGTTCCCGATATCGAAACTTGCAAGAGCCTCATGCACACCGAATGATGAAAGCTCCTCAATAGTAGGTGCTCTGAACGCATTTGCAAAGTTTGTAAAAATTGAAGTGTTTCCCGTTAAATTATAAACAAATCCAGCAGATGCCGATAACGAATTAAAATCATTTTTCCCTTCATCGAATAATGAATCCGTTAAAACGGATACGGGAAATTTCACTGAATTCAATTCATACCTTAATCCGAAAGAGATGCTTAAATTTTCGAAATTAATTTTTTCAAGAAAATAAGCGGCATAATTATAATAATCTGCATTTGGAGTTAAGGCTTCTTCTCCCGTAATGCTATAATTCTGAATTAAGCCGTAAAACCCGATAACCCCGGAAGAATTTCTAAATAGGGGCTGATGTAAGAAAGAGAGATCGGCACTTTTTGTTTTTAATCCGAAATCAGTTCCAACCTCGCCGGTTATCTTTGATATTTCCTGGTGAGCGTAATCCAGATATCCGGCTTTTAAATCGACCGAGGTTATAAAGGAATTAATTTTATTTACACCGCCTGTTAATTTATACTGTCTTTTATGCATATCAATATAGACAACTTCCCCCGTACCCGGCGGAGAGGGTAAACCATATTTGCTGTTAAAATCGGTAAAGCTTAAACCAGCCATGCCCCATTCCGGCAGGATGGAAAAACCAACTTGAGATCCAATTGTTTCCAGGCCTGAATTAAAAGTTTTACTCCCGCCGCTGATTTTAAAATCTTCTCCTTTTCTTTTAAAGAGTTTTCCATGAAGGGAAAATAATCCGATACCGTAGTTGATATGAGCATTACCGGAATATTCATTGTTTACATGCTCCCCGCCAAGCTGAATTTCTCCATTTAATCCGTTTTGCACTGAAGACGGTATGGCATCAGTTATAATATTAACTACTCCGCCTATAGCATTGTTTCCGTAAAGCAGACTTGAAGGTCCCTCAATCACTTCAATTCTTTCCGGTTCACTGCCGTCATCACTTATACCATGGTCTGCTGAAGCATTCGATAAATCACCCATTCTTAAACCATCTTCAAGTATCAGTACCTTATTATTGCCGAAACCCCGAATTACGGGTCTTTTCACGGCAATTCCATTTGTTCTCATGGAAACCCCGGGCTGAAAGTCCAATGCATCTGCAATAGTACGGCCGCTTTTGATTATTAAATCCAGTTTATCGATTGAGATTACCGTTTGAGATAAATCTTTGGAGCCGGATAAAAAAGGATTGCCTGTCACTATAACTTCATTCAAGTTAATTGCCGCTTCTTCCAGGTTAATAATAATGTTTTGAGATTCAATGGAAGGCACAGTTATCAACTTTATATCAGTCTTATGTGCAACATAGGAGAATTGCAATGAATATTTCCCATCTGCAATATTCTTAAATTCAAAAAATCCCTCTTTATCCGTTACAGTCCCGGTTTTCAATTCTTTTATGAGGACATTTACTCCAATTAGCGGTTCATTATCGGCAAGGTCAAAAACCTTCCCCTTAATTGTACCATAATTTGATTGAGCATTTGACTTTAAAAAAGAAAATGTCAAAAAAAATAAAATGAAAAACATTCGTGAGTTCATATACTCCTCTCTATAATGATTTTTTATCCGCATAGCGGATTGAAAATTATATCAGGAGGAGAAGGGAGGTGCTCTTAAACTATTCTGATTATAGTTTTCCTTTTTTAAATCCCCAAATAAATAAGTTGTTCTGATTGCATTTTTAAATATGAATTGATTAGCAGTATAATTCGCGTAGGATAAATTATAAATCGAATTGGAAAACTGCTGGACTGAACAGATAAGGGCTAAACCGTCAGTAGAATGAAATGAAAATGCAGCATTTAAATTCCCTTGGTTCTTAACTGTATAGTTCCCGTTTTGAATTTCGACTGTATGATAATGAATTGCAGTGAGCGAAACTAAAAAGAGCTGGGAAAAGAGAAAAAGTATGGAAATTGATTTACGATATGTATTTAATAAAGCTGACATCTTATTAATTAAATATTCTAAATCTTTATAATCTTATCAATTGCAAAAGCTGGATGTGTATTCCTTATCATCCTATCAGATTAAGCATGAAAATAAAATCTGATAAAAGACCATATCACTGTGATTTCCAATAATCCAATAAAGTTTTTAAGCATTATATTAGTAACCAGGTTAATGACGAAAGTTATTAACCCATTCTAAAAACTTATTAAATTAAGTTATAGAATGGACTGGCCGGCAGCCTTAGAGTAATATCTATAAACGTCCGGTCAGTCTTTTTTTATAATTACTCCAATTTCCATCTTACATATCTCAACTTCCAACTCTTACAAATCCCGGATGAAGATGCAGTAATTCAAGCTGCTTTTTTATTTATCAGTTTTTCAAAACAGTATCTAAAACTTTTTCCTTATTGATTTCTTTTGTACAGAAAAACCAATCGTAGCACTTTATACCGTTTTTACTTTCCATTCTTTCTTTAGCAGTTCCGCAGGAACCTGCAGTAGGAACAATTACATCATCGCCGGGGCGCCAATCTGCCGGCGTTGCAACAGAAAATGCATCGGCTGTTTGAAGTGCAATTATTATCCGGTATAATTCGTCAAAATTTCTACCAAGACTTAACGGGTAGTATAACACGGTTCTGATAATCCCTTTCGGATCGATAACAAAAACAGCACGGACAGCTTTTGTATTGCTTTCACCCGGCTGAATCATCCCGTATTTTTTTGCCACTTCCATAGTAATATCTTCAATAAGCGGGAATTTTACTTCTATATTTTTCATCCCCTTATATTCAATTTTCTCTTTAATTGTGCGCAGCCATGCGATATGACTGTAAAGTCCGTCTACAGATAATCCCACAAGCCTGCAGTTGGCTTTTGCAAACTGATCTTCCATAGAGGCAAATGTCATAAATTCCGAAGTACAGACGGGCGTAAAGTCTGCCGGATGACTGAATAGTATTACCCAGCTTCCTTTATAGTCTGCCGGAAAATTTATTTCGCCCTGTGTTGTTACAGCTTTAAACTGAGGTGCAGGTTCGCCAATCCTTGGCAATGATATTTGATTATTGTCCATTTTAGTTCCCTTTGATTTGTAGTTTATATTTTTTAAGATTTTATACATGTCAGATGAAAAATATCATATATAGATTCATCTGGGATAGTATAACGTTTATATTGTAGTTAATATTTTATGCAGTTCGTAATCCTTTATGATTTTAGAATTCATTAAATCAAGCATTACGCATTTTTGCGTTACATAAGCGGCAGTTTTCCCATTTAGTTTTATATCTCTTTTAATACAAGAATACCATATTTACAGCAAGCGAAATGCATATATCCAACAGGGCTGTCGAATAAATGAAGAATTATTTCATAAGCAATTTCAGTCGAAATTACAACCGGATATATTTTATTTTGAAGTAATCCCCGCAAGTGGAAATGCTCCTCAAATAATATTGTTTAAATTTTCAAGCCATCTAATGTATACGATGTTGTTTACATGGCAGGCTGCATCAATATCATATGTAGTAATGGTTAACGGCTTCTCAATAAAAATCTTCTCACTTTTTTTTGTTTGAAACAAAAAATTCCTTTTAATTTTTTCTTCCATTTGCAACGAATCCTTTATTTAATCCGGTGTTGATCTCTATTATGTGCCGATATTTACTAATAAGAATCTTCTTTAATTCTTGAGAGGATATTTTCCCCCTCGGATGCAATTTACCGTATCTGATTGTGTGAAGTTTATCCATTAAATCAAATCCTTTAGAATTAAAATCGGCAATCAAGAATCTGCCGTCAGCCGAATGGATGCGAATAATTTCGTCCAGACTTTTGAAAGGATCATCAAGTTCGTGAAGAGTATCTATGCAGACAATATTTTCTATTGAATAATCCGGGAAAGGAATTCTTTCAAGATTAAGTTTGATATACTTAACTTTATTCAAATATTCTTCAGTTATTCTTTTTTCACTTTCAGATTTTAATTCAAAATTATAATCACCGGTAATAATGCGGTAATCCATCCGCGATAATATAGAAGCTGCGCGGCCTGTTCCCGTTGCAACATCAAGTATAAAATTGTCTTTAGGGAATTCTGCAGCACTAATTAATGAAAAGTATTCATCCATTAAATCGTAACCCCACTTATTAAGAAGCAGGTCACTTTCGGATTTCGGAATGGATTGATAGTGAACCATCAATAACCCAGTAAATAAATTATTGCGCCGCTTGTTAATCCGAAAACAAGATTGAATACTTTTATCATTAAAGAATCTTTTACGGAATAGGAAAGCATAGGAAGCATACCGTGCCCGTCCTGCACAACCGAACTTGTAAACAAAACGGAGAACGGAATTATTCCCTTTGCAAACATCATTACAAAAATCAAATGCGGGCCGGATTCAGGAATTATGCCTATAAGCGCGCCCAGAACCAGTAGCAGAAAGGTGTATTCGGAAGAAATACTTTTTAGATTAACAAAGGTCATAGCATACTCAACCAGAAACAAAGCACCGAAAGTCCATAAAAAAACTTTTAATAAATGACCTTTGGTAATGTGGGACCAAATGTGGTCTTTAAAATAATGTTTGTAGCTTTCCGCCCCGGGATGATATTGTTCGAACTCGCAGTCGGTGCAGGTTTGTATATTAAATTTTTTAACAAGGTAATCTGTAGAGTATCCGGCTAAAATACCAAGCAGAAATAAAATTCCGAACATTATAAGAGCTGTTTGCGGAAACATGGCAAGCATAATAAATTGTTCATCACCGGCAGTAGCGAGCATTAAACCGGTAAGCGCGCCAAAACTAATCATACCATGAATATAAAGGGAAACGCCCGCGAAAGAGCCGAGGCAGCCCGGCGCTGCACCGAGTAAAGAAGCAATAAAATATTGTTTCCATTTTTTCCCTGTTTGAAGAATAGATTCCAGCTTCCCCTTGGTTTTTACATTTATAAAATCAACGGCTATCATCATCAACAGGACAAACAGAGTTACTTTAAGCGATTCTTTAATGACATTAATTAATATTTCCATATTACTTTAACCGATTTAAATAATTTGTAACCACATAAAATGTTTTTATCTGATCATGATTTGCTTTCAGGTTCCATTTATTTACCTTCAAAATAGTTTTTTTTATTTCCATACAAGTAAAGCCATCCTTTTATATTTGATTAAAAATAAACCCGCATCCATAGTTCTGATTTTTGTTTTACCTGGCGGCTGCCAAATTCTGTTTTATCGCTGCCGGTTAATATTGAAGGCCATAACAGAAACTCGATATTTGTAACCGGTTTATAACTCAATAAAATTGAAACGTGAAAGCTGTTGTCATTCAGATTATAAATTGTAAAAAAAGAAGGAGTGAAATAGAGCCAGTAAAACGGTTCCGGCTGAATTATTTTTAAATAAAAATAATCCTGCATAATTACATTATTTCTGAAATAAGACTGAGCATAAGAAAGAGCTTGTTTTTTTATATCGGAATTGTCACTTATATAACTGTCTGTTAAAAACAAATTGTATGACACATACTCTTCTTTGGTAAGTCCTGCACCATTATGATAATATTCTGCAATGAATGTTGTGTTGGTTTCACCCAGGTAACGAAGGCCGATTAAATACGAGGATGTATTTAGCAATTCACTTTTTAAAAGTGTATTGTCAATAGAGTAATGCCGAACAGATTTATTATAGCTGTATTCTCCATGTATTTCAAAATTCTCCAGAATATTTTTTGAAAAATCTATTCCAAATCTTTTGGGATTAATTCTGCTGTAATACATCATTAGATCAATATCAGTATCCCAAAGAAGAAAGTATGATCTGAAAGCAAAATCAGTATTCTTTACTTCCCCGTACCTTGAATTAATTAATTCATCCGGCGGAATAACAATAAGCTGCAATGCCAGAGACGGCAGAACATCAGAAGAAAAACTTTTGATATATTCGATATTTGCAGAAAGTAGTCCTGCCTGGGCTAACTCAGGATTTTCAGGATCTTTTATCGGATTCACAAAGCCTGCCGGATTAAAAGCATAACCTTTCCCCCAGTTATAAACACGTTTGCCGGCCTGAATAAATGCATTAAATGATAAATTATAATTTGCATATGCTTCAAACAAATCGAAGCTTGCTTCCCGGTCATTATAATATGCTGCATGAGTTTTAAGATATAAGCCGATATCGCTTGTACGGTACCCGGCATTAAGATAGGGTTCCAAACGGTATTGAGAAAGAAGAGATGAGGAAGCATCCGGGAATTGTAGTCTGTATATTGCCGACTCACGGTTCATGTTCATCAAAAGATATTTTACATCGAGATTACCGCTCCACTCAAGTTCCGGTTCATTATCAGATTGAGATTCTTCTTCAGCTTGTGCATAAGTATCTTTTTGAAATAAAATAATGAAAAATAATGCTGAAAATAATCCTTGTATTCTCAGCACATTCAGAAAAATTTTTAATAAAGATCTGAAAAGCTGATTCACTAAATTTATCCGCTGTAAAAAATGTTAACGGCGCAGATCATCTAACCTGCTCATATAATTTTGTGTAAATACTTCATCAGGTAATTGTCGCTTCTTTATTGCCTGATAAATCATTATTGAACGGTAATCTTTATAAAGAGGACTGTATGTTTCTATTGCGGATGGACGTACAAGACCGCCGCCAAAGTTTTTGTCTTCCTTGAACTCCAGAGTTTTGATAAGCATTCCGCTTGCTGAATATGCCTCGACTTTTCTTAAAATTTTATCCTCCTTTGTAATCCATATCTTTAGTTTATCATATGCTACGGTTTTATTTTTAGCTTTAAGATTGAGGATATATTCTTTCTCAGTTCCTTTATCAAATTCCGCATCATACTCAAACGAATATTCTAATTGCATAATATCAGCATTGTTAAACACTCCTCCGACAACTGACTGCAGGCTTGTAATGCGGATGGGCTTATTTACATTTGGAATATAAAGCCACATATTTTCGCCGAGCCGCAAAGTTGAACGTCCTTTTTCGCTTGCCGGAGAAAGATAGAGCATTGCAATTTTATCTTTCCCCTTTTTTACAGTGTAGAAGGTAAATTCTTTTTTTGAACCGTCAGGTTCTTCATTGATTAATTTTCTGTATGCCTCATACGATTCAGGCATTAAATTATCATCAACTTCTTTAAGCAGTTTATTTGCATCCTGGGCAATGAGTGGTACAATAAAAAGCATTACTAAACTGGTTATACTTATAATTTTTTTATTCATTCCTGAACCTTTTCAAATTTCCT
>Ga0105101_10000846_pt1 | contig 13077 bp, 9 predicted proteins | sample PPLLak21cMay2015_2_FD_87037 | JGI IMG/M metagenome (GOLD analysis project Ga0105101, IMG submission 87037) | Freshwater sediment microbial communities from Prairie Pothole Lake near Jamestown, North Dakota, USA - PPLs Lake P8 Core (1) Depth... | ecosystem: Environmental > Aquatic > Freshwater >... | reverse complement strand
GCCAGATCGAGGATGCGCTCACGGGCCCGCGCCGGAACCATCTGCACAAAACCAAGCAGGTCCTGGTTCGAGTCGCGGTATCCGAGCCCGCGCCCGATGCCTGATTCGTACAGGGACGCCGAACGCGACATATTGAAGGTTGCCATGCACTGATAGGCATTCCAGATATTGACCATGCGATTGACATGCTCGTCGGGCGTCTGTACCTGCAAGACGCCGAGCAGTTGATCCCAATAGGAGCGCAATGACTCAAACGCCGCGTCGGCATTCTCTTTTTTGAGATACTTCGCAATGACGGGCTTGACGCCGCGCTTATTGATAGTCTGTGAGCCGGGTGGATCGAATTTTTGATCTCTTGAGTTTTCCCAGTACCCGAGCACGAAGATGATCTGTTTCTGCTCGCCAGGTTCGAGAGATACCTTGACATGATATGACCCAACCGGCTGCCAGCCATGCGCGATCGAATTGCCAGATTCGCCGCGCTCGACCGCGATTGGACGGTCCCAGTTGCGGTAGGGGCCGAGGAAAGACTCGCGTTGTGTGTCAAAGCCAGCGGGTTTTTCCGAGCAGGCAAAGTAGGCGTAGTGATCGCGGCGTTCGCGGTATTCGGTCTTGTGATAGATCACAGGCAAACCCTCGCCCCCGGCCCCTCTCCCATCATGGGCGAGGGGAGCAACTTCCACCTCGCCAATCGAGTAATTCCGCTGGAAATTTGTTGAATCATCCCAGGCATCCCACAAGCAGAATTCGACACTGGAGAAAATGGAAAGGTCAGCCGCCGAGTCTCTTTGATTCGTCACGGTCAATTGCCAGATCTCGAGATTCTCTCCCAATGGAACGAAGTAACGAGTCTGCGCGTGGATGTCAGAGAATTTCGAGCCAATGACCGTATAGCCCATCCCATGCCGGCAGGAATAATCCTGCAAGTCACTTTGCGTGGGCTGCCAGGAAGGTGACCAGTATTTTCCATCTGCATTGTCGCGCAGATAGATATAGCGCCCGCCGAGATCGAGCGGTGCGTTGTTGTAGCGATAGCGCGTCAGGCGGCGCAGGCGTGCATCCTTGTAGAAGGAATAACCACCGGCGGTGTTCGAGATCAACCCGAAGTATTCTTCACAACCCAGATAGTTGATCCAGGGCAGGGGCGTGTCCGGGCGGGTGATTACATATTCGCGTGCTTTGTCATCGAAGTATCCGTATTTCATAGTGATTCCATTCTCCGGGGCAAAAGCCTTGCGAAGGTTGAGATCCTTCGGCTCTGCCTCACCTTACGGCATGCCTTCGCAAGGCTCCACCCATAATTCGCTATGCCTTTGCCAGATCCTCATTGATCGCTTCGAGCGTTTCGGAGGTGAGCATGTCAGGCACGAATTTTGAAATTTGCTCAAGGGACATTTCTTTCCCCATTTCGATCATCGGGCTTTCGATCATGCTGCCAAAATAGTGCGCTAAAACGGCATGACCTGTTTCGTCTTCCAATAAGTCCCTCAAAGGCAAACCAACGTGGAGGCGGCCTCTGTTGCCTGAAGTCAGCATGAATGTTCCACGCAGCCGAATGTCGCGGCTGGATGACCCGATCAGCACTTCCATTTCACCGGGTTCCGTTACCCAGCCATTTCTCGCCGGGTCGAAGAACCAGAAGGCCTCGCGATCAAGATGTAAAGTGACAGTTTTCGTCTCGTCCGGAGCGAGCTCGATTTTTGCAAAGGCTTTGAGTTCCTTCTCGGGGCGAGTCAGCGAGCAACTCACGTCGCGCACATAGACCTGAGCCACTTCCTGGCCGGGGCGCGTACCTGTGTTCCTCACGTCGAAGCTGATATCCAATCCCTTTTCAGGCGAGGCCTGCTTTGCGCTCAAACGCAGGTTACCGTACTCGAACGTGGTGTACGAGAGTCCATGCCCAAAGGGGAATTGAGGCGCGAGGTCCTTTTTATCGTAATAGCGATACCCGACGAACAGACCCTCGCCATAACGGACTTTTCCATTCTCGCCGGGATAATTGATGTAGGCCGGGTTGTCCTGCAGACGGACCGGGAAGGTGGTCGGGAGTTTGCCGGATGGATTGACATCACCGAACAACACCTCGGCCAGCGCATTGCCCTGCTCCTGGCTGTCATACCAGAGCTGGATCACCGCCGGGACTTGATCGATCCACGGCATTTCCACCGCCGAACCGGCATTCAGGACGACAACTGTGTTGGGGTTCGCAGCAACGACGCGCTCGATAAGTTCATCCTGCGCGCCCGGGAGTCTCATATCCACGCGGTCGAAGCCTTCCGATTCCCATTCCTTGTTCAAGCCTGCGATCAACACCACTACATCAGACCGTTTCGCAAGATCCACCGCTTCGGCGATCAGATCAGGCGCCTGCGGCGGAAGGTGACCAAGCGAAAGCGAGCGAAAGCGCGGGTTGCCTTTCCAGGAATATTCCACGCGCAGGGCATAGCCTTTATTCGCCGTCAGCTCGAGTTCGACCGTTTTCTGACGGCCTGAGTCTGATTCCGCCCAGCGATCGACCACCAATTCATCGTCAATAAACAAACGCGCGATGCCGATGGCATTCAGGCCAAAGGTGTGCTTGCCGCTTTCCTGCGGCATGAAGAATCCTTCCATGCGCAGGGAGAAGGCTTCCTGGTCCACATTGGGTACGGTATGCTCAAACCATCCAAACTGCGTGCGCGCCGTCACTATGGAATAGGCGGGCTGGCCCGAAAGATCGGTATTGTCGAACAGGCTCAGGCTGAGTCCGGCGCGTTCATCCGAGGTGAATAACGTCTCAGGCGCGAGGGGAGGCAGATTCTTATGGATGAAACAGCCCGGCGCCGTTTCCACTTTGATCTTCTCGCCGGCACGGAGGCGAATCCCGTCAAATGGGGAACTGGCATAATGCGGTGTAACGCCGGAACTGCCCCCTCCCAGGATCGAAGCCGTCCGCGCATAAGGCCCGATGACGGCAATGGATCTGGCTTTTTGAAGGGGAAGAATTTCGCCCTCATTCTTCAGCAGAACGATGGCTTCACGCGCGGCCTCGCGAATGTTGGCGCGATGTTCAGGTTTGTCCTCGCCGCGCTCTGCATTAAGTTCAGGGTTCTCGAACAAGCCAGCTTTTTCGATGACTCTCAGCAGCCGGCGGACCTTATCGTCCAGTTCTTCCATGCTGGGCGCGCCGCTATCTAACGCCTTCTGTACGAACTCCTTCGCCATCCAGCGTGCCGGGCCGGGCATCTCGAGATCGAGCCCACCGGCGGGGACTGCTTCATCATAGGTACCAAACCAATCGGACATGACAAAGCCATCGTATCCCCACTCGCCCTTGAGGATTTCTTTCAACGTATGATCGTTTTGGCAGGCGTAGATTCCATTGACGCGGTTATACGCGGACATCACTGCCCACGGATTGGAGTTGCGGATGGCGATGCGGAAAGGCTCCAGATAAATCTCGCGCAGGGTGCGTTCATCCATTTCGGAGCTCATGGAATGGCGCTCGAATTCCTGGTCATTGGCAACGAAATGTTTGATACACGCGCCGACGCCTTTCTCCTGGATCCCCTTGATGTAGGCAGAGGCAATCATGCCGCTTAGATAGGGATCTTCCGCAAAGCACTCGAAATTGCGGCCGGCAATCGGCGTGCGGTGAATGTTGACAGTGGGGGCGAGCAGGATATGCGCGCTTTTGACTTTCAACTCATCGGCCAGCACATTGCCCACTTTTTCGATCAATTCCGGGTTCCAGGTCGCGCCCAGCGCGATGCCAACGGGCGTGGCAACCGATTCGGGGCCCATGTCGCCCCAGGCGCCGCGCGCGCCATTCGGCCCATCGGTCACTTTGAATTGCGGGATGCCCAGCCGCGGCACGGCGACGCTGTGCCACAAGTCCGCGCCGGCCAGCATGGAGATTTTTTCTTCCAGGGTCATTTGTTCCAATAGATCGTCAAGACGAGACATCAAGTACTCCAAATGGATGAAATAGGGAGGATGAAGGTTGATTCTCCCTCACCCCAACCCTTTGCGACACTTGCGCCTGCGCGCAGTGCAGGTGAGCACACCTTTAGGTGCTCTCGCAGGGAGAGTGAGTTAAAGTTCGACAAACGTGATTAATTCGATGTTCCGCGCCTGAATGGCGTCTTTGATGGATGGATCGGTGAGGATCTTCAGTTCTCTTTCGCGCTGTTTGTTATACGAGGACTCTCTCACGAACGCATCATCCACATAACCGGGATGGCACATGATCTCATACGTGCCATCGCCCACCTGGTTAATGAGACGCAGGAGTTCCTCCGGGTTTGCTCCTTCATCATAGAAATCTGCATAAAAAACGTCGGGCCGGGGCGGATCGAATTCAGCGATCAGCTCTGGAAGATGTTTGTTTGTTCCTTCCAGTTCCCGGGCGACATCATTCGTGAATGGAAATCGGATCGCGCAGCCATATTCTTTTGCCAGCTCGAGCATGGCCCGGAACAGGCCAGGGGTGAAATATGAGGAATGATGGTGTGAATCGAGATGCGTTGGTTTGCGTCCGGCTGCATTGATGAACGCTTCGATCTGCGCGCGCCATTCTCTCTTGACCTCTTCGATGTCGATGGCGTCCTGATGTTCCATGAAGGCAGCGTATTTGAAGAAATTTCCATCGGCATCTGTGATGGACGCGGAGCGGCCAGCTTCACGCGCGACAAGCGAAGCACGCCGCAAAGCGGCAGTGTGGACGATAGGCCTGCCCATCGTTAAAACGAGGTGGACTCCCATCCCAAGCTTCGGGGTCTCTTTCAATGCGATGGCGATATCCGCGGCCGTGGTGGGGATGTTCATCATGCACGTGGTGGACGTTACTACACCGCGCAGGTGCGCGTCACGGATGCCACGTGAGATATCGGGCGTGCGTCCGTAATCGTCAGAGTTGATAATGAGGCGTTTCATAGTCTTGTCCTGTCATTGCGAGGACGCTTCGCGGTTCTTCCCGACGAAGCAATCTCCTCGCCAGTTGGGGATTGCTTCCCGCAGGCTCGCAATGACGATTAACTCACACCTTTCAAGTATTGTGTATAGAAATCAAACAAATGGGACACCGGTTCATCGTAAAACTTATCCGGGTCAACCTCAAATTTTGCATAATCAGGGATTGGCTGCACAACCGGCCTGGTCGCCGCGAAGTCCTGAATGACCTTTGCGTGAGGTTTGAGTGAGCCGTCTGGTCTCACCAATCCAAAGAATCGTTCGTGCTGTGCGTTCTGGCAGGGAGGCAGATCCCAAAGTTCCGGGATATAGTCCGCGTAGCACCAGATCATCGCGCCAGTCGCGCCACTGTCCTGAAGTTTGGGCAGCGTCAGGCGGATGAACTCCGCAAAATCCTCTTCCGAGGCCATGAATTGTTCACGTTCGCGGCCGTTGGTCTCAGTCCATTTCATCTCGTACGAAGCTTCACCCGGCAGTGCCGTGCAGCCACCGAACTCTTCCATCAGAACGGGCTTCCCGGCCAAGGCGGCGGTGATTGCGCAGGTAAAGGGAACAAAATCCGGATCGAGTGGCTGGCGCGCCCAGGGTGTGTACATGGGGTAGGAATGCATCACCGCGACATCCGTGTGTGCATAGATTTTGTCGATTCGCAGACCATTATCGACGTGCAACCCGGCGCCATGCAGTCCGATCGTCACCGGATGATTTGGGTCGATCTCTTTGATGAGTCCCACCATATCCCTGACCCATGCCGCGCCATCCGCGGACGTGTCCGGCCAGGCAAAGAGATCGGGCTCGTTGCCGAGATTCCACATCCAGACGCCGGGATGATCCTTGAGCGTGCTTACAACAGTCTTCAAGAGCAGGCGCGTCGCACCGAGTGCCATCTCATCGTGAAACATGTTGCGGTACCCCTGCTCAGTGACTTTCCCCGCACTGACAACGTCACGGATCCATCCATATCCACCTTCATAGGGTAATTTGCCACCCAGCAGCCAGCGCGGACTCCAATTCGGTCCGCTCATGTGACCGGTGAAAAAGGTTACGTCGAGGCCGAGACCGTTTTCAGCGGCGATATCTGCGACGGTCGCAAGATGGTTGACCGCCTCCCGGGAGACGCTGGCCGGTTCAGGCTGAAAGTCATCCCACAATAAGAATAGGCGGACAACGTTCAATCCGATTTCTTTGATAATGCTAAATTCTTCGCGAACCTCGCCGGCGTCGAAATTGCTCCACCAGTACATGGCTTTGCGACGCGGCCAATAATTCACACCGAGATTGAAAGGCTGGGACATTTCTAAAGCTCCGAGGTCGTCTTTACAAAATCGAGTACTTCATCAAGTTTGGTGAATGCCAGCGCGGTGACGGTATCCGCACCGCCATAGTAGATGGCGATCCGGCCGGACGGCTGGTCATAGAGCGTGGCGCAGGGGAAAGCCACATTGGGCACATCGCCCACGCATTCGTAATATGTCTGCGGAGACAGCAGGTAGGGGCCGCCGCGACAGATCACCTTCCAGGGTTGGTCGAGGTCGAGCAGGGCCGCGCCAAAGCTATAGACGAACCCGATACAGGAGGAGAGCACGCCGTGGTAGAAAAGCAGCCAGCCTTCCGCCGTTTCAATCGGGACCGGACCCGCGCCGATCTTCGTGCTCTGCCAGCCGCCTCTGGTGCCCATGACGAAACGGTGCTCACCCCAATGGATCATGTCCGGGCTCTGGCTCAGGTAAATGTCGCCGAAGGGCGTGTGACCGTTATCACTCGGCCGGCTGAGCATCACGTATTTATCCTTGATCCTGCGCGGGAACAGCACGCCGTTGCGATTAAAGGGCAGGAGCGCATTTTCCAGGAAGGTAAATGTTTCGAAGTCATAGGTATAACCAATCCCGATGGTCGGGCCGTGATAGCCATTGCACCAGGTCACGTAATAACGATCTTCGAGCCAGAGCACGCGCGGGTCATAGCGGTATTGATAGCGCCCGATCTCGGGGTCGTCACAATCCCAGTGGATGGTGTCGTTGTCCAGCTTCCAGTGGATGCCATCATCGCTGAAGCCGCGATTCAGGTTCATCTCGCGCTTCCTGTTGTCACAGCGGAAGACGCCCGCAAACTTGCCGTTGAACGTAACCACCGCGCTGTTGAAAATGCTGTTCGAGGAGGGGATCAGGTTGCGGGGAATGATGGGATTGGCCTCATAGCGCCAGACCACATCCGAACTGCCTGCGGGCCGGTCCTGCCAGGGGATATTGGGAAGAGTAGTATTGGTCATCGTCATCCTTCATGAAGAGGTTTGGGTGAGCAAGCTTATGGTTTGTGAACGGTCTGATAGATGGCATTCACCAGCGATAGCTCTCCCTGGGCATCGTGGTCCAGTGCCCAGAACATGATGCCGGCAGCCTCCTCCATCTCGATCCTGGTGTTCACCTGAATGGTAGGTATGCAGTTGTAATGCAGAGTTGTGCCAGAGTAATCAAATGAATCCAGTTGTGCGGCCGCGGGGTCGGCCTGCACGATCTTGAAATAGGCTGTGTTCGGGTCACCGTAAAACGGGACGCCCATGACGATCTTGTCCCTGGGCAGGCCGCGCGCGCTCCAGTACGCTAACCCCTGTTCGAATTGTTCCATCGTCCCGTGGTCGGGGCCATCGTACGTCATCACGTTGACGAAATCGAACAGGTCAAACGATTCGGCCGGGACGCCCAATCCATTGGCATCGCCATGCGAGACAACAGCCGTGGTCAGTAGTTTGTCAGGCATGGCTGTCCGTAATTCTTTTATCAGTGCCAGGAAGTTTTGGGAGGATTGCCCCGCGTCGGGATATTCCCAGTCGATATCCGTGCCGTCGAGCTGGTACTCATCCACGAAGGCTTTCAGGTTTTGGACGAACGCGCTGCGGGACTCAGGGTCCGCTGCCATCTCTTCGAACTGCGCATCCCAACCCCAGCCGCCCACGGAAATGCTCACCCGTACATCCTGTTCGTGCGCGTCCCTGACGATCTGTTTCAACTTCCAGCCATTGTTGATCGCGTTGAAGGTGCCGTCAGCTTTTGGTGTGAGGAAGGCGTAATTGATGTGCGTGAGTTGTTCGAATGGAATGATGTCTGCAAAAATGCCATCGGTGGCATACGCCAGGATGATGAAAGAAGGGGTGGAGGGGAGGGGAGTCATCGTCGGTTCAACAGATGGGATCTCGTTCACGGTCGGAGCGGGAGAGGCCGGAGCGGAACAGGATGCCAGTAAAACGGTGAGCAAGCACAGGCTTGCCCGAAAGGGGAAGCGGCGCATTTTATCCAAGTGTCAGGTTGAGGCGATAGGCGAGTGAGTTCATCGTTTCGGCCAACAGTGAATCCAGATCCGCATCTTTTTTCTCGAAGAGAGTCCTGGCAATGCTGCCGAGTTCCTGACCGAGCTGGTTTTCGATCCGCCGCCACAGGGGGATGGTGCGGTAGGTGCGCGCGGAGGAAACCAGCTGGATCATCACGGGCCGCAATGAATGTTCGGGTGGAATCAGTTCATCCAGAGCGTCGACGCGCGCAGGGAGGATATTGGCCCTGCGTCCAAATTCGAGCATGGTGCTTTTGCGCGTCAGGAATTCGGCAAGTTTGTATGCGGCTTCGAGACGATCCGGGAAGCCATAGGTATGTCTCCAGATCACGAGACTTCCGCCGCCGGACCAGGGGATGCTCATCAGACTGGCGGTGCCGATATTTCTTGCCGCCGGTGTATCTTCCTGCAAGCGAGCTAAGACCGCGCGCGCATCCGTTAACACGGCTGCGGCTTTTCCTTCCATCAGCATGTCCATGCAATCGTCCAGGCCTCGATACTCAGCCTGGGGCATGCGGCGCAGGAGGGTGAAGTATGCTTTCAATCCGGCGAGCGTGGCCGGCGAGTTGAAGAGTACCTGTTTGCCGCGGTTGTCCATCAGATGGCCGCCTGAACTCCAGACCCATGAAGCAGCGGTATGCACAATATCATTGAATGGGAAGGGAACATAGGGCATCAGCCAGGGGCATTCCACTGCATTGAGCGCTTCAAGTTTGCGGACGGTCTCCTCCAGTGCAAACGGTGTTGCAAATGCGGTGGCACCGTCCAGGCCAGCCTGCGCCAGCACATCGCGTCGATACGCAATTGCATACGTGTAGCTGCTGAGCGGAATCGCCCAGGGATTCCTATCCTCTTGGATCATCCCGCTTGCCCAGGCAGAATGGACGAAAAACTCCTCAGTCCCGATCTTTGTGACCAGGTGAGCGGGAATGGCACGCAGAGCATTCATGCTCACCAGACTGCTGACCCAGGTGGAACCGACATGAGAAATGTCGGCTCCCTGTCCATGTGTCGAGATGTTAATGAGCTGCGACCACGCATCTGCCCATTCCATCCGCGTGAGTTTGACTTCGACACTGACCTGCTTCTTGAATTCGGCCAGCAGTTCGAGCAGAAGGTTGTAATCAGTGTCCGTATCTATTATGGCAGAGAATTCGATGGCAACCATGTTCACCTCACAGAAATATTCCGCAACGCGGAGACGCTTTCCTTCATGTTCCGGCGTATCTTATGGGTGATGTTCATCCCGCCTGCTTCCATGCCCAGGATGGCCGCCCCGATCACAGGCGGAGCACTCAGCCGTACCAGACGCGCCCCGGGCGCCAGTTTATGAATGGTCTCTCGCATGGGATCGATCAACATGGGACCGCCTTCAAACATGCTGCCGGTCATTACCACATCAAAGTCAAGGTTCTCAAAGTCAAGCTGGCGGATCACGGCGTTTGCCATTTCACCCAGTTCACAGCCTGCCCAGTGGATGAGGTCACGCGCAGCTTCATCACCCTGTTCGGCCACGCGAAAGGCGAGCGGTGCAGCCTCCGCGCCGATCTGATATTCATAGGTTGTGTAGCCACGCATTAAGTCTTCCAGGTCTTTCGCGCCCACATACGCAATGATGGCATCCGCCAGCGCGGTCTTCGGCATGCGTTTGCTCCAGGAATAGCCGATCAATTGCATGCAGCGATGCATGAGTTCGGAGCCGCCGGCGCCTTCGCCCATCAATACCCCATGACCTGTCACGCGTCCCTCGCGCTTATGCTCACGGTCCCAGCCGCGGCAATTCGATCCCGTGCCGGAAACGACAACAACTCCCCAGCCTTCCTCCGAGCCGGCGATTAGTCCCGGCACCGCGTCGTTGACGAATTTATAGGGAACATTCAAGCCGAGACGATCGATGACCGAAGCGGTGACCTGGGTTTCGGAGGGCCAATCGTATCCTGCCACGCCGAAGCCCGCCGCCGCTATATCCACCTTTTTCAAGCCTGCGGCTCGCAAAGCCTGCTCCATCCCATTCTGCATAGACTCGAACATACCATCGTAACCAACCGATTCGTGGTTTCCGGGGCCGCTCTCGCCAAAACCAAGAGCGCAACCGGTTTCATCTACGATGACCGTATGGGTTTTCGTAGCGCCCAGGTCGGCGCCAAGGTAGGTACGCATATTGATGAGTTAAAAAAGGGGCGGCCAGTAGGGTCGCCCCTGGAATAAATTTGGATCAATTCCAGAATTGGGGCAGGTGCTCTCTATGTGTTTCCAGCATATCGTCGAGCACCGCCTGCACCTTGTCTGCCTTTGGCCCCAGTGGATGCACTAACAAAGCCTGGTAGGCCGCCTCCCGGTCTCCATGGACGGCGGCTTCCACGGTCAATAATTCGTAGGCTTTCACTGCCGAGATCAGACCAAAACAGGAAACGGGCAACGGTTCGGTCGGGAGGGGTGTCACCCCGCCTTTTTTCACCGTGGAAGGAATCTCCAACACCCAGTCGGCCGGCCATTCCTTCACAGCGCCGCCGTTCCTGATATTTACCACGTGAGTCTCACCCAGATCATTGTAGTGAGCATTCAGGAGCTGCGTAGCCACGGTCGAGTAGTATGCACCGCCGCGTTTCATCAGGTCAGCGGGTGGTTCTGTCAGATCCGGGTCGGCATATTCGCGCAACAGATCCTTCTCGACTTCGATCACTTCTTCTGCGCGCGAGGGGGGCCACGCGTCCTGAGATTTCAACTTCTTATCGGTATGATAAAAATACTGGAGGTAATAGTTGGGTATCATGCGCAGGATTTCAATGGTGCGCGGCTCCCATTCGGGATGATCCTGCTTTTTGAGTTCCGCGATGTATCCCTCGATCACCTGCGGCCAGACATCCTCTCCGTCAATCTCGAAGCCGCGGTGCCAGGACAGATGATTCAATCCGAGAGTCTTCAACTCTGCGTGGGCGGGATCGATCTTTCTACCCGTAGCCTGCTCGAGGCTTTCGAGGATGTGCATCTTCGCGGTAATCGGAACATTGCACACACCGACTGCGGGAACATCCGCCGCGTACTGGCTCAAAGCCTGCGTGACCAGGCCGGCAGGGTTGGTGAAGTTCACCAGCATGGTCCCGGGTTTGGCTACTTCTTTGATATCCTGTGCGATCTTGAGAATCACGGGTATGGTACGCAATGCTTTCCCCATGCCGCCCACGCCGGTTGTTTCCTGACCGATCAGTCCATGCCGCAGGCCCAGATATTCATCGCGGCGGCGTGCTTCCATGTGGCCTACCCGTAACTGGGTAGTCACATAGTCTGCATCTTTGATCGATTCGCGTTGACTTGTAGAGAGAATTACTTTGAACGGCGCACCTTTTGCTGTCACCATGCGTTGGGCAAATCCGCCGACGACCTTTAATCGCTCCTCATCGATATCCATCAACCAGAGTTCATCGAGCGGAAATTCATGCAACCGAGCGAGAAAGCCATTGACCAATTCAGGGGTGTATGTCGAGCCGCCACCTATAACCGCAACCTTCAGCATGTTATTTTTCGACGCCTGTGATCACAATACCCTGCACGAAGAAGCGCTGGGCAATCAAGAAAAGAATCAGTGGCGCAATTAATGCCATGAGCGCGCCGGCCTGAATAAGCTGGGGTCTTTGCCCATAAATGCTATTGAATGTGGAAAGAGCAATGGAAATTGGCCAGGCATCGCGGTTCGTGGTAAGGTAGATCAATGGGCCGAAATAATCATTCCAGGCATACACGATGTGGAAGACCGTGACGGCCATCAACGCCGGATAGGATTGAGGAATAATGACTGACCACAGGACCCTGAATGGGCTTGCGCCATCGATCATGGCAGCTTCATCGAGTTCACGCGGCAGGGTCATAAAATACTGCCGCAAGAGGAAAACGTCATAGGCATTCGCGAAGAATGCCGGGACGATAAGTGGCAGCCAGGTACCCACCCAACCGATCCTCTGGAAGAATGTGTAGGTAGGAACGATGGTTACTGCACCCGGAAGGAAAATAGTTGAGATCAGCACGATGAACAGGAAGTCGCGCCCGGGAAAGCGAAAGCGCGAGAAGCCAAATGCCACCAGCGTGCAGGAGATGAGCACCGCGATGGTAGTTGCAATCGCGTAAAAGGTTGTGTTCCACATCAAGCGCGGGTAATCTATGGTATCCCAGACTTCCTGATAATTACTCCAGGTCGGCGAGAACACCCATCCACGGTCCAGCGAACGCCACGAGACTGCGCAAATGAACTCGCCTCGGCCAAGATCATTGGGATCCAGGAACGTACTCTCTTTTTGGCCCTTTTTGACGAGAGCCAAATTCCTGGTTGCTCCACTGGAAGGGTCAAAGCCTGCGCATTTCGCCAAAGGGACCGTGAAGACTTCAACTTCTTTGCCGTTATGTTCATAAACCGGAGGTTGTGCGGGCCAGATCGGCGCGCCTACAATGGAGATCTGATCCTGGGTCTTGAGTGAGGTAAACACCATGAAAGCAAAAGGAGCCAGGAAAATAACGAGGATTGCTATGGTGAGTACAGTAACGAAGGTGGCATTGAAGCCATTTTTGAGTTGTATACGTGATATTTTCATCTTCGTTTTCTCCTTCACGGAGATGGCATTGATGATGTCATTTTTTTGTTGTGCACCGGATAATTTCATCTTCGTGTCTCCTTATGAATGGGACTCCCCAGCGTAATATACCCAGTATTTCGCCGACCAGAAAAGAAGGATGGTCACTGCCAGGATGAGCACAAACAATACCCAGGCAAGCGTTGCCCCATAGGACATGTTTTGGAATAAAAAGAAGTTT
>Ga0105101_10000844_pt1 | contig 13099 bp, 11 predicted proteins | sample PPLLak21cMay2015_2_FD_87037 | JGI IMG/M metagenome (GOLD analysis project Ga0105101, IMG submission 87037) | Freshwater sediment microbial communities from Prairie Pothole Lake near Jamestown, North Dakota, USA - PPLs Lake P8 Core (1) Depth... | ecosystem: Environmental > Aquatic > Freshwater >... | reverse complement strand
TATTCAATATCTTTACTGCATTGTAAAAACTCAGTGCCATCAGATGTAAATTCCTGACAAGATCCAGCCGCAATATTTAATAGCTTTGCTTTTTTATTACTTAAAAATCTTCTACGAATCAAGACATCAAACCATTCATTATCAGCACAATGGCTTCCGTGATCTTTATGACACCAGTAAACAGGTGCACCGCTTTGTATCACTAAGTCGGCTTCAAGTATTTTATCTCTTGTAATGCTCAAAGGCAATAAGACGTCTAACTTTTCCGAAGGAAATACAAACTTAGAAATTGAAACATTTTTAAACCATTCGAAACCGTGTCGAACTGTTATTGGGGAGTGTTTATGAATATTCTGGAAATGAAGATCCGTTCTTTTTAATACTTGCTTTATTATATATTTGATTCCTTCACGAACAAAATCATCTCCCACATTATGATCAACGGTTGTAATGAATGTAATTATCATCAGTTTTTCCTTAAAGCAACTACTGCAATATAAGGCTTTTTTAATTTCGAATAATTATAAGAGTATTCGAAGAGAAATTTTGAAATCAAAAAGAAATTCTTTCCAAATAATACAGAGCTAATTTTTGAATGCATCTTCTGAGCAACTCTTTTATTTATATTATTTGGATAATAAAATCTTTCACCAATAAAGATCATTGATTGAACTTGCAATTCTGAAGGATTAATCAATTGCCTATATAACTTATCTTCATCATAAAACCTCTGAAAAAAAATTTTTTCATTCTCTTTTGCTTTTACCCCATACACATTTCCATATTTATATTCGTTAAATGCTCTTTTATAAAAAGGAACTGATAAAATAAAAATTCCTTCGTTTTTTAATAATTGCTTAATATTACTCACTGCAATTACATCTCCACCCTCTTCCGGATGGATATGTTCAAAGACGGAAGCGGAGAATATATAGTCAAAATTATTTGCCAGTTTCTTCAAATCTTTTTTGTCCGTTAAATCAATTCCAAAAGTGGAGATGTTATCAAGCGAAAGGTAAGATTTTATTTTATTCATTTCCTCAAGTTCTGGTTGAAACGGATTTATGTAGTTTATTTTCCATTTCTTTGAAATCCCTGCCAGTGTTGCACTAAATATTTGAGGTGAACTAATATCCAAAATTTTTAAATGTTCGTCGCGGTATTTTAATATATTGGATAATTTAAGTACAACCGGCAGCTCTGCGGTTCTTGTATAATCAATAGGTCTGAAAAAATTTTTAAAATCTTTTCTGAAAAAACTTTTTTGTGATAACCTTTTAGAAGTCTTTATAAATAATCGTATTTCGGTGAGGGGTATTTCCAAGTTTAACTTCTGAAAATTTTATTAATTTTCCCCATTATTATACCTCTAAGTACAAAATTGTTAAAATATTTTTTATCGAGTTCTTTATTACGAATGATACTATTTGGATGTATCAAAGGAAAATTTATTCCCAGATCGGTTCGGTAATTTAAATAAGTTATTTTTTTTGTGTGTGTAGCATTTTCACCAAAACCAATATTTTTGATTAGGTTATTTACCGGAATTATACTTAGCCCATTATTAATTAATTTTGCGAATGACCATTGATAATCCCAAGTGTTTATCTCTCCTTTAAAGGTTTTGTCATATGTATTAACACGCCATATCTCTTCCATTTTTGAATCACAGTATTGTTTATACAATTTTTCTTTTTTTATTATTTCCCAGTCTTTCATCCGCAAATCATATTTTTGCCATGCTCGTCGCCATGTAGCCCAACCCCAAATAGGACCGAATTTCGCAAAATAGTAACTTTCTTTTAGTGAAACATATTTAAGTGCATTAAATCCACTTATCTGCATTACCTGTTTTTCATCTTTGTATTTAATTAGCATTTCTTCGCAATAATTAAAAAATGATGGATGTGGCACACAATCATCTTCTAATACAATCCCCATTTCATATTTTTCAAAAAACCAATTAATTGCAGAACTAACAGCGATTTTACAACCTAAATTCTTGTCCCTGAAAAGAGTATGAACTTCACATTGCCAATCTATTCCATCATTGATATAATTTCTTACCTTCTGAACGTTTTCTACATCTGATTTATTTTTATAACGAGGTCCGTCACAAGCTATAAATAATTTTTGCGGCTTTACATTACGGATAGCATTAAATATTTTTATAGTTGTATCAGGTCTATTAAAGACCAGAAATAAAATTGGTATGTTCAATGAATCTATAGTTTTCACTTTACAGCTTCTACATATAGTGTTTCCCATTTTCTTGTTTCAAGATCTAACAATAAATTATTATCTCGGCTCTGCCTAAACGACATTTCTTTTATTTCTTTGAAGCCAGCTTCTTTCAGGTATGAAGCAAGCTCCAAGTAATTCCATGTTGAGAAATGAAAATACTTTTGTGTAATGTTTCTTATAGCAGAACAACCTGTACTGAATCTTTTTTTGAATTCATCGGCCTCAATATCATCAAAATTACCATTGTAAAATTTTAAATATTTATCAATATCGGGTACAGCAATTCTAATACAAGCATTAACTTTCATTATCCTATATAATTCCATTAAAAGATTTTTTACCTGGAAAGGATATAGATGCTCAAAAGTATGTTCGCTAAATATTCCATCAAACACTTCACTATTACAATTGAGTTTGTATCTTAAATCCAACATCCAGTTGACCTTTAATGCTGGATTATTCCAAAATTTAATTGCGTAAAAAAAATCTGCATTAATAAAACCGTTCACAATGTTGTTTCCACAACCTAAGTTTAGATAGTTTTTCCCTTTATTTAATTTTGGTTTGCCATTTAAAAAAAATCTCCCACAAATACTCGCTATTTCAAATTTTAATAGACCGGAGAAACTTGGAATATATTCGTTATTGTTTTTCATAATACTTCATCCTTTAAGAGACCTATGTAATTGGAGTAAGCGAATATTTCACATTCCGTTGGTGTATATGATTTAATTCTTAATAGTCCGGTAGGGAGTAGACGATATATATTATAATTTTTATTTAGAAATTCATAAATATCCTTAAAGAATACTCTTGATATTGAATTAAGCTGCGTAAATTCAAATTGAATCGCTTTAATGGAATTAGTTTGAAGCATTTGTCGAGCACCAATTAATACTTTAAGTTCGTGTCCTTCAACATCAATTTTTAGTAAATCTATTTTACTTATTTTGTAGTTGAGCGTGAAGTTATCAATTGTTGTTGTTTTAACATCAAATTCTTTTGTATTTCCTTTATGATAATCAACTATAACATCTTTATAAAAAGTAGCATGTTGGCTAAACTCACGATCATCATAATCATAGAATTTTATTGTTGTTATCGAATCTGAAACTGCAAAATTCAAAGGCATTATATTTTTTATGTTACGCGTATTGTTTTGTAAAACTTTAAATGTTACTGGAGATGCTTCAAATGAATATATCTGAGCATCAGGGTTTTTACTTAATAAAATTGAATAATTTCCCACATTAGCACCAATATCAAATATGATTTTACTACCTTTGTTATCAAAAATTTTATATCTGAAATATTTTTCGCCGGTGAGATAGTCATTTTGATAATTGTAAAAGCCTAATCCCCTAAGCGCGAGTCGAAATAAAACCATATTGAAGAATTTAAAAAAGGGTTTTGCAAAGATATATGCGTATACTTTAAAAATTTTATCTTTCATATTAAGTACTACTTTTTGTTAAAAACATTTTATAAAATCAATTATCCTTTTTAATAGGGATAACTTAATAGCTTTTGCATAGCTTTCAGTATTACTTCATTTAACGCCGGGTTTTTAATCATATTGAACCCTGTATTTGATTCTTTAAATTTTATATCAATCTTTTCGACGATGATGAATTACTTTTATCAAACCGATATTTTTACAGAGAGGTATTACTGAATTCAAACAATATGAATTGTTTCTAAAATATGCATAACTCCACTCGATTGCCCAAAAGTCTACTTTCCATTTTAATTGAACTTTCAACATAGGTATAATCTCTTATCCACACATTTCAAATAGCTTTAGAGCTTTTTTGTCACCACCTAAAAAAATGTACTATCTAAATTCACGGGCAAGAGTATTTTTTAAAAGAGATTCGACAGTCCTTTTCGTGTGCTCAGGACGGTTGTAAACGAAGAGAACTATTGGAGCTAATTTGTTAGGGGACATTAACGTTTATTTAATAGTCGAATTTCTTAAAACAAATATAATCTATTTGCGATAAAACGTTTTTATTTTTCGTTATAAATGAAAAGCCCTGAATCAAAGATATTGAATTCAGGGCGTCAAATGATCTGAAGGCAAATCTTACTTTATCACTGCCATTTTTTTCGTAGCAGAATATTCTCCTGAATGCAAGGAGTAAAAGTAAATTCCACTTGGTAAATTTGTAACATCAAACTCAGCTTGATAATACCCGGGATCTTTAATCTCGTCAACTAATTTCAGTACTTGCTGCCCCAAAAAATCGTAGATAATTAATGCAACATAATTCAATTTTGGTATGGAGTATTTAATTACTGTGACCGGATTAAACGGGTTAGGGTAATTCTGGTGTAGATTAAAATCTGCTGCTGGCCCTCCTACTTCGAGCTCTGTTGAGTATTCAAATTGACCGTTATAATCAATTTGCTTCAGTCTGTAAAAAATCTTCTCCGAATTGACTCCGAACAGATCATCAATATATATATAATCTTGCATCTCTGTTGTTGTACCTTTCCCCTCTACAAAACCTATGGTTCTCCAATCTCTATCTACTGCACATCTTTCAATTTCAAAACCCAAATTGTTTATTTCTGTTGCTGTAGTCCATTTAAGATCCACTTGTTTATTTTCAATTTGGTAGTGAAAAGACTTTAATTCAACTGGAACTATACCACAAATGAAATTTTGGGCACTATTAGGTGTTATCGTTGTTAACTGAATATTAGTAGTTGAAATAACATTGGAGGTGAACAAATTATAATTTACTGCCATTAGATTTGAGATATTGAAAATATTTGGATTAAAAGGACCATTCTGACAAGTTGAACTCCCAAACTTATCAACTTTGATGAGTAATAGATCTTCATCACCAAGAGAATTCGAACTGTTGCCACCAATCATTACATAGCCACTATCGGAAGTTTGCGCCATTTTATATGCATAATCGTTTGAAGAACCACCATATGTATAGAACCATACAAGATCTCCGCCGGAAGTAATTTTCATTAAGTATGCATCATATCCACCTAACCCAAAGCTATTTGTAAATCCTGTTATTATATAGTTTCCTTCATTATCCTGAACCGCGCCTCGTCCAGTCTCATCTCCAATACCTCCATATGCTTTCGCCCATACAACATTTCCATCTGAGTCAGTATTAATTACATAAATATCCATAGAACCGCCTAAGCCATATGATCTTGTATCACCGAGTAATAAAAATCCGCCGGATTGGGTCTTAATTGCATAACGTCCCCAATCTTCAATGTAACCCGGATAAATTTTTGCCCAAATCAAATTTCCAAGTGAATCTATTTTAATTAGTAATGGTCTGACATCATAATAGCCAGAAATATCTGTGGCTCCAAGAAATGCATAATTCCCGTCGTCCAACTGAATAATTATTGCACCGAATTCTTCCCAAATATTTCCGTACGCTTTTGCCCACTTGACATCTCCCCCATCCGTTAATTTAATTGCCTGAATTTCTTTAGCACCCGCACCAAAAGATGCATTTTGTCCAGCAACTAAAATCTCCCCACTAGAGGTTATAGCTATGTCTCTTAAATCATCCGCTTCAATTCCACCAAAAACCTTTGACCAAATAATATTTCCTACTGAATCAACCTTCATTATTAAATCATCCAGAAATCCAAAACCCCCTTCAATGGTTCCAGACAAATAATAATCACCACTCAAAGCCTGTTGAACACCATGAATTTTTTCTTCATACCCTAAATGGTGGTAAACTTTTGACCACTGAATATTTGAATACTTATCAATTTTTATCAAATACATATCCTGATCTGATGAAAACGAAGTAGTCGATCCGGTGATAATATATCCTCCATCACTAGTAGTTTTAATAGATGTCCCGCTCTCAAAATTGAATCCGCCATAAGTGGATTCAAATTTATATTGAGCTGAAGTCGATTGATTAAGGAATGATAATAATACTATGGCTAGTAAGTAAGGCAGGAAAGATGGATATTCAACTTTAGTCATTTGTAAACTCCCTATTTTAAAATAACTTTGGTCAAAATATAGTCCCAATATCCCCCAAAATCAAACAATAGCGATTCGATCTTCAATCCTAATTATTTATAAAAATCAATTATCAATGAGGTATAATTGGGTTTTCCATCATAATTTCTACCATCATTAAGAAATGACCTTTTTACGTACCCGTATTCATCATTTGTATAACCCTGATGAAAGTTTCCTTCTTCATCCCAATATTCAACAGGTTTTGATTTGAAATTATGATCCTCAAATAACTCTGATAAAGATTTATAATTGAATAAATTTTTATGATCATCTGCACCTACTCCAGTTCCACCTGGTTTTACACTGTTTATATAGTCGGCATTTTTATGAAAACCATCTGGCACTGCAATTCTAATGTTAATATTCGCAGACGAATACTTATAAAAATTTATAGTCATCAATTCCAATTCTTCTTTTGTTAAATGCTCAAGAACATGTTCCGCTAAGATTCGACTAATCTTTTTTTTCTTAAAATATTTTTTAAAATCATTTTCGTTAGTTACATCGAGAGTAACAATATCAGTCGGAAACCAACTTCTGTATTTTGTAGGACCAGCACCCACAATTATTTTAATATCACTACTAGTTATAAGATAAAAGTACCAGCTTAACTTTTTCCAGATACGAATAAATGGAATTAAACTTCTATAAATAAATTGTTTAAATCTTTTATACATTTTTATAAAATATTAACGCAGTTTATATCGTTATAAAAAATAGTTCTGCATTTTCTAATAAATATTCCTGGTGCAATACCTGAAAAATTAATCTGTCGAAATCTTTTTTATGCTAAAAATGTAATGTCTTCTTCATAATCATCCCGTTCCGAATCATCTAAAATAATAATACCATCTTTTGAGAGGTGCTTTACACTTGCTCTTATACATTCGTTTCTGAATAAGCCATCAATGATAATTACAACAAACTTTTCATCCTCGACTAATGGCTGAAGGTAATCTTTTACCGTTACTGATGAAACAAATTTTATTTCGAGATTCGAAGTTTTTTTAGCCAAAATATTTTGAGACAACCATCTTCATGTTCAAGAGCAGTAACTTTTTTAACTCTTTAAGCCAAAAAGAGTGTAGAATTACCACTTCCAAACTCTAAAATATTTAAATCATTACTTAGTCTTTCTTTAAGAAAATCAATTGCAGAGTATGTAAACCAAGGAACAGGTTTCAAATCAGCATCAATAGGTTCGCTTGATTTGAAAGACTCAAACCAACCTGTTTCTACATTATAGCCGAATGAACGAAAAGAAACCAAGAAAAAAAACACTTTTGGTTCACTAAGTAATTTTAACACAGTCTTAATTTTTTCTTTTATTGTCAAAGAGATCACTCAAATATTTAAAAAGTGTAATAAAAAATAATGATTTCATTATCATCTTAAATTGAAGAACAAATCGATTATGGAATGCGAGTGTTAATATAATTAGAGAATAAGATATTAGCGTAGCAACCGCTGAGCCAATAATTCCAAATTTTGGAATAAGAATAAAATTCAGAACAATATTTAAAATCATACCTATAAAATTTCTACTGAAAGAAAGCTTTGTCAGGTTTTCGTTAATCAAATACTGGCTACTTGCCACTCCAAGAAATACTGCCACTCCCGCCCAAATATAAATAGTTAATACCGGTGCTGCTGGTGAAAACTCATTTCCGAATAATAAATCTATGATTTGACTTGAAAAAACTGTGACAGGAACGGCTATTCCAATTGCCAGCCAAGTAAGTAAATCATATAGTTTTTGCATCCTGTTGTTGTAAAATTCCTGACTAACATTTTTGGCATTAACGATAGCAGGAAATATTGAGTTACACAATGTAACTGGTATAAAATACCACGCCTCACATAATCTCACCGCTGCTGAATAATAACCAACAGCTTCTACACTCATCATATTCTTTATCATTATCTGATCAATCCTAACATAAATCATAACAACTATCCCTGATAAAGCTAAAGGCCAGGAATCTTTCAGCAGTGAGGAAGCAATGGTTTTTGAATACTTCCAGTTGAAGATTGAAAGTTTAAAATGCTGATAAACCAAAACAAGCCCGACAGCTAAGGCTACGTATTCAAATACAACTGCAAAAACAAAATAGATTAATGGAGCTTTGATTAGAATAAATATTACTTTTAATGCCGATGAGAGAATAACCGATGCAGATAAAGCATATGCATTATACTTCGCCTTTACTATTCCCCTGAAATAATACTCGATTACTGAGAATGACTGAAACAAAAACGATCCGGAGAGTATCAATATCAGAATGGCTGTATAGGTTTCTTCACCTGTCAGAAATAAAGTGACCGCGATTATAATTATTGCAGAGACACTGCCCGCTAATCTCAGGAAAAAGACTGTACCGTTAATTTCATCCTTCTTATCCGGATACTTAACTATTTCCCTGGTAGTAATTGCTTCCAGACCAAATGTGCTCAGCGAGCCAAACAGCCAGAAAAAACTTAATGCATAGCTGAAGAGTCCGAATTCTTTTGGTCCCAGGTACCTTACAACAAAAATGGTAACAACAAAAGAAACTACAATACGCACAATTCTTTCGATGAAGAGCCAGGATGTGTTGGCTAAATATTTTTTGAATGAACTTGAAGAGAAATCAATCTTCGTTTTAATATTTCCCTGCGACTCATTCAAATTTTAGTTTTCTCCAAGAATTTCTTTCTGACATTAACCACAATACCAAAAACTAATCCGAGCATAATTATAGAGCTGAAAGTAAGTGAAAGGTATTTAGAAATAACAAAAGATTCCGGCAGATATGTGAATTCAATTTTATGATTTCCCTTTGGAACAACAATCCCCCTGAACCCGTGATTCGCGCGGTAAATTTTTGTTTCCGCTCCATCAATAAAAGCTTTCCAACCAGTATGGACTTTGAATAATTTGTAGTCGGTTTCTCCACTCATATACGTATCACCTAAAAACAAGAAATTGTTTCCACTGGCATTTACATCAAGCTGAATAAATTCATCATCAAATTTTTCAATTTTCATATATGCAGTGCTGTCAGGTGCTTCTATCCCTAAAATTTCTTCTTCCGCAAAAGCAATGTATGCTGGATCGAACTGAGTATTCTTTACCATATTTATAATTTCTAATCCAGATTTTTTGGCGACCTGATTTACAAAATAAGCTCTTGGCAAAGCATTTCTATTTAAATAAACAAAGGATTTATTTCCTGAGAAAACGAGCTGTAAATCGGGTGAGTTAACTTCTTTCTCAAAAACTATGTATTTAACATTAAGCATTCTCCAGAATGTTGGATTAGCGGGTGAACCAAGAATATCATAATAATCCTGGATTGCTCGTGGCTTTATTCCAGAGTAGCCGTAAATATCATACATCAAAAAGTAAGAGTGATAATTTGAGTTCTGATTTAAGGATCCGATTGAGCCATCTTGCTTAAGGTTTAAAACTCTGTAAACCGATTTGTCACCGAGATTCTCAATTGCCTGTATGTAATCTGGTTTATTAAATAACTGCTTGATGTTTGAATTTTCAATGAAAGTTTCACCGCGGTAATTAATTCTAAAAAGATCAACTACTACTAAAACTGTAATCGCAATGACCATAATATCAGCACTCAATTTTTTCTTGACAAAAGCAAAAGCAAGTCCGAACGTTGCAGCAGTGAAGAAGAATGCAAACCGAATATCTGAAAGAAACATATCACCCATATAATCGTGAATTGCCTGAAGTCTTGCACCTTTCTGAGGATCTCCGGCAGCTCTTGCAATAAACCAATCTTTAATTGGTGAACCAAGAAGTAGTGTCAGAACAAAAATTCCCGCAAAAACATAAAAAGTATTCCTGATATTTTTCCAATTTTTTCATCCGGGTTTTCTTTCAAAGCAATAATCTTAACTAGCCCTAAACCTGCAAGTATCGGGAAGCTAAGCTGGACAAGCACGAGTATCATTGATGGTACTCTGAACTTATCGAAGAACGGGAAGTAATTGAACATCAGATCATACACGAGTGGAAAAGTCCTGCCGAAGGAAATCAACAATGCAATTACAGAAAGGATAGTGAAAAATCTCACCATAGGATTTTTCCAGTTTACTATCATCGAAAAAAGGGCAAGGAAGAAAACTATAACACCCATATACATTGCAACATCAACAAAAGGCATTTGTCCAAAGTATGTGTTCACTTCCACAGGTTGATTTTGTGAGAGTGGTCCTTGATATGTGGATTTTCCAAAACCATAATAAGATGGGATGATGAATGTAAACACTTCACCAGGTGAGAAGGACCAGTTAGTTGCATACTGGTAAAAATCCGATTCGGACTGTTTCGTCGGACCGGTTTCTTTCTCGAGAATACTCTCTGTTCCTCTAGTTGAAAAAGGCGTGTATTCATAAATCTGAGTTAGGTTATCTGATTGGATAAGCAGTCCGATTACAACTGCTAAAATGAAAACTGCAAGAGATTTAACAAGTTGTTTGGTAAGTAGTTTATCTTTAATTCTTAGGTATCTGAAGAAAAAATAAATGAAACAAATCATCACAGCAAAGAAAATGTAAAAAATAATTTGCACATGCCAGCCGAGAAACATCGCATCCATAAAAAAGATAAGTAGAAAAATCTCAAGCCATTTAATTCGTTTCTGAAAATTGAAAAGCAGTAAAAAAATGATGGGAAAAACCCATAATGAAGTGAGCTTTGTTACATGCCCGATAAACAGAAATACCATAATTCCTGTACTGAATGAAACTGCTACCGTAACCAGCAAGCTTACAAGTTTGTTTTTAGTTTGTATATAAAAAAAAGCAAACATCGAATGAGCAAGTGCAAGCAAGTAAAATATCCAGCGGGCATAATCAACTGAAAAAAAACTGCTGAATGTATCCCTCACCGATGCAATAGAAACCGCAATAAGATTAAACCACTTATATCCTACAGAAATTGCATAAGCAGGCATTCCACCAAACACATAAGGATTCCAAAGGGTATAGTCTCCATCGTGATTTTCGAGGTAAGTCTTAGCACTCATACTAGTAATTATATCCCCCGATTGAAAAGTCTTTCCACCGAAATAAAGTGGTGAGAAGAAAAAGAGAAACAAAGCTAGGATTACCAATGCAAAAATTAGTATATGATATTTTTCAGGAACATATTTGCTAAGGCTGAAAGATGTAAAAAAAGTTGATTTTTCTTCTTTGGATGTTTTAATTGATTTGGTAGGTTTTTTTGTTGACATATTATTCCAAAAATTTTATTCTTTCTTTGCGATGAAATTTATTCCCGATCCCGTTTTACTTTCATTGGTAAAATCAAGATTCATCATTATAAAAGTAAATGGAAATGTTAATAGATAATATAAAGGTAAAATTAAAAGAAATAGTTTGGAGATGTTCAGTAAAAGCATCGGGTACTTAATTCCAAGCCTCCAGGCTTTGTCACCCCAAAATCCATAAGTGTATCTGCTTTTGTAAGTGGAAAATCCCTTCGGATGAAGTTTTGATTCGAGGTCTTCTTTGGAGTAACCGTCTCTTGCATGTTCACCGATGAAACTCTCTTCCTCCTCCTCATGAACATCGCTTCCACCATAAATTGACGGAGAATTAATAAGAAGATATCCTCCTTTTTTTAAAGCTATATAAAAATTTTGAAAGACTGTAACATCATCTTGAATATGTTCCATCACATCAACACAAACGATCAAATCAAACTTATTTTGATGAGTGATAGCAGTTAGATCTTCCACAGCAAACGAAACACTCCTAATCTCTCTCCGAGAAAAAAATTCTTTGCAGTCATTAATCCAGTCTTCTTTAACATCAACTGAAAAAATGTTGCAGGGCTGAAGATTCTTGGTCATAAAGTATGTGTATTGTCCATAACCTGAGCCGGCATCGTAAATATCAATGTTAGAATTACCGAATCGGCTTCTTATTTCTTTTAATTCTCGTCTAACATACCAGGAACGGAGGAACATCAAGTCAAGAGTTTTGTAAAAAAGAATTCTGAGGAAAGGAAACTTGCGGATAGTATTAGCAAAAATATTCTTTATTGGATCGTAGTACATTTTATCGATGGTAAATGGATGATGGAAGATGGATTATGTTATTGAAGTTCATTCACGTATCTGGCAGGAAAAATAGACTTTATAAAATTTTTTTAATATTTCTGTGATGAAATCTACTTCTGAATATTTCACAACTTACATCTTCCATCATACATCTTCCATAATTCATCTTCCCTCTTCCATCAAACATCTAACATCATCCATCTTAACTTTTATCTTTAATCACATATTCCCGGTCGTCCATTGAATTATGCACAATTACTTCACCTAACAAACCAACAGCAAATAATTGAACACCTACTATAATCAATAACATTCCAAGAAAAATTATCGGTCTGTTGCTCAAAGGAATTCCCTGGATCCAAAGGATTGTCATGTAACCAAGAATAATAAAACCTATGAAGAATGAGATGGCACCAAGAAATCCAAAAAAATGCATTGGACGCTTAATGTAACGAGTGACAAAAATAACTGTAACGAGATCAAGGAACCCTTTGAAGAAACGAGAGATCCCAAATTTTGTTTTACCATATCTCCGCGGGTGGTGCATTACAGGAACTTCGGTGATAGTATAGCCCTGCCATTTCGCAAGCACAGGAATATATCGATGAAGCTCACCATAAACATTTACATTTTCAACAACTTCTTTTTTGTAGGCTTTCAAGCCGCAATTGAAGTCGTGAATTTTTATTCCGCTGATTACTCTCGTGACAAAGTTGAAAAATTTTGAAGATATTTTTTTAATAAATGGATCCTGTCT
>Ga0105101_10000841_pt1 | contig 13107 bp, 12 predicted proteins | sample PPLLak21cMay2015_2_FD_87037 | JGI IMG/M metagenome (GOLD analysis project Ga0105101, IMG submission 87037) | Freshwater sediment microbial communities from Prairie Pothole Lake near Jamestown, North Dakota, USA - PPLs Lake P8 Core (1) Depth... | ecosystem: Environmental > Aquatic > Freshwater >... | reverse complement strand
TGGCCAATGGATCGATATGGCGAAGGTGGGAAGAAAGCCGTTGGATAACCCGAATTTGGAAAGCGTTTGGTGAAGCTTTTTCACAGCGAAGAACGCAAAGGCCGCGAAGATTTACGGAATTTTCGTGGCGATGTTCGCGATAGAGATTTAGACCATGATCCTTTCCACCTTGAATGGCGTTCCTTCAACTTTTTCCTCATCAAACTCCCTCGCCGCCAGATGACCTGAAAACACCGCCTGGGCAATGATGTTCGGCGCCTCAGCATCGCCGATGATTTGCAACGACTGAATTTTGTCTCCGCGCTGAGCGGAGGGTTGAGACGTTCCGTTGAAACCCGCAGTCGAAGTGTGTAAGGCGAGATACAGCGAATCATTCGGAATTCGATCGCTGACCAATACAACCCCATCACGCGGCAATTCGATTTCACTCCCCGAAACTGTGTTTGACAATCGAACACAATCATCCGCAATTTCACTTACTATATTCTGCGGATGCAATTTCACCCCAAGCTTCATCAATTTGTGTTGAATGCGTTCCTGCTCCAGCGTGTACTGCGACCAATAGGAGATCAACGGCGCGGGTGTGACAAGCCTGACGCTGCATCCCTGTCCGGCGAGCAACTCCGCCAGCACACCGCCCATGTAATAATGATCGTCGTCATAAATTACCATGTTTTGGAGTCCTGAAGCTTGCTTCTGGATTTGCTCCAGCAATTTCGGCGGCAAGCCGCCTGACTCCATATTTGCATCCATCAAATCATCCGGGCTAAGCACGTTCTGTAAATTGTGCCCAACAATTGGTTTCCGCAGGGTGCGGCCCATGCCATCGCGCCGCCAGGTCGCGCCTGTGGCAAGGATGATATGCTGCGCACCCGTTTCGAGGATGTCTTCCGCGGTCATCGGGCTGGACGGATAGGCTGCAACATTCTTCATCTTCCTGATCTGAGTCAAGCGCCAGTCGGCCACCCGGCGCCATTCATTCAACCCGGGCAACGCCGCTTCACGGATCACGCGCCCGCCGAGTTCCTTGCGCGCCTCGAGCAACGTCACCTCATAACCGCGTTGACCCAACGCCCGCGCCGCTTCCAGGCCCGCGGGCCCCGCGCCGACTATCATCACTTCGCTGTCGCTTTTCTTCGGCGAGATCAGTTCAGAATGCCAGCCGCGCCGCCATTCCTCTCCCATCGTCGGATCCTGGGTACAGCGGATCGGCACAAAGCGCGTATCGCCCGTCACACAAATGTTGCAGCCGATACATTCACGAATATCTTCGATTCTCCCCTCTTTGATTTTGTTCGGCAAAAACGGATCGGCAATCGACGGCCGCGCCGCGCCGACGAAGTCCATCACCCCGCGCTGGATCGCCGAGACCATGGAATCGGGTGAGGTGTAACGGCCCACGCCGACCACAGGCTTTGTGGTCAATTGTTTGACGAACGAGATGTATTTTTCCTGATGTCCTTCCTTGCCAAACCGGGAAGTGATCGAATCGTTGTTCCATCCGCTGATATTCACGTCCCACAAGTCAGGCAGTTCGGCCAACATGGCGACCACATCGTAAGCTTCACCTTGATGGGTGATCCCATCTTCGTCGATTAGTTCATCCACTGCAAAGCGGATGGCTACCGCGCAGGTGTCGCCGATGGCTTCCTTTGTCTCTTCCATTAACTCACGCAAAAAGCGTACGCGATTTTCCAGACTGCCGCCATATTCATCCGTACGATCGTTGTATCGTTTCAGAATAAACTGGATCGCGGCGGTCATGCCATGAGCTGCATAGCAGTAAACAATATCGAAGCCCGCACGTTTGGCGCGTAAGGCGGCCTCACGGTGCCACTTGCGCACGTTGCGAATGTCCTCCTTGTCCATGCGGCGAGTCTGCACCGGGTCATAGCCAGAACCGCCGATCGTCCCCATCGAACTCGGCGCAAGTGAAGGCACGCGCGAATATAGATTTGGCGCGTCGTATCCATTGTAGGAAAGTTCGATCCCGGCCAGTGCACTGTGCTTGTGAACAGCTTCCGTCATCAACTGCAGAGTTGGAATATCACCGTCATCCCAAATCCGTCCCTCAAAGTATGGGGACAGATCACTCGAATGATGAATCTCGGTCTCCTCGGTGCATACCACGCCCCAGCCTCCCTCGGCTTTCATGCCGCGCATGGCCGCCATTCCCTGCGGCATGCGGTGCCCAAACCCATTGCAATGCGGCACTTGATAAAAACGGTTCGGAGCGATGACGGGACCGATCCGAACCGTTTCGAATAGAATGTCATATGGACTGCTCATAAAAATTCCTTTCGCGCTCCCGCACGAGCACCGGGACTTTGTGAACAGAGGGCGAAGCGCGGTCCTGTGGAAGTTTAACTGTCTTGTCAATGTGCGCTTCGACTGCGTTCCTCCCCTTCGACTAACGCTCAGGGTCGTCGCTCCGCTCAGCGCGGGGAACCTCTACCCAAACCTGCCCGTAATGTAATCCTCCGTCCGTTTATGTTTGGGGGCGGTGAAGAGCGACTTGCCTTCGCCGTATTCGATCAACTCACCTTGCAGGAAGAACGCCGCGTAATCGGCTGTGCGTCCAGCCTGCTGCACGGAGTGTGGTACGAGAATGATGGTGTATTCCTTCTTGAGCTCCTGTAAGGCGGATTCCACTTTGCCCGTCGAGATCGGGTCAAGGCCCGAGGTCGGTTCATCGAGCAGGATGATCTCGGGCTGAAGTGCGAGCGAGCGTGCTAGGCACAGGCGCTGTTGCTGTCCACCCGAAAGGGCGATGGCGGGATCGTCGAGGCGGTCGCGCACTTCGTCCCATAACGCGGCCAGCTTCAGGCTTCGTTCGACCGCTTCATCCAGTTTCACTCTGCGCTTCTCGCCCGCGAGTTCCAATCCGTATGTCAGGTTGCCACGGATGCTCAACGGCAACACAACGGGGCGGGCAAAGACCATCCCTACTTTGCGGCGTAACGCGATCACGTCGGTTTGAGGGTCAAGAACATTTTTATCATCGATCAGAATGCGGCCTGATGCAGTTTTGACTTCGGTGAGGTCGTTGAGGCGGTTCAAGCAACGCAACAAAGTCGACTTGCCGCCTCCTGCCGGACCGAAGAGCACTGTCACCGCTTTATCACGTATGTTCAAGCTGACGTCGCGCAGGGACTCGGTGCCATCCGAATATTGGATGGAGAGATTCTCAATGACGATCTTGTCTACCATTGTCGTTTCGCCCTCGCCCTCGAACGAATGACTGTTGCGATGAGATTCATCGTGAGCACAAAAGCCAACAAAACCAGCGCTGTGCCATATTGGATCTGGATGGGCATTTCAGGAACTTGGGTTGAGATCACAAAAAGATGATAAGGCAATGCCATCGTCGCATCGAAGGGCGAATGAGGCAGTCGCGGCAGGAAGAAGGCCGCGCCTGTGAACAGGATCGGCGCCGTTTCACCCGCGGCGCGTTCGAGCCCCAGGATGACACCTGTCAGAATGCCGGGCAATGCTTCCTTCACTACGATGCGGCGGATGGTCTGCCAGCGTGTGGCGCCAAGTGAAATGCTGACTGTGCGGAATGCCTGTGGGACCGAGCGCAACGACTCTTCCGCAGTGCTGATGATCACGGGTAAGGTCATGATGGAAAGAGTCAGGGAGGCCGCAAGAATGGATGTGCCAAAATTCAAGAAGAGCACGAAGAGACCCAGTCCGAATAATCCATAGACAACCGACGGGATCCCTGCGAGATTGATGATGGCGATGCGAATTGTGCGCGTCAGAGGCGTATCGGATGAGTATTCAGATAAATAGATCGCGGCGGCGATTCCCAGCGGAACGGAAAAGATGGCTGTGCCAACCGTGAGATAGATTGTGCCGATGATCGCCGGCAGGATGCCACCCGCGCGCATCCCATCGTGGGGAAAGCCTGAAAGGAATTCGAGCGAGATGGCGGGCGCGCCCTGAATGAGGATGTAAATAACGACGGCGATAATTGGGAGAACTGTCGCTACTGCCATCAAAGTGATGGCAGTGAAGCCTACGCGCTGTGTGAGGTGGCGGTTACGGGTGAAAATGTTTTTCATATCGAAGTTTTATCCGGTGGTCGAGTAGCTCCGTGCAAGTCGGAGCTACTCGACCACGCGTTTCAAGTAATTTTGTGTTTTTCTCCTAAATGTTGGTCTCGACACCTGCACTGGCGTGCGGTGCCAGTGTACATGGCGCCCAGGCGCCATTACTCGACCAACGGATTAACTATGACAATATTCTCTCCGCACGTTTCTTGGCACGGAATACAACAGATGAGGCTGCGATATTCACTCCCAGAGAGATCAGGAACAGGACGATGCCAATGAAGAACAACACATGATAATGCGTACTTCCATTTGCAACTTCGCCCATCTCTGCTGCGATGGTGGCAGTCATGGTACGGACAGGGGAGAATAAACTGCCAAGTTTGAGCGCAAGGACCGGTGCGTTTCCGGTGACCATCATCACGGTCATGGTTTCGCCAATGGCGCGCCCAACGCCGAGCATGACCGCTGTAAGAACACCCGATCTTGCCGCGGGCAACGTCACGCGCCAGATCGTCTGCCAGCGTGTCGCGCCCAAAGCCCAGGCGCCTTCGCGATAGGCGCGCGGCACCGCATCCAGGGCATCCTCCGCGACTGACACAACCGTCGGCACCGCAATCCCGCCCAGGAGCAGGGAACCTGTCAAGGCTGTCAGACCAGTCGGAAGGTCCAGAAGGACGCGTAGATAAGGAGAAAGTATCAGAATTCCAAGAAACCCAAGAACGACGGAGGGAAGTCCACCCAGCAATTCAACAAGCGGCTTGAGGATTTCGCGCACCCAACGTGGTGCGATCTCTGAAATGTAAATAGCGGTGCCAATTCCAAAGGGGACCGCAACGAGCGCGGCCCCGACAGTCACGATGAGCGAGCCTGTGATCAGAGGCAGGATGCCGAAATAATCCTCGATGGGATACCAGCGAAGACTGAAAAGTGAGGTGAGCTCTGTTTCGACAAACGTGGGGAGGCCTTCGCGCACCAGGAAGAAAAAGATCAGCGCAACAAAAAGTATGGCCGAATAGCCTGAGGCTTTGATCAAACGAGTGATCACAAATTCGCGCCAGTTCAAAGATTTTTCCATGCAAGTTCTCCGCCTCTCCCTTAGGGAGAGGGATTGGGGGTGAGGGACGCAGGTACAAACCCAAGGTCAGCAACGATCTGTTGTGCTTCCGGTGAAAGGATCCAATCGAGATACTCTTTCGTTATGCCTGTCGGCTCACCGTTTGTGTACATGTAGAGGTCGCGGGCAATGGGATAGGATTTATCGTTGACGGTTGGAATGGACGGCAACACATAGGCGCCTCCTTCCTCCTCCGCGATCGCAATCATCTTAAGGTCCCTGGGTACATAGCCAAGCCCGTCATAGCCAATCGCATTCGGGTTCTGCCGGACTTCAGCGATGATGCCTTCCGAGGAGGGAAGTAACAGCGTATCTGTGGAGAACAACGTTTTATCGTCACTGATTCCCAGGCGCAAAACTGTCTCCAGGAAGTAAACGTGGGTGCCCGAATTGGTTTCGCGTGACAGCCTCACAATGGGGCGGTCTTCCCCGCCGACTTCCTTCCAATTCTTGAACTTGCCGCTATAAATATCCGAAATCTGTTTCAGGGTCAATTCATTAACCGGGTTTTCCGGATTGACGATGACCGCGATGGCATCCCGGGCGATGATGTGTTCGACGGGTTCCACGCCATTGGATCTCGCCTGGTCAACCTCTTCCTGCTTGATCTGGCGCGATGCGTTGGCAATATCCACTGTCCCGTTGATGATGGATGCGATTCCGGTTCCAGACCCTCCGCCTGTTACCGATATACGGACTTCGGGATGGTCGTTTTGGTATTTCTCCGCCCAGGCCAGCGCGAGATTGACGATGGTATCCGACCCCTTGTTTTCGATATAAGCCGCGGAAGAATCAGACGCGGCCTCCGCTGTGGAAGCAGGGCCGCATGATGTAGAGAAGACGAGCGCAAGGATGGTGATGACGAGCAGAACAAAACGGTTCATCGCGTCGAATTATAGTCGAAAGTTTCGGCGCGTGATTGACATGATAAAATCCAGGCATGCCTCAGTCAAAATCCATCTTTTCCGTTCACAATCTTGATTTCTATTACGGCTCATCCAAGGCTCTTTCAAACATAAACATCCAGATCGAACCCCATAAAGTGACAGCGTTGATCGGTCCGTCCGGCTGTGGCAAGTCTACCTTCCTGCGTTGTCTCAATCGGATGAACGATACAATTGCAGGTACGCGGGTGGAGGGGGAGATTCTCCTGAGTGGGAAAAACATTTACGCGGAGGATATGGATGTGGTCATGCTCAGGCAACGGGTGGGCATGGTCTTTCAAAAGCCGAACCCCTTCCCTCAATCGATCTACGATAACGTGGCGTTCGGTCCACGCGTGCTGGGCATGGACGTGAACCTGGATGAAGTGGTGGAAAAATCCCTGCGCGCCGCGGCGTTATGGGATGAAGTGAAGCATGATCTGAAATCGGATGCGCTCGGTCTATCGCTGGGTCAGCAGCAGAGATTGTGTATCGCGCGAGTTGTCGCGGTGCAACCCGAAGTGATTTTGATGGATGAGTCCACGTCCGCGCTGGACCCCATTGCTACATTGCGCGTGGAGGAATTGATCGCCGAATTAAAGAAGGACTACACGATTGTGATCGTGACCCATAACATGCAGCAGGCTGCGCGTGTTTCGGATGAGACCGGCTTATTCTGGCTGGGGGAACTCGTGGAGTTTTCCGCTACGCAGGCCATGTTCACAAAACCGGAACAGGAATTAACGGAAGCCTATATCACCGGCAGGATGGGTTAGTTCTCATCGTCCGACTTCAACGAAGAGCACAAAAGGTTGAAGAAAAAATCCGCCGGTGTTGGCGGATTTTTTGTAATTTACTTCTTCTCGTTTTGTTGTCTCCAGAACTCGTCATCGGTGGACTTGATCTCAGCCATCTCGCCCGTAGCGATAAAGATGGTCCGTTCGCAGATGTTCGTGACCCGATCCGCGAATCGTTCCAGATTGTGAGCCACCCACAACAACCAGTTGGCGCGCTCGATCGTTGTTGGGTCTGCAATGACGAAGGTCATCAGTTCGCGATATACCTGGTTGTAGAGCGCATCCACTTCATCATCTTCAACCGGAAGCGCTTTCGAAGTATCTACATCTTCATTGACGAATGCCGTCAGGGCGCGGTGCAGCATGTCGACGCCTTTGCTGGCCATGCGGGGAACGTCGATCAGGGGCTTGAGCAGCGGGGCATCGCCCATACGGATATTGATATTGGCGATCCCTTTGGCGTAATCGCCCATACGCTCCAGCTCCGAGATGATTTCGAGCGAGGAAGCCAGAAGACGGAGGTCACGCGCCATTGGTTGCTGCGTGGCGATCAATATCATCAAATGGTTTTCGATCTCAAACCGCTTCTTGTTGATCTGTATATCTTCCTCAAAAATCTTTTCAGCGGCTTTAATATCGCGCTTCTTGAGCGATTCTACTGCATCGAGTAAAGCCTTTTCCACCATACTTCCCAGAATAAGTACATCGTCTTTCACCTGCCGAATCTCGGATTCGAATGTTTTCCTCAGCATAAGTGCCTCTCATTCGCTCTTGTTGTTACCTGTTCTTATTGTATCAGAATCCATTTTCCATGCATCCGTCTTCCATCACATGGAGGTGCGTTGAATATCTTGAGCCTCCAGCCACCAGCGGATGCGCTCCTCGATCTGGTCCCGCACCTTCCGCGTAAACTCGAGTTTTTCTGAGTCGCTGCCCTGGAATGTAGCCGGGTCATCAAATGGCCAATGTTCGTGGTTGCCCATGTTAAGGAAGACAGCGGGGCAATTCTTTTCGGCATCTCCACAGACCGTGATCGTGTGGGCGAAGATCGTCTTGCCGAGATATTCCCTCACGCTTTTGGACGTCTGCCCGGCCATATCAATCCCGCGTTCTTTCATGACGGTCAGTACATCGGGCAGGATGTGACCTTTCGGCTCCAGACCTGCGCTATGAACCTCGAAATGTCCTCCCGCATAGGCCCTTAGAAACGCCTCTGCCATCTGACTGCGCGCTGAGTTACCCGTACAAAGAAACAGTACTCTTGGTTTGTTCATAAGTTCTCCTTGTGATACGGTAAACAAGAAAACAAGCAGACACGTAAACAGGTCGGAGGGTCTCCCGGCCTACTTGTGTACGTGTATACCTGTCTACAATGTTCCCCTATCCAAACCGGCCCGTGACGTAATCTTCCGTGCGTTTGTCTTTGGGATTGGTGAAGATGACTTTTGTATCATCGAACTCTATGACCGTGCCTGAGCGTGTTTCGCGGTCCGCCAGCATCATCATGGCCGTATAGTCTGAAGCACGCGCGGCTTGCTGCATGTTGTGGGTCACGATCACAATCGTGTAATTCTTTTTGAGCTCCTGCATCAGTTCTTCGATCTTGAGCGTAGCAATCGGGTCCAGGGCGGAGGCAGGTTCATCCATCAAAATGACTTCAGGTTTAATGGAGATGGCGCGTGCGATGCACAAACGCTGCTGCTGCCCACCCGAAAGGGACAACCCGGACTGCCCCAGTTTATCCTTCACTTCATCCCACAGTGCGGCCTGCCGCAGCGAATTTTCCACCAGTTCATCCATTTTGCCTCGATAGCCATGAATACGTGCTGTCCAGGCGATGTTTTCATAGATGCTCTTGGGAAAGGGGTTGGGTTTTTGAAACACCATGCCGATCCGATAGCGGACTTCGACCGGGTCGATCTGCGGCGCGTAGATGTCCTCTCCGTCGAACAGAACCTGCCCCTTGATGGATGTGCCGGCGTAGAGTTCGTTCATGCGGTTGAAGGCACGCAGCAATGTGGATTTGCCGCAACCGGAAGGACCAATGATGGCTGTGATGGCGTTTCTTTCGATCTTCATGTTGACCCCGGTCACCGCTTTGAAACTGCCGTAATAAATATCGAGGTCGCGGGTTTCCATGACGTATTGGCGGTCAGCGTTGTTATTTGCGGTCATGTTTAGAATCTCCTGCTGAAGCGATTGCGTAGTAACACTGCGGAGGCATTCAGGCTCAACAACAACACAAGAAGCACAAGGATGGATGCCGCGGCCAGGCTTCGGAATTCATCCTGGGGGCGGGAAGTCCACTGATAGATTTGGATCGGCAGCGTGGTAAATTTTGAAAAAGGTGAATTTGGATCGAAACTAATGGCCGTGGACGCGCCAACCACAACCAGCGGGGCCGTTTCACCGATGGCGCGGGAGATGGCCAGGATGGTCCCGGTCAGAATGCCCGGCATGGCGGTTGGGAGTACATGCGACCAGACTGTCTGCCATTTGGTCGCGCCGACGCCAAAACTTGCATTGCGGAGCGAGCGTGGGACGGCGCGGATCGCCTCCTGGGCGTTGATGATGATGATCGGAAGCACGAGCAGGCCGAGGGTGAGTCCGGCCGAGAGCACCGTTCTTCCATTTTCCGAAGTTAGATTCACCAATCCGAATATCTTGCCACTCGTGAGTGGTTCCAGCGCCCGCACAAAAATAGCCAGGCCTAAAATGCCATAAATAATGGATGGCACCCCCGCCAGGTTATTGATGTTGGTCTGGATGATCCGATTGAGCCAGTTATCTGAAGCATATTCTTCCAGATAGATCGCGGCTCCCACGCCGATCGGGAAGGCGAGCAGAATCGTGAACAGAATGGTCCAGAGTGAGCCGAGAATGGCAGTGCGCACCCCGGCCGTTAAAGGCTCACTGGTCTGAGGTCGTGTCACAAAGTCAGTGGTGAGCCAGGAAACGAAATCCAATTCCGCATCGGGATGATCCCGCGCCACCGTCGCTCGGATCGCGTCCGCCTGTGTCAGCGACGGCCACAAGTTCCACACTTCGACGACCTTCGGCCTGACGATCCTTTCGACCACCAGTTGATAAACTTCTTCGAGCGAGCGGTCAGCAAAGGGTTTTTCATTATCCAATTTATTGTACGCGCCGCTCGAAAGAGTGGAGTGAATAAGCGCCACCAACTGATCCTTGCTCTGGTCCTGGATGGGTGTGCCGTCCACGGCCAGTGTGTCCGGGTCCACTCTGGCTTCGTAGGCAACGTAGCCAAAGGCGCTGTTGATGATGTTGAGCATGAGAGCGATCAATGCAACAATGCCGACGACCGTGGAGGCCTGGAAGAGCACGTGCCAGAGCACGCCTCTGCGGTTGCGTGCATCAAGATTATTCGCAAACCCCTGAACGACTGCCTTTTCTTTCATTCATATACCTCACGGAACCGGCGCACGATGGCCTGGCTGATAATGTTCAAAGCCAGAGTTATAAAAAACAACAATAGGCCCAGTGCAAAAATACTGTTGTAGTCTATAGAGTCGTAACTTAAGTCGCCGCCCGAAATTCGCACGATGTGCCCGGTGATCGTCTCCGCACCGATAAATGGATTGAAGGTGAAATTCGGTCCCGCTCCGGCGGCAACTGCTACGATCATAGTCTCGCCTATCGCACGGGAGATGCCGATAATGATGGCAGCGGCAATTCCGGAAAGAGCCGCAGGAACCACGATCTGCAACGCCACCTCCAGCTTGGTCGCGCCCATGCCATAGGCAGCCTCACGCAATGAGCGTGGGACAGCGCTCAAGGCATCCTCGGTCATGGATGTAATCAGAGGCAGGATCAGGATGCCCATCACCAGACCGGCTGATGCTGTATTGTAGATTTGAACAACATCCCTGCCGAATATCTCACGCAGAAGGGGGGTCATGAATGTAAGCGCAAAATAGCCATACACAATGGTCGGGATGCCGGCTAAAACCTCCAGGATTGGTTTTAGAATGTTGCGTACTCTTGGATTGGCATACTCACTCAGGTAAACGGCCACCGCCATACCCAGCGGAATGGCGATCAGCATGGCGATGACTGTTGTCATCAGCGTGGAGTTGACCAGCGGCCAGATGCCAAAATTCCCAGTATGCGGCTGCCATTTTGCCGTGGTGAGGCTTTCAAGGAAGTTTACTTCCGGCATTTGGAAGAAGAGCAAAGCCTCTTTTCCCAGTTCATAGACGATGCCGATGGTTACGAAAATGGAGAAAAAACCGCTGAAGAATAACAATGACTGTATGATGGTTTCGCCCCAGCGCGGTTTTCGACGCAAATTGATTGCAGATGCTTTCTTTTCCACTTGATTCTTCAGTGACAATTCGGCCATGAAAGCACCTCCTTTTCAGATCAAGATTTTGTATGACTATTTACAGCAAATTACCTTCCCTCTCTCTGCAGAGAGGGAAGGTGTATTTTTTGCAGCCTGGGATCCAGGTGATTACATACCCAGCGCAGCATTCCAGGCGTCCAGGTTTTCCTGGGCCTTGCCTTCACTGACCGGGAAGTAACCGACATCCAGGATTTCATCCGTGACGTTGGTGATGTAAAAATAGATGAAGGAGGTTACCTGCGGCTTTTCCTGCATGATCTCAGTGCTGGAGTAGATGAAGAGCGGGCGGGAAATCGGGTACTCGCCAGATTCTGCTGTTTCCGCAGTCGGCGCGATGCCATTGACCGAGAGCGCCTTGAGTGTATCAGCGTTCTCCTGATAGTAGGCGTAACCAAAATAGCCGATGGCATAAGGGGAACCCTGAACGCCCTGCACCAGGACATTATCATCTTCGGAAAGCTGAATACCGGCAGAGTCAAGGATCGCTGCTTCGCCTGCCTCGGCATCGTCACCATTGGCGGGCGTCATCACTGCCTCGACGAAGAAATCGAACGTGCCAGAGTCGGTGCCCGGGCTGAACCGCAGAACGGGTTCAGCGGGCCACTCGGGGCGAACATCTTGCCATGTCTCGGCGGTTGAGAAGAGCAGAGCCAGTTCTTCAAGGGTAACGTCGGTCGCGAAATCGTTTTCGGCGCTGACTGCAACTGTCAGAGCATCAATACCAACCTGGAATTCAACCACGGTACGACTATTCCCGGCGCAGGCTTCAACTTCAGAATCTTTGATCGCGCGTGATGCATTGGCAATGTCGGTCTCAGCATTCACACAGAAGCGCTCAAGACCCGCACCGGAACCAATTGAGTCAATGGTTAGATTACTAGTGAAGCCTTCCTCTTCGAAGCGCTGTTTCATGCGCTCAGAAAGCGGAAAGACCGTTGAAGAACCGGCGGTCACAATATCGCCGGAGACGGCGTCAGGCGCGTACATGGCCGCTGGATCTTCAGCTGGAGGCGGGGCTTCGGTCGGTGGGACCTGAGTGGGTGGAGGAGCTTCTGTGGCAGCGGGCGCGCAGGCCGCAAGCACAAGGCTCACTGTAACGAGCACGAACATGAACAAACGAGCAGATGTAGACATTTCTCTTCTCTCCTTTTGATTTTTTATACGATTGCATCGTATCAGCAGGCTTTTAAGGACAAAAGAAGGACAGGTTAACGTCTTGTAAAGGTTTCACTTATTGGTTACAAAAAAAATAATTGCCCGCCTTTTCACCGAAAGGCGGGCAATCTCTCCCCGGGAGGAGACGTAAGGAGGAGAAACTCAATTACCGTGAAATAAATATTTCTTGTGAGGCTTCCAGCAATGCAGTTTCAGTGGACGATTCGTCCCAATGCCAGGTGTTCAAGTCAGTCAATGCGCGATAGGCGGTGAGATCGAGTTGCAGCGGCGTAACAGAGACAAAGCCTTCGGCCAGCGCGCCAACGTCCGTGCCGCGTTCGGGGACTCCGGTGGGCGCGTCGCCGCCGATCCAGTAATAGGGTTTATTGCGCGGGTCGGTTCGTTCATCGAGCCGGCTGTGATAAACGCGCAGGCCCTGCCGGGTGAGGCAGAGGCCGCGAATTTTATCGTCCGCCAGAAATGGCACATTGACGTTGAGCAGGATCTCGTGAGAAAGACCGTTCTCGATCACCTGGCGAACGACTCTCGAAGCGGCGCGCGATGCGGGTCCATAGTCCACCTCCCCGATGTAGGTATCCAGGGTTTCAAGGGAGACAGCAACGCCGGGCACGCCCGCAATGACTGCTTCCATCGCGGCAGTCACTGTTCCCGAATAGGTCACGTCGTGCCCAAG